>Ga0209517_10010850_pt1 | contig 10029 bp, 11 predicted proteins | sample PeaSoiMetSII2010_FD_187695 | JGI IMG/M metagenome (GOLD analysis project Ga0209517, IMG submission 187695) | Peat soil microbial communities from Weissenstadt, Germany - SII-2010 (SPAdes) (version 2) | ecosystem: Environmental > Terrestrial > Soil > Wetlands > Peat | place: Germany... | reverse complement strand
GCAGGGTCCGCCTCCGCTTTGCCAACCGGGCCCCAGTGTGCAGTACACTCGTCTTACCGGTCGAGGAATTTTCATCGAACGGCAAACTGCGTCTTAACTGGTTGTCTCACCCCAGGGGGCAGGCCCACTCTCCGGCCAAGGAAAACCCTGATGTTCACAAAGAGGTTCCTAAACAGCCTTAGTGCTATTGTCATTGTGCTCGGGAGTCAGGCTTTTGGCCAAACACTGCCGAGCGTCACACAGGATGCGAAAAACTCTTCGTGCAGCAATATCGTGGCGCTGGCAGGCGACGTTAAAATAGATTGCTCCAGCCTCACGCCAGCACAGCAGAAGATAATCGAGAGCATTCCGTCGATTCTGCACAAAATACTCGCCAACCAAGTTGATGCAGAAACTATTTTGAGTAAACTTGATGGTTGCCTTGAAGGAATTAAACAGGTTCGTGAACAAGCAGCCGATTGGCACCTCCCAGGGGATAAACAGAAAGAGATAAAGCGATTTCTCGGGACCACGAAAGTGAATTTTGAAGTGCACGTCATCCCCAGGGAAAGAAATCCTTCCCTGTTTGGAATGGATTTGGTTGCAGTTCTTACCGACTCCGGCTGGGATTTAAAAAAGAACGGATTTGTGTCTGATTTTACCCTCAACCCCGCCTTAGTGGGCATACATATCGTCGTAAGTCATAAAGACTTCCCCGAGGCTGTCCTGCTTCAATCTGCCTTACATAGTGCCCTGGGTATTGATATCCCTGGGGAAATTGATGACGCCAAGAAACTTGCTAAAGAAGATAATGTGATCTATATCGCAATCGGAGCCAAGCCTCCGGTAGTTCCATCAACGCACTATTAGGACACTACCCAGTTTTTCCGCAAGCTCTAAAGCCGGAACCGGTTGTAACTCCTGACGGCGCGGCTGAAGCCGCGCCCTACCCGTTCTCGGCTCCCTCGACAGCAAATCGAGAACTGCTCTAAAGTGCTACTACGGCGCCGGAGACTTACATTTCATCACTTGTGGTTGTTATCGCGTCAACGTTATCGCGTCAACGTCAAAAGCAGCGGGCAGGAGTGTCCGCTCCACACGGGATGACGGTCATCGATCGACAGCCATGGCTCGGCATCCCGCGGTTTGTTCTAGAACAAAGTAAACGAAGGTAGAATCATAGAGATTGGGAAAGCTAAGTTTGAAGAATCTCCCCTTTTCCTGGCTGGCAGTTCTGGCATTGGCTTTATCGGCACACGCCGAGGACATTCACCAGCTCGCGCGCGCGGTGGATGAGCACTACAACCACCTGCGCAGCCTGCAGTCGGACTTCACCGAGATCTATCGGAGTGACGGTCCGGAGCGCGTGGAATCGGGCACCGTGTGGTTGAAAAAACCGCGCAAGATGCGGTGGGAATACCGTTCTCCGAAAGAGAAGCTGTTTATCAGCGACGGCCAGGCGGTGTGGTTCTACCTGCCGGCGGAACGGCAACTGAGAAAAACGGCACTCCGTAAGCTGGACGATCTGCGCTCCCCCCTGGCGTTTTTGCTCGGTAAGACCAAGCTGGAGAGGGAATTACAAGGACTTTCGAAGGTTGTGGATCAATCGCCTCTGGGCGCCGGTAACACCCTGTTGCGAGGGGTTCCGCAGGCGATGGCGGGGCAATTGACCGAGGTGCAACTGGAGATCACGCCCTCCGACCAAATTGTCCGCATCGTATTGGTGGAGGCGGACGGGGCGACGACGGAGTTCCGCTTTGCGGACTGGAAAGAGAATCTGGAGTTGAGCGACAGCCGGTTTCAGTTCACCCCTCCCCCGGGGGTGGAAACGGTCGAAGGAGAATTGGGACCGTAGCGTTGATGCCGAAGGCCAGCCCCTGAAGGGGCTTTTGTCGAAGCTCTTTCGGCATCGCTAAAGCGATGCCCTGATACAAAGCGGGGACGGGCGGGGGCGCCCGTCGCTCCACCAGTATGAAGCGGCGTTGGAAGCGGTTACTTGCGTACCACACGGATGGGTAGGTTGCGGTAAGCGCTTTGGGAACAGAATGTTACACTTGGTCTCAGAGGCTCAATACTACTCCAAACCAGATGTTCGGAATCAGACGATAGCGAATGGCACAATTCCTGGTCAAAGTCGCCGACGAACAAGGCCATCTGCGGCAGCAGGTGGAGAACGGGTATTCCGAAGCGGAGGTTCACGACCGGTTCACGCAGCAGGGATACCTGGTGTACTGGGTCAAGCCCCGGACCATACTCAGCACGGGCGGAGGCCAGTTCGGGCGCCGCGGCAGGCTGCGACAGTCCACGTTTCTGATCTTCAACCAGCAGTTTCTCACGCTGATCAAAGCGGGACTGCCGATCCTGACGGCGCTGGATCTTTTGATCAAGCGGCAGCGGGACAAATCTCTGCTGCAGTTGCTCGAAAATGTGCGCGAGCGCGTCAAAGGCGGCGAGTTGCTGTCCGATGCGTTCGCCGCCCAGCAGGTGTTTCCGAAGATGTACACGACCACGCTGATGGCCGGAGAGAAGAGCGGCAACATGGAAGAGGTTCTGAGCCGCTACATCGCCTATCAGCGGATGGTGCAGACTTTTCGCAAGAAGCTTCTGGTGTCACTGGTGTATCCGGCACTGTTGGTTTCGGTGGTGACGGTGATGCTGATTTTTCTGATCACCTACGTGGTGCCAAAGTTTGCCGAGCTGTTCAACAACCTGGACGCCCAACTGCCGGCCATCACGGTGTTCATGCTGTCGCTCGGTCTGAACGCGCAGAAGTACGGGTGGGTGGTGCTGCTGGCTGGGGCGGTGACAATTTTTCTGTTGTGGCGGTGGAAACAGAGCGATCGGGGGGCCGAACGCATTGACCGGTTTCTACTGTCGCTGCCGCTGATCGGGGAAATCCGGCTGAAGTACCAGGTGGCGAATTTCTCGCGCATTCTGGCGACGCTGCTGCAGGGCGGGCTGCCTTTGGTGCCGGCGATGGAAACGGCCGGCGAATCGATGAGCAGCCGGCAAATGGTGAACGGGGTCAAGGCTGCAGCGGAGCGGGTGAAAGAAGGACAGAGCCTGGCGCATAGCCTGGAGACGCAAAAGTTGTTTCCCGATCTCGCGGTGGAAATGCTGGAGGTCGGCGAATCGACAGGGGCGCTGCCGGCGATGCTGAGTTCGGTGGCAGAGTTTTACGAAGAGGACGTGCAGACGGCGCTGGGCGCAGCCATGGCGCTGATTGAGCCGATCATCCTGATCGTCATGGCGGTCTTTGTCGGCGGGATCCTGATCTCTCTGTATATGCCGATTTTTACCTTGGGAGCAAGCGTGCACTAGGACGCCGGGCTGGCGAGCGAGTCTGTGGACGAGGCTGTAGACTGGAATGGGCATGGCGGACAAGAAGACAGTACTGGTAAATGGCGGGAATGGCGGGAAGCTGGTGCCGGAACCGGGGGCGGTTCCGGACGAACTAGAACGCGCGCGGGATGTCGCGCGGCGCTACCGTTGCGAATTCATCGATCTGAGCGATTTCCAGTTGCACCACGATCTGTTCGAAAAGATCCCCGTGCACCTGATGTTCCGCTATAACTTTGTGCCCCTGGACGAGACGGCGGACGGGCGGTTGGCGATTGCGATTGCCGATCCCAGTCAGTTGATGATGATCGACGAGATCAGCCTGCTTCTCGGCAAGCGGATCCTCACCAAAGTTTCGACGCTCAAGCAGATCTCCGACATTCTGAAGAAGACCGAGCAGTCCAAGCGCGTGCTGGAAGACGCTAGCGAAGGATTCACGCTCGACGTGATCCGCGAGGACGAAGCCGGCAACGACGAGACCATCTCCATCGACAAGTTGACGGCGACGGCGGGCACGGACATGAGCCCCATCATCCGGCTGGTCGACACCACGATTTTCACCGCGTTGCAGCGGCGGGCAAGCGACATTCACATCGAGACGCGGGACGACTCGGTGGTCATCAAGTTCCGTATTGACGGCGTGCTGACCAACGCCATGCCGCCGATCGGCAAAGAGCACCACTCGACCATCATTTCGCGCATCAAGGTCATGAGCGAGCTCGATATTTCCGAGCGCCGCGTGCCCCAGGACGGCCGCTTCCGGGTGAAGTACAGTGGCCGCGCCATCGACTTCCGCGTTTCGATCATGCCGTCGATCCATGGCGAAGACGCCGTGCTCCGCGTGCTCGACAAGGAGTCGATGAGCGAGAAGTTCAAGAAGCTCACGCTCGATGTGGTCGGGTTCGAGGAAGACGACCTGCGCCGCTTCCGCCGCTACATCAAGGAACCTTACGGCATGGTACTGGTCACCGGGCCGACGGGCAGCGGGAAAACGACAACGCTCTACGCCGCCGTCAACGAGATCAAGACCGACGAAGACAAGATCATCACCATTGAAGATCCGGTCGAGTATCAGATACGCGGCATCACCCAGATTCCGGTCAACGAAAAAAAGGGTTTGACCTTCGCTCGCGGTCTACGTTCCATTTTGCGCCACGACCCGGACAAGATCATGGTGGGCGAAATTCGCGACAACGAAACCGCCCAGATCGCCATCCAGTCGGCGCTGACCGGGCACCTCGTGTTCACGACCGTCCACGCCAATAACGTGGTCGACGTGCTGGGGCGCTTCCTCAACATGGGCGTTGAGCCCTACAACTTTGTCTCGGCACTGAACTGTATTCTGGCGCAGCGGTTGGTCAGGGTCATCTGCGATTCCTGCCGCACCGCCGTGCATTATCCGAATGACGTGCTCGAGGCCAGCGGTCTGGACCCGCAACAATGGTCGCAGGTTCCTTTGTACGAGGGGCAGGGCTGCATCGAGTGCGCCGGCACGGGCTTCCGGGGCCGGACGGCGATTCATGAACTGCTCGATTTGACCGACCGGATTCGGGAGATGATTCTGGAGCGGAAGCCGACCTCGGAGATAAGGAAAGCCGCCCGCGAAGAAGGAATGCGGTTCCTGCGTGAATCGGCGCTCGACAAGGTGCGTGCGGGATTCACCACTCTGAAAGAGATCAACAAGGTCACCTTCATCGAGACTATGCGCTGAGGCTGGTTACTTCTGGATGGCAGCGGCTCCATGCGGGCATCCCTGGAGGTAACTATTCTCTGCATGAAAGTGCGGGATATCATTAAGTTGCTGGTTGTTTACGAAAAAAAGCCGATACTGGTTGGGCGGCTTACGTTCCCGACCTACCGGGAGTGGGGACCACCGGCCGAACCAGGAGCGAAGTCGGCTCGTTGATCGCGGAAGCGATTGAGTTTTGCCTGGATAGACTAAAAGAAGACCGGTTACCCATTCCGGAGCCGAGCGCCGAAGCAGAGGTAATTTCCATTAGCCCGACACGCCCATGTCAATGACCAGCTCTTCCAAACACGTTCGCCGTCCAATGCTCGCCTGCGAAATCGCCGCGGACCGCGTTCTGGCGGGCCGTGCCGCGGATAAGGGGCGGATGGTGGAAATGTCGTCGGCGCGGGAACTGGCGCCGGGCACGGTGGTGCCCGATTTGATGGAAGCGAATCTGCGGGACGGCGCGGCGGTCCGGCAGGCGATTGAAAGCGCGCTCGGCAGCATTGGCGCGCGCTCGCGCGATGTGATCGCGATTCTGCCCGATACCTCGGTGCGCGTCGTGCTACTCGATTTCGAAACTCTCCCCACGAAGCGGGATGAGGCCGAAGCGGTGGTCCGCTTCCGGCTGAAGAAGTCGCTGCCTTTTGATCCCGCCGATGCCCGGATCTCGTATCACGCGCAAGCGACGGGTAAAGGTACGCGGGCGGTGGCGGCGGTGGTGCTGAACACGATTCTGGAGGAATATGAGTCAGCGTTTCGCGACGCGGGCTACAACCCGGGGATGGTGATGCCCTCGATGTTGGCGGCGCTGGGAGCCGCGGACGCGGAACGGCCAACCCTGGTGGTGAAGGTTGACGCCCACACGATCAGCATCGCGATTCTCGATCAGGAGCAACTGTTGCTGTTCCGGACGCTCGAAAATGTGCGGGGCGTGACCATCACCGGCGATCAACTGGCGGAGGAAGTCTATCCCTCCGTGGTGTTTTTCCAGGACACCTACAAACTGAACATTGAGCGCGTGTATGTGGCGGGCCTGCCGGAAGCGGGTGGCGCTGCGCCGGCGCTGAAGAACCAGTCCGGCGCGCAAGTTGAGGAACTGATAGCGACGTCGCAGATCGGGTCCACCACCGGGGCGGTTCCGCGCTGGCGCATGGCGGGAGTGGTGGGAGCACTGATTTCATAGCTCTGGATTTCATAAATATGCGTCTGGATATCAATCTCGCGACCCGGCCGTATGAAGATGCCCGTGAATTCTGGATGCGCTGGGGATCGGGCGTGGGGTTGCTGGGCGTGTTGACGCTGGTTCTGCTGGGCTGGGCAGTGCAAGGCTGGACCAAGGCCGGAAGAGATCGCCATGACATCGCGGAACTGCAGGAACAGATCGCGGAACGTGACCACGAACGGGCGCAGGCGCAGGCCTTCCTCGACCTGGCCGCCAACCGCAGCACCCGGGACCAGTCGCAGTTCTTGAATGGACTGATTCAGCGCAAGTCATTCTCCTGGACGCGCGTGTTCGAAGATCTGGAGCAGGTCATGCCCCCGAACCTGCACGTGGTCTCGCTGCGTCCGGAATTGAATGAGCAGAATCAGATGGAACTGGATATGAAGGTGGCGGGCGACACGCGCGCCGCGGCCGTGGAATTGGTGCATCGCATGGAAGGCTCCAGGCATTTCCAGGGAGCGCAACTGGTGCAGGAGGTGCAGGGGGAGGCTGGAGCGGGCGTAGTCGCTTCGGTGGTCTGCGTTTATGTTCCTGACGCGACGGACAGGAGCGGAAAATAATGCCGGACTTGGGGAATTCACGGCGCAAGTTGAAAATTGCGATTGGGGCGATGCTGGCTGCCGATGTGGTGGCGATGGCGGTTCTGTTCTCGCCGCTGGTGGGTTCGGCGGATTCGCGACAGCTGCAATTGCACCAGTTGATGCTGGAATTGCGAAAGAAAACCCGCACGGTGGAGCCGCTGCGCGGCATGGACAAGAAGATCGTGCTGGCGAAGGATCAGATCAGCGGGTTTTATAAGGACCGCTTTGCCGCGAAGGATTCCGATCTGACCAATGAGTTGGGTAAGCTGGCGGCGGAGAATCGAGTCCAGATCCAGCAGGCCAGATACAAGGAAGAGGATGTGGAAACCTCCGGCGTGATTCCGGTCGAAATCGAGGGAAGTTTTTCCGGAGACTACCTGAATCTGGTGCGGTTCATCAATACGCTGGAACGATCGAAGCTGTTTTTTTCTGTGGATAGCGTGGACCTGGCGGGCGAAAGCACGGGACCGGTACGGCTGCAAATCACCTTGCACAGTTATCTGCGGTCGGGAGCCTGAGTGAAACTGGGAATCGAAAACCGGAAGCAAGTCACCGCGCTGGCAGGACTGGGCGTGATCGCGCTGGTGATGCTGGGGCGCGCGTTCTGGCCCTCGTCGCCGGCAGCGGCGCCGCCAGCGGCGCAGCTGATTTCGACCGCGGCCCGCCCCGGCGTACGGCGCACGGCTTCAGGAAAAGTGGTGCCGGTGGTTGAGCCGAGGCTGGATCCTACGCTCGACCTGAAGCTGCTCAGCCAAAGCGAGGAAATCAAGTACGCGGGCAACGGAAGAAACATTTTTGTCAAGGGGTCTGTGCCCATCGAAAAGCCCAAGGGAACCGGTGCCACGGACAGACCGGCTGCCAGCCTTCACACGCCTCCGCCCATTCCGCAGCCGCCGCCGATTACACTCAAGTTCTTTGGCTTTGCCAATCGGCCCGGGGAGACGAAGAAGGTGTTTCTGTCGCAGGGCGAGGACGTTTTTATCGCCGCTGAGGGCGACATCGTCGACCGGCGCTATCGCGTCTTGCACATCTCGCCGACAGCAGTGGACGTGGAAGACGTGCTCAACAACAACCGGCAGAGCCTGCCCTTAACGCAAGGATGAGGGATTTGTAATTGGTAATTGGCAATTTGTAATTTGAAGGCGAGTGAAACGTTTATGCGGCGGCGTGGTTTGAGATCACCAAATTACCAAGTTACAAATCACAAATTACAAATTCGCCAACGCGGCTACCTGCTGATCACGTTGGTGCTGGCCTTGGCGTTAATCACGATTGCGCTGCTCACCGTGCTCCCCGAGATTGGCCAGCAGATCCGCCGCGACCGCGAAGAGGAGATGAGACACCGGGGCACGGCGTACATGCGCGCGATTCAACGCTTCTACAAGAAGTTTGGCCGCTATCCCATGCGCATCGAGGAGCTGGAAAATACCAACAACGTCCGTTTCATTCGCAAGCGCTATAAGGATCCGATCAACATTGACCGGGCCACGGGCCAGGAGAGGGACTTCAAAATCCTGCATCCGACCGACATCAGCTTAAGCAACGGACTGGCGTTGGGACAAACGCCTGGGCAGAGTTTGGTCGGGGGACAAGGGGGCCTGCAGGGACAAGGCGGATTCGGCGGGGCGCAGGGAGGGTTGGCCGGGCTACAAGGCGGGCTTGGCGGCTTGGGAGCGCAACCGGGTGGGCTTCAACCAACGGGCGTGCAGACTCCCGCCAGTGGTAATTCCGGCAATCCATCCTCCGGCAATTCTTCGGATACGGAGAGTAATTCGAATTCGCCTGAATCGTCGTCTTCTAATTCCGATACCGGTTCCAAGTCCGGCTCCGGCTTCAACGGCCCGGTGTTCGGCGGAGGGCCGATCCTCGGAGTCGCCAGCACGAGCAAAGCGAAAAGTATTCACGTGTTCTACCAAAAGAACCATTACAACGACTGGCTCTTCATTTACGTACCGCAGGCCGACCGCGGCGCCCTGCTGATCGGGCCCGTGAACCCTGGTATGCCCAGTGGGAACTTAGGCGGCACCACTCCTGGCATGGCTGCTGGACAAGCGCCCGGTTCGCCGGGGGTAGGACTAGTGCCGAACGCCGGTCAACCCCAAGGGCTTCCGACGCAACCTCCGCAAAACCCAGGGCAGACGCCACCCGAATAGTAGATATCACCATCCCAGCAAAGGGAAAGCCCCGCGTCGGAAGCGGGGCTTACCGTGAAACAGAAATATTTAAGCGTTGAGCACTACACGTTGAACGAGGAGCCGCAGCCGCAGGTGCTCTTCACGTTCGGGTTTTCGAACTTGAAGCCAGCGCCTTCCAGAGTCTCGACGTAATCGACATGCGCTCCGCCAAGATACATCAGGGAAGTGGCATCCACGTAAACCTTCAGACCGTCAAAGTCGAAGACCTTGTCCATCATGCCGGCGCCGTTCTCGAAAGCCATGGAGTATTGAAAGCCGGAGCAACCGCCACCGACTACGGATAACCGCAATCCCGCTGGGACCGGCACTTGCGAAGCCATGATCTCTTTGACCTTAGCAATCGCGCTGGGGGTCAGGACTGGTGCCGCGGTTTTGGGCTGTACTTCCGGTGGGGTGGTAGTCGCCATCTGCTTATCTCCTTGTAATTTTCTATTATAACAAACGTCGCGACCGGCTCGGCAAGGCTTTTCGGGAGCCGGTACTTCTTCCCATATCTATCTTTTAGATGCTTCGGGCAGACAAGAAGTCGCGTCCCCCTCTTGCCAACGGGTCTATAATCATGCGCAGTAGGGGCCCGTACCCGAACGCCAACGAATGGCAGGACAGCTTTCGCTGGGGCTTAAGATGGCACCTTCGGGAATTGGCTCGATCTCAGGTCCGAGGTGGCGTATGACTCCTATGTTCGGGCTGCTTGTCGCTTGGGGTATTCTGACGGCGGTTCTCATTATCCTCCTGATCTATCGCAGTACCCTCACCATGCACGAGGACGATTCAATCTTCCTCCATGAAACCGAATCCCAGATGCATAAGGATCAAATGGAAGTTCTGGTCAAGATGAGAAAGATCACACCGATCGTCAAGGTGCTCGGCGCCTTGTCGGGGGCCATGATCCTGGTCATTGCGGGATTGTTCATCTATCAGGGCCTGAGCAACTCCACCACGCTGCAGTAACCGGCAAGCTCGCGGATTCACGGGGAATCC
>Ga0209517_10010849_pt1 | contig 10030 bp, 5 predicted proteins | sample PeaSoiMetSII2010_FD_187695 | JGI IMG/M metagenome (GOLD analysis project Ga0209517, IMG submission 187695) | Peat soil microbial communities from Weissenstadt, Germany - SII-2010 (SPAdes) (version 2) | ecosystem: Environmental > Terrestrial > Soil > Wetlands > Peat | place: Germany: Weissenstadt... | reverse complement strand
GGACAGGTCTGGACCAGTTGGTGCGACGGTTTCCTGCCCGGCATGATGTGGATTTTCCACAAGCGGAACCTCGCGGCGGGATCTGCGGACAAGTTTTGGCTGGAGCAGGCCATCCACTATTCGACGCCGCTCGCGCCGCGCCAGAGCGATCGCGAGGTGCACGATCTCGGATTCATCTTCATGTCGACCTACTATCGCTGGCATCGGCTGACGCAGGATCCCAAGGTCAAGGAAGCGCTGATCGCGGCGGGCAAAACCGAGGCCTTGCGTTTCAAGGAGAACGGCCAATATCTGCGCTCGTTCGTCGGCGAAAACTCGATTTTCATCGATCTGATGATGAATGTTGGGATCATCTTCTATGCCGCGCGCGAGACCGGCGACCGCCGTCTGCGCGACATCGCTCTCCGTCATTGCCTGACTACTCGCAGGGTGCTGGTCCGTGGCGACGGCTCCACTGCTCAGGAAGGCATTTTCGATCTCCAAACCGGCGAGTTTCTGCGCCAGAGCACGCAGCAGGGCTATCGCGGCGATTCGTGTTGGTCGCGCGGACTGGGTTGGGCGCTGTACGGATTCAGCCTGTCCTACGAGTACAGCCGCGATCCGCGATTCCTGGAAACCGCGGAAGCTTGCGCCGATTATTACATTACGCATTGCAACAGCGACGGCGTTCCCCCGTGGGACTTCAACGCGCCGCCCGAGAGCCGCCGGCTGCTGGATACTTCGGCGGCGGCCATCGCCGCTTCCGGCCTGCTGCGTCTATGCCGCCTGTTGCAGGATCCGGTGAAGGGCCATCACTACTGGTCTACGGCGATTCGGATCCTACGGACCCTGTGCGAGCAGCACCTGGCGCGCAAGGATAAGAAATGGGAAGGCATCCTGAAGGGTGGCGTCTATCACCTGCCGAAGGAGCTGGGCGTGGACGAATCGGTGATGTGGGGCGAGTATTTTTTCGTCGAATCCCTGGAGCAGGTGCTGCAACAACTCGGCTAAGACCTAGGTAACTGGCCCTATTCAATTTGTACGCGATCCTGCCGATCAATAGACAGGATGAGCCTGCAACCACTGGTCAACTATTACGATCTGCTCCAGATCAACCCCAAGGCGGAGGTTGAGACTATCGATCGCGTGTACCGTATTCTCGCCACGCGGTACCATCCCGACAATCAGCAAACTGGCGACGCGGAGCGGTTTCGGATGCTCACCGACGCCTACCAGTTGCTAAAGGATCCGGTAAAGCGCAAGGAATACGACCGGCAGTTTGAGGTGAATCCCGCCGGGCCGCTGCCCATCTTTTTGGGCAAGGAGTTCGCGGAGGGGATCGATTCCGAGGCCCTGATCCGCATCGGCGTTCTGTGTTTGCTCTACAGCAAACGGCGCGCGAATCCCGATTATGCGGCGCTCTCGCTGCTCGACATGGAGAACATCATGGCGTTCCCACGCGAGCGGCTGCTGTTCGCCCTCTGGTATCTCCGCGCCAAGCGCTTCGTCCTGCAGGACGATCGCAGCAGCTTTATCATCGCCGCCGAAGGCGTGGATTACCTGGAAGGCCAGTTGCCCACCAACAAGATTTTGTACAGGATTTTCCACGACACCGAATCGGGCGTGATGGTCTATCCCAAAGCGCTGACCTCCAAGACAACCTAAGCGTGTTATTGTCGGCCTTGTGACAAGGCTGCTGCTTCTGGTTTGGTTTGGGCTGTCCGCAGCCTGGGCGCAAACCACGCCGATTCTGATCGACACCGACGCCGGCTCGGACGATTTCATGGCGATTGCGCTGCTGCTGTCCGACCGTACCGTGCCAATTGACGCCATCACCGTCGTCAACGGGTTGGCACATGTGGATGCGGGAGCCCGGAACGTAGGCCGGCTGCTTGATTTGGCTGGGCGTGGACGCGTTCCCGTGTTCGCAGGGAAGGCCAATCCGTTGCGCGGCACGTCCGCATTTCCAGCCGAGTGGCGCAAAATCGCCGACGATCTGCCAGGGGTCGATCTGCCCGCGGCAACACGATCGCCCGAACGGAAGCACGCAGCGGATTATCTGGTGGAGCGCCTGAGAAAGGGACCGGCGCGCATTCTGGCGCTTGGGCCCCTCACGAATCTGGCCGAGGCGCTGAAACGCGACCCCTCGATCGCGCCCAAGATCCGGGAAATCGTGATCATGGGCGGGGCTCTTCATGTGCCCGGCAACCTCGGGGACGGCGGCGTATTTCACACCAACAACTCCACCGCGGAGTGGAACATATTCGTGGACCCCTTGGCAGCCTCCATTGTATTTCGGTCAGGCGTTCCCATCCGGCTAATCGCGCTGGACGCGACCAACAAAGTCCCGATCGGCTCTGAATTCCTGCGCGAATTCCAGGCCAAAGCGCAATCGCCGCTCGGGCGAGCAGTGGGGCAAATCTTGGAGGCCGACCGGCAGACCATCGTTGAGGGGATTTTCTACGCCTGGGATCCTCTCGCTGCCGCCGCGCTTCTGAAACCCGCGATAGTGAAAACCGTGCCGCTTCACATTGAGGTGCGGCAAGATCCGCCGGAGGAAGGTAGAACCGTCCAAACGCCTGGCAAACCGAATGCAAATGTGGCCGTGGACGCCGACGGCGCCGCGTTCCGCGCGCTATTTCTCAAGTCATTCACCGCGAATATCCCGTGAGCCCCAGAACCACGAACCTTCTTCGCCAGCTCGGCATCGGCAGCGCGACGGCGCTGGTGATTTCGAACATGATTGGCACGGGCATCCTCACTACCAGCGGGTTCCTGGCCGGCCAACTCGGGTCGGCGCAGTTGGTCCTGCTGGTGTGGGCTGTTGGCGCGGTCTGCGCTCTGGCAGGCGCATTCTGTTATTCCGAACTCGGCGTGAATTTCCCCAGTTCCGGCGGCGAGTACGTTTACCTCACCGAAGCTTTCGGTCCCACCTGGGGCTTCATGACGGGTTGGATTTCCTTCTTTGCCGGATTTTCGGCGCCCATCGCCGCCGCCGCTCTGGCGTTTTCGGATTATCTCGGACACTTCTTTAGCGCTCTTCGATTAGACAGCGCGTGGGCCGTAATCGGCGCGGGCGCCTGGCAGCTGAAACTGGGAGGGGCACAGTTGTTGGCCAGCGCCATCATTGCTCTCTTCACTTTCGTCAATTGCCTGGGGATTCGCCGGACTTCGCGGGTACAAAACGTCCTCACGTCCCTGAAAATCGTCATTATCCTGACGTTCCTCGTGGCCGGTTTCGCGTTCGGTCACGGGAGCTGGGAGAATTTCTCGCATCCGGCCGTGCGCACGTCGGTAACGCCCCTGTTCTCTCAATTCTTCCTCAGCTTGTTCTATATCTACGTCGCCTACAGTGGATGGAATGCGGCCACCTATGTGGCGGAGGAGCTGAAGCAGCCCACTCGCACGCTTCCGTGGTCGCTCACTTACGGAACTATGCTGGTGGCGGCGCTCTTTATTGCCCTCAACATCTTGTTCATCTACGCTGTACCTCTGGATGAAATGAAGGGCGTGGTGGCGGTGGGCGCTCTGGCGGCCCGGCATCTGTTCGGGCCTGCGGTCGCGGGCATCTTCAGCGCGGCCATGGCGCTTTCACTGCTGGCTACCGTCAACGCGGAAGTGACTATTGGGCCGCGCGTCTACTACGCCATGGCGAAAAACGGCGCCTTCTTCAGCATGGCCGCGAAAGTGGATCCGCGCTGGCACACGCCGGTAATGGCGATCCTTTGCCAGGGCGTCTGTTCGGTACTCATGACGGTCAGCCCGTTTCTCAACTTGCTTCTATACATCGGACTGCTGCTCAACTTTTTCGCGGTGCTCTCGGTGGGCTCGCTGTTCGTTTTCCGCCGCCGGCCGGGATGGCAAAAGTTGGGCGTGGTTAGTTTCGGGTATCCATTGCTGCCTGCATTTTTCGTTGCGGTGGGGATTTGGATGACGGTGCTGGGCGTGATGCTTCGTCCAGCGATTTCCGCTGCCGCGCTGCTCACGGTGGCGGCCGGCGCCGTGGTCTACCACTTCAGGCTTCGGACTAAGCCTCCGACAAAGCCGGCGTAAACGACATCGGCGATCCTTGCAGCAGTTCGAGCAGTGCTTGCCCCGCGCGATGGAAACGCTTCTTCCTGCGATGCACGATGCCGACCGGACGAAACAATTCGAAGCCCGCGATCCGAATCGGGACCAGGCGGCCCTGCGCTACTTCTTCTTCCATAACGCGCGCGGGCATGATGCTGACGCCCGAACCGTGCGCCACGGCCTCCTTGATCATCTGAATATTGTCGAAGTGCAGCGTCACATTCACGTGCACGTGATGTTCGCGGAGGAACCGGTCAATATCCTTCCGGATCGGCAGATCTTCATCGAATCCGATAAAGTCCACGCCGTCCAGATCCTGCGGCCGGATCTCTGAATCCTTGGCCAAGGGATGGTAGGGCGATGCGGCGATCGCCATTTGCTCCTGCCGCCAGGGCAGCACGGTCACTTCCTTGGTCGCCTCCGGATAGCTGAGCAACCCGATGTCGGCGCGGTCGGTCACCACCGCTTCGTACACTTTTTCGGGGCGCAGGTACTCCACTTCGATGCGAGCTTGCGGGTAGAGCCGCAAGAATTCCTTTTCCAGGCGCGAGAGTTCCGATAGGCCAACAGAGTAAATGGAAGCCACGCGAACCGTTCCTTCCACATGCCCCTTCAGAAGATCCAGCGCTACTTTAAATTCGTCCCGGCGATTCAACGCGTCACGGCACATATCCAGATACAGCTTGCCGGCTTCGGTAACCGTCAGCGGACGCGTACCGCGGTCCAGGAGCGAGATTCCCATTTGCTCCTCCAGATCCTGAAGGTACTGGCTGACCGCCGATTGGCTGATGCCATTCATCGACGCGCCTTTACTGACGCTGCGCGATTGAGCTATATCTCTGAAAAGCTTGAGCCGATCGAATTCCATCTGTAACTGTATTGTATTAGAATATCTAATGTTAAGTCAACAGTTTTTTTTGTTAAACTAATATTGATCGGTCGCCTTAGTACTGTTATACTCGGTCATGGTCGGACTCCCCGTTGAGCAGGGTCTCTACGATCCAAGGCACGAACACGATGCCTGCGGTATCGGCTTCGTGGTCAATATCCAAGGCGTAAAGTCGCATGACATCATCGCCAAGGGCCTCCAAATCCTTATCAATCTGGCGCATCGGGGCGCCTGCGGTTGTGATCCGGAGACAGGCGACGGCGCCGGCATACTGATCCAGATCCCCCACAAGTTTTTCGCGCGCGAATGTTCAAGCCTGGGCTTCACGCTGCCGCCGGAGGGCGAATATGGCGTCGGGATGGTCTTCCTGCCGGTGGAACCGTCGCACCGCTTGCTGGCCGAGGGCATTTTGGAACGGATCGCCCGTGAAGAAGGGCTGACCGTTCTGGGTTGGCGCGACACGCCGGTGGAGGTAGATGCAATCGGGCGCGTTGCGCGCGCATCGCAGCCGTACATTGAACAGATCTTCATTCGCGGCGCGTCCGGGATGTCCCATGACGAGCTGGAGCGCAAGCTCTACATTGTCCGCAAGCGCGCGGAATCGGAGATTGCCGCCTCCGATCTGCCCGACAAGAGTTTCTTTTACATACCGTCGCTGTCATCGCGCACCATCGTTTACAAGGGGCTGTTGCTGGCGCACCAGATTTCCGAGTTCTACACGGAACTATCCGATCCGGATGCCATGAGCGCGCTCTGTCTGGTTCACCAGCGCTTCTCCACCAACACGTTTCCGTCGTGGCAGTTGGCCCACCCGTATCGCTACCTGTGCCACAACGGGGAAATCAACACCATTCGGGGCAACATCAACTGGATGCACGCGCGCGAGAAGGTGCTCTCGTCGGAGTTGTTTGGCGAGGATCTGAAGAAGCTCTCGCCGGTAATTGCTCCAGGCGGGAGCGATTCGGCGTCCATCGATAATGCGGTGGAGTTGCTCACAATGGCCGGCCGGAGTCTGCCGCACGTGATGGCGATGCTGATTCCCGAGGCCTGGGACGCGGATACAACCATGCGTCCGGAGAAGAAGGCGTTCTACGAATACCACGCGTCGCTGATGGAGCCCTGGGATGGTCCGGCGGCGATTGCGTTCACAGATGGCCGATCGATCGGCGCCACGCTGGACCGCAACGGACTGCGTCCGGCGCGTTATCTGGTTACGCATGACGGTTTGGTGATTCTGGGCTCGGAAACCGGAGTGCTCCCGGTAAAGCCGGAGGAAGTGAAGTTCAAGGGCCGCCTGCAGCCCGGCCGCATGCTGCTGGTGGACACCACCGAAGGCCGCATCGTTCCGGACGACGAGCTCAAGGAGCGTCTGTGGAGCCGGAAGCCGTATGGTGAGTGGCTGAAAGCGAATCAGATCACGTTGGACAGTCTTCCGGAGCCGCCGCGCGTGTATGAGTCGGATCTCGGCAGCATCGTTCGGCGCCAGCGTTCATTCGGCTACACCGACGAGGATCTGCGGGTGCTGATGCTGCCCATGGCGGAGAAGGGCGAAGAGCCGATCGGCTCCATGGGGACCGACACGCCGCTGGCCTGTCTTTCCGACAAACCGCAGCCTCTGTTCCACTACTTCAAGCAGTTATTCGCGCAGGTGACCAATCCGGCCATCGATCCGATTCGCGAAGAGCTGGTGATGTCGCTGACCAGCTACATCGGGCACGAGCGGAACATCATCGAAGAGACGCCGCTGCACTGCCACACTCTGAAGTTGCACCAGCCGCTGCTGACGAATCGCGACTTGGAGAAGTTGCGCCGGGTTTCCACCGGCGATTTGCTGGCCAACACGCTGCCGATACTGTTCCGCGTCGCGGGCGGCGCAAAAGAACTGGAACGCGCGCTGGATGGCTTGTGCCGCCGTGCGTCGCTGGCCGTGCGATCCGGCTATAGTTTGCTGATTCTGACCGACCGCGGCATGGATGAAGAATACGCGCCCATCCCCAGTCTGCTGGCCCTGTCGGCGGTGCATCACTATCTGGTTCGCGAAGGGACGCGCACGCAAGCGGCGCTGATTATCGAATCCGGTGAGCCGCGCGAAGTGATGCATTTCGCCCTGCTGATTGGTTATGGCGCCAGCGCGGTGAATCCGTACCTGGCGATTGAGACCTTGGAAGATCAGGCGGCGCGCGGCCATCTGGCCCCCGGCGTGACGTTTGAAACAGCGCTCAAGAACTACAAGAAGGCCATCAACAAGGGGCTGCTCAAGGTTTTCTCGAAGATGGGCATTTCGACGCTGCAAAGTTATCGCGGCGCACAGGTGTTCGAAGCCATCGGATTGAGCAAGGCTTTAGTGGACCGGTATTTCACCGGCACCGCGTCGCGCATCGAGGGTGTTGGCATGGATGTGCTGGCGCGCGAAGCCAAGATGAAGCATGACTACGCTTTCCAAAGCGTGTCGGAAGCCGATACCGAGCTGGATGTTGGTGGAAGCTATCAATACCGTGTGCGCGGCGAGTATCATCTGCTGAATCCCGCGACCGTGAGTAAGCTGCAGCATGCGGTGCGTCAGCAGAGCTTCCAGACTTTCCAGGAGTACACATCGCTAATAGACAGCCACAGCCGCGAGCTTTGCACGCTGCGCGGACTAATGAAGTTCAAGCTCGACGACCCACCGGTTCCAATCGAGGAAGTTGAGCCGGCCAGCGAGATCGTCAAGCGGTTTGCGACGGGCGCGATGTCCTTCGGGTCCATCAGTAAAGAAGCTCATGAAACCCTGGCCATAGCGATGAACCGGATCGGCGGAAAATCCAACACCGGCGAGGGCGGGGAAGACGAATCGCGATTCGCACGCGACGCCAACGGCGATTGGCGGCGCAGCGCGATCAAGCAGGTGGCCTCGGCCCGGTTTGGCGTTACCACCAATTATCTGGTGAATGCCGACGAGCTGCAGATCAAGATTGCGCAGGGAGCCAAGCCTGGCGAAGGCGGGCAATTGCCGGGTCATAAAGTTGACGAAGTGATCGCGCGCGTGCGGCACTCCATTCCAGGCGTGGCTTTGATCTCGCCGCCCCCGCATCACGACATTTATTCGATTGAAGATCTGGCGCAGCTCATCTACGATTTGAAGAACGTGAATCCGCGCGCCCGGATTTCGGTCAAGCTGGTGGCCGAAGTGGGTGTGGGGACGGTAGCCGCGGGCGTGGCCAAGGCGCACGCCGACGTGGTTCTGATCAGCGGGTACGACGGCGGAACCGGCGCCTCGCCCCTCACGTCGCTCAAACACGCCGGTATTCCCTGGGAACTGGGGCTTTCCGAAACCCAGCAGGTGCTGGTGTTGAACGATCTGCGCAGCCGCGTGCGGGTGCAGACCGATGGCAAGCTGCAGACCGGGCGCGACGTCACCATCGCGGCTCTGCTGGGCGCCGAAGAGTTCGGCTTTTCCACCGCGCCGTTGGTATCGATGGGTTGCATCATGATGCGTAAGTGTCACTTGAACACTTGCCCGGTCGGCATCGCGACACAAGATCCCGCGTTGCGCGCCAAGTTCCAGGGAACGCCCGAGAACGTCATCAATTTCTTCTTCTATATTGCCGAGGAAGTGCGGCAGTGGATGTCCAAGCTCGGCTTCCGCACCATGGACGAGATGATCGGCCGCGTGGACCGCATCGAAATGCGGCACGCTGTGGACCATTGGAAAGCGCGGGGGCTGGACTTCTCGTCGATTCTCTACAATCCGCAGGTGCCACGCCGCGTAGGCAGGCGCTGTACGATAGCCCAAGATCACGGCCTGGCCGAAGCGCTGGACTACAAGCTCATCGATCATGCCAAGGAGGCGCTGGAGCAGGGCGCTCGGGTGGACTTCCAGTTGCCGATTCGCAATGTGCATCGCACCGTGGGCGCGATGTTGAGCGGCGAGATTGCGCGCCGTTACGGATCGGCGGGCTTGCCGGACGACACCATACGATTCCATTTCACGGGATCCGCTGGGCAGAGCTTCGGAGCTTTTCTCGCCAAAGGCGTTACGCTCACGCTCGAAGGAGACGCCAACGACTACGTCGGCAAGGGACTGTCGGGCGGGCGGTTGATCGTGTACCCGCCGCGAACCTCCACGTTCCTTCCCGAAGAGAACATGCTGGTGGGCAACGTGGTGCTGTATGGCGCCACCACCGGCGAGGCATTTTTCAACGGAATGGCCGGCGAGCGGTTCGCCGTTCGGAATTCGGGCGCGACCGCGGTGGTGGAATCGGTCGGCGATCACGGCTGCGAGTACATGACCAAGGGATTGGTGGTGGTGCTCGGCCGCGCTGGGCGCAACTTCGCCGCGGGCATGAACGGCGGTATCGCGTTCGTATTGGATGAGACCGGCGAGTTTGCCGGCGTCCTGTGCAACCAGGCCAGCGTGGATTTGGAACCTGTCCGGGATCCGGCGGACATGCAGGCCTTGCAAAATCTCATCACCAAGCACGTGGAGGCAACCGGGAGCCCGCGCGGGAAATGGATCCTCGAAAACTGGGGGGAGATGCTGCCGAAGTTCGTCAAGGTGTTCCCGCACGAATACAAGCGGGTTTTGGGAATCCCCAGGTATCAGGCTGCGAAAGCTGAGGCGGCGCATCATCCTCAGGTAGTGTCTGCCGCCGCGGGCCTTAAGCAAGAGGCTGCGCATGGGTAAGGTCACCGGCTTTGTCGAATACTCACGGGAAGCGCCAGAGCGCCGCCCGGTAATCGAGCGGGTCAACGACTGGTTCGAGGTCTACCAGGAGTTTCCCGAGGACAAAGTTCGCACCCAGGGCGCGCGCTGCATGGATTGCGGCGTGCCGTTTTGCCATACCGGCTGCCCGCTCAACAACATCATTCCGGATTGGAACGATCTGGTCTACCGCGACCGCTGGCGCGCGGCTATCCGCGTTTTGCACGCCACCAATAATTTTCCGGAATTCACCGGGCGCATCTGCCCAGCGCCCTGCGAAGCCGCTTGCGTATTGGGAATTAGCGAACCGCCGGTCACCATCAAGGTGATTGAAAAGACCATCATCGAGCACGCGTTTCGCGAAGGCTGGATACAGCCGGAGCCGCCCGTGCGGCGCACCGGCAAACGAG
>Ga0209517_10010848_pt1 | contig 10030 bp, 6 predicted proteins | sample PeaSoiMetSII2010_FD_187695 | JGI IMG/M metagenome (GOLD analysis project Ga0209517, IMG submission 187695) | Peat soil microbial communities from Weissenstadt, Germany - SII-2010 (SPAdes) (version 2) | ecosystem: Environmental > Terrestrial > Soil > Wetlands > Peat | place: Germany: Weissenstadt... | reverse complement strand
TCCGTGATGACGCCGAAGCGCATCGGGCGGCACCGGCCGACGAAGTTGTGCTCGGCCTGCCGCCGAACGTCGCCGAGTTCCTGACCGTCCCGCTACTCAGGCGCTTCGCAGCCGAGAATCCTCGCGTGCGCGTTCGCCTCGTCAGCGCGTATTCCGGCCATCTGCAGGAATGGCTGGCGAGGGGCGAGGTCGAGCTCGCGCTGATTTATGAGCAGAGCGGGTCACCGAGCATCCAGTCGCGTCCGCTTGTCATGGAGACGCTGCTGCTCGTCGCTCCGGCAGCACGCGACCTCCGTCTCGACAACTCGGTTCCGTTCCGCGCCCTCGCGAGTGAACGGCTCGTGCTGCCAAGCGTGAAGCACCGCCTGCGCCAAATCGTCGCCGAAGCCGCTGCGGCTGCCAACATCGCGCTGTCGGTGGTTCATGAGGCGGACGACCTCTTCACCGTGCGAGACGTGGTGGCGGCCGGGCTCGCGACCACGGTGCTGTCGCTTCCCGCCGTACACGCGCAAGTCTCCCAGCTGATGCTCAGCGCCGCCCCGCTCATCGATCCGATCCTGACCCGCCGGCTCGACCTCGCTTTCGCGGCCGAACGGCCGCTATCGCGGGTTGCCAAGGCCCTCTGCCGTGTGATCGATGACGAGATTGAGCAGTTAATCACCGACGGGGTCTGGGCGGGGCGGCGTCTTGGATGACGTCGAGCTATCGTGCCGCCGCAATGCTGAATTCGACAGACGGTCGATGTGGTCTCAATCCGCGCTGCTATTATGGGGCCGAGAGGAGCGCTCCGTGCGGTCCGAGGCAGCCGGGAGTCTAGCATGAGTTTCAGGGTCGGAGTCGATATCGGCGGTTCATTCACGGATTTCGCGGTCCTGGATGAGGCGACCTCCGAGGTGAAGACCTTAAAGGTCTTCTCACGCCCCGATCAGCCCGGCGCGGAGGTGCTGCACGGCATAGGCGCGCTCAGCGAGCGTTACGGCATCGAGCCTGGGCGTATCGCCTATTTTACGCACGGGACGACCGTTGGCGTAAACACCGTAATCCAGCGAAAGGGCCTGAAGCTCGCGCTCGTGGCGACGCGGAACTTCGCCGACGTCCTGGAACTCGCGCGACTTCGGCAGCCTAACATGTTCGACCTGCTGTCCAAGCGCCCGACGCCGCTGATCTCACGCGACATGGTTTTCGAGGTTGACGAGCGCGTGCGGGCCGACGGCAGTGTCGATTCCGCCTTGGATCCAGACAGCGTGAAGGCGGCTCTCACTGCGGCGTCCGCAAGAGGCGCCGAGGGCATCGTGGTCTCGCTTCTGCACGCTTACCGCAACTCCGACCACGAAGCCGAGGTGAAGCGGCTGGCGCTCGAGCTCGTGCCGGACGTGCCGGTCTTCTGCTCGCACGAGATCTGGCCGATCATCCGGGAGTACGAGCGCACCATCACCGCGACGATCAGCGGCTACGTCCAACCCCGCGTTGCCCATTATCTCGGCTCCTTGCAGGCGGCTTTGAAGGACGCCGGCGTGCCGAGCGAGGCGCGAGTCGCCAAGTCGAATGGTGGCGTGATGACGGCCGAACAGGGCAAGACCGATTGCGTCCAGATGATCCTGTCCGGCACTGCGTCGGGCGTCATCGGAGCGAGCTACGTCGCTCACTTGTGTGGTCTCAAGGAATGTATAAGCCTCGATATTGGCGGAACCAGTGCTGACGTGGCCCTCATCCATGACGGTCAACCGCAATATGGGATCGGCGAGTATATCGGCGATTTCCAGATCTTCATTCCGTCGGTCTCGGTCACGTCGATCGGCGACGGTGGTGGGTCGATCGCCTGGGTCGACAGTTTCGGCGTGTTGCATGTCGGGCCGGAAAGCGCGGGCTCTAATCCGGGTCCTGCCTGTTTTGGTCGCGGCGGCACGCGCCCGACCCTTACGGACGCCTTTGCGGTCTGCGGCCTGATTGGCCATGCGGAGCTCGCATATAACGCAGTTAAGGTGGATGTGACGTGCGCGCGCGAGGCGATCGCCGGGCTCGCCGACACGATCGGCAGATCGCCGGAGGAGACAGCCGAAATCATCATCCGGATCGCCGTCTCAGGCATGTATTCGAAGATCACCGGAATCGCGACGCGTTTTGGCATCGATCCCCCTTCAATGGCGCTCGTCGTCTTCGGCGGTGCCGGTCCGATGCTCGGCTGTTTCCTGGCGCGCGAACTCGGCATGGCCGAGACCGTTGTTCCGACGGTGCCGGGCGTCCTTTCTGCGCTCGGCGGTCTCATCTCCGACCTGAAGAACGACTTCATTAAGACGGTCTACCTCGATCTGGACAACGACGCCGCCGAAGCCATGAAAAACGCCCTCAACGAGCTTCGGGACGCCGCGCTGCACTGGCTCCGGACCGACCAGGGCTATGACGGGCCCTTCACGATCGCCTATTCGGCCGACATGCGCTACCGGGGGCAATCCTTCGAGATCGAGACGGTCTTCTCGGAAGAGATCGTTGCTGCGGCCGACCCGGTGGTCTTCGCGGGAGTATTTCACGAGACGCACCGTCGGCTTTACGGCCATGCCGACCCAAAGGCCGCAATCCAGGTGATCAGTGTGCGCCTCGTCATCAGCGGCGCGACACCGAAGCCGGAACTGCCGAGGCTAGTTAGCGCGTCCAGCGAGGCTGAACCGAAACGCTTGATCGACGTCTGGCTCGATGGGGCGTTTCGACGGATCCCCGTCTATGCTCGCACCGACCTTCTCGCCGGACATCGCTTCGCCGGGCCGGCCGTCGTCTCGCAGGACGATTGCACGACCTGCGTGCCGTCCGGCTTCCTCGTCCGAGTAGACGAATACGGCAACCTGCGGGTCACGAGAGGAGTCGCGCTGTGAGCATCGATCGTGCTGTCCTGAAGGTCTTGGCTGATTACTGCGGCGCTGCAGCCGAGAGCATGGCCTACACGTTGCTGCGGACGGCCCACTCGACCTTCGTTAAGGAGACGGAGGATTTCACGTGCCAGCTCGTGACGCCGGAGGGGCTGACCTTCGCGTCGCCTAAGGGGATTGGCGCGTCCTGGTTCGTCGGTCTCGATTATGGCCCTGTCCTCCCCATGATTGACGAGTACCGCAAGGGCGACATCTGCATCACCAACGATCCTTTCAGCGGCTTCGTCGGGACGCATGCGCCGGATACTCATCTCTGGAAGCCAGTCTTCTACAACGGCGAGCTCGTCTGCTTCACGGCCTGTCACGCCCACAACACCGACGTCGGCGGCGCCGTGCCTGCCTCACTGTCACGTACGCTGACCGAGGTATACCAGGAGGGGATTAGGGTGCCGCCGATGAAGATCGTCCGCGAGGGCGTCTTCAACGATGACGTGCTGCGGATCATCCTGACCAACGTGCGTGCCCCGGATCAGAACTGGGGCGACCTCAATGCTCAGATTGCGTCAGTCAACACCGGCGAGCGGAAGATCCTTGAGATCATCGATCGCTTCGGGCTCGACACGTTCAAAGCCGCCATGGTCGAACTCCTCGACTACGCGGAGCATCAGGCACGCCAGGTCGTGTCCGGCATCCCGGACGGCGAATACTTCTTCGCCGACTACGCCGACGAAGATTCGGTTGGCGGCTATCCATGCCGTGTCGCCTTGAACTTAAAGATCCACGGCGACACGCTGACCATGGATTTCACCGGGAGCGATCCGCAGCTCTCCTCCTCCCTCAATATGCCGACCGGCGGCCACGAGCGGCACGCTCTCGTGACGGTCGGGCTCATACTCGTGCTCTCAACGCTCGAGCCCAACTTGCTCCTTAACTACGGCACGGCGCGGGTCGCTCGCGCCATACTCCCTGAAGGATCTGTCATGAACGCGGTTCCGCCCGCCGCGGTTGGGATGCGAAGCCTGATCTGCATGCTGACCCAGGGGATCGTGCTCAGCGCATTCTCAGTCGCGCTCCCAGACCGGCTCGCAGCCAATCCGGCTGGGGCGCCGAGCCTCGTGAACGTCAAAACCGCCGACCGACGCGGTCGCCCATATATGGCGTCGGTCGGCCCAGTCGGAGGCGGCGCGGGCGGTTCAGCCTCGGCGGATGGCGGCGAGGGCTGCGGCTCAACGCATTCATTCCTGCGCAACACGCCGATCGAGATCAACGAATCCGAACTACCAATCAAATTTCTTCGCTACGGCCTCGTGGGCGACACCGGCGGTCCTGGGTGCCAGCGCGGCGGTCTCGCCATGGTGATGGACTTTCAGGTCTTCGCTCCGAACTCGGTCGTGACGGCCCGTAACCGCGACCGTTCAGTCTTCGGATCGGCCGGGATCTGCGGTGGTCGGGCCGGCGCTCGATCGCTGTTCCTAAAGAACCCGGGTCAGCCGAACGAGGTCAATCTTATGAACAGCGACGTCGTGCAGTGTGCGCCAGGTGATGTAATCAGCCTTAAGGGCTCAGGCGGCGGTGGTTACGGAGATCCGTTCACACGACCGACCGAACTCGTGATCAACGATGTGCGGCGCGGCTTCGTCAGCCTCGACCACGCGCGCGATGCCTACGGTGTAGTTGTCGGGCCCGATCTGGCGGTCGATAAGGCGCGGACTGCGGAGCTGCGAAGCGCTAGGGCCGTATCTTCTGGAGGTGAACACTTCTCATACTGCGAAAACCGCACTGCGTTCGAGCGCGTCTGGACACGGGAGCGTTACTCGGTTCTCACCGAGTTCCTCGCGACCATACCAGTCACGTGGCGCTTCTTCGTCAAACATAGGATTTTCGCCGCATTTGCGGATGCCGTTGATTCAGCCTGCGAGTCAGGGCCGGACCTGGGCAACGTGATTGCAGATGTCCTTCGCGACTACCCGGATCTGAGGCAGGGCGCCTAGTGTCTCCTGTCCGGCCCGTTGAAAGCCAAATACATTTTCATAAGACTTCGCAGATTTTGCGAGGTCCTTTACGATGACCGCCACATGACGAAGACGAGTGTCAATCAGCGCCGAACCGGGGCTCTGACTCAATCTCGGTGCAGGTAAGTTGGGGATCTCTCATGCGGCACCGAGGAGGCGAGCGCGAAGGAGATCGAGGGTGCCGCGGCCGTACATCTGACGTTTGACGAGCTTGAGCTTGGTGATCTGGCTTTCGGTTTGGCCGTTGGACCAGGGCTCGACGATGGCGTTGTGAACGGCGTCGCGATCGCGCCGGATTCCACTCGCAAACGACGCAAGGAGACTGGAAGTGGCCTCTTCGATCCACGGGTCGAGACTGTCGCCGTCGCGTGTTCGGATCAGTCTGTGGAACCGGTCCGTTAGATCACGCGCCACAACCAGGTCCGGAGCAACAGCCTCGATCCTGGTGATGAGTGAGATCTCCCCCTTGGTCAGTCGGTCGCGCGCCAGCGTCATCATCCGGGCGATGACGCGTGCGGCGGGAAGCCTTCTCAGTGCTATCACGGCGTCGTCCGCCCGTCGTCGGGTCGCCCATTCGGTCACGACGCGTAGAGCGCCGGGGAAGCCCGTTGCCTGCAACCGTCGCCAGAGTTCGGCGCCGTTGCGGCATCCTGCGGCCCATTCTGCTTCGAGCTGCCCGTAGAACGGGTCCAGCGAGCTTGCCCGAGGCCGAAAGACATCGGTGCGGCCGCCGCGTAGGACGTCGCGGACCATCTTGCGGGACTGCCCGGTGTGCCGCACGATTCCCTTGATCGACACGCCTTGTTCGGCCAGCGTGCGGACCGCCGTGTTTGCAGCCTCGCGCCGGCGCCAGGCTTCATACTGGCGCTGTTCAACGCTGGTGAGGGTTGTGGGTTCGCTCACGCCGGCCCGCAGATCGACCCGGATCGCGTGCATCGTCTGACGCACCGCAGTCAGAAACGCGGCGCTCGCATTCTCCATCAGGTGCCAACGATCTGCGATCTGGATGGCCTGAGGTCGCCCGCGTGCTGCGGCTTGGCTGTAGCCACCCCCGCGATCGCGCGAGATTGTTCGGATGGACGGCCGATCGGCGAGCCAGGCCTGGACCGTCGCAACCTCGCGATCAGGCAGAAGGTCGATGATCCGGCGGCGTTCGAGATCGCAGACGATCGTCCCGTACCGATGTCCACGCTTCCACGCCCAGTCGTCGATCCCGACGACATGCGGCGCGGAGCGCCAACCCGGCGCCCGAGAGCGCACCACGCGCAACAGCGTGTCCTTGCTGACCGGAAACAGAAGACGCCGAGCAAGGTTTTGTCCAGGGCGACCCCCCAGCGCCAGACCGAGATGGTGAACGATGCTCTCCAACCGCGCGGTGCGGCGCGCGAAAGGCCGCGCGATCTCCTCCTCGAACCGCTCGGCGAAGATCTTCCTCGGGCAACGCGACTCTCTACATCGAAATCGCCGAACCACTAGCCTGATCCGAACGCGACGCCCGTGTGCCGGCAGATCGGCCAGACATCGCTCGTAGCGGCTGTGAACTCGCCTCGTGACGCGGCCACATAGCGGACAGGACGCGGTCGCCGATCGCGACCGCGCGACGGCGCTGATCTCTAAAGTGCCAAATTCGACATGTTCAATGATGAGGCCCGGCGGCAGCAACGACTCGTGACGATGTGGGCGCATAGGCGGACTCTCCCCAGGAGTTGAGCCTATTATAACTGCCCAACGCTACATGTAGCCGACTACACCGAGATTGAGTCAGAGCCTTAGTTGGGTGCTGATTCACAGGCGCCGCGGGGACGCCGGAATTCCCTATCAGAACGCCAGGCGAATGCGAAAGAACTTCTGCACAGCGAGAATCATGAGAGTGACGAGAATGATTTGAATTGTCGATGCGGCGGCGATGGTGGGCTCCCCTTGCCACTGGATTTCGGAGAAAATATGAAGCGGCAGCGTCGTCGTTCTCGGCCCGGCGAGGAAGATGGCCACATTGATGTCGCTGAACGAGACGATGAAGGAGAAGATCGCGCCCGAGAAAAGGCTTGAGCGCAGCAGCGGCAATACCACCTTTATGAAGGCGATCGCCGGGCTGCAGCCGAGGTTGATGGCGGCCTCCTCGATTGCGGGATTGATTCCCACCAGCCCTGCGGCTGTGACCCGGATCACGTAGGGAACACCGATCAGCATGTGGCCGATAATGATGGCGGCGAAGCTCCCGCTCATGTTCAGGCGCGCGAAGAAGAGATAGAGGGCGGCGCCGAGCAGCACGCTCGGAATGAGAAGCGGCAGCATGAACGCCGCCTCGACGGCCTCGCGCGCGACGAAGCGGAACCGGACGATGGCGATCGCCGCGAGCGTGCCGAGAAAGGTCGCAAGTATGGACGAGGCAAGGGCGACCGGAAGGCTCACCATGAACAACGAGTCAGTGAACGCCGACGAGGCGAAGAAAGCGCGGTACCAGCGCAGCGAAATTCCATGCAGGTCCACGCTGTAGCTGCTCGATGGGTTGAACGACACACCAACGACGACGACGATCGGGGCCAGAAGCGCCATATAGATGAGGACGACGGCCGTCTTGAGAACCTTGCTGTCGCGCAGCACCGTGCGCCCCCTATCGCCGGCGCCCAGCCCTGGCGCCGGCAGCAAGGCCGAGCGCTATGGCGAGGAACGTCAGCAGGATCATCATCACCGCTAGGCTTGAGGCGAACGGCCAATTGTTGGCCGTGACGACCTGGTCGTAGATCTCGTTGCCGAACATACGCACCTTGCGGCCGCCGAGGAGGGCCGGCGTCACCACCACGCTGATCGAGACGGTGAAGGAAAGCAGGATCCCGGAGACCAACCCCGGCAGGCTCAGCGGAAAAATGAGCCGGCGGAAGACGGTCGCCGCGGAAGAGCCGAGATTGACCGCCGCCTCCTCGAGGGAGAGCGGAATCCTCTCGATCGCCGCCATCAGGGGCAGCACCATCAGAGGCAGCACGTACTGCACCAGCGCCACGATCACGGAGCCCTCGCTGTAGAGCATGCCAAGCGGCTCGCCGATTCCCAAAGCCCGGAGCAGGCTGTTGATGGCGCCCTCCCGGCCCAGCAGGATGATCCAGCCGAAGGCGCGAATCACGGTGCTGACCATGAGCGGCAGCACCAGAAGGAAGAGCCCCAACGATAGCGCGCGCGGCGAGCAGCGCGCGAGGAAGTAGGCGAGCGGATAACCGAGCACGACGCAGAGCGCCGTCGTGATGGCGCCGATCCACAGGCTGCGCAACGTCAGCGCGATATAGAAGCCGTCGAGAATGCGCGCGTAATTGGACGCGGTGAGCTCGGGAGTCCAGATCGAGGTCGCGGAGTATCTGAAGAGGCTGAGAACGACGAGATTGCAGAGCGGAATGGCGAGGAAAAGGAAAAGGACGAGCGCATAGGGTCCGGCAAGCCAGACCCAGGGAGCCACCTGCGCCCGCCCGGCCGCGCGGCGCTCAGCGGGAGAGGAGGAATATATCACTTGGCTCGACATGGATGCGCAGGCTTTGCGAAGGAGACAAGGCTTTCGGCAGGCCCGCGGACTTCTGGCAGATGAGCAGCGTCTCCTTCTCTTCCACCGTGACGCGCAGCTGAATGTCCTCGCCGAGAAAGGTCACGTCGACAACGCGGGCCGCGAAGGAGTTGGGCACTTGTGCACCATCTGGCCCCTCGGGCAGCAAGCGGACGGCATCCGGCCGGATGAGGGCGGTCACCGCGCGCGCGTCGCCGTTCGCGCGCCACCTAGCACTCAGCCTGAGACCGGCGGCGGTGACGATCTCGACCTCCTCCCCACGCCGCGCCACGATCTCCGAGGCCAGCAGATTGGAGCTGCCGATGAAGTCCGCTACGAAGCAGGAAACCGGCGCCGCATAGACTTCGGCAGGGGCGCCGATCTGCTCGATGCGGCCAACTGACAGTACGGCGATGCGATCCGAGAGTGCGAGCGCCTCGCCTTGATCGTGCGTCACGAAGATCGTCGTCTTGTGCAGCCGCCGCTGCAGCTGCCGCAACTCCTCGCGCATCTGCAGGCGGAGCTTGAGGTCCAGGCTCGAGAGTGGCTCGTCCATCAGCATCAGCGGCGGCTCGAGCACGAGCGAGCGCGCGAGCGCCACGCGCTGCTGCTGGCCGCCCGACAGCTGGTTCGGCATCCGCGCGCCGAGACCGCGCAACCCGACCAGCTCGAGCATCGCCTCGACGCGCCGGCCGACCTCGGCCGCCGGAACCTTGCGCAGTGCCAGGCCGAAGCCGATGTTTTGGGCGGCCGTCAGATGGGGAAACAGCGTGAGATTCTGAAATACGAGCCCGACGCCCCGCTTGTGCGGCGCCTTCGTGTCCAGGCGCTCGCCATTGAGGATGATGCGACCCTCATCAGGCGTCTCGAAGCCCGCGATGCAACGCAATATCGTCGTCTTGCCGCAACCACTCGTGCCGAGGAGGGAGAAGAATTCGCCCTCCTCGACGCGAAACGAGACCGGCCCGATCTGCACATCGCTCGAATAGCGCTTGACGAGGCCTTCTATCTCGAGGCTGGCGCGCGTCCCCACGACCTTTCGACCATGTCAATGTCAAAGCGGAAGCGGCCGCGCGCTAGCTGGAGAGGACCTCCTTGTTCCAGCGCTCGAGGTACGCCGCCCGATGCTTCGCGATCTTGCTGTAATCCAAAACGGCGGCCTTTTCCAGGGCGCCGTCGGGGATGCGGACCTTCTCCAGATCCGGCGGCAGGACCGCGCGGCGGTTCGACGGCGGATACTTGGAGTAGCGCGCGAAGGTGAGCTGAGCTTCGGGATCGAGCGTATTGTTCACCAGCATGCACGCCTCTTTCTCGTAGGGCGTGCCCTTGATGATCACGAAGCCCTGTCCGACGGCGAGCGTACCTGCGACATATTCGAAGGCGACCGGCACCCCCTGCTCCTGGAGCGCCACGACGCGGCCGTTCCAATAGGGCATGATGACGACCTCGCCCTGCTCAAGAAGCTTCATCCCATGGCCGGCATTCTCGACGATGATCGCGTCGTTCGTCTTCATCAGCTCGGCGACCGCCTTGAGCCCGGGCTCGATGTTGTCCTCGTCGCCGCCGAGCAGCTTGTTGAGCGAATGCAGCCAATAATCGCCATACCAGCCATAGGCGGGGATGGCGAC
>Ga0209517_10010845_pt1 | contig 10033 bp, 12 predicted proteins | sample PeaSoiMetSII2010_FD_187695 | JGI IMG/M metagenome (GOLD analysis project Ga0209517, IMG submission 187695) | Peat soil microbial communities from Weissenstadt, Germany - SII-2010 (SPAdes) (version 2) | ecosystem: Environmental > Terrestrial > Soil > Wetlands > Peat | place: Germany... | reverse complement strand
AAACTGATCCACTACTTCTGAGGTAACTTGCTGATCAGTTTTTAGTGAGTCAGATCAGGTTTGCAGGGGGAAGGTGAAATGGAAGGCGCAGCCGCGACCCGGAGCCGTATCCACCCAGATGCGGCCGCCGTGCGCGTCGATGATCCGCCGGACCGCGGCCAATCCCAGACCGAAGCCCTGAGTATTCCCTTCCTGTTCTCCGCGATAAAAGACTTCAAAAAGATGGGGCAGGTCTTCCGGGGGAATCCCCGGACCCTGGTCCTGGACGGTGAACCGGAGGGCCGAGTCTTCGACCCGGACCGCCAGCCTCACCCGGCTATGGGTGGGGCTATACTTGACGGCATTCTCCAGCAGGTTTTCCAGGACTCTGGGCAAGAGGAGCGGATCGGCCCGGAGGGCGGGAATCTCTGGAGGTAGATTGGTTTCCAGGGTGATATCCTTGTCTTCGGCCAGGGGTTGTAACAGGGTGACGACCTTCCGGCACTCCTCCTGGACGTTCAGGACGGTGAGTTGGGGAGCCAGAATCCGCAGGTTCAAGCGGGCGAATTCCAGAAACCGGTTGATGAGCTTTTCCAGCCCTGCCATCTCCTGATCGATGGTCCGGAGGTAGTTCATCTGCGGCTCGGTCAAGGGGCCCAGTTTGCCTTGCAGCAGGCGCCGGATCAAGCCGGCGGCGCCCACTACCGGGGTCTTCAGGTCATGGGCGAACATGTTGACCAGTTGCCGGCGATCATTCTCCTGGCGTTTTACCGGGGTCAGGTCCCGGATGATAATGGCCCCGCCCTGGGGGTCCCCGCCATCGTCCCGCAGCGCGAAGGCGCTGACCATCACCGGCGCCTCCTGGCCTGAACGGTTGCGCAGGGAGAGTTCCTTGGTGACCTCTTGCCGCCCCTGCAATACCTGATTCCAAATGCTCAGGTTCACCCCCTGAAGTTGCAGGATTTCCTCGGCCAGGCGTCCCATGGCTTCGTCCCGGCTATAACCGGTCAGTCTCTCGGCCGCGGGATTGAACTCAATGATCCGCCCCTGGTGATCCGCGGCAATAACCGCGCCCGGGGTATTCCGGATCAGAAAATGGGACCAATCGTGGGACTTGGATGGATGGGCCGGCACATCGGACATCGTTGGCTCCGGATCTTTAGAGGTTAGGGGCCCCGGCGCGGCGGCCATCATTTTAAGGGAAATCGCAGCCGCTCAGAAAACCACCACATAGGCCGCTCAGGAAGTGATAATGGCATTAAGCACCCCTGCCAGGACCACGGAGTAGAAGAAGAATGAGACCAGGCTGTGGATGAGCACGGTGCGCCGCAGCAGTTCGGATTTTACGTTGACATCGCTCATAGAGTAGGTCAGGGCCAGGGTAAAGGAAACATAGAGGAAGTCCAGGTAAGTCGGCTGGTCAGTTCCCGGAAAGACGAACCCTTTGCGCATTCCTTCTTGAAAAGGCTGCCCATGGATATCCTTGCCTTCGTAATAGAGCCGGGCGTAATGCTGTCCAAAGGCAGTATGCAAGTAAAACCAGGCTAACAGCACCGCCAGAACGCTCAGGGTCAGCAAGAGACGGGAATGGACCAGAGAGTGTTTGCCCACCGCGGTCATCAGGAAGCCCACGACCACGGTGCCGAAAATCGACACAAAGACAGTCAAGGCCATCAAGGCCATCCGCTTCGGTTCATCTTTGGAGACGCGCTCCTGGGTCATGGGTCCGTTGGCACTGAAAATGACGATAACCAGGAGGACCAGGTAGCTGGCTAAGCACAGAATCCAACCCACCAGTAAAGAGAATTCCCATTTCCAACCGAGCAGCCGGTAGGCCAGGACGGCAGCCGCCAGCCCCAGAGAGCCGCAGATAAGCGCCCGCCGGTGGTCATGCAGGTTCCAGGCGAAATCGAAGAGCCGCTCTTTCATCTTGCCCATGGATACTCTCCGAAAGTGAAGATAGGGGCCTTCCCTTAATGATTATGAAGTCCCTGGGGTTGCCTTATAGGCGCTGATCACGGCAATTGCTGTGCCATAAAAGGCGTCCTGGCCGACCAGTCCGGTTATCCCCGAGCGTTCCAGTTGGGCATAAACCTCATCCGAGACCGCATAAAATATCAGCCTGATGCCCCGCTCCTGGAGCATGGCATAGAGCGAGCGCAAAGTGGCGGCCGCGGTGTAGTCGATGTCATCCACTGCGGAGGTGTCGATGCAGAACCAGACCAGGGGCGGTTTCGCCTCTTTGGCCAGTCTGGTGACCTCCTCGGACAACTGCTCGGCATTGGCGTAATACATGCCGTGAGTGAACCGGTATGCCAGCAACCCTGGGAGAAGCTGGCCCTGGGTAGCCACCGGCGCGGACTTCCAGCCCTCCGGTGGGGCCTCCACGATCACCGCGTTTTTCGGCCGGTAGCCATGCCGGGTGTGGCTCACCAGTGACAGGAACATGGCCAGCAAGATACCTTGTTCCACCCCCACGAGGACTACGGTGGCCGCGGTTATGAGGGCCACCCCGAACTCTGCCGGCCGCTCGCAAAAAATCTGCCGCATTCCCTTCACATCGATAAGGTCCACACAGATGAGAAAAACCACCGCGGATAAGACCGCGACCGGCAGGTAAGCCAGCGGCCCGATCAGGAAGAGGAGCACCAGAAGGACGATGACGCAGCTGGTGATCTGGGCCAACTGACCGCGACCGCCGGCGCCGTCCACCATCTCCGTGGCAGTGGGGCTGCCATTGACCACAAAGGCGCCGGAAAGTCCAGCCCCGACGTTGGCCAGGCTCAACCCCACCAGATCCCGATTCTCTCCGACGCGCTCGTTGTGGCGGGCGGCATAGGCCCGGGAGGTGGCGGCGCTTTGGGCCAGGATAACCACAAAGATGGCAAAGGCCGTAGGTAGAAGTTGCATCAGAAGACTGGTGCTCAAGTGTACCTGGGGCAGCCCGAACCGCGGCAGGCCGCGGGGGACCGCCCCCAGGGTGGCCACCCCGGAGGATGCCAGATTAATGGCCCAGCTGGCGATAATGGCGCCGATCACCGCAATGAGCGCCCCGGGAATTTTTTTGGAAATTTTGCGGGACCCGAGGATGATGGCCAGGACGGCGATGGCCACCTCCAGGGTGTGGAAATTCGTCTGCCGGAGATGCTGGAGATCGTGGATCAGGGAGCCGATGGGACTATGCCCGCCCTTGGGCAGCCCCAGCATCCCGCCAATTTGCCCCAGGGATACCTGAATGCCCACCCCGGTGAGAAAGCCCACAAGTACAGTGCGGGACAGGAAGTCCGCCAGGAACCCCAGGCGAATCAGGCGGGCGATGATCAGCATCACCGCGGCCATGAATGCCAACACCCCGCACAGGGCCATATATTCGGAGGAGCCGGAGGCGGCCAGGCCCGTGAGGCCGGCGGCCAGGATGGCGGCAGTGGCGGAATCGGCTCCCACCACCAGGCGCCGGGAGGAGCCAAAAAGGGCAAACAGGGCCATGGGAATGAGGATGGCGTAGAGGCCGGTGATCACCGGGGTGCCGGCGATCCGGGTGTAGCCCATGGCCTGGGGGATGTTCAAGGCGGCCAGGGTGAGGCCCGCCGCCAGGTCCGCGGGCACCTGAGAGCGCTGAATGGGCAGAATCCCCTGAAGCAGGGGGAATTGAAAGCCCTTGCCCGCGGTCTTGGCGGAGGCCATGGCTGCTCCTGTTGATACTCGGAAGCTGGGTGGGCCGGGTGTTCTGTGCCTCTGCCCCCGCGGCTTTAGATAATCTCCGCTACGCCCTTGATGATGGCCTTGGCCACTTCTTGTTGCACGGCCTTTTCCTTCTTGGCCAGCTTTTGGGCGGCTTTCTCCTCTGCCGCCAGGGTGCCTGGCGTTTCCGCGGCTGCCTTTTTGGGCTTGTGGAGTTTCTCCCGTTCCTCTATGGCCTCCGCCATTTCATCGGCCAGTTCGAGATAAAGATTGGTTACCGGCCGGACAATAGGCTTAAGGATAACCCCCATGATGGGAAATATCACGGGAGCCAGCACCGCAACCCCGACTACCGTCAACAACGTGGCGATGGGACGAGCGAATAAAAAGTTAAACATGGCATACCCATCCTTGCTAGGAAATTGATACCGCCCCAACGGTCAATCCGGCCATGAGATCAGGGCACATCCAATTGTCTCAGACTTCGGGCCTGGCGTAGTGCTCGGCCTTGGCTTCGGCCACCAGGTCGCTCACCCGCTCCCCGCTTTCCTCCACGAACCCCAGCGCCAGGTCCTTGACGGCGAGGCCGGTCTTTACCACGCCTTTGACCAGAGGGCGCACCACATAGCCTACCGCGGGCAAGAGCACCGGCGCCAGCACCGCCATGCCCACCACCACCAGGACGTTGGGCCAGGAAAATTTAAGGGCGTTATCATACCAGGCCATAGCAATTCTTCTCCGTAAAATTCCCCTTTTTGCTCTTGGTTCGGCTTCCCGGTGAAAAACCGGAGAGCGAAGCACTGTTCATGGTTAGCGAGCCTTCAGGGCGTTATTGGTGATTAAGGTAATCATCTCCAGGCGGCCTGTAAACGCCGGAGCCTTTCCCCGGGGGATATTAGCCGCCAAGCATTCGCTTTATCAGAGACTCCGTATCGAGCCCGGGGAAAAACCGGTGCATGACTCCGGCTAAATGGTTACGGGTCTGAACCGCAGCCAGATCCCCGGGGCTAAAGGTGATGAGCAGGGAACCGGTGGCAATGCTGGCCTCCACCGCAGCAATCCCTGGTACCGCGGCCAGGAGGGGCGCAAGCTTTTCGGCCAGGGCCTCGTTGTGCAGCATTGCGTGGAGGCGCAAGCGAATACGCCCCGGGATAGCATGTTTCACGGTTACGCCGGAATACGCCGAACCAGGCGGCGGGCTGCCGGAGATGCCCGGGGCCGAAGCCGCGGCGGGAACCGCCGGTTCCTGGGAGGCAGGAGGACGAGAAGGCCTTTTCTGCCGGCCCCTTGCTTTGGCGGACTTTTGCCGGGGGGCGGCTTGTTGCCGCTTCGGTCCGGTCCCCCCGCCTTTCCGGCCCTCCGGGGCGGCCGGAGTTTTTTTGCCGGCGCCTGGGTTCCGGACCCCCTGGGTCACGTCATCCACGGCCCGCCGGGCCTCTTCCAGGAGTTTCGGCACATTATTAAAGCCCTCTAACAAGGCCCGTCTTTTCTTTTCTTTGTTGTCAAGCTGGGACATGATGCGGCCTCGCCGCCGGGATAGTTTCCCCGGCAAAAATGTCCAGGAGTTCTTGGGCCAGTTCCCGGAAGGCTCGGGCGCCGGGGGCGCTGGAGTTCCAGCGGAAGATCGTGGCGCCGGCAGCCTCTGCCTGCTCGAAGGCGGTGTTTCCCGGGATCGCGGTTCTGAAAATTTGATCCTCCCTAAACGCTCTAAAAATCTGTTCGGTCAGGGTTCGGCTAATCAGAGTCCTCTTATCCACGTGACTGATCAATAGCCGCAAAAATCTCAAATCTTTATTGTCCCGGACCCTCACCTCGTTAATCAGGCGAACTGCTCGCAAGAGGCCGGTCACACTGAAGGAGCTTCCGGCCTTGACGGGGACCAGGGCGAAATCGGCGGTGTTCAGGGCGCAGAGGACAAAAGAGCCCAGGTTGGGCGGGTTATCAATGATGACGAAGTCAAAGTGCCGGAGGGCATAATCCCGCAAATGGCGGCGAAGCCGGAAGAGGCTGGCCGGGGCGCTCAAGATCATCTCCGGCTCCAAAGAAGCGGTCTCCGGGACGTTGGGGAGACAGTAAACTCCCTCATAATGGCTGGGATAAATGAAGCTCGTCAGGGAAGGCCCCAGCGTCTCGTGAGCCAAAAGCTCGTGCAGACTGTGCTGAGGATCGAGATTATCGGAGAGCAGGAGGGACGTGGCATTACATTGGGGGTCCAGGTCCACCACCAGGACGCGCCGGCCCAGCAGCCCTAAGGCGTGAGCCAGATTACAGGCAGCGGTGGTCTTGCCCACGCCCCCTTTGTTGTTGACTACCGCAATGATGACTCCCATGGGACCCTCAATTGCCCCCCGGGGCGGGGGGCCATCCAGGCGTGCGCCTAGCTTTCCATCTTTGGAGACCTGAAACCCAACTTCGCCCTCTAAATTTTATTAACAAAATTTTTATAAAAGCGAAATAATACCTTAATAAATAAATATTAAGAATTCGGCAAGAAGAAAGTCTAATCGGATGGAATATGGTAATCATGCGAAATTTGAAAGAAATTCAGAAAGGTATCTGGTTGAGCAGGTTAAAGGGGTATTTTAAGGTTCGCCTGGCCATTATTGAGGTGCGGCCGGGAGAAACCCGGGAAGACTCCTGGAAACGGCATTTAACTGATAATCCGGAAGCTAATTACGCCAATATCAAGGTTTTCAACCGGACGCCTTATGACCAGGAGACGCTAAACTCAGGGACCGGCCTGCTTAACTGATGCCGGGCATTTTTTGCCAAAAAGGTGTTTCACCATGACGATGAATCAGATCATAGAAAAAGCCCGCATCCTGGCGGTGAAAAATTACTCCCGGCTTCGGAAAGTCGACCTTATCCGCGCCATCCAGGAAAAGGAAGGGAACTCCCCTTGTTACCAGGCCATTGCCGGCTGCCAGGAACATGATTGCTTGTGGAAGGCGAGTTGCCATAGTTAAGCAATCACCTCATCCCCAAGGTCCATAAGCTCAAGCCCCGCTCCCCTGCATGTCTTCACTCGCGTGGATTGGTTCAATGCCGACCAGGAGCACGTGATCGCCGAATCCGCCAAGAACATTAAGCTGATCACCGGCTTGGATTACTACCTCTACAAGAATTTTTGCCAATAGATTTTGGGATTGCTAGTGGTTAGCTTTTTTACCATAATCTATTGGAAAAAATGGATCTCAAAAACCTACCTGCAGGCCGGCAACAGGGAGGCGCCGCCGCCGATTCCCCCGGGGACCAACGCCTCCTGATGTTCATCCCCATCCTCCATACCCTGGCGGACCTGGGTTCCCTGGGGGAGGCGGTGAGGAAAACCTTCTTAAATAAATACGGGGCCTTGATGGCCAGACGCAAGGAAGCGGCCCTGGAGAAGCTGTGGGAGGAGATCGGCGGCATTATCCTGGGCCTGGGGTTGGACTTCTCCCGGGTCCGGCTCTACCAGGACGGCTTGCCGGTATGCGGCCGGGAAGAGGAGATCGTCCGGGACCTGGCCGGCCGCGGCAGCCATAATTATCGCCTGCTGCTGGAGCTGATGGCGCGGGGGGCCGCCTTGATGGGCACGGAATCTCCGGAGCTGCTGCTGCAAGAATATGGCCTGGCCAGAGAGGCCGTGGCCGCGGCCCCCAGGCGCCCCGGGGCTCAAAGACGGCCCGCCGCCGGCGCCACCCTGCTTGAGGCGCGGGACCGCTTCATCGCCTCCCGCATCAATGCCACCCTGTCCCCCGGAGAGACGGCCTGCCTTTTTTTGGGCCTGCTCCATGCCCCCGAACCCTACCTGGACCGGGATATCCGGGTGGCCTATCCCTGCCGGCGGCTGCTGCCGCGATAAACCGGGGGTGTCCAGGCAAAGCCTGGACAAAAAAATTACTCGTTCCCCAACTGAGCTGGGAAACGAGTAAAGGGTAAAGAGCTGGGGGACGAGTAAATACCCCGCGACCGCGGGGTGCTCAAGCCTTTCAGGCGCCGCCGAAACCGATGCTCACCCGGCCGCCCTCCACCAGCACCGGCACATGGCGGTCTCCCTGGGTGAGGCGCAACATCTCCGCCAGAGCCTGGTCATCCTGGGTAACATCCCGAAAGTCGACGATAAAACCCTCTCCGCTTTTGGCCTCCCGGGCCTTGGTGGTAAAGGGTCAGGTCTGTTTGCCGAAAATGGTGATCTCCTTAGCCACGGTCCACCCCTTTATTGGGAATTCAGATAGAAGACCTTCACATAAAGAAAATCCACCTGATTGAGAATGATCAGGGGGTTTTCGGAAATGGTATATTGCACCCCTTCGAACCTCGGGTTCACTTTCTCCCGCACGTGGGCCATGACCTGATCGGCCACCTGGGGGTTCCCGAAGGAGGCAGCCTTCAGAAAGTTCTGAAATACCGCCGCATCCTTAAGGACCAGGGCCTTGGTCTCTTCCCGCAGCTTCACCCTCAGGGGTTTCAAGGCATCTTCGAAGAAATCGCCGATATCTTCGTAATGCTTCTTAATCCTGGCGAAATCCCAATGGCGCAGATCCTGGTACTTGGAAGCGGTCTCATCCCGCAGATTGTCGGTGTCTAATTCGATGATGCCGATATTGGGGGTGCCCGGCGCATCGGCGGGCAGGTAGAGGATCTTCACCGCCAGCTCCGGGTACTTCGGGTTAGCCAGGACAAAGTCCCGGCTGAAGCGCTGGCCCGGGCGATCATAGGTATGGGAGTCGGAGACGCTCCAACCGTCGGATTGCAGGTATTGCAGCACCCCCCCGGCCTTGGGCAGGAGGCTCTTCAGCTCCTCAAGACTGCCGGGAACCGCGTTTCCGGCAGACGGCGCCTGCTGGTAACCCTGTGAGGCGGGCGGTGGCGGGGGTTCAAATTCCGGTTCCCGGGTGGTTACCGGCGGGCTTTCCGGTTGGCTGGGGGCCGGCGGCGGGAACGGCGCCAGGCCGGTAGCCGCGGTCTCGGGCTTCAGGCCCAGGAGGAAGAGGGTCTGGCCCCCGGCGCCGGGTTGGTTCCGGCGCCAATAACTATAAGCCTGGTCCGGATACAAGTCCAGGATGATGCGGACTCCGCCCGCGGTGGCCTGAGTTTGCACCTGCTCTACGATGAGATCGTCACCCTCCAGGCGGGCCGGGAGGCGTCCCATCCTGGCCTGGGGAAATTCCACCACCAGTTGGGGTTTGCCCGGGGTTGGGGCGGCAGAGACCCGGGGCTCGGCGGGCCGGTCTAAAACGATGGTCAACAAGGTGGTTTCTCCGACCCTGCTCAAGCCCAAATTCCGCACCTCCACCCCGGACTGGCCCCAGCCCGTTGACGGCAGGCAACAAATCAGACCAGCCAGGCAAAAGCACCACAACCGCAGCCGGGCCCTGTTATACGGGCTGCGGCCCGCGGCCCGGCAGAATATCTGCTCTCCGGTGATAATCTTATCCTCCTTCCGGGACCCGCTTAAAGATCACACAGGAATTGGGGGGACAACCCAGGTGCCATTCGCCGGTCATGTCCGCCGACAATTCTTGGCCACCTTCGCTGGGGGTAAAGATGATGATGGCGCCGGTTTTGAGATAAATCCAGACCTTGCGGTCGTTCACCACCCAGGTGAACTCCGTGGTCTTTGCGGCCAGGGTCCAGGTCCCCTTGCCGTTCTCTTCCAGGTCCAGATCGATGTAATTTTTTTCGCCGATGGGGGTCACGGAGCGATAGGCGCCGGCGAAGCGGGAGCGCGACTCCCCGCAACCCCAAAGGGCCAGCCCCACCAGGATCAGACCAAAGACCGCGGCCAACTTCAGAAAGTCTCTGTTCATATTTGACTATTCCGCCAGATGAAGCCTCCCCGATCCAATACCAGGTAGCGATCGTAGAGGAAAATTTGGATGGTCATGACCATCACCCCGGTATTCTTGAGAACCTTCAACCAGGTCACCGGTTCCCCCACTTCCCCGACACAGCCGCAGTTAATGGGCAGATGCAGATAGATGGCATGGACCAGACCCACGATGAAGATGAGGTTCATGGCCGCGATCAGGGTGGCCGCGGCCCTGGTGCGGATGCCCAGGATGAGAAACATTCCCACCACCAGCTCCGCCCACGGCAGCGCCAGGGACCACAGGTTCACCCCAAAGGAGGGCATCAACCCAAAATCCACCACATTCAAGGCGAAGACCGCCGGCCGCATAATCTTGCTCAGGGCGAAGGTCATAAAGATAGCCCCCACCAGCAGCCGGCAGGCCACCGAAAGGTAGGGGCTGCGGCGGATGGGAGGAATCAAGATGAGCAGGAAGATGCCCACCGGCAGCCATTCGAGGTAACCCGGCAGACCCAGCGGCGCGCTGGCCATTTCCGGGGATGGTTTCCCCTCCAGGGGAAAGACCTTAGGCCAGCCCTG
>Ga0209517_10010842_pt1 | contig 10034 bp, 7 predicted proteins | sample PeaSoiMetSII2010_FD_187695 | JGI IMG/M metagenome (GOLD analysis project Ga0209517, IMG submission 187695) | Peat soil microbial communities from Weissenstadt, Germany - SII-2010 (SPAdes) (version 2) | ecosystem: Environmental > Terrestrial > Soil > Wetlands > Peat | place: Germany: Weissenstadt... | reverse complement strand
GGCCGCAATGATCGAGTTGGCGGGCGGGCTGGGGTACATGTATGCCTCGGCGTCGTTGCAGGGCGAAACCAAGAATCCCTGGGACACCACTTGCTGGACGTGCGGGTCGTCTTCGGGATCGGGCGCGATCGTGGCGGCGGGACTGGCAGGATTTGCCATTGGAACGGAGACGTGGGGCTCGATTGTGTGCCCATCGGCATTTTGCGGCGTGAGCGGATTCCGGCCAACGTATGGGCGGGTAAGCCGGCACGGGGCCATGGCGCTTTGCTATTCGCTGGACAAAATCGGGCCGATGGCGCGAAGCGCGGAAGATTGTGCGAGTATTTTTGCGGCCATTGCGGGACATGATCCCCTGGACCGGAGCATGCTGGCGATGGATAAGGCGGCGTTCACGAATTCGCCTGCGGGAGATTTGAAGAGGCGGGGCTTGCGCGTCGGCTGGCTGACGAATGCGTGGAAAGAGTATGAGCCGGGCGTGAGCAAAGCGATTCAGGCGGCACACAAGATTTTACCGCGGCACTTTGTGTCGGTGAGGGCTGCGGAGTTGCCGGAGGGGCCGTGGGAAGAAGCGGCGGGCGTGGTGCTGCAGGCCGAGGTGGCTTCCTCGTTCGGGGAACTCATCCGCTCAGGCGGCGTGAGGGAGTTGCATGACCCGCTTGGGCGCACCGGCGGCTACGTGAATCTGACGGTGACGGGCGGCGACTACACGACGGCGCAGCGCGTGCGGGAAATCCTGCAGAAGAAGATGGATGCCCTGTTCGAGGCCTACGACGTGCTGGCGACGGCGGCGCAGCCGGTCGCGGCGACACCGCTGACAACGAATCTGATCACAGGGCTTGCCTTTCCCGACCCAGCGGGAGCGATTGGAAACCTTTGCGGATTGCCGGCGCTTTCCGTGCCCTGCGGTTTCACGGAGAAGAATTTGCCGGTGGGACTGCAATTCATCGGGCGGGCTGGAGATGACGCGGCGGTGCTGGAAGCGGGACAAATCTTTCAACGGGCCACGCAGTGGCACCGGAAGCATCCCAAGTTGGCATAGAACGGACTTCACGACGCGCCCAAGGAAAGAAAATCAGATTCCTCGCTACGCTCGGAATGACAAACAGATTGCGCTTTGTTGAGATGAGGTCCGGCGTGATGGACCCCTACGTTTGGCACTGCGATGGGGCGCGCTGAATCGTCTGAGGTTATCGGACGGCCCCAGAAGGCCGGCCCTACGGAAGCAAAACCAAGCGCATAGCCAGGAGTGACCGTGCCGCGAGTCAAACCCAAGAAAAGCCTCAGGCCTGAAGGCCTGAGCTGCGGGGTAGAGGTCTTTCCAAGTGCCGGAGGTTAGTTGGGTTTCCTGCTGTGAAGGCTTTCGCGAACGGTGCGGAGAAGCGCGCCGCGGCTGAAGGGCTTGGAGAGGAGACGCACGGTGGGATCGGCGTTGGCCATTTCCGTGGCGGCGTGTTCGCTGTAGCCCGACATGAAGACGACACAAAGCCCCGGAAATTCCCGCTGCAGATGGACGGCGAGTTCCTGCCCCGTCATGCCGGGCATGACCATGTCCGTGACCAGCAGATCGATGGCGCCGTTGTGCCGGCGGGCCAGTTCGATGGCGTCGGAGGCGTCCTTGGCTTCGATGACCTTGTAGCCACCAGACTCAAGAAACTCCCTGGCGATTTCCCGGACGTCCTGCTCATCTTCGGTAAGGAGGACAGTTTCGGTGCCGGTGGGCACTTCGGCGGTGGGCGGAATTGCGCGGGAATGCTCTTCGGCTTGGTCGAGGCGGGGGACATAAATTTTAAAGGAAGTGCCTTGAGCAAGTTCGCTGTAGACCCAGATGAAGCCGCCACTCTGCTTAACGATGCCGTAGACGGTGGCGAGACCGAGTCCCGTGCCTTTCCCCTTTTCTTTGGTGGTGAAGAAGGGTTCGAAGATATGCGACTGAGTTTCCGCGTCCATGCCGCAGCCAGTGTCGCTGACGGTAATCTGGATGTAAGGGCCGGGCTTCATCAAGGGATGGCTGGCGGTATAGGTTTGATCGAGGTCGGCGTTTCTTGTTTCGATGACGAGTTTGCCGCCGCTGGGCATGGCGTCGCGCGCGTTGACCGCAAGGTTCATGATGATCTGTTCCATCTGGCTGGCATCGGCGCGAATCGTGCCCAATTCCGGGTCGGCGCGAACCACGAGTTCGATGTCTTCGCCGATGAGGCGCGGCAGAAGCTTGCCCATTTCCTCGACGATGGAGTTTACATTGATCACTTGCGGCTGCAACACCTGCATACGGCTGAAGGCGAGCAACTGACGGGTCAGAGCGGCGGCACGGTCGGCGGAGCGGTCGATCTGCTCGATCTTGTGGGCAATGTGATCCGAGGGCGGCAACACATTCAGCAAAAGCTCTGTGTGCCCTTTGATCACCATGAGTAGATTGTTGAAATCGTGGGCGACACCTCCGGCCAGGCGTCCGATGGCTTCCATTTTCTGTGACTGGCGGAGTTGCAGTTCGAGGTTGCGCCGGTCGCTGATGTCCTGGGCAACAACCAGGCGGACGCGTTTGCCGGCGTAGACCAAAGCGTGGGAGATGATCTCGACCTCGAAGAGTTTGCCGTCCTTGTTTCGATGCAGCCAAAAGCCGTGCTCCTGGGTGCCGTCCTCCATCTCGCGAATGTAGGCCACCGCTTTTTCGCGCTCGGAGTCGGGGCGGATGGCAAGGATGGACATGTCCTCAAATTCTTCGTGGGAATAACCGTAGAGCTGGACGGCGGCCTGATTGACGCGGAGAAACTTGAGCGACTCCACCTCATACAGCCAGGTGGGCATGGGGTTGTGCTCAAAGAGGAGGCGCAGGATGGATTCATTCTTGCGAAGCTCTTCCTCGGCGCGGCGGCGCTCGATGGCCAGGGCGATGTGGCCGCCGACGGAATCGAGGAATTCGAGGTCGCGGAGATCATATGCGTTTTCGTTCTGGTAGTGCTGAACGACGAGGACCCCGATGGTGGCGGTAGGCGTCTTGAGCGGGACGCCGAGCCAGGCGGGCGAGGGCGAGCCGACTAGTTCGACCTCTCCAAGAGCGGCGAGGCGGTCAAAATCGGTTTGCGGGATAAGCATGGCGCGACCGGTGCGGAAAACGTAGGCCGTGCAGCTGCGCCCAATTCTCTGCGGCGGCGGAACCGTGTCGTACTCGTCCGCGAAGAAGGGGAACTCAAAGGTGCCGTGCTCCGGATCGTGGAGAGCCACAAAACAGTTTTGCGCGGAAACGATGCGCTTCAGGGCGTCGTGGATGCCGGTGAGCAGCTGGTCGAGGTTGGAGGTTTGATTGAGGGCGTGAACCACGTCGGAGATAACCTGGCGCTCGGACTCCATGCGCTGGAGTGCGGTAACGTCCTGGGCGTTGAGGAGTATGCCTTCGATGCCAGAGTCATGAAGGCGATTGTGGCAGACCAGTTCAAACCAGCGCCAGGAGCAATCCTGGGTGCGCAAGCGGCACCGCTCACGCACGCTGGAACCCGGCAGGGCGGCAACTTCCTGGAGACGCCCGCGGATGAGTTCCACGTCGGCCGCGTGAACAATTGCCTGGAATCCCCGGCCTAGCAGCTCATCGGGGCTGTAGCCCAGGGAACGGCGGAAAGTCTCATTGGCAAACTGCACTGTGCCATCAGAATCAAGAATAGCGATGAGTTCCTGAGTCGAATCGAGGAGTGAGGCCAACTGGTGCGCGCCGAGCCGGTTACCCGGCTCCGAAACCATTTTCTGTGACATGAAGTAGCCACTTCACAGGCCGGTCGGAGCGAACCTTCCCGTCCCGGCGGGAGTACCAGAAGCCTCCGTAGGCCTAGGTCCAACTAGAGATCATCTGCGACAAAGATAGTCTGCCTTCTTAGAAGATTAATCATAACTCATTCAGGAGTAAACGCTCACCACGAAAAGGGTTGCGAAAGCATGACTGTACGAAAGGACAGGCGCTATGCGACACAGGCTGCGGGCTGGGAGGGGTGCGTGTTACGCTGCAAGGCATCCTGGGCGCATGGGAACGGCGATGAAGCGCTCGAGTTAGATGCGAGGAGGATGCAGCGCCATGCACGATATGTGGAAGGATATGTTTGTGATCACGCTCCCGATCCTGGAGAAGATACTCCGGCCGGTGATCGTGTACTTCTTTCTGGTGGTGATGCTGCGGCTGTCCGGGAAGCGCGAACTGGTGCAGCTGAACCCCTTCGATTTGGTTGTGTTGCTGACGCTATCGAACACGGTGCAGAACGCCATCATTGGCGATGATAATTCCGTGTCGGGCGGGTTGCTGGGAGCGACTTCCCTGGTGGCGATAAACTATCTGGTGATACGGTTTCTGTACAAGCACAAGAAACTCGACCGGATCGTGGAAGGAAACGCTGATGTGTTGATTGAAGGCGGGCGGGTGCGCACGCAGCATCTGAAGAGTGAATTGATCACCATGGCGCAACTTGAGGCGGCGGCTCGGAAGCAGGGCTTTTCATCGCTGGCAGAGGTGGATCAGTGCATCCTGGAACCGGGAGGGACGCTGTCGTTCATCGGGAAGAAGCCCGATGTGGAAGACCGGCGGCATCGGGAGTTGCTGGAGCGTATTGATCATCTGAACTCGGAGGTCGCGCTGCTGCGAGGCGCGCGGCCCCCGGCAACGGCGTGAAGGGTTGCTGGTGTGAGAAGGTCGCAAAGTGAAGAGAGATTCCTCGCACAAAAGCGTGCGATGGAAAAGCGTACCTCACTCCGCAGACTCCATTCGGAATGACGGTGGGGCCTACGACTTGCCGAGATGGGGTCGAGCGGTGCTCGACCCCTACGCAGCCAGATCCAGGCGAAGGCTTTGGGCGCTAGTGGAGCAGGAAGCTGCTGAGGACCAGGGCGATGCCGCCGAGGCCGAGAAGCGAGCCGGCAAACCAGAAGAACTTCTTCTTTGTGATCAAAGTGAATGAGGTAAGAATGAGCGCAATTTCCAGGAGGACTTCGCTGACCTCGTAGCGGTCGGCTTTCCGGGCAATGACGGCTCTTTCTTTCTTAAGGTCTTCGGCTGCCTCCTTGGCCTCGGCCTTCTCCTTGGTGTAGCGGTCTGCCTCTTTCAGATACTTCTCGCGCAATTGTTCGGCCTTCTCCTTATCAACGGTGGTGAAGGTACCGAGCATGTCAGCGCCGGTCTGCATGCCATGCAGGCCGCTATTCTTGGCTTGGAAAAAGGCCCACTGATCGGCTTCCTGAGTTTGCAGAAGAAGCTCTTCCTTTGCGGCGCGATGGCCCATCAGAGTCGAGATGGCGACAAGGACAGCCAAAATCGAGAGCGTGACCGAAACCGGGATGGTGAACGGGCTTTCCTCGTGCCCCCCGTGTTCTTCGTGAGCTTCCAGAACTTCATGCATTGCTTCCTTCTCCTTTAGCTAGGTTTATGCAGACGGCTGAGCTGCGATCTCTTTCAGCACATCGGCAGCGGCGGAAATCGTCCGGTCGATGTCGCCGGACGTGTGCGCGGCCGAGACAAAAGCGGCTTCGAATTGCGAAGGCGCCAAGAAGATGCCGCGCTGCAGCATATCACGGAAGAAGCGCGCGTAGAGTTGCGTGTCGCAGCGCTTGGCGCCGGCGTAATCGGTGACGGGTTGCGATGCGAAAAAGACGGTGGAGAGCGAACCGATGCTGTTCACTTGCGCGGCGATACCCGCATCGTAAAGAGCTTTTTGCAACCCCGCGGCGAGGTTCCCGGCGAGGGCATTAATACCTTCGTAGAGGCCGGGCTTGCTCAGCTCCTGCAGAGTGGCGATGCCCGCGCGCATGGCGAGAGGATTGCCGGCCAGCGTCCCGGCCTGATAGACCGGGCCGAGCGGGGCAACGTGATCCATGAGTTCCGCGCTGCCTGCATACGCGGCTACCGGAACGCCTCCACCTATGATTTTGCCCAGGGTGGTGAGGTCGCCCTGCACTCCGAAGAGTTGCTGGGCGGAACCGTAGTGCAGACGAAAGCCGGTGATGACTTCATCCATGATGAGGAGCGCGCCATGCTTGCGCGTGATTTCGCGGAGCCCCTTGAGGAAGCCATCCTCGGGAAGAACGACGCCCATGTTGGCGGCGACGGGTTCGACAATGAGGGCAGCGATTTTATCTTTGTGCTGCGCGAAGACTTGCACAACGGCATTGAGGTCGTTATAGGGAATATTGAGAGTGAGAGCGGCTAGGGCTTGCGGGACTCCCGGGCATTCGGCAATGCCGAGCGTGGCCAAGCCGGAGCCGGCCTGGGAGAGGAAGCTATCGGCGTGGCCGTGATAGCAGCCCGCGAACTTGACGATGAAATCGCGCTTGGTAATACCACGGGCCAGGCGCACGGCGCTCATGGTGGCTTCCGTGCCGCTGGAAACGAAGCGAATTTTTTCGAGGAACGGGATCGCTTTCACGATGAGCGAGGCAAGTTCGAGTTCCAGTTCGGTGGTTACGCCAAAGCTGGCGCCACGGTGCGCCTGCTCGGCGATGGCCGCGCTGACAGCGGGATGCGCGTGGCCGAGGAGGATCGCGCCCCAGGAGCAGACGTAATCGAGCAGGGCGTTGCCGTCGGCATCGTAAAGGTGCTGGCCGCTTCCCTTTTCGATGATGAGCGGCTCGCCGCCAACAGAGCGGAAGGCGCGGACGGGGCTATTGACTCCACCGACGAGGACCTTTTCGGCCTTCGCAAATATCTCTCGCGAGCGGCGGCGGTCGGGGAGAGAGTGGCGTAGCGTTGCACTCATGTGCGCACCTTGGCGTTCAGGATTTCAACCAGCGAGCCGCATCCTTGGCGTGGTAGGTGAGAATTATATCCGCGCCGGCCCGCTGAATGCCCGTAAGAATTTCCAGGACGACGCGCTTTTCGTCAATCCAGCCATTGCGCGCCGCCGCCTTGACCATCGCGAATTCGCCGCTGACGTTGTACGCGCCCACGGGCACGTCAAAGCGGTCCCGCACCCTGCGCAAGATGTCGAGATAAGGGAGGGCCGGCTTGACCATGACCATATCGGCGCCTTCCTCGATGTCCATCGCGACTTCTTTCAGGGCTTCGCACGCGTTGGCGGGGTCCATCTGATAGCTGCGGCGATCGCCGAATTGCGGCGCGGATTGCGCGGCTTCGCGGAAAGGTCCGTAAAAACCCGAGCAGTACTTCGCGGCGTACGCCAGGATGGAAATGTTTTCAAAATTGTGCTGGTCGAGCTTTTTGCGGATGGCGGCGACGCGGCCGTCCATCATGTCCGAAGGGGCGACGATGTCGGCGCCAGCCCGCGCGTGAGAGAGCGCCTGCTGCGCGAGGAGATCGAGCGTGGGATCATTTGCAATCTCGCCGTGCTCGATCACGCCGCAGTGGCCATGATCCGTGTATTCGCAAAGGCACACGTCCGTGATGACCAGGAGATGCAAACCGGCTTTGCGGATGGCTTCGATGGCCTTTTGCACCACGCCCTCGGGCGAATAGGAAATGGCGCCGCGCGCGTCTTTCGATTCCGGCAGGCCGAAGAGAATGATGCCCGGGATACCGAGCGACTCGACTTCGCGGCATTCCTCGACGATCTGATCCACCGATTGCTGGTGAACGCCCGGCATGGAGCCGACTTCCTGGCGCACATTCGTGCCGGGGCAGACAAACATGGGATAGATGTATCCGGCAGTGGTGATGCGGGTTTCGCGCACCAGACCACGCAGGGCTTCGGTGCGGCGAAGACGCCGCGGGCGATGTGTAGGGAAGCTCATGGGTGTTTCACTCCTGCGGGCAAGCTGTGCCCGGAATTCAAGAAGAAACTTGCGAGGGATTCGAGGACTGCGGGGGCGGATGTCTCGGAGGAAACGATCAGCCTCGTCACGCCCGCTTCGCGGAGGGCGCGTTCCGTGACACAGCCAATCGCTGCGAAGATGCTCTTCTCCGCCAAGTTCAGAAAGGGCTGCGGGCCTAGGAGTTCCCGCAAATGGTGCACGGCGGAGGGGCTGAAGAACAAGACCGCATCGGGTACGTCCTGAAGGATGTTTTCCAGGTAGCGCGTGTCATCGGAAGCGGGGCGGAGGGTTTTGTAAGAGACGATTTCGGTAACACGTGCGCCGAGGCGTTGCAGGGTCTCAACCAGGTCATGATTGGCGCGGTCGCTGCGCGGGAGGAGCACGCGCTTGCCGCGAACTTCGGATTGCAATTCCTGCGCGAGGGCGACGCCATGGTGCTCCCTGGCGACGTAGGCAATCGCGAGGCCTGCGGCGCGCGCTGCTTCCGCGGTGGCTGGGCCCACGGCGGCGATTTGAGCAGCACCGAGGGCATCGCGCAGGGAAAGCTTAAGATGCTCGGAGCGCTCCTGCACGGCGCGCACGGCGTTCTGGCTGGTGAAGAAAACCCAGTGATATTCGTGCAGGTGGCGGAGAGAGTCATCCAGCGACTGCAAATCGTCCGGCGGCGCGAACGCGACCATGGGCAGGAGCACCGGCTGAGCACCACGTTCGCGCAATGCGGCCAGCAGAGACTGGCTCTGCTCCGCGGCGCGGGTGATCACGACGCGCTTGCCCAAGAGAGCGTTGGCGGAGGATTCAGCCACGGGAGCGTTGCACCTCTTCCAAAATGCCGCGAGCGCCGCCTTCGATGAGGAGCCCGGCCAAGTGCTCACCGAGTTGCGCAGCCTGATCCGGCGTAGTCGTGGCGCGCTGGCGAACATACTGGACGCCATCCACGGAGCAGACCACCGCGTCCATCACTAGCTCGCCGCGTTCGATGCGGGCCCACGCGCCGAGGGGCACCTGGCAACCACCCTGCAGGGCGGCCAGCAAGGCACGTTCGGCGATGATGGCGGTGCGCGTTTCGGCGTCATCGAGTTTGCCGAGAATGTCCGCGGCTTCGGTGTCTTTCACGCGGGATTCGATGGCGATAGCGCCCTGCCCCACAGCAGGCAAGGAGATTTCGGGAGGAAGTACTTCGGTGATTTTCTGGCTCCAGCCGAGGCGGTCAAGACCTGCTTTGGAGAGAACGATGGCGTCGTATTCGCCGCTTTCAACTTTACGAAGACGCGTATCCACGTTGCCTCGAAGTTCGCGAAGATCGAGATCGGGGCGATGATGGCGCAATTGCGCCTGGCGGCGGAGACTGCTGGTGCCAACGCGCGCGCCTTGCTTGAGAGTGGCAAGCGTCGCGCCTTTGCTGGAAACGAGGCAATCGCGGACGTCATCGCGGCGGCAAACGGCGGGGAAATGGAGACGGCTGGGCGTTTCCGTGGGAATGTCTTTCACGCTGTGGACGGCGAGGTCCACGGTTTCCTCGAGCAAGGCTTCTTCAAGCTCCTTGATGAAAATGCCCTTGCCGCCGATTTGCGTGAGGGGCGCCTGCTGCATTTTGTCGCCGGAGGTTTTGATGATGATGATTTCGGCTTCGACGCCGGAGACTTGAAAGAGCTGCTTGCGGATGAACTCCGCCTGCCAGCGCGCCAGGATGCTGCCTCTGCTGCCGATGCGGAGGGGCCTCACGGTTTCTCCCGGTCGGATAGATAGAGTTCACGGATGGTTTCGACGTTCTGAATCTTTTTGCGGAGTTCCTTTTCGGCACGGAGCCGCTCGGCGGGAGCGATCAAGAGTTTTTCAACCAGCTCGTCCATGAGAGCGCCAATGTGTTCGCGGTCTGCATCGCTGAAGTGATTCATGCCGGCAAGTTTCTCATGAAGGAAGGCGGCGCGGCGCTCTTTCAAGCTGCCGCGCAAGGTATCGAGCACACCGATCAGCTCGACACTGGCCTGCCAGGAGATGAACTTGGCCACATGCTCTTCCACCAAGGCTTCGGCCTTGGGAACTTCATTCTCGCGCGCGCCGCGATTCTGCTGCACGATTTCGCTGAGGTCCTCCATGGTGTAGAGGTAACAGTTGTAGAGTTCGCTGACGTCAGGCTCGATGTTGCGGGGCATGCCCAGGTCCATGAGGAAGAGTGCGCGATTGCCGCGAGCGGCCATGGAGCGCTCAATCAGGGGTTTGGTGAGGAGGGCTTCCTGGACTCCGACAGCGGAAACGATGACGTCGGGGAGTTTCAGTGTAGTGTCCCAATTGCCCCA
>Ga0209517_10010841_pt1 | contig 10034 bp, 5 predicted proteins | sample PeaSoiMetSII2010_FD_187695 | JGI IMG/M metagenome (GOLD analysis project Ga0209517, IMG submission 187695) | Peat soil microbial communities from Weissenstadt, Germany - SII-2010 (SPAdes) (version 2) | ecosystem: Environmental > Terrestrial > Soil > Wetlands > Peat | place: Germany: Weissenstadt... | reverse complement strand
GGCGATGGCGGCGGCGCTGGGCGGGTCGCTGCCGGATATTCAATATGATGGCGTGGTCGATCCGAAGTGGGCGCGCAAGGGCGATAATCCGGGACAGATTTGCCTGATGAATAACGGCGCGGCGACATTTCTGAATTTTGACGCGGCCGGGAACATGAAGCATCCGGTGAGCGACGTGAAGAAATACGGCTGCATGCTGCCGGCGCTGGATGCCGTTTCGATTCCGCAGACTGTGAATGCTAAGCCCGGCGGAGCTGCTGGAACTCCTTGATGATGCGGGTCTATTCGTTCATGCGAAGTAGGCGCGCGGGGGCGGCGCTGATTGCGGCGGCGTGTGTCGCGAGTGTGTTGGGCGGGTGCGGCTTCTCGCGGCAAAAAGAGGTGCGCGCGATTCTTGCGGAGCCGTATCCGAAGAAACTTTCGGAGTGGCGGCTTTTTAGGAGCACGCGCGATGGCCTCAAGCCCAATGCGCGAGTGGTTCCTTACGATCTGAACACGCCGCTGTTTTCGGATTACGCCAGCAAATATCGTTACGTGTGGATGCCGGCGGGCGCTTCGGCCGAATATCGCGACGATGGGCCTTTCGAATTTCCTGTGGGCACGATTTTCGCAAAGACTTTTGCGTTTCCTGCGGAAGGACGGCGCGGCGACGAGCGGTTGATCGAGACGCGGCTGTTGGTGCACACCAATTCCGGCTGGGTGCCGCTGCCTTACATTTGGAACAAGGAAGAAGACGAGGCGTTTCTGCGATTGGTCCCCGATCCCGTCGAAATTCATTGGAGCGACGCGGCTGGGAAGCGCCGCGATTTCACTTATCAGATTCCGAATACGAATGAATGTCACGAGTGCCACGACAATAATAAAGTGCTGCTGCCGATCGGATCGAAGGCGCGAAATCTGAACAAGACTTATGCGTATGAGGACGGCGCTGAGAATCAGATCGTGCGTCTGACCAAGGTCGGATATTTGCGCGGCGCGCCTGCGCTTGATTCAATTCCGCGGGCGCCGAAGTGGAATGACGCGTCGGACGGAACGCTTGCCGACCGCGCGAAGGCCTACCTCGACAATAATTGCGCGCATTGCCATCAGCCGGGCGGCACCGCGGGTTACACGGGCGTTGATTTTCGCTCGACGCATTTCGATCTTTCGCACTCGGGCATTTGCAAGCGGCCAAATTCGGCGGGCGTGATGGGCGAACTGCAATTCGATCTCGTTCCGGGACATCCGGACGAATCAATACTTCTCTACCGCATGGAATCCATCGCGCCGAAGGCGATGATGCCGCAGATTGGGCGCGCTGTGGTGCATGAGGAAGGCGTCGCGCTCATCCGCGAGTGGATCGCCTCGCTCAATTCGCAATCCTGTGGGCTGCCGGAGTTGCGGCCGAATGCGCAGCAGTCTCGACGCAGCGGCTTCTAGCACGGATCTTGAATTTCATTTGCTCAGACAATGATGCGTATTGAATCGTATCGCGCAGTCGGATTAGAACTTTCCATTCCGCGGGCGGCCTTCCTCAGGTAATCACGGTATTTCCACAAGACGCTGATTGGATGCATACTTAGGTGAAGGTTTTTGTTCGTTCTCATAGTTTCTAATTTTTCTTGTGAGGTGAAAAAATGCGTACAGCACGCTTCGTTGGTTTGCTCGTGCTTGCGGCATTGATACTGGCAATGCCGTCAGCGCTTCCTGCTCAGGTCGCCGTATCGATCACAATTGCTCCACCGGTGCTGCCGGTTTACGTGCAGCCCGTGTGCCCGGCTCCGGGATATATCTGGACGCCCGGCTATTGGGCCTGGGGTGAGGATGGTTATTACTGGGTGCCGGGGACGTGGGTTGAGGCACCCGAAGTTGGATTTCTGTGGACGCCCGGCTATTGGGGTTGGGGCGATGGCGTCTATCTCTGGCACGAAGGATATTGGGGACCTCACGTGGGCTTCTACGGCGGCGTCGTTTATGGATTCGGATATGACGGCGTCGGATTTGCAGGCGGCGAGTGGCGCGGCCGGGAATTCTTTTACAACAGCCGCGTCACGAACGTGAACGTCACCATCATTCACAACACGTTCGAGAGGAATGTGGTTGTGAGGAACAATACACACGTCAGTTTCAACGGCGGCCGTGGAGGAATTCAGGCGCGGCCGTCACACGAACAAGAAACTTACGCTCATGAACAACACCGCCCAGCGACATCTCTGCAAAGCGAGCACCAGCACGCCGCCAGCGCGGATCGCGATCTGCGGGCTTCCGTGAATCACGGACGTCCGGCGGTGGCCGCGACGGCGAAGCCCGGCGAGTTCAAGGGAGAAGGCGTGGTCCCGGCCCGGGGCGGAGGGGAGCGCAAGCCTGCGCCGAGTAACGAACGTCCAAACAACGCGCGGCCGGCGCCGTCGCACGAGAGCAAGCCAGCTCCGGCGCCGAAGGCCGAGCACAAACCCGCGCCGAGTAGTGAACGTCCAAGCAACGAGCGGCCGGCACCGTCGCATGAGAGCAAGCCAGCTCCGGCGCCGAAGGCGGAGCACAAACCCGCGCCGAGTAGTGAACGTCCAAGCAACGAGCGGCCGGCACCGTCGCATGAGAGCAAGCCCGCTCCTGCGCCGAAGGCGGAGCATAAACCCGCGCCGAGTAGCGAACGTCCAAACAACGCGCGTCCGGCACCGTCGCATGAGAGCAAGCCCGCTCCTGCGCCGAGAGCGGAGCCCAAGCCTGCGCCGAGCAATGAACGCCCGGCACCGTCGCACGAGAGCAAGCCGGCTCCCGCGCCTCGTCCGAGCGGACATACCGAAAGCAAGCCCGCGCCTGCTGCTCGCCCGAGCGGACACACGGAAAGCAAGCCGGCGCCACAACCGAAGCCGAAGAGTGAACCTAAACCAGAAGAACACCCGCACTGAAGTTGATCCAGCGGATTGCTTCTAGCCTTCAGTAAACGGCGTGGGCCGAGCCGGAAACTACGACTCGGCCCGCGTCGACCGAAAGCGTGTAATCATCGCCGCCCGTGCCGGTCCACGTCTGCACGTTGAACTGGGTGCCGGTTGGCGCGCGATGCACCGCGATGGGACCCGTCGTCAGCGGCGTCTTCCGCTTGCAGACTGTGGGCGCATTCGCGGCTTCTAAGAAATATGCCGGGCCTGCGCCGACGACGGTCGCCGAGCCATCGGGCTCGAGCAGAACTGAGGCGTCTTCCTCTACAGCTATAGCCCGCACCTTTTGCGCCCAGCCATCTTCTAGAATGCGCCCCATGAAAACGAGGAGGCGTCCCAAGCGATCGCGCTTGACGAAATGAGTGTCCGTAATCGTCCCCTGCAGCAGCGAAATGCGCAGAAAATCGCGCGAGAGCGTGACCTTATTGCCGTAAGGATCGGCAAGAGCCTCGGGCGATTGAATGGTGTCGATGATCGACGCGAAGGAAAATTCTCCGAGAATGGCGAGGCCCGCACTCGAGCCGCCGATCGGCTTGCCGGCTGCGATATGGCGATTGAGGGCATCTTGCACGGGAGTGTCCTGCCAGAATCGAAGATAATTGGATTGATCGCCGCCGGCGATGAAGATGGATTCCGCTTGATCGATGATCTGCACTACTCGCGGATCGTCGGAATCTTCGCGATCGTTGAAGATGATCGTCGCCGTGGAATTGAGCGAGCAGAGCCCGCGGACTTTGGAATTGAGTTCCTTCGCGGTTGCGGCATCGGAGTTGGCTCGTAGAATCAGAAAATCGCCGCCGTTCGCGCGCTCACAGAGAAACCGGAACGCGGCGTCCTGCTTCGATCCGCCGCCCATCAATGCAAAGCCGGCGCGAGGCGCAGCGTGGCTGTCGTCGGCGTGGCCCGTTCGGAAATAACGCCATTTCGCCTGTGCTGATGGCGCCAGAGAAGCCACCAACAAAAGCAAGACGAGCCACGATTGTTTCCGCGCCGCGATTTCCATTTCCACTCCTCTTCATCAAGGGCACAGGTTGATAGCTTTTTTTCGTGCGGCGGTCAAGGCCACTTGCAAGGTTTCCGTTTGCAAATTATGAATCGATTTAGCTTGGCGCTTGACACGTGCTCCGCGCCTCTCCATACTCCGCTCCATCGTACCTGCCTGGGGTGGCAGGGAGGCTTATGTCCGTGAATTTGGTATTCGTCGCGCCACTGGAACAAGTGGACGCGCTGGTCAGCGTCGGAACTCTCGAATCCGGCTTATAAATCGCGCGCCACAGCGATTATCCCGATCCCGTTTCGATAATCGATCTCGACGTACGGGTTTTCGCCCGGCTCCAACTTCTCGCGCCAATTGCGCGAGTCCCCGGGCAAGCAGCAGTTCTTAGGAGGGTTTATGAAGCTCCGCCTCGCGTTCTTCACGCTGATTCTTTCCATCTCTGCCGCGTTTCTGGCGCCCGGAACTCCGGCGCAAACTGCGCAAGGACGTATCGCCGGCCAAGTTACCGATTCGAGCGGCGCCGCGATCGTGAACGCGAAGGTGACGATCCAGAATACTGCCTCGGGAGTAACCCGCGTTCTCGAGACCAATGGCGCAGGCGATTACGTCGCGCCCGGTATCGAACCCGGCCTCTACTCCATCACCGTCGAATTCACTGGCTTCGAAAAGATCGTCCGCGAGCGCATTCAAGTGGAAGTCGGCAATGACTTGAAGATCGACTTCCGGCTCAAGCCGGGCGCTATCACCCAATCCATCGATGTGAATGAAGAACTGCCGCTGACGGAAACGAACAATGCGGTTCTAAATGGAGTGCTCTCGAACAAAGCCATCAACGACCTGCCCTTGCAAGGCCGCGACTTTCAGAATTTGCTGCCTTTGCATCCGGGCGTGCAACGCGATCCGGGCGGAGGTTTCCACACACTTACGTCGAACGGAAATCGTCCGGACGACAACAATTTTATTATCGACGGTGCGACCGACAACGACGCCTACTACGGAGAGACCGTAATGAATGATGCCGGCATCTCCGGCACCCCCGCCAGCACGCTCCCGCTCGACTCCATTCAGGAATTCAATACACAGGAAGGCCAGCAAGCGGATTACGGCGTCAAGCCCGGCGTGGTGGTCAATATCGGAATCAAGTCCGGCACGAATGAACTGCACGGGACGGCATACTACTTCCATCGCAACAGCGCCTTTGACGCGCGCAATTTTTTCAATCCTGCGCCCGAGCCCACTTCCGCGCTTTTGTTGCATCAGTTCGGCGCGTCGCTCGGCGGTCCCATCAAGAAGGACAAATGGTTTTATTTCTTCAACTATGAAGGCGTGCGTGACAAGGTGGGAAATCCGTTCGTCGTGGATAGCCCAGTGACGACCTCGCTCGTCGGCCGCGTCGATCCCAGCGAATTCGACGTTACACGCTACAGCATCGTGGATGCCGAGGCGGCCGCGGGATGCGGCATCAGTCCGCTACCTTCCACGTGCAACGCGCTCAGCCTCGCACTAGCAAATAAAGTCTTCCCGACAAACACCGGACTCACCGCGGACCCGGGCGACCCCTCGGCCATCAACTTCGATTTCAACAACATCAACCGGGAGGATAATCTGGTCTTCAAGAGCGACTATCATCCTAATGACCGCAACTCGATTTCCGCGCGCTTCCTCTACGCCAATAGTCACGAAGTCGAGGAAGATGCTTCTCCGGTGGCGCCGCAGTGGCTTTCCGAGGCCTTCCCGAAATCGCAAGTTTTCGGTCTCGACTGGACGTGGACTCCGAATTCCCGCTGGGTGAACGACGCGCGCTTCAGCTATAACCGCTTCTACGAAAAGATCGCTCCCGTAGATGCCAACGTGAATCCCACCGCCTACGGGCTTAACACCGGCATCACCGATCCGAACTTGTTCGGATTCCCGCGCATCAATCCGGGCTCGCACGAGTTCAATTATCTGGGCGGCAATTCCAGTTGGCCGCTCTGGACCACTCCGAGCCACACGGAGAACTACTCGGACACGGTTTCCTATTCGCGCGGAATACACAGTATCCGGTTCGGCGGCGTTTTCAGCAACGGTGCGGTCGATTATTTGCGGGCCACCGAAGGCCGTGGCCGCGTGGACTTTTTCCATCTGCCGGATTTCATCGCGGGCACACCGGTTGATCTGTGGGCCCGGCAATATGGCGACCCGGCGCGAAAAGTGAGCATGAAATCCTGGGGGCTATTCGCACAATATGACGTGCGGCTCACCGCGCATGTGACCATCAACGCGGGCCTGCGCTACGACGTCACCTATCCCATCAAAGAAGCCCACAATCTGCTCGCGAATTTTTCGCCCACTGACGGACTGCAGCAGGTCGGCTTTGGCATCAGCGAGCCTTACAAGACGAACTACAATAACGTCTCGCCGAGACTGGGAGTGGCGTGGGACGTCTTTGGAACGGGAAAGACAGTCGTCCGCGCCGGCTTCGGCATGATTTACGTTCAGCCTTCCATTCGCACGTTCATGTTCGGCGGAGGAGGACTAAACCTCAATCCCTCGGGATTGGAGAAGATTTTTCCGGATGGCACGGTAGTCTCGGGGGACGGCAACATCACAACTTTCGAAGTGTTCGGCGCCAACACCAGTCTGATCAACTGGTCTCTTGCGGGGCCCATCTTCCCGGGAGCCAACGGATCAACGGCTAGCTGCAGCCTGACACTTCCGTGCAATATTTTTGCGGTGGACGAGAAAATTCACACGCCTTACGTGCTGAATTGGAATTTGAACGTGCAGCAAGAGCTGATGCGCGACATGATGCTGCAGGTCGCGTACGTGGGCAATCGCGGCGTGCGCCTCTACAGCATTACCGATCCAAATCAGGCTGATCCGGCCATCTCGACTGCCGATCCAAACTTCTGCCTGGGCTGCGACAATACTGCCGTCGAAGAACTCGCGCGGCCGTTTACCACTAACTGCCCGGCCTCGCCCTGCTTCCCTTACATTGGCTTCATCAATTTCCTGGGCAATAAGTCCACTTCCATCTACCACGGCTTGCAAGTTACGCTCACCAAGCGCTATTCGCACGGCCTCTATCTACTGGCCGGTTACACCTACTCTCATGCGATTGATACAAACGGCGCGACCACTAACTTGGCCGACGTTCCACAGAATAGCCTCGACTTCCCGGCGGAGAAGGCTGACAGCGATTACGACATCCGCCATCGCTTCACTCTGGCCGCCACCTATGAGATTCCGGGGAGAAAATCCTGGGGCCAGTTGCTGCAAGGGTGGGAAATCACCAGTCTGGTTCAGGCGCAGAGCGGCTACCCGTACTCATTCTTCGACGATGGCAGCGATCTAACCGGCACGGGAGAAGGCTTCAACAACGCCGGCAACGATCGCTGGAACATCCTCGGCAGTCCCAAGAATATTCACTGGGTAAAGAACGGCTCCATTCCTTTCCTCGATGCCTCCGATCCCATTTGCCAGGCCGCCGCAAACACCCCGGCCTTGCAGGACAGCCTGATTTTCGAGGGAGGCTGCTTCGCACAGAACGGAACCGTAATCTATCCCAACGCGACCGGAACATTTGGCAATATGGGCCGCAACATTTTCCGCGGTCCGGATTTCGTGGACTGGGATGGATCGCTGGGCAAGAGCTGGAACCTCACGGAGCGGCTGAAATTGCAGTTGCGCGCAGAGATTTTCAACGTGCTGAACCATCCGATTTTTGCCGATGGCTCGGTCCGCCACGACCTATTCAGCTTCACGCTGGGAGTTGCGCGCGCGACGCCCGACGTCTGGGCGGCCAATCCGGTCATCGGGTCAGGCGGCTCGCGGCACATTCAGATCGGCGCGAAATTCATCTGGTGATCCGCGGCCCCCGGCGCCGCGTTCCAAATCGGGACGGTAAATTCCCGTTTTGGGAATTACCTCCATCGCTGCCTTGATGACCAGCCGGCGCGTACTGACCTTTCGTACATATTAACAGAGTTTATTATTAGAGAGATTATTCCTCTGAGGTAATCATCCCTCCTGCGCGAGCCTGCAATAGGCGCACGGTGACATCGTGGAATGGCTCAACGCTTCAGTTCGGCTCGGATTAAGTTCTACCGGCAGTTCCTCAAAGAGCTGCCTATGGGTATGGCCGTCCTGCGTCTCAAAGACCCCCGGGGCGCGGGAGGCTGGCAACTCGTAGCTAGTAACGCGATTGCGTCGCGCGTGGCCGGCACCTCCATCGATCGATTCCTAAGCCTGCCGATCATCGAATATCACGCGCAGAGCGATCCTTCTAGAATTCCGAACATCTTTCGCGACGTCCTGGCTACTCGCCGCTCTCGCCTTCTGGGGCACATTCGGGATGAGACCAATGCGAGCTCTGCTCCCATGTTCATCGCCTCTGCGCACGCCCTCGATTCAAAATGCATTGGGATTCTTTTCGAGGACGTTGCCGCGCTCAATCAGACGGCCTGCCAGCTTGTCGAAGCGGAATCTTTGCTCGAGCAGATGTGCGAATCGGCCCAGGTCATTGTGTGGCGCGCCGATCCCGTCACTTTGGAATTCACGCGCGTCACCAAGGAAGCCCACGAGATTCTCGGCTATTGGGTCGAACGTTGGTTCAAAGAAACCGACTTTTGGAGGAAGCACGCGCATCCCGACGACTGGGAGGTAGTGCGAAATAGCTGTGCGGTCGCGGCCGGCGATGGCGGCAAGCAACAGTTCGACTGCCGCATGATTCGAGCGGATGGCCGCACGCGCTGGTTTCACGTTTATGTGAAGAAAGTCACTCTTCCCGCGGGCCGCGCCGAACTGGCGGGCGTGATGGTGGATATCACCGACCACAAGAGCGTCGAGCAAGCAGCGCGAAAGTTGTCGGCCCGAGTGATCAACGCGCAGGAGGAAGAGCGCCGGCGAATCAGCCGCGACTTGCACGATAGCATCGGCCAGTACCTCACGGGCCTTAAATGCACTATCGGCGCGGTCATTCGCAATGGAGGTTGCAGCAACGACGTGCGCAGGAAGCTCGAGGAATGTATCGAAACCATCCGCGTCTGTATGGACGAGACTCATTCCATCTCGCACATGTTGCATCCACCAGTTCTCGATCTCCTCGGCCTCGCGCCTGCCTTGCGCACTCTCGCCGAGTCGTTTGCCCAGCGATCCAATATCCACCTCGAACTCGACCTGCCGGATGGAAATGAGCGCCTCGACGCCGGGCGAGAAACGGCTCTTTTCCGCATCGCTCAGGAGTGCTTGACCAACGTTCAACGCCACGCTCACTCCAAGGTTGCGCGGGTGCGGCTTCAATACAATCCGCGCGATGTGCTGCTCGAAATTGAAGACCAGGGCGTCGGCGCCGACCCGGCTCTTCTCGAGCGATTGGAAACGGGCAAGGCGGGTAAAGGCATCGGCTTGCTGAAAATGCGGGAGCGCGTGAACGAGCTGAAAGGAACGCTGACAATTCACTCCAACGGAAAAGGCACCACCGTGCATGTGCAGATTCCACGCAACGGCATGCGGGCTTCGATCGGTAATGGCGCCAAGTCGAAGGCCGCAGCAGCCAGCAGGATCGAGTGACGGCAGCGCCATTTCTGGGAGAAGCCAGACCCGGCCATTGATGGGAGGGCGTATTCGTCCGGCGGCATAGCCCGAGGGACAAACGATGAAGCCAAAATCGAAGACGCGCAAAAAACGGCAAGCCGCCGCCGCACCAAAAACGGTTTCACGGAGCAGAGCCATGGACAACTTTTTGATCGTTGCCATCGGCGCCTCAGCCGGCGGCATTGAGGCCTTCGCCGAGTTAATCCGCGAACTTCCCGCCGACACGGGCATGGCCTTCGTCCTGATCCAGCATCTCGATCCTCGCCATAAAAGCATGCTGGCCGAGTTGTTTTCCAGACAAACGACTATGAGCGTCAAGGAAGTGACGGACGGAATGTCCGTTGAGCCCAACCACGCCTACGTGATTCCGCCAAACGCTTCCATGACCGTCAGCAATCGGACGCTGCGGCTCGGCCCGCGCATCGATTCGCACGGCGCACACATGGAGACGGACCGGTTCATGCGCTCTTTGGCGGAAGACCAGGGGAATCGGGCCATCGGCGTAATTCTCTCCGGCACAGGAAGTGACGGCACGCTGGGCA
>Ga0209517_10010840_pt1 | contig 10034 bp, 6 predicted proteins | sample PeaSoiMetSII2010_FD_187695 | JGI IMG/M metagenome (GOLD analysis project Ga0209517, IMG submission 187695) | Peat soil microbial communities from Weissenstadt, Germany - SII-2010 (SPAdes) (version 2) | ecosystem: Environmental > Terrestrial > Soil > Wetlands > Peat | place: Germany: Weissenstadt... | reverse complement strand
ATACGACGATTATAGGCCGAGAGTCACAAGGGCCAACCTAACATACCAGCCACGGATGACTGTTGATAAATCGCCTTTACACTTGTTGACCCTTACCGCTGGAACTTACCGACCTTCTCTGTCGTATCCTCGCTTGCTAACGGATTTCCGTTGGCCTCGTCTATCTGCCATACGGGGTTAAGGCGATGAAAACGACACAAGCGTGGGGATGGCTGGCGGCGGGGGTGCTGGCCCTGGGGTTGAACGGATCTTATCTGGACGGGGGCGCGCAGTGGGCGCACCGGGTGGTCGAGCGAGTTACAGACCGGGCGTCGGCAGTGCTGGCGCAGGCCACCGGACGCGCAGACTGGCTTCGGACTGAAGTGCGGGTGCTGACGGCGCGGGATGAGGCAGCATCCCTTCGGCGCGTTTCGCTTGTTCAGGGTGGGGACTGCCCAGTGGGCGCGGCGATGGCGCGGGTGCAGGCTGGAGTGGCGCGGTCCGAGGCGGAATATGGCCGCGTCGAAGCCATGTCCGCGCGAGAGGAAGCCAGGTTGGCGCGCCGGGAGGCGAATCGGGCGCGAGTGGAAACCGCGCGCATGGAAACCCAGATCGCTGCCCAGGCTGCCCGTATCCGCGTGGCCAACTTTGCTTTCGACTCCGTGGTGTTCAATCCGGCGAAGGCTTCGGCTTGTGGGCGGGTGCGCGTGAACATTCCGCGGGTGCCGAAGGTCAAGATTGCCGCTCCGGCGATTCCCACGGTTCACATCGAAACGCCGGGCACCGGTCCGGTATAGCGGACTGGCTTAGCCGATAGGGAGAAGAAACAGCTTCGTGGGCAGAGCGGCCGAGCTTCGCTCGGCATGGCCGGATCAAAGATCCGGCCCCACACGAGCCGCACTGAACATCATCGACGCTTTGCCTCCTTAGGGCGCGGACAACCAACCGCGCCCCTTTTTTGGTCACAGCTGCCGCGGATTTACGCGGATACACACGGATAAACCAGGAAGAGAGAAGACGACAAGCGAATTATCCGTGAAGATCCGTGTGAATCCGTGGCTACCCGTCCGGTGCCCAATGCGGTTCCTGGTTGTGCAAAAGAACCAATTTTTGGTCTATCTCCGGCGCAAAAATGCGGCTATATTGAAAAGGCTCAGCGATTCCCTGACGACAACTGACCTGAAGTGATGGCGCGGAAGAGTCCCACCATCTTGCAGGAAGAGTTGCAACCGTCCAGCGCTGAACTGCCGCGCGAGGAACTGGACGACGCGCGCCTTATTGATCTGGACGTGGACGAACAATCTCCCTTCCTGCGCGCGCAAAAGCGAGTCTCCGCCCGGCGCAGCGCTCTCCCCAGAAAGGCCACGCATGGTCTGCTGTGGGCCATGACCGTGGCCGCGATTCTGTGCGTTGCCGCGCTCGCAGCCGGCGGCCTCTACCACTACGGCGAACACTCCTGGCGCTTTCGCGTGGAATCGAGCGACAACCTGGAGATCACGGGCACCGGAAATGTGACCAAGGCGCAAATCATGGAAGTGATGGGCGCCGACATCGGGCGCAACATCTTTTTCATTCCGCTGGCCCAGCAGCAAGCCCAGCTGGAGCAGATTCCGTGGGTGGAATCGGCCAGCGTGATGCGCTTCGTGCCCAACCGGCTGCATGTGGAAATTCACGAACGCACGCCGGTGGCGTTTGCGCGGGTGGGAGCGCGCATTGCGCTGATTGACGCGGGCGGCACGCTCATGGAGTTGCCGCACAATCACAAATATTCCTTTCCTGTCATTCTGGGGATGAATCCGGGCGAGCCGCTTTCCACGCGGGCCCCGCGCATGAAGGCGTATGAGGATCTGGTCCGCGACCTGGATTCGGGCGGCGCACGCTATTCCCAGGATTTGAGTGAAGTGGATCTTTCCGATCTCGACGATTTGAAGGTGCGGGTGAATGATCCCGCGGGCGATGTTCTGCTGCACCTGGGATCGTCGAACTACCTGAAGCGCTACAAGACTTATGTGAGCCATGTGCAGGCATGGCGGCAGCAGTTTCAGAAGCTGGAATCGGTGAACCTGCGCTATGACAACCAAGTCATCGTGAATCCTGACATGCCAGCAGGGCCCAGGCCAGGATCGCCGAAGCCGGCCGCGTTGACCGCAGCGGCGGCGAAGACGGCAGCAGCCGCGGCAGTCAAGCCGGCGGCGCTGGTTTCACGCGTGGGACCGCATGAACCGGCGATTCCCAAGCCGGTTTTCGAACTGTCGCCGAAGAAGCTTGATCCCAAGGCTGCGGCTGTGAAGAAGCCGGCGGCGAAACCGAAGGCCAAGAAAACAGCGGCTAAGGCGCGCAAACCCACGGCTCCGAAGGCGGCTGCGTCCAAGACCGCGGTCTCGGCGCCGCAGACGAAGGTGGTGAAGACTCCAACTGGCGCGCAGCCGGAGGCTAAGAAGCTGGCGCAGTCGGCTCCGCCGGCGAGCGTGCCACCGGCGAAGGCGAGTGGCGCGAGTGCGAAGCCGAGCCCGGCGATTGCGAAACCGCCAGCGGGCACAGATCGAAATTGACTTGAGGTTAGAGCGTGTTTCAAAAGTACATTCTGCGGGCTAGCGGCCAGGTTCCCTCAGGGGCTAAAGCCCGCGATTCTGGGTCGCAAACGGCCCGGCTAAAGCCGGGCCCTTTCAAAGCGCCCTTTCAAAGCGCCATTCTTGAAACGCGCTGCAGGGAAATTTACAGGACGGAATCTAATTAAGACGAGATTATCAAAACGGAATTATCAAAACGGAATTCTTAAGACATGGGCAACCAGCAAGGAAACTTTCTAGCGGCAATTGATGTAGGCAGCGCCCGGACACGCGCGCTCGTGGCCGAGATCACCGACAACGGTGTGCGCTATCGCGGGCACGGCGTGGCCGAATCGCGCGGCTCGCGCAAGGGCGTGATCGTCGAACTCGACAAAGCGGTAGCGGCGGTCCAGAAGGCGGTCGAGGCCGCGGAAGACGTGGCGGGCGCGCCGGTCGAGCATGCCATTGTGGGCATTGGCGGGGCGCACGTGCGCGGCGTAAACAGTCATGGCGGCATCAGCCTGGGCACGCGCCCGCGAGAGATTGGGCGCGATGAGATCAAGCAGGCGGTGGATCGGGCCCGCGCTATCCCCCTGCCCGCCGATCGCGAGATTCTGCATCTGCTGCCGCAGGAATTCATCCTCGACGAGCAGCCCGGCGTGCACGATCCGCTGGGCATGATGGCGGCTCGGCTGGAAGTGCGGGTGCATCTGGTGACCGCGGCCGCCAGCGCCACGCAGAACGTCATTACCGCCGTGAACAAGGCCGGAGTGCATGTTGACGACACGGTCTTCGAGCCGCTGGCTGCGGCTGACTCGGTGTTGCGCGCCGACGAGCGGGAACTGGGCGTGTGCCTCGCCGATATCGGCGCTGGCTCGACCGAACTGATTGTGTTTCAGCAGGGAGCGGTGGCGTTCACCGGAGTGATTCCGCTAGGCGGCGACCATTTCACCAGCGACTTGTCGGTGGGACTGTGCACGCCGCTGGCGGAGGCGGAGACGATCAAGAAGACTTACGGCAACGCGATCGTCACGTTGATTCCCGAGGGAAACGAAGTGGAGGTTCCGTCGGTGGGCGACCGTCCGTCGCGTCTGCTGCCGCAGCGTCTGGTGGGGGAGATTCTGGAGCCGCGAGCGCGCGAATTGTTCGAGATGATGCGCGAAACCCTGCGGCAGGGCGGCATGTACGAGGTTTGCCTGGCGGGCGTGGTGCTGACCGGAGGAGCGTCGCGATTGCCGGGAATTTTCGATGTGGCCGAGTCGGTGCTGCGGCGGCCGGTACGGCTCTCGTGGCCCGCGCCGCTGGCCAAAATGCCGGCGACGCTGTCCGAACCCGAGTTCGCCACCCTGCTGGGCATGGTGAATTACGGACAGCGGGCGCGCATCGCCCGCGGTTTTCAGGAAGATCGCTGGGGAACGAGGTTGAAGACGCTGTTGGTGGGAAAAGGAGCGTAGGAGCACTTTCCGAATAGGTGGACACAATGACGAACAAATCAAGCATTCGCATCAGCTTCAACGAAGAGCCGCGCAACGATGCCAAGATCAAAGTCATCGGCGTAGGCGGCGGGGGCGGCAACGCGGTCAATCGCATGATTGATGCCGGACTGGAAGGCATCGAGTTCATCGTCGCCAATACCGACCTGCAGGCGCTGCGTATGTCGCACGCGCCGGTGAAGCTGCAGCTCGGCGTGAAGCTCACCAACGGGCTGGGCGCGGGCGCGAATCCGGAGATCGGCCGCAAAGCCGCGCTCGAGGATTCCGACAAAATCATCGAAGCGCTGGAAGGCGCCGACATGGTGTTCGTCACCACCGGCCTGGGCGGCGGCACGGGAACGGGCGCCGCTCCCATCATCGCTTCGCTGGCCAGCGAAATGGGCGCGCTCACGGTCGCGGTCGTGACCAAGCCGTTCTCCTTTGAAGGCAAACGCCGCATGTCGCAGGCGGAGCGCGGCGTGGCCGAACTGATGGAGTCGGTGGATACGACCATCGTGATCCCCAACGAAAAGCTGCTCGCTGTAGCCGAAGACGCGGGCTTTTTCGAATCGTTCCGCATCGCCGATGACATTCTGCGGCAGGGCGTGCAGGGGATTTCCGACATCATCACCATTCCCGGCATCATCAACCGCGATTTCGCCGACGTGAAGACGATCATGGCCGGCATGGGCTATGCCGTGATGGGCACGGCGTCGGCAACGGGCGCGAAGCGCACGATCGACGCCGCGCAACGGGCCATTGCTTCGCCGCTGCTGGAGGCGGGCGCGATTGACGGCGCGCGCGGCATCCTCATCAACATTACCGGCTCATCGTCGCTCAAGCTCGCCGAAGTGCAGCAGGCGTGCTCGATCATTCAGAGCGCCGCGCACGAAGACGCCAACATTATTTTCGGCGCGGTGATGGACGAGAAGATGAAGGACGCGGTGAAGATCACGGTCATCGCGACGGGATTTCGCGAGTTCAGGCCGGCGCGGCACCACCAGCATGAGACGCACTCGTCTTCATCGTTTGCCACCAGGCACAACGAGGCCATGGATTTCCCCGATGCGGTGGGACCGCGCGATCCCCTGCCTGAGCCCGTACCGGAGCGAATCATGTCGGAGGCGACGATGACGGAGGACCGCGCCTACGCCGATGACGTCACTCCCGTGGCAGTAGTGCAGGCTCCCGATCGCGTGAGCGCCGATGTCATCTCGCTCGAAACCATGCGCAGCGCGATGGTCACGAACTTTGAGCCGGATGATCTCGACGTGCCCGCGTTTCTGCGCAAACGCAACGATGTGATGTAGAAGCAGCCGTCAGCCATCAGCCGTCAGCCAACCCGGCGCTTTGCGCGGACGGCTGGCAACTGACAACTGGCAACTGACAACGAGAAATCGGTCGAGAATTCTCTGCGCTCTCTGCAGTCTTCCTCTGCGAACTTTGCGATAAAAAGCTCTGAACGCAGAGATCGCGAAGGATTCGCGGAGTCCGCAGAGAAAAGTGAGCTCACAAGGGTAGCTGCACAGTTTCTGCGCAAGCGCTACGACGTGCTAGCGGCGTTTGTGGATTGGTCCCGAGAAGTCGGTCGAGAATTCTCTGCGCTCTCTGCGGTCTTCCTCCGCGATCTCTGCGATAAAAGCCTGAACGCAGAGATCGCGAAGGATTCGCCGAGCGCGCAGAGAGAACGGTCGGGCAACTGAGCACTAAGGGGTGGGAAAAGCTTTTCACTCTGGGGGCGTACCTTTCCAGTAATCAGGTAACGGGTTACTGAAGGGGCTAACCCGAGGTAATCTCCGCGTATGTCCTTGTTCCGGAATGGGTTAAATCGAAATTCATGTTTGCAGCGAGTGAAACTTTATCATTGCCAGAAATACGCTAAGTCTCGTACTATCGAAAAGTTAGGCGATTGACGGCGGGTTACTGCCGCCTGGCACTGCGCGTGCATCGAAGTACCTAGAGTCTGGGGGAGTAACGGGGAAGATGTCCAAGGGACCGAGCTTTTTTCGTCTGATCTTAGCTGTTGCCTTTCTCGCATGTCTGCCTTTGGCGAGCCTGAGCTGGGCGGCGCACATCTCCACGCGTACGAACAGCAAATCGAAATCACAAAAGGTCAGTGAGAGCCAGCGCACGCGGCGCCGCCTGCATCACCTGGCGCGCAGCAGGAACGCGGGCGTGACTCGGGTTTCAGCAACCACGCACCGCCGCCGTTATCACGAGCGCTTCCACATGAGCTCGTTTGTCGAAGACGTCGCCGCTGGTGACGTCACTGCCGGCGAAGATCCCGTCGTGCGCCAGGCTGCGGTGGACGCCCTGGGCAACATGAATGGCACGGTGGTGGCGATCGAACCCACCAGCGGACGCGTGCTCGCCATGGTGAATCAGAAGCTGGCGCTGGCCAGCGGCGCGCAGCCCTGTTCGACCATCAAGCTGGCCGTGGCTTTAGCTGCGCTCAACGAAGGCCTGGTCTCGAGAAATACGGCAGTCGCGCTCGGCCGCCGCAGCCGCATCAATATGACCGAGGCGCTGGCCCACTCCAATAACGCCTACTTCGAAGCTTTGGGACGCGAGCTCGGTTTCGAGAAGGTCGCCTACTACGCGCATGAATATGGCCTGGGCGAGTTGGCAGGCTACGGCATTGCCGGCGAGCAACTGGGCGACTATCCCGATGAAGCGATTCCGGCCGGGCTCGGAGGCGTAGGCAAGATGTGCTCCTACGGCGAGGGCATTTCCATGACGCCGCTGCAGTTGGGCGCGATGGTTGCGGCCATTGCCAACGGCGGAACGCTCTACTACATGCAGCATCCCACGACTCCGGAGGAAGTGGCCAACTTTCAGCCGAGGGTGAAACGGCAACTTGACATTGCCCCGCTGATCCCCGAAATCTCCGATGGCATGGCGGGCGCGGTCGAGTATGGCACCGCGCGCAGGTTGCGCCTGAACTTCAACGAAGAAGAAATCCTGGGCAAGACCGGAACCTGTTCGCACGCCGGCACGCGCTTTGGCTGGTTCGCCTCTTATGCGAACAGCAACGTGGGGCGCGTGGTGGTGGTTGTATTCCTGCAGGGTGGACGTCCGACGTTCGGTCCCAAGGCCGCGGAGATTGCTGGCCGCATGTATCGCGGCATGTACGACCACAATTTCTTTGTTGCCGGGCCCGCACAGATGGATCAGGCGGACATAAAGCCGGAGAGCGCGAACCGATAAGCTTCCAGAAGTTGTTGAGCGTTGATTGGAATTGGCCGGACCTTCCGCCGCTAATCCTCTTGTCTCTTTCGCCGCTGCCTCGCACCTCTGAACTTGCTTAGCAGTTTCTAATGCGGTCACGGCCACTACCGCCATCCGCCTTTCCTGCCGATGGGGAGTGAAGTGGGGCAACCACTTCAAGGCGATGATTCTTCATGAAAACTGTAATTGCCGGGCGATGCTTTCGTTCGCGCTCGCAATGGCATCACCCAAAGTCGTTGCCGTCGGTGCCGTCAGCATAGCTGGCCTGATTGGCGGCGCCATGGCCTGGCTGCGGAGCTTGGTGAGAATGTGGAGAAGAGCGGATGCCGGCGCAGCCGAACTTTCCTTCCACGTGGCCGCGCAGGCAGCCCCCGCGATCCTGTGGACGGCGCGTCCCGATGGCTCAGTCGACTTCATCAGCGACCAGCTGTACAGCTACTCCGGTTTGACTCAGGAACAGGCGAAGGACTGGGGCTGGATGCAAGCGCTGCATCCCGATGACGTCGGAGTCTGCACCGAATCCTGGGAACGCAGCCTTCGCGACGGATCGCCTTGCGAGATCGAATACCGTTTGCGCCGTGCCGACGGCGGGTATCGCTGGTTCCTGGTGAGGGGGAATCCGCTCCGCGACGAGCAGGGGAGAATCGTCAAGTGGATTGGTACCTGCACGGATGTTGAAGATCAGAAGCACCAGCAGCAAATCCTGGAGCAGCAAATCCGGGAACGCACCGAAGAGTTGGCCGACGCCAACACCCGGTTGCAGGAGGAGATGTGGGAAAGAGATGCCGCCCGCCGGGAACTGGATCAGCAAAATGAAAGGATGCTGCGGGAGCTAACGGAACGCTCGCAACGGGCGACGCTACTGGCCAAGATGGGCGAAGTGATGCAGAGCTGCATCGCCAAGGAGGAAGTCTTCGCCGCGGCGCTGGGCTTCGCACCAAAGATATTTCCCGCCAGCCGCGGGGCCGTCGCTCTGCTTAACGGCAGGCGCGACCTGGCTGAAATCGCCGGGTCGTGGCACGACTGCCAGCTACCGGAGAAGGTGTTTGAGCCGCATCGCTGCTGGGCCCTCAGGACCGGGCATCCGCATCTGGTGGTTGCCGGAGACACGACCGCGCCCTGCGCTCATGCTGCCGGAGTGAAGAATACATATCTCTGCATCCCCATTCTGGCGCAGGGCGAAGCGCTCGGAATGCTGCACTTTCAGGCCACGGACGAGGCTCCGACCCTGGCCGACTCCGAACTCTCCTTCAAGACGACGTTTGCGGGGCAAGTGGGATTGTCAGTGGCGAATATTCGCTTGCGCGAGGCGCTGCGCACCCAGTCCATCAAGGACCCGCTGACCGGACTTTATAACCGGCGCTATCTGGAGGAAATGCTGGAGCGGGAAATCCGGCGTGCCGTCAGAGCCGAGCAGGCGCTGGGCCTGCTGATGCTCGATCTCGACCACTTCAAGAAGTTCAACGATACCTACGGCCACGATGCGGGCGACGCCGTGCTGCGGGAGAGTGCAACGTTTCTGGCCAAGAGCATCCGAGCCGAGGATATTGTCTGCCGTTTCGGGGGCGAGGAGTTCGTTGTCATCCTTCCCACCGCGAACCTGAACGCCGCGTGTGCGCGCGCCGAGCGCATTCGGTCAAGGCTGCACGAGCTGACAGTTCTGCACCACGGGCAGTCGCTGGGAATGGTCACGGTCTCAGTGGGCGTAGCGGCGCTGCCCGAGCACGGTACGTCTCCCAAGGAGCTGCTCGCGGCCGCGGACGCCGCGCTCTACCGTGCAAAAAAAGACGGAAGAGACCGAGTCGTAGCCGCCGAGCCACTGCAGGCGCCCGGGGCGCAGTTGCCCGTGATCGGGATGAGAGCGCAGTGAATGGGGAAGGGCCGCACCTGTTTGACAGATAGCGTAGACCAAGAACTCAGGCTAAAGTCCGAGATCAATTCCCGCTCATGCGGCACGACTGAACGGGTTGCGGAAGAGCCCAGAATCGGGGTGGCGCAGCGCTTCAGCGCTGCGATAGGAGACCTATTTTCAGTAGCGGCTTCAGCCGCCGAGGTACCTCTGGGGCTAAAGCCCATTCCTTCTGCCAGTTTGGTCACAGGCCTAGAAGGCCTGCGCCACCCTAAATCAGGCGCGGCGTTCTTCTCAGCAACCTGTAAGGGCGTGCCCTTCCCGGGGTTCATTCGTGGTGTACAGTTAGGTTGAAACCAGTACAGCCTCCAGACGCAGAAATCAGGCCCAGAAAACAGAAACGCCCAGCCGCTAGGCTGGGCGTGATCTCCTGCAACGGATCGCTATTGCCGGCGGTCACCCTTGCGCTCGTCGCTGGCAATAACGCCATCCTTAAGATGGATGACGCGATGCGCGTATTCGGCGATGTCGTGCTCGTGCGTGACCAGGACGATGGTGTTGCCCTCGGCATGGAGCCGGTCGAATAGCGCCATGATCTCGAGGCCAGTCTGGGAGTCGAGGTTGCCCGTGGGTTCGTCGGCCAGAATAATGGAGGGCTTGTTGACCAGCGCGCGCGCAATGGCGACACGCTGCCTCTGCCCGCCGGAAAGTTCGTTGGGCTTGTGGCTCATGCGCGATTCCATGCCCACCGACGCCAGTGCCCCCTTGGCACGGTTCAGACGCTCTTCGGTGGGAATGCCGGCGTAGATCAGGGGCAGCTCCACGTTGTGCAGCGCCGTGGCGCGCGCCAGCAGGTTGAAGGTCTGAAACACGAAGCCGATTTCTTTGTTGCGGATGCGCGCCAGTTCGTCGTCGTCGAGTTCGCTGACCAGTTGACCGTTGAGCCAGTAACTTCCT
>Ga0209517_10010839_pt1 | contig 10036 bp, 7 predicted proteins | sample PeaSoiMetSII2010_FD_187695 | JGI IMG/M metagenome (GOLD analysis project Ga0209517, IMG submission 187695) | Peat soil microbial communities from Weissenstadt, Germany - SII-2010 (SPAdes) (version 2) | ecosystem: Environmental > Terrestrial > Soil > Wetlands > Peat | place: Germany: Weissenstadt... | reverse complement strand
CAATATGCTCGTGATAGACTCCATAATCACATAACCCATCAAAACAGAGGTGACGCTAATGAGTATTCGCTGCTTGCGACCCAACGTGAGCATTAACGTTAACCCCTGTGGATCGTCCTACTTGACCAAAGACGAGAATGACACCGTGGGTGAGAGTCGAGCCTCAGAGAGGAATACCGGCCTGAATGCCAAACTCGCGTGCTCGCTCCCTGAGGCCTTTGCAACTCGCGTGATTCAGCATTGTCTTGCTTCCTCGAATCAGTGAATAACAGATCTGGTGGCTGATCGAGGCCGCCGCCGACTACCTTCACTTCTTCGACCTGAAACAGGTCTCGCCCAGCGCCGCGTAATCGCCGATTGGACATCTGTCGTAGAGCGTCGATCAATCGCCATAACCATCATCTATTACAGTTTAGAGGACGAACCGGGGAAGAAACGTTCGTCTGATTCGCTGTCAACCATCCTCTCACGGGTTTCGTTGATTAGACATCATGTGCATTTGCTGCAGACGCTCAGGCCCCTGCAATAGCTGGTTGGGCCATATTCGGGACCGGTCGAATTATGATGCCAGGTGATGAACTCTTGCTCGCTTCTTGTCGCCCAGCGCGCCAGCGATAAACTCGCACGACTCCACTTCGGCCCTCAAAAGTGTTAACCAGTTCGACATGATCAACGGGTGGGAACTGGTTCCATTCTTCAAGGTAGGGCCGTCGTTTCTGGTCCGAGCTGCGCAAGATGAGATAGTCGATTCTTTGTTTCGCAATGTACCTGAGAGCCGTGTCGCTGTCGGCCCATGGATACGGGACCAGACAGGCACCTGAGTAATAAGCGATGGTGGGCCCGGTGTCCATGATCCGCGTTTCCCGACCGGCCTGAGGGCGGAGCCACTGGCCCACGGGTTTATCGTCTATGAGCCTGGCGGACCAGCTTTGGCTGAGCTCATCGCTGGTGCGCACGCCGCTTGCCGCGACGCCGCAAAGCAAAGTGAACCAGATGGTCACCATGGAGGACGCCAGGACCGAAGCCAGGCGGCCTCCCAGGCCGCATTCCACCTCCGTGCCTAGTGTCCAGGTGCGAACCACCTCCAGTCCCTTTCCCGCCCACAAGAGCAGCACCGGCAGGGCCGGTAGGAGGAACCGATCGTGCGCATATGGCCAGAGCAAGACCGACAGGAGCGTGGCGCCGCAGACCAGAAGTCCCGGCAGCTCGCCGCGGAGGCGCTCGTACCCCCAAGCGGAGGCGAAACATCCCAGCGCGGCCAGCATCCCGAGGAACGGCTGGCCCAGGTAGGGGGCCGCGATTCTCTGGTTGAGCGCGGAGAGATTGCGTCGTACTTGCTTGAGCAAGAGACGGATGAACTGACCGGACGCCGGGCGGGCCGTCTTGATCATTTCGAGATTGGAGATCATGGAAAGGCCCGTCCCTTCCAGGTTCCGGTCGATCCCGTAGTAAATCTGCCCTCCGTCCTGACCCGCATCCTCGCGGAGAAGATAGGCAATCGCATCAGGAGTCTTGGCTTCGTAACGAACCTGCCCTGTATGAAGGGAAAGGAAAACGATGTACGGCAGCGCGAGCACCAGGAACACACCCAGCAAGAGCGCAGCCCTGGCGATGGCCAGTGAACCATGGCGCGCATGGACGGCCGCGGTCAGAATCGACAAAACCATCGTCAGGAGAAACGCCTCGGGCCGGCAGAGATAAGACAAGCCGAGGCAGACACCGGCAAGAATGGTCGCTCGCCGCGAGCCGAGGCTGAACACCTCCGAGCTGTAGTACAACGCCAGCGCCAGCAGCGTCAGGTAGACCGATTCGGAAAGCACGGCAGCGGAAAGCACGACCAGAACGGGATGGACGGCGGCAAGCAGCCCGCTCGCCCAGCCTGCCGCCGGACCGTAGAGCCGTCGCGCCAGCAGGCAAACCACGATCGGAAATGGCACGCCGAAGAGGAAAGAGACCAGCCGCCCAGCCGTTTCCGAGGACAGTCCGCAAAGATATCCAAGGGCGATCGAGCCCGGGTACAGCGGTGGGTAGAGAAGCTGATAACCGTTCTCGCGGACTCCCTGGTAGCCGCGGCCCTGCGCAAGGTTCTCGGCAACGCGCGCATAGTAAAGTCCCTCGCTCTCGATGACCTGCGGACCCACGCTCCACCAAAGGAGCCGGAGCGCAAGAGACAGCGTGAAAAGGAACGCAAGGCCCGCCCGTGGGCAAGTTATGGAGAGACTTTTTCCAGCCTCCAGAGAGTGATCAGGCAATACGTCGATGGACAGGCGGCTCATTCAAGGTGTCTCTCATCAGAAGCAAGCACGCGATATTTGTATGTGCCCGCCGGATGCAACCCAACTACATCGTTCGAGTTCGTGAGGGATCCATGGAGTCTCACGCCTGGATCTCCGAACACTCCAGGTCCTGGATCCTCGCTCGGGGGATTTGCCCACGTGAGCTCTGCCAGATCGTGCAGATAAACCGCGGCTCCCTCGAAGTGGTATTCCGCAAGCCGGAGGCCATACGAATCGAGCCATCTGACAACGAATGCGGATTCCCCTTGCTGCCTTCCATTCTCATGATGCGAGAAGAGCGTCCAGACCCTGCGCCGGCCTTTAAGCGGTTCGAGCTGCGGTAAGTACGCCTCGACCTTCTCTCGTCGCACCTCGCCCGTGATGATATCCAGGTCACGAAGCGCGGGAAATGATCCGTGGTAATAAAGATACGCCGGCACGGCGATGTAAAAGACATACAGCGTGTCGCCGGGAAGAGCGCGTGTGGAAACGGTCTGGAGAGCGCTCTTGACTTCTTCCCGTCCCAGAGGCCGTACGGCCTCGCGGAGTACCTTCTGTGCTGGTGCGAAGAGCAAGACGAAGAGCATGATGCCGCAAACCCAGGGCTTGGTGGCCGGCGGCCCAATCCCTTTGCAGAGGAAGCTCACTCCCCCGCCGATCAGAATCGCATGGGCGGGAACCGTGAACAGGATCAATCGATCCCAGTAAGGATAAAGACGCAACGCGGCCGCCAGGGCGGTGAGTCCGAGCGGCGCCACGATCAGCAGACAGGTCCGCCAGCACCGGTTCCCGATCGCGATCAGGCCAATGAGCCACAGACTTCCCGCCAGGCCAGCAAACGAGAATCCGGCGGGGTTCTTGAAGGATTCAAAGAACGTGACGTAAACCCATGTCAAGAATCCGTTGAGCGATAAGGGCCTGGGCAGCATCACGGGGTTCCAGAAATCCTGGAAAGCGCTGTTTGCCGAGATCTGGCGGAGAGAGAGCAGGTAGTCGGCGAGAAAACTGAGAAACCATACAAGAAAAACGACCGAGAGGGCCGCGATGTCATCGAATTGACTGGCGCGGATTCGTGCCGCAAGGAGTGCCAGCCCCACGCCCGCCAGGATGAAGACCGACGGGTGAGAGAGCCACGTTGCCAGAATTCCCGCCAGCGACAGAGCCGTCAACTCTCTGGCGCTTGCTGGGCGACTTAGCAACGGAACGCCGAGGATCAGCAGCACGATTGCCACAGGTACGTCGGTCGAATACTGCTTGAGCTCGTTGGAATAGTAAACGAGCGGGGGGCTCAGCGTGGTTATCGCTAGCGCGATCAGCGATGCCGGGCGATCGACGTAGAGCCGTGCCAGAATGTAGGAGAGAGGCATCACCGCAATTCCAGCGAGCAGTGGTACGATCCGCAGCGAAAGCTCGTTGACGCCGAGGCAGAGGATCGCGGTTTTGACCAACCAGAGGAAGCCAAGCGGTGCGGCCTGGGTATGATCCAGCGGCGTGAGTAACGCCCAGTAGTCTCGGTCCACCAGGTTCAGGGCCAGCATGGATTCGTCGAGCCAGAGCGATCGCGCGTGGAAATACTGCCTCAACCTCAGCGCCGTGCCGAAGGTAGTAAGAGCCGTCGCGACCCATAAAGAAGGATCGGAACGACCTTGCTTGCCGATCGCCCACTGGAAGCGCATACGATCCCTTCAGCAAGAGCCTCGGCCGCCGGCGTCAGTTCCGAATCAGCCTTTCCGCCGCCGGGCAAGAATCACCCTGGTATGCCCGAGCCCAAGTTTCTCCTTGGCCTTCATGGTGATGCGCGGCGGGATGACGTGATCCAGGAGCCCGTTTAGCTTGTACGAATTGATCAGCCTGAGAATGCCCTTGTGTCCCTTGGGCAGCACGGTTGTTGACTTGAGGATCTCGAATCGAGGTGTCAGCAGCCCCATGAGCTGCTTGCGCGTCAGCCACTTCCGGACGTTGCCGGGGAGAGGAGGGGCGATGTCGGCCCGGCGGTCGTAGACGAACTTGTTCTGCGAGGTGATGATCAGGCAACCGCCGGGCCGCGTCACCATGGCCAGCTTCTCGACGAACCCGAGCTGATCCGGCACGCTCGAGATCGTCTCGAGACAGACAACAACGTCGAAGGGGGCCGCGGGGAGATCCAGCTCGAAAAAATCACCGGCCAGGAAATTTGCCCTCATGCCCCGCGCGTTTGCGATTTCAATCGCGCGAGGCGACAGATCGATCCCGGTCGCCGCTCCGTACCCCGTGAGCTTCTCCGTCAGCCATCCCGTGCCGCAGCCCACTTCCAGGATCGACGCCCCCGTGATTCTCAGCGAATCGAGGATCTCCAGCACGCGTTCGGCTCGTGCCTTCGACTCGTGCTCGACCTCCTCGAAACCTTGCTTGCGATGCGTGTCATTCCAGCGATCAAAGAACGCGATCTGCTCCTCGAGTGTAGGTTGTTCTTGCATCGAGACCGCCCTTGAATCAAGTGGATAAATGCCGTTTAATTATATTTCCGAAACACAGGCTTTGACGGCTTGCCCACGAGGTAGTTCTCCACGCCGTCCTCGATGGCGTGTTTGTAAACGGACAGGGCCCCATCGACGGCCGCAATGGTGCGGTCGATATCCTCGTCGCTGTGCGAGTAGCTGACAACCAGCGAAGGCGCCAGCACGCCTCTCTTGATCAGTTCCTGGAGAAACAGGGTGCGAAATGCCTGCGAGGGCTGGCCGTCCCGGTCGCGGGTGAAGAAGACCAGGTTGCACTCCTTGCCCACGACATTGACATGATCGCCCAGGCCGTGAGACTCGGCCGCCTGGCGGAAGCCGCGAGCCAGCCGCAGACCCTGGCGGTGCAAATGCTCGATGACCGGCTCGGTCTTTATGATCTGGATCGTGGCGATGGCGGCCGCCAGGGCATGCGTTTCGGCGCCGTGGGTCGTCGAGAGCAGGAACACACGCTCGTTCTCGTGGTGAATTCCTCCAAGATCCATCAGCTCTCGTTTGCCGGTGAGCGCCGAGAGGGCGAACCCATTGGCGATGGCCTTGCCGAAGACCGACAGGTCGGGAACGATCTCGTAATATCTCTGCGCGCCTCCGAGATGCCAGCGAAATCCGGTGATGTTCTCGTCAAGAATGAAGACTGCCCCATGCTGCTGGCACAGTCCCTGGACCTTGTGCAGGAAACCGTCGGCCGGTTCCTGTTCCCGCGCCGGCTCCATGATCAAGCAGGCGATCGAGCCGGGATAATCGTGGAAGAGCTTCTGCACGCTCGGGAGGTCGTTGTAGCGGAACGTGAGTGACAGATCCGTGACAGCCCTAGGTGCTCCGGCGCTCATCGCGGTCTTACCGATGAACCAATCGTCATAGGAGAAAAACCCTCCGTCCTGACAGAAGGCGACCAGATCGCGGCCAGTGGCGGCGCGTGCCAGTTTCACCGCGGCCGTCGTCGCGGTGGACCCATCCTTCGTGAACTTCACCTGGTCGGCGCCGCGGATGGCCTCCAGGAACGACTCCGCGCATTCCACTTCGATGAGTCCCGGGCGGGTGAAATTGGTTCCCAGATCGAGTTGCTGTCTTACCGCAGCGAGCACTGTGGGATACGCATGCCCGAGCGTCACCGCGCGAAGACCCATCCCGTACTCGATGAATTCGTTGCCGTCGACATCCCAGACATGGCACCCCAGACCCTTGCGGATGAAGCCCGGCGCGAGCTCCGGAAACTGGTCATCCCCCTTCGCATAGGTATGACACCCGCCCGGGATGAGACTATGGCTGACTCTCTGCAGTCGTTTGCTCTCGGCGAAATTCATGGCGCCACACCAATCTCCACCAGGCCGTCGGCGACGGGTGTTCAATTTCCCCAGGACGCAACACGGGAGCACCTCTGCCGGCGCTTTTATTCGATCGTTGAGTGATCGTTTGATTGCCTCTTGTCGGCAAGCACACTGAAGCGAGGAAACCGGAACAGACAGGCTAGCTTCGGGTGGCGTCACCAGCTCGAGGCCTCCACCTCAGGCTCGCAGCTTCCGCTCAGCTCACGACCATGGTTGGCGAGGGCAGGTTTGACCTCACCCGTTCGCGGAGGCTTCCAGCGAGCGTGGAAGCCCTTGTGAAGTCCCTTCAACACCTTCATGATCTCACCTGGACGGATCGGCAGCAACAGTAGATAACTCAAAGCCAGGAACCTGATTCTCCAGCGGCTCATGGGATAGTCGATGCTGGCAAGGCCCCGTCGATGGTAGTTCCAGAAGGCCGGATCCCGGACTGACCAGGCGGAATAGCCAATATGCCTCAAGTACTCATTTTCGGCGAGCGACCAGCGCTGTCGAAACTCGTCTTCAGACAGATAGCGACGGCCGAATCGCCGCATCAAGATCAATTGGGAAAGGACCCCGAAAGACGGATCCATCCTGGCAATCCGTGACATGATCGAATCCGGATCGACACGGCAGAAGGTCAACAACTGCTTGACGAACCCGAATTTCCAGTGCTCCAGGACTTCAAAGCAGTTTTCCGTATCTTCGTGGTACTTTCCCTCGTCGTAAAAAGGTCGCCTCTCTCGAACAATCTCGGATCGATACATGACGGTGGTGGGTGAGCCGTGAAAGCCATAATCCGTGAGCAGCTCGTAGCGGCAAACCTCGCGTCCCGACACCACGTTCTTTGGGAACGGATAGCCGTCCAGGCTCACTTTCGTGCCCCTGAGCGTGTATGAGCTTACAAGCCCAACCATCGGGTCGCTCTCGGCGACCGCCACCATCTCTTCCAGGCAACGAGGGAATATGGAATCGTCAGCCTGAACAATCTTCGTGTACTTGCTTTGCGGCGCAATCCATTCCAGCGCGGCATTATAATTCTGCACCTGTGTCAGGAACCTCTCGTTGCTGAACAGTCGAATCCGAGAATCCTCGGAAGCGAATCGCTGGGCGATCGCCCAGGACCCATCCGTGCTGCAGTTGTTTTGCAGGATCAGCTCGAAATGGGTGTAGGTCTGCGACAGCACGCTCTCGATACATTCCTGGAGATACTCTTCGGTGTTGTAGAATGGAACCACGACGCTGACGAGTGGGCCGCTTACCATGAGCTCTTCTCTCCTCGGCCACGCCTCCCCGCCCACGCGGACCAAGGATGGGGAATCGTCCACTGTCCGTTCCGCGGGGCCGGGTCGCGGTCCTTTCCCGGTCTGCTGGCAGCGAGATCGCCTTGCTGTAATCCACTTGCCAAGGGGTCCACGCGGGACTCACAAAATAGCATGTCAAACTGGGCGTTCAACTCGTCTCGGGAACGCGTGCGATGATCCAGGAGCTCTTGACTTGCGGATTCTCGCTCTGCCTCGAGCCGAGTGAAACACCCTTCAAAGTCCTCCATCCGGAAACCCTCGATGGGAAGCCGAAACCGTTTCTGGCCGGCGTTCTCCATCTGGACATCGACTTTTCGTTCGTAGGACAGGGCAATGACCGGCGTGCCCACGAGGTGAGAGAGAAGAACACTATGAAGACGGCTGGCAATCAGGCAACTGACAGAAGATGCGTGCTCCAGGAAGTGTCGAACCGAAGTGGCCGAATGAGCTTCAACACGATCGAGGTCCGGTTGACAGAACTCCGATCTGAGCAGCTTCATGAGGTCATCGATGACCAGACAGTCGACAGTGTGGCTGGCGAAGACTGATACGCGATAGCCCCTGGCATTCAGCCATTGCACGATCGAGATCAAGTGGCGAAGGTATGTTGAATATAGGTTGGAATCGGTTCGCGCCCAGAGCTTCGGCTTGAAGTAGGGGAAAGGACAGAGCCCGACAACTCTCTGGCGAGGATGCTGTGGCGCCGGAGCGTCCACGGTTTGCTGGGGAAGACTGTAGGCGAGGTCGGGGTAGATGGGATCATCTCGCTTGAAGCCAGCCTTGCGCATCAGATCACGGGATCCCGAGTCGCGATACGAACGGTAGTCCGCCAGACCCAGAGCGCATCGGACCATCAACCGGCTGGCCCCGCGATCCAGCGAACCATAACCGACACTGAGAAAAACGGTTCTGGCCCCACGCAGCCGTGCCAGCAGACTCCATTTCACGAGCGCGAAAGGGTGTTGCCATGGCCCACCCCAGTAATCGTCGAGCTGGCCGCCTCCGGAGAAGATCAACACATCTACATTGTGTAGGTAGCGATACCCTCTGATCCAGTGAGACGGTTCCGCATGGCAGCGGGCCAGGGCGCTCTTGATCCTCCATGGCCAACCCCTGGGAAGGATGCGGCGAGCCAGGTGCGCCGTCCACTGCACAAGACGACTCCCTGGTGTGGACCAGTGAGATCGCGCCTCTATGTCCTGGTTGATCTCTGAGCCGTTTGCTTCGCCAGGAATCACGGAACGCTCTGGCTCTTGAGCTCGAGGATCGGCCAGAATCGGAAATGCCGTTATCCCATGACGCGTGGCCGTATCGTGTGGATTCAGAGTTATCGCGCGAATCACCGCGCCGGGTAGCCGGCTCTTGATGTTCCAGATCAGAGCGTCCTGGATGGCCGCGTCTCCCAGATTGCCGCGCCCGCATGGACTAAGAATCACAATTGACTGCATGCAAACGTCCTGGCGTGTGCAAAACTTGCCCGGCGTGGTTGATCGGGCATCAAACCGAATCGGCGGCCAGATCGCTACCTTGATCGTCGAGGTTGAACTACCAGTCCTGGTGGGAGAAGCCGCTTCCGACACGACGGATGCGCGGCCAGAGACGGTTACATGACGTTTTCGTGAACTGGCTTGGAATCGAGGCTGGCCGGGCACCTGGCAGTCCCGGTTAGAGAGCCGCGCGATGTCGCGCCCATCTCGATTTCCGGATAGAGATTGGCCACGCCTCGCACATCGTTCGGACAGCTGACGACGATGGTGCCCGCTGGGAATGGCTCGTCATAAAGCTTCTGGATGTCGTAGCGATAGACGTTGGCTCCGAGCTGGTAGGCTCCCTGGACAAGATGAAGCCGGAGATGATAGGTGAACGTCTTGGTCTCGGAAGCCGCGAGCGAAAACGTGGGGTAGCCAAGTCGTTCCGTCGACGTGTTGAAGACATCGACGTTGTGGTTATCGCGAATGAACAGCCCCAGCGAGAGCTTCTCGCAGGGGTCGGTCGCCGCCACGTCGATCTCCACCCAGACGTCGTCGCCGGTCTCAAAGCGCATTTGCGGGCCGTTCTCACCGCGAACCAGAAACCGTGAGACGAAGGCTTCCTGCGAGTGCGACTGCCTCAGGGACCGGCCCTCCGCCCCGAGATAGGCCGTGATCACCTCTTCGGGCCGGCCGTCGGCCGCGACGCGGCCATGGTCGATCCACGCCGCGCGGGTGCAGAAACTGGCCACGGCGCTCAGGTTGTGCGAAACAAAGACGATCGTGGATCCTTCGTGGACGATCTCCCGCATCCGCTCCAGGCACTTGTTCTGGAACGAATAATCGCCGACGCTCAAGACCTCGTCGACCAGAAGGATATCGGGATCGACATGGGCCGCCACCGCGAAACCCATGCGGGCGTACATGCCCGTCGAGTACCGCTTCACGGGCGTGTCGAGAAACTCGGCGAGCCCCGAGAAGTCGACGATACGATCGAACTTTCGTGTGATCTCCGCCCGCGACAGACCCAGGATCGCTCCATTCAGGTAGATGTTCTCTCGGCCCGTGAGGTCCGGGTGGAAGCCTGCGCCGACTTCGATCAAGGCCGATAGCGACCCCTTCACGTCGACTCGTCCCGTGGTCGGCCGTAGAACGCCGCTGAGGATCTTCAGGATGGTGCTC
>Ga0209517_10010838_pt1 | contig 10036 bp, 12 predicted proteins | sample PeaSoiMetSII2010_FD_187695 | JGI IMG/M metagenome (GOLD analysis project Ga0209517, IMG submission 187695) | Peat soil microbial communities from Weissenstadt, Germany - SII-2010 (SPAdes) (version 2) | ecosystem: Environmental > Terrestrial > Soil > Wetlands > Peat | place: Germany... | reverse complement strand
TTGTCGAACTCGGTCCCGGCCAGAAAGCAGCCGTGGAACTTGCTGCCCTGCAAGTGCTCCTGATGGAAGGTCTTGCCGTCTCTCATGATGGTCTCCGCATGATGGCCTCCGATCGCCGTGAATCTGTCGCCGTGAATCTGCGCGCGAAGCAAAGAAGCAAACATAGATCGCGGGTGCGCGGAAATGAAGCGGCGCCATCAGACGCCGCGCAGGCGGTCGAGAATGATCGACGCGGCCGAGCGCACCGAGAGATGATTGTAATCGTCGGGGCCGCGGATCGGAGCGAGCACCAGATCGGCGCGGTCCTTCACACCGGGCGCCATCCCGAATCCCGTGCCGAGCAGGATCAAGATCGGCGCGGCGCCGGGTGCGGCCAGGCGCTGCCGCAGCTCGGCGAAGCTCACTCCATCCTGAGCGCGGGCCGAAGTATAGACCACGACCGGACGCGTTCCGGTTGAATCGGCGATCGCCGCGATCGCATCGTCGAGCTCGGCGACGACGCGGATCAGCTCCAGCGCCTCGCGGCGGCGGGAGTCGAACTCGCGCCCGTGGCCGAGCCGCCAATGGTCCAGGAGGCGCGCCGCGAAATCGCGCTGCTCGCCGACCGGATGGACCACGAAGACTCCTCCCGCCCCGTAGGTTCGCGCCGCGCGCGCGAGGTCATGGATATCGAGGCTGGTGATCGCGGAAGTAACGGTCTTGCCGCGCCGATCGAGCACCGGATGATGAATCAGGGCGATATAGAGCTGCGCCACGTTCACCGCCCAGAGGCGGAGCCCGCGCGCACGCGAGTTGCCTCTCCCGCGACTGCGGCCTGGCCGCAGTCGCAAGCCGGGAGAGGCCGCCGCGCGACTTGCGCAGGCAAGTCGCGCGGCGGGTGAGGGCGCAAGACGTGCTCTCGTCGAATCATTCGGGATCGCGCTTGCGGCGCGCGATCAGATTCGGACGCCGGCGCGCAGTCCGCTCGAGTCCCTGCGCGCGGCGCCACTCGCGGATCTTCTTATGGTCGCCGCTCAGCAGCACCTCCGGCACGCGCATCCCGCGGAACTCTTCCGGGCGCGTATAGTGCGGATATTCCAGCAGGCCGTCGCTGAACGATTCCTCGTCCAGCGAGGCGGGATTGCCGAGCACGCCGGGTATCAGGCGCGCGACCGCCTCGATCACGACCATCGCGGCAAGCTCTCCGCCGCTCAACACGTAGTCGCCGATCGACAGCTCCTGGTCAACGAGCGCGCGCACCCGCTCGTCGACTCCCTCGTACCGTCCGGCAACCAGCAGCAGTCCCGGTGTGCGGCCCGCCAGCTCGCGGACCATCGCCTGGTCGAGCAGCTCTCCATCGGGCGTCAGCAGAATCCGCCACAGGCCCGGGTTTTCGGCGCGCGCCGAATCGATCGCGGCGGCGATCGGCTCCGGCCGCATCACCATCCCGCTGCCTCCGCCGTACGGAGTGTCGTCAACCTGCCGATAATTGCCGAGTCCGTGCTCGCGGATGGGATGGGTGCGAATCGCGATCAGCCCGGCGGTCACGGCGCGGCCGAGCAGCCCGGCGCGCATCGGTGAGTCGAACATCTCGGGAAAGAGCGTGATTACGTGGAACTCCATCTGGATGGGCCTGCGGGATCAGCCTGAACGTAGAATCTACCGCGGTGCGGCGCCGCGAGCCATCGCGGCGGCTCAATCGGGCACCTTGCAGGGGCTTGAGCCGCGATGCTAGTTAGCGGCTAGCGCGGTTTCGGCTCCCCGGCGCCGGAGTGTCGGCCGGCGCTAATTCCTGGAACGACCGGAAGGAAGAAACATGATCAGACTGACTCTCGGCTTGACGATCCTGCTCTTGAGCCTCTTTACCTCGCCGCTCCGAGCCCAGGAAGCAACTCCGGGCCAGAGTGCCGGGGCGTCTGCGCAGAGTGATCCGCTGCAGAGCGCAAGCCAGCAATTGTTCAAGGCGTTCGCGGACGGCAACTTGGCGGTGGTTGCGCAGAACACCTCGATGAAGTACGCGCGCAGGCTGAAGCAAGGCGAACTGCGTCCCACTCCCACCGGACCCAAGCTGAACGCCTCCTTCGACGGCACGGTGACGGTGGTCCGCAAGAGCGACAATGACGCGGTTGTGGAAGCGAAGATTTTCACGCCCGAATCGCCCGACAACCCTGCGGTCGAGCTCAGCCGGGTGCGGATCTACATGGTCCGTGAAGGCGGCGATTGGAAGGCGGGGGCGGCGGACAAGAAGCAGGCCGCGTCCGACGCCGATATCAACGGCGGATGGTATCACTCGGCGTTCTTCACCTTCTGTCCAAACAGGGGACTGATGTTCGTGCCCAACCATTTCAGCCGCGAGCTCGAATGCCGGGCCGTGGCGCAATGCCGGTTCTAGTTTGACCGAACGTTTCGACGGCTCCTTCCCAGGGGGCCAAGGAGCCAGCGATGATCGTGCGCCGGGCGGAGTGCTCATGCGGCCAGTTCTCCGCGGTGTGCACGGGTGAGCCGGTTCGCGTCTCGGTCTGCCATTGCCTGGCCTGCAAGCGCAGCACTGGCAGCGCCTTCAGCTACGGCGCCCATTTTCGGGAGGAGCAGGTCGTCGTCGACGGTCGCGCGACTGAATTCGTCCGCATCGGCGACGATGGCGGCCGCTTGCCGCATTTCTTCTGTCCGATCTGCGGGGCGACCGTGTTTTATCGCAATAGCGGCCTGCCCGGCATAGTCTCGGTCCGGGCCGGCGGGTTTGCGGACCCAGCGTTTCCGCCGCCGACCGTATCCGTCTATCACGAAAGCCGGGGCCATCCTTGGCTCGAATTTCGCACGGAGCCGCTCGAAAAACGCGGCTGAGCCAACGCGGAAGCGCGGCAAATGCCCGGCGCAGCTACTCGTCGAGCAAGCCGGGAATTGGATCGATCGTCGCGACGCGCGCGTCGAAATCGATCGATTTGACGACGTCCCCGATGGCCGGAATCAGCACCTCGCGTCCGCCGCCGCGCACCACCCAGACGTCGTTCGCTCCGGTGGCTAAAATCTCTTCGATCTTTCCCAGCGCGCGTCCGTCGAGGAGCCGCACTTCGATTCCGATCGCCTGAAAGTGGTAGAACTCGCCGGGCTTCAGCGGCGCCAGGTCGGACGCCGCGACCAGCACGATCGCGCCCTTGAGCGCTTGCGCCCGCGCGATATCGTTCACGCCGTCGAGGACGATTCGCAAATGGCTGCGGCTCACGTGCTCCGCGGAGAGCAGCCGGTATTCGCGCGTCTCGCCGGCGGCCTCGAGATAGACGCGAGCCAGTGCGTCGAGCGCGGTCGAGCCGGGATCGCCGGGACGGAACTTGAGCGCACCCTTGAGGCCGTGCGCTCCCGTGATCACGCCGACGCGGATCAGCTCCGGCACGTCAGGCGCGTGTGACTTCGGCGACGTCGGGGGCTACTTCTCTTCGACGATCTCGAGGACGACCTTGCGATTATTGCGCGAGGCCACGGCGTTCAGGATCGTCCGGATCGATTTTGCGGTGCGGCCCTGCTTGCCGATCACGCGGCCCAGGTCTTCTTTCGCGACGTGCAGTTCCAGCACCGAGGCGGTATCACCCTGGGTCTCCTTGACCTCGACGGAGTCGGGATCGTTGACCAACTGCTTTGCCAGGAACACGACTAGTTCTTTCATGATGGTGGGCTCCGATGCAGCGGCCCACAGGCGGGCCCGAGACAGCTATTTCATGACGCGCGCTTTATCAGCTTCTCCACCGTCTCGCTCGGTTGCGCACCCACCTTGAGCCAGCGCGCGGCCTCATCCTTGACGAGCGTGACCTTGGGCGGATCGGTGGAAGGATCGTAGGTTCCGATCTGGGCGACGAATCGGCCGTCGCGCGGCGAACGCGAATCGGCGACCACGATCCGGTAGAAGGGCTTCTTTTTGGCGCCGTGACGGCGCAGTCGAATCACCAGTGGCATGTCATCTCCTGCTCTGAATTAATCTTATCTGATTGGTCTGGTCTGACCAGCTAATTTATCGGCCCATCCCGAGTCCGCTCATCATCGCGCCGCCGGCGCCCATCCGGGTGATCTTCTTCATCATCTTGCGGGTCTGCTCGAACTGTTTGACGAACCGATTGACCTCCTGAACGGAGGTCCCGCTGCCCGAGGCGATCCGTATCCGGCGCCGGCCGTTGAGGATCAGATGGTTGTGACGCTCCTGCATCGTCATCGAGTCGATTATCGCCTGGATTCCGATCAGCTCGCGGCGGGTCTCTTCGGAATCGGCCTGCCCCGCGATTTTCTTGAAGCCCGGGATCATTTTCATCAAGTCGCCCAGCGAGCCCATCTTCTTGATCGTTTTGAGCTGCTCGGCGAAGTCGGCGATCGTGAACTCGTTTTTCCGGAACTTGCGCTCGAGCGCCTTGGCCTTGTCGTGATCGTAGTTCTGCTGGGCCTTCTCGATCAGGCTCAACATGTCGCCCATCCCGAGAATCCGCGAGGCGAGGCGATCCGGATGGAAGACCTCGAACGCGTCGAGCTTCTCGCCCATCCCGGCGAACAGGATCGGCGCGCCGGTGGCGGCCCGCGCGGAAAGCGCCGCGCCGCCACGCGCGTCGCTGTCGAGCTTGGTGAGGATGAGCCCGGTAATCGCGATTCGCTCGTGGAAGCCCTGCGCGACGTTGACCGCTTCCTGGCCGGTCATCGCGTCGGCCACCAGGATCGTATGATGCGGTTGCGCGGTGGCTTTGAGCCGCGTCAACTCCTCCATCAGGTCGTCGTCGATCTGAAGGCGGCCGGCGGTATCGATCAGGAGCGCGTCGTAGCCGCCGACGTCGGCCCTGGTTACCGCGCGGCTGACGATTTCGACCGGGTCCTCTTCGGCGGTGCTCTCGGCGACCGGCACATTGATCTGGGCGCCCAGCACCCGCAATTGTTCCATCGCGGCCGGGCGCCGCACGTCGGTCGAGACCATCATCGGATGGCGTCCGCGTTCCGCCTTGAGCCATCGCGCAAGCTTGGCGAGCGAAGTCGTTTTTCCCGAGCCCTGCAGGCCGACCAGCATGATCTTGACCGGCGGCTTGACCTTGAGGTTGATTTCGCGGGCGCTGCCGCCCATCACCTCCTGCAGTTCTTGCGCGACGAAGCGAATCAGATGCTGCTCGGGGGTCAGCGAGCGCAGCACTTCCTGGCCGATCGCCTTCTTCCTGACGTGCTCGATAAAATCGCGGACGACCTTGATACTAACGTCGGCTTCGAGCAGCGCCAGGCGCACTTCGCGCAGCGCATCGTCGATATTGCGCTCGGTAATCCGCCCTTGCCCCTTGAGCTTTTTGAATACGCCTTCGAGACGATCGCTGAGGGTGTCGAACATAGATTCAAGTCGCGGAAGGGGCGGTGGGCCGGTTCCAGCTTTTCAAGTGTTTGAATAGTAGCAAAGGCGAGAAACTAAGTCACCGTAGAAAGTTTGTCAATCCGCCTTTGGGTTAGCGCGGATCGAGGCTGGGGCGCGATTCGGCATCACGTGCATATGAACGTGAAACACATCTCGGCCCGCGACAGTTCCGCGGGCCGGAAAAAAAGTTTACACCCGGGTTGCTAAAGGTCGATCGTGATCTCGCCGCGCAGGTATTCGGCCGTATTGCCGGCGATGACGACGCGGTCGCCATTCATTTCGCAGCGCAAATCACCGCCGCGAGCAGAGACTTGCCGGGCGACCAGGTTGGTCTTGCCGAGCTTCGCGGACCAGTAGGGCGTGAGCGTGCAGTGCGCCGAACCAGTCACCGGATCTTCGGGAACGCCCTGACCTGGGGCGAAGAAGCGGGAGACAAAGTCGGCCGAATCAGTCTGCGAATCACCGCGCGCCGACACGATTACGGCGAAACAATCGAGCGCCGCGATTCGAGGGAAGTCGGGCCGCAAGGCGAGGACTTCCTGCTCGGAGTCGAAGATCGCCAGGATGTCGCGCGCCATCAAGGCCTCGCGCGGTCTGGCGCCGAGCGCAGAAACCAGTGCGTCCGTGATCTCGATAGGCTTGGCCGGCCGGGCGGGGAAATCCAGGCACAGCAGGTCTCCCCGGCGGGCGACGGCGACCTGGCCGCTGCGGGTGCCGAACCGGAGCGTGTCCAGATTGGGAAAATAGTAGTTGAAGAGAACATGCGCGGTAGCCAGGGTGGCGTGACCGCACAAGTCAACTTCGACGGTCGGAGTGAACCACCGCAGCGGCAGGACATCAGAAGATCGCGGAATCACAAAGGCGGTCTCCGCGAGGTTGTTCTCCGCGGCCACAGCCGCAAGGACGCGATCTTCAAGCCACTCGTCGAGCACCACGACTGCGGCCGGGTTCCCGCGGAACTGCCGGCTGCTGAACGCATCGATTTGGAAGAGCGGAAGTTTCATCCGTTTCACGCCTTTCACGCCTGTTTTGCCGCACCTCTCCCGGATCAGGGAGAGGTCGCGCGAGCACCGCGAGTGCGGGTGGGGGTATCAGCGTCGGCGCCGCGATCGAGGATCATCGCGTAAACGCGGCGATCATCGGTCATCTCGGGATGGAACGTCGCGGCGAAGATCCGGCCCTGGCGGACCAGCACCGGCTCGCCCTCGAAGCGCGCCAGCACCTCGACGCCGGCGCCGGTGCGGCGAATCCGCGGCGCGCGGATAAACACGCCCTTAAGGGGCGGGTCGAGCGTCGCCTCGAACGAATCGATCTGGCGCCCGAAGGCGTTGCGTTCGATATCGATATCGATCATTCCCCACGACGGCTGCCGGGGCGCGAAGACGTTCTTCGCCAGCAGGATCGCGCCGGCACAGGTGCCGAAGATCGTGCCGCCGCGCGCGGCCATCCGGCGCACCGCAGCTTCGATTCCCGAGCCCTCGAGCAGCTTCAGCATCGCGGTCGACTCGCCGCCCGGAATCACCAGCAAGTCGAGCCGATCGATCGCCGCGGCGGTGCGCACTTCGATCGCGCCGGGCATCGCCGCGATATGGGCGGCGAAATCGCCCTGCAGCGCCAGCACTCCGATTTTCATGACCGTGTCCTTTTCAGAACCTAACCCCTAACCCCTTCCCGACACGGGAAGGGGAACCGGATTCACCACCAACTGATCGCCCCTCTCCGTTTCGGAGCCTGAACTGAGGCTTCCGAACGTGAGGGGTCGGGGGAGAGGTTCACTTCACCAGCCTCGCGTCTGGAGCAATTCCTCCGGCTTGAGCCGTGAGATCTCCAGGCCCGGCATCGCTTCGCCGAGTCCGTCCGACACTTTGGCGAGAATCGCGGCGTCTTTGTAGTGCGTGGTCGCCATCACGATCGCGCGGGCGCGCGCGGCCGGGTCGGCCGACTTGAAGATTCCCGAGCCGACGAACACGCTCTCCGCTCCGAGCTGCATCATCAGCGCGGCGTCGGCGGGCGTGGCGACTCCGCCGGCGGCGAAGTTCGGCACCGGCAGCCGGCCGCTCTGCGAGACCATCCGCACCAGCTCGTAGGGCGCGCCCAGCTCCTTGGCCGCGGTCATCATCTCGTCGGGCCCCAGGGTGGTCAGGCGGCGAATCGCGGACGTCACCGCGCGCACGTGGCGCACGGCCTCGACGATATTGCCGCTGCCAGCCTCGCCCTTGGTGCGGATCAGCGCCGCGCCTTCGCCGATTCTGCGCAGCGCTTCGCCGAGATCGCGCGCGCCGCACACGAACGGGACTTTGAAGGCGTGCTTGTCGATATGAAACGACTCGTCGGCGGGCGTCAGCACTTCGCTCTCGTCGATAAAGTCGACGCCGAGCGATTGAAGAATCTGCGCCTCGACGAAGTGGCCGATTCGCACCTTGGCCATCACCGGGATTGTCACGGCCTCCTGGATTTCGCGGATCTTGGCGACGGCGGCCATTCGCGCGACGCCGCCCTGCGCGCGGATATCGGCGGGCACGCGCTCCAACGCCATCACGGCGACCGCGCCCGCATCCTCGGCGATTTTGGCCTGGTCGGCCGTGACCACGTCCATGATCACGCCGCCCTTGAGCATCTCGGCCAGTCCGGTTTTGAGCCTGAGTGTTCCTGTTTCAGCCATTTTGTATACTCCTTACAGGTTTATTCCGAGCCCGCTGCTGTCGTCGGCGCCGCGGGCAGCAAGCTTCCCGACAATTTCCGCCAGCCGCGCGATCGCGACGCGAATCTCGGCGGGCGTGGCATGGCCGTAGCCGAGGCGGAAGCAGTTCAAGTAACGGCCGTCGATATCGGAGACTGGCCCGGGGTTGATCGAGACGCCGTGCTCGATCGCGTCCAGGAAAAGCTGGACCGACGAGACCTGGCGCGGGAGCGTGACCCAGAGCTGGAAGCCGCCCTGCGGGCGCGTCCAGGTCACCCCGGCGGGCATCTGCTCCTTCAGCGCGGCGAGCGCAACGTCGCGGCGCTCGCGATAGATCGCCCGGATGGTTTCGAGATGCTGATCGTAGCCGTCGCGCAGGAATTCCGCCGCGATCGCCTGGGTCAGCGACGGTCCGCCGACATCCATGTAGCGCTTGTAGGGGACCAACTCGCCGGCCAGCGGGCGATCGGCGACCAGGAATCCCACCCGCAGACCCGGCATGAAGGTTTTCGAGATCGAGCCCACCATCACGCGGCGGCCCGGCGGCAGAAGCGAATACAGGCTCGGCGGCTCTTCGCCTTCAAAGCGCATCTCGCGGAAGATCTCGTCGTCGATAACCAGCGCGTCGGTCTGGCGCGCCCATCCGGCAAGCTCCTGGCGCGCGGCGGTGCTGAGGCTCTGGCCGGTCGGATTGTGAAAGTCGGGGCAGAGGTAGAATACCACCCGGCGGCCGGCCGAGAGGCCGCGCAAGGTGTCGAGATTCGGCGCGCCATTTTCCCACGGCACGCTCTGGACGGCATGACCGAACAGCATCATGCATCCGGGCACGCCGGTGTAGGTGGGCGTTTCGCACAGCGCGGCGCGGCCCTCGTCGCGCGCCCACGCCGCCGCCAGCGAGATCGCCTGCTGAGAGCCGTTGGTGATGATTATCTCGTCGGAGGTGACGCTGACGCCGCGCCGCGCCAGCCGTTCGCGCAGCGCCTCACGCAGCTCCAGCATCCCCGCGGGCCCGCAGTACTCGTAGATGCGCGCGGGATTTTTTCTGAACACGTCGCGCGTGAGCCGCTCGATCAGTCCGGCCGGGATATTCGCCGGGCTGGGCACGCCGCCCGACAGATTGATCGTGCCCGGGCGCCGCTCGATCGCGAGCAGTTGCCTGAGCCCACCCGCATAGCCTTCACGCAGGCGGCGCACGGAGCGCGCCACTTCGGGTTTGACCGGCTCGCCATTGAAGCCGCCACCGGCGCCGGCATTCGCCGATTGGGCCGTCCCGTCGCCATTGGCGGCGACGAACGTTCCGCGGCCGACTTCCGAGCGGAGCAGTCCCGCCTTTTCGAGCCGCTGGAAGACCTTGTGGACGGTGATCCGGTTGATTTTGAGCTCGGTCGCGAGATCGGCGACCGAAGGGATACGCTCGCCGGCCTTGAGCCGGCCGCTGCCGATCGCATCGCGGATCGAGCCTTCGATCTGCTTGTAGAGCGGCGTGCCGCCGTTGGGTTTCAGTCTGAGTTTCCAAGCCATCGTGTTGTATATGCTATAGCATATGACGTATGTCAATACCCGCGAGTTGTGAGGACTCCCGGGAGGAAGAAACCGAAATGGATGACTTGCTGATCAACACCGCCCGGCGTGCATCGCAATACCTGCTCGGACTGAGGGAGCGCCGCGTCTTTCCTTCGCCGGAGGCACTCGCCGCGATGTCTGCGCTGGGCGGCGAGTTGGCCGACGGTCCGATCGACCCTGCCCAGCTCCTGGACTTGCTGTGCCGGGTAGGCTCTCCCGCAACCGTGGCAACCGCTGGCGGCAGGTACTTCGGCTACGTCATCGGAGGCTCACTCCCTGCCGCGCTGGCGGCTCAATGGCTGGCCGCCGCATGGGATCAGAATGCCTTCGCGGTCGCGACCTCGCCGGTGGCAGCGGCAATCGAGGAAATCACCCTTCGCTGGCTGGTCGAGTTGCTGGGACTGCCGGCCGGATGTGTCGGCGGTTTCGTGACCGGCGCGACGATGGCG
>Ga0209517_10010836_pt1 | contig 10037 bp, 9 predicted proteins | sample PeaSoiMetSII2010_FD_187695 | JGI IMG/M metagenome (GOLD analysis project Ga0209517, IMG submission 187695) | Peat soil microbial communities from Weissenstadt, Germany - SII-2010 (SPAdes) (version 2) | ecosystem: Environmental > Terrestrial > Soil > Wetlands > Peat | place: Germany: Weissenstadt... | reverse complement strand
CGCATTGAAGAGGGACTTCGCCGGTTGCGGAAAACTTTCACACGCGCCGAGGCGGCCTCCTGAACCGTGATCGAGCCCGTTCCAGCGCGCATCGCACCCTTCTTCAGCCCGCGCCCTTGGGGTGCGCGCTCGCTGGCTCCCTACTTCCCTGAGAAAACCAACCTGAAAGAACTCCTGGGCGAGGCCTGGCTCACCAGCATCGACCGGCCCGTCGCCAACGGCCCCTTTGCCGGAAAATCCTTGGGGGAAAGTTGGCGAGCCATGCCCGAGGAATGGCGTGGAACCCGGCTTGGCCATTTTTGCGGCTTTCCCTTGCTCGTGAAGTTCATCTTCCCCTGTGACATGCTCTCCATCCAGGTGCATCCGGATGACGCCTATGCGGCACGGCACGAACAAGCGGCCGGGGGCCGCGGCAAAACCGAGATGTGGCATATCCTCTCCTCTCAACCTGGCGCCGAATTGCTGATCGGATTGCAGCCCGGCGTCACGAAAGAAGTGTTTCGGGAGAGCATCACCAAAGGCAACGTCGAAGCCCTTTTCCTGCGCCACCCGGTGCGCCCCGGCGAGACTTACTTCCTGCCTGCAGGCACGCAACACGCCATCGGGCCCGGCATGGTTCTTTGTGAAGTGCAGGAATACTCGGATTTGACCTACCGGGTGTACGATTTTGGCCGTGTCGATGCTTCCGGCAAACCGCGCGAACTGCATATCGAAAAGGCGCTGGAAGTGACGAATTTTGCGGGCACGAGTGGCGGCAAGATTCCCCCGCTCGCGCTGCATTCTCCCGATGCCAAGAAGCAACTGCTGGCGGCGTGCGAATTCTTCGCCACGGAGCGTTGGGACTGCCACAAAACAACGCTCATCGAAAGCGATCCGGAGCGCTTCCAGTTGCTGGTCATTCTGGAAGGCCACGGCAAGTTCTACGATGCGGACAGAGCGCTTGATTACCGCACTGGCGAGGCGTGGTTTCTTCCGGCTTCCCTGCCGCTGCTTTCTTTGCAGCCCGCGAGCGCGACCGCGCTTTTGCGCATCACTGTGCCGGATATTGCCGCGCTGCATCGGCAACTGCGCAGAATGGGTTTCGAGGAAGCGGCCATTGCCCGCGTCCTGGTTGAGTAACGTCGCATGACCAAACACGAACTGAGTATCCACGCCATCATTCTCGCCGGGGGACGCGGCACGCGCTTCTGGCCGCGCAGCCGCACACGCACGCCAAAGCAGTTGCTCAACATCGTGGGCAAAACCACGATGATCGAGCAGACGGTAGCGCGGCTCCGGCCTCTCCTTCCCGCCGATCACATGTGGTCCGTAACGAACGCCGAACAAGCTGTGGCCTTGCGCAAGCAATTACCGGCGACGGCCCGTCGCCGCATCTTGACCGAGCCCGTTGGCAGAAATACCGCTGCGGCCATCGCGCTGGCGGCCATTCATGTGCGCCATGCGGTTCAGGGTGATGCGCTGCTCGCGGTTTTGCCCGCGGATCATTACATCGCGCGGCCGGAAGGTTACCGGGAAATTGTGCGCGCCGCGCTGCAGCTTGCACGTGAGCCGGGACGCATGGTGGTGCTGGGGATTCCCCCGACGCGCCCGGATACGGGCTTTGGCTATATCGAAAAGATGGGTGAGCCACTGGATGTGATCGGATACCCCGTTTATGCCATCCGGCGATTTACAGAGAAGCCGGAACTTGAAATGGCGAAGGAATATGTCGTCTCAGGGAATTACCACTGGAATGCAGGCATGTTTTTCTGGCGTGTCTCGACGTTCCTGGAAGCGCTCAAGAACTATCTTCCCAAGACACATCACGCATTGGAAGCTCTGGCTCCGCACATTGGGAAACGCAGTTATTCCGCCCGGTTGAAGAGAATTTACGGCAAGCTCGAGAACATTTCGGTGGACTACGCCATCTTGGAACACGCCACGCGCGAAGCTGGCGCCAGCCGCGTCTTCGTGATCCCCGCGGACATCGGCTGGAGCGACATCGGCTCCTGGGCCGCGGTCTACGAACTCGTCGCAAAGCAACCCGGCGGGAATGTGCTTGCCGGTGACGGCCATACCATCGACGCCGAGGGCAATTTCCTGTGGAGCCCGGATAAATTCGTTGCGGCCATCGGCGTGCGTGACCTTGTTGTGGTTGATACGCCGGATGCACTTCTTATTTGCCCCCGGGAGCGGGCTCAGGACGTCGGCAAAATCGTCAAGGCCCTGGAAGCCAAAAAACGAAAGAAGCTCCTTTAGCTGCCTCATTCCGAAACAGTCCATTGTGGTGTTTGGCCTCTCCGGCGCTTCGCGTATACTCCAAGCAATGACGAACATCAGGTTTGGAACCGATGGTTGGCGCGGCGTGATCGGCGAGGATTTCACGCCAGAGAATGCGCGCCTGGTTGCTTGTGCCATTGCGCGCTATGTGGTTCGCGGCGAAGACGCGCGAAAGGGCGTCCTGATCGGTTACGATCACCGCCAATTTTCGGATCGCACGGCTGCCGAAATCGCCGAGGTCATCAGCGCGACGGGGACACCTGTCTGGCTGGCGGACAAGCCCTGCCCAACGCCGGCCATTTCACTGCTGGTACGCCAGCGCGGCGCAGCGGGGGGCATCGTCGTCACTGCCAGTCACAATCCATCCCAATGGAATGGCATTAAATACAAGGCGAGTTATGGCAGCAGCGCGCTGCCATCCATCGTGGCTCTGATCGAAAACGAATTGGAAACTGTGCAGCGCACGGGCGTGCCGCCCCTGCCGCCCCGCAGGAACTTGATCCACGCGTTTGATCCGCGGGGGCCATATCTCGACACAGTGGAAAAACTGGTGGATTGGGAGAAGCTACGCGGCGCGGGCTTTCGCTTTGTTTCTGACCCCATGCACGGCTCCGCGGCAGGGTTACTCCCCGAATTGTTTACTCGAAATGGCGTGAAATGCGATGAAATTCGCGGTACGCGCGATCCACTTTTCGGAGGCGTGCATCCCGAGCCCATCGAGCCGCACATCGCAGCGTTGCGCAAAGCGGTTCTGGCCGGGAAATATGATGCGGGCTTCGCTGCGGATGGCGATGGCGACCGCATCGGCGCCATCGATCGCGACGGCAGCTTCATCAACCCACACCAGATTTTCGCGCTTATGGTTTGGCACCTCGTTGGCACTCGAAAACTTCCGGGCGACATTGCCAAGACCTTTTCGGTAACCAAGCTGATCGATAAGCTCGCCGCCAAGTACGGCCGCAAGCTCCACGAAGTTCCCATCGGCTTCAAGTACATCTGCGAACTCATGCTGGAGCAGGATATCCTGATCGGTGGGGAAGAAAGCGGCGGCATCGGCACCAGCCTGTACTTGCCCGAACGCGATGCCACGGTCTCCGCGCTTCTGCTGGCCGAACTCATGGCCTGGCACGGTAAATCGCTGGGGGAACTCATTGCCGCGCTGCACGCGGAATTCGGCGAACACCGCTACGGCCGCATCGATCTGGACGTCACCCGCAGGCAAAAAGAAAAGGCCATCGTCTATTTTTCCGATGGCAAGTTGCAGCAGTTACTCGACTGGCCGGTCGTGCGGCGGGAATCCATGGATGGAATAAAGGTCTATCTGGGCGATATCGGTTGGGTCATGGTGCGCGCTTCCGGCACGGAGAATCTCCTGCGAATCTATTCCGAAACAAACAGCGCGGAAACCACGCGGAGAGTCCTGCAGGCTACGGTTGCGGCCATTCAAAGTCTCTAGGAGGTCCGCGTGCAAACCGTGAACCTGGCCGGGAAATTCAGCCAATTCCAGGATTACTACAATCCCCGGATAATCGGCGAAGTGAACGACTTCCAGGTGAAAGCCGTGAAGCTGAAGGGCGAATTCCTGTGGCACCACCACGAGGCAGAGGATGAACTCTTTCTTGTGGTCAAGGGAACTTTGCGCATGAAGTTTCGCGATCACGAATCCGTCGTGCGCGAAGGGGAGTTTATCATCGTGCCTCATGGCGTGGAGCATCTGCCGGTTGCCGACGAGGAAGTGCACATTGTCCTGCTGGAACCGAAGAGCACATTGAACACCGGGAATGTTAGCAACGAAAGGACCGTCGGCCAGCTCGAGCGGATTTGAAGCAGCCGCCGCTCGATCGGCGGTAGATACGGAGCTCATATGGATCATCGCTTCTTCACCGTGGACGTTTTCACCACCACGCGCTTTCAGGGCAATCCCCTCGCCGTCATCACCGATGGCGACGGTTTTTCGCAGGATCAGATGCTGGCTATCGCCCGCGAGATGAACCTCTCGGAAACGGTTTTTGTGCAGAAGCCCACCGATGATCGCGCGCTGGCGCGTCTCCGCATCTTCACCACCAAGGAGGAGCTCAAGCTGGCCGGCCATCCCGTGATCGGAACGTGGTTTCTGCTCGCGGAGTTGGGCGTCGTCCCCGCGCAGGAAGGCGGCGTGCACGTGCTGCAGCAAACGGGCGCTGGCATTCTCCCGGTGGAAATCCGCTTCAAGGACGGGCGGCCCCAGCGCGTGACGATGACGCAGAAAGAAGCCATCTTCAAACCCTCGACGCTGGACCAGAAAAAACTTGCCGCCGTTCTGGGTCTCCATCCCAAGGACTTCGATCCGAAGCTCCCGCCAGAATTCGTTTCTACCGGTATTTTCAACCTGATGGTGCCTCTCCGGAACCACGCGGCCCTGGCAAAAATCGAAATGAACATGGCGGAATTGGCGCGGTTGATCGGTAAGCAGGGCGCGCTCGCGTATTGCTTCGCGCTTGGCAATGGCTCGGCTGCTTTTGCCCGCGGCATGATGCCTTGGGAACTCTATGAAGATGCCGCCACAGGCTCGGCGGCGGGCTCGCTGGGAGCGTATCTCGTGAAGCGCGGAAAGCTGGGCGCGGGGCACACGCTGCATGTCTCGCAAGGAGTGGAGATGGGACGCCCCAGTGAAATTGAAGTGGAAGTCTCGCAGTCCGGAAAGAAACTCACGCCCAGGGTCAGCGGTGCGGCTGTGAAAGTCTTTGAAGGGGTGATTCGCACCTGATTCGCGCTTTCGCCGTCTGGGAATGAGCAATGGCTCGGCGTGCGCCTCGGCAAGACAATTCTGCAGCTACTTCTCTTGAAAAGCCTTACGGCAGGTGTCCAAAATCCCGTTCACGAAGCCCCCTGCTTCTTCCGAGGAGAACTTTTTGGCCAGCTCCACTGCTTCATTGATGACCACCTTCGGCGGGGTGTCCGTCGCGCGCATCTCGTGCAAGGCCAGCCGAAGGATAGCGCGGTCGATGACGGAAAGGCGTTCCAGGCGCCAGTTTGCGGCATGTTTGGAAATTAATTCGTCAAGCGCCGTGGAATCGTGCACGGCGCCTTCAAACAACTGATTGGCGAACGTGCGCGTCTGCGCCGCGGCTCTGGCGCCCTTCCAGAATTTCGCTTCGAGTTTCGCGGGCTCCTGCTGGCTCATCTCCCATTGAAAGAGCATCTGCATGGCAAATTCGCGGGATTTGGTTCGCAGGGACACGTTAGGTGCGCCGGCCTTTGCGCGCTTCCACCGGCCTTGTCGCGTCTTTGATCTTTCGCGAAAGCTGCGCCATCTCAATGGCCCCCAGCCCCGCTTCAAAGCCTTTGTTGCCGCCCTTCAGGCCCGCGCGATCAACGGCCTGCTCTAGCGTATCGCACGTCAACACACAAAACATGATGGGAATCCCGGCGTCCATTTGCGCGAGCTGCAAACCTCGTGCGGTTTCCGAGCACACATAATCGTAATGCGCGGTTTCCCCGCGAATAATGCACCCGATCGCGATCAGCGCATCGTATTTTCCCGTCGTCGCGAGTCTCTTGGCCGTCAGCGGCAGTTCAAACGAGCCCGGCACATGCGCCACATCAATATGCTTGCCGCTCGCACCGGCACGCTCCAAGGCATCTACTGCGCCTTGCAATAACCGCTCGGTAATGAAGCTGTTGAACCGGCTGACGACAATCCCGAAGCGCAAGCCGTCGGCGCTCAACCCGCCATCGATTTTCCCGAATTTATGATTTTCCGCCATTCTCGATCCGCCCGCGTAGAACTTCGCGCACTACATCCTTCACTTTATTTGCTACTTCCCTTTGAACGCCGCTGCCCGCTTCTCCAGGAAAGCCTTTGTTCCTTCCCGCATGTCTTCCGTAGCACAGCATAGCCCAAAGAGGGTGGCCTCCAGGAAAAGTCCTTCCTCCTGCGGCATCTCCACGCCGCGCTCGATGGCCTCCATGCAGTATTTCACGGCCAGCGGCGCTTTCTCGATAATCTTTCTTGCCATGGCTTCGGCGGCCGGCAATAACTCCCCGGGCTCGTAAACGTGGTTCACCAGCCCGATACGCTGCGCCTCTTCCGCCGTGATCATCTCGCCGGTCAGGCAAAGTTCGTGGGCCACGCCTTTGCCGCAAAGCCGCGCCAGGCGTTGCGAGCCACCGTAGCCGGGAATTATGCCTAGCTTAACCTCGGGCTGCCCAAGCTTTGCGATCTTGCTGGCCAGCCGAATGGAACAGGCCAGCGCCAGTTCGCATCCGCCGCCAAGCGCAAATCCGTTAATGGCGCAGATCGAGGGCTTGCCGATGGTCTCCAGCAGGTGAAGCACGCCCTGGCCGAAAATGGAAAACTCCTTGCCGGTTACCGGCGTCTGTTGCGCCAGTTCATTGATGTCGGCTCCGGCGACAAACGCCTTTTCGCCGGAGCCCGTGAGGATCAGCACGCGCACCGCCGCGTCATCGCGCGCATCCAGCAACACCTGCTGCAATTCCTCAATGGTCTTGCGGTTCAGCGCGTTCAACACCTTCGGCCGGTTGAACGTGATGGTCGCAATTCCTTCCTTTTTCTCGTACAGCAGGTTTTCGTAAGCCATCGTTTCTTCCCTAAAGCTTCATCGGTTTCGGATTGTTGGGGTCGCTGTAGTCGTAAAATCCGCGGCCGCTCTTTTTGCCATGCCAGCCCGCCAGCACCATGCGCTTCAACAGCGGCGGTGCAGCGAAACGCTTTTCCTTAAATTCATCGAACATAATCTGACAAATGTAATACGTCGTGTCCAGGCCGACAAAATCCAGCAGCGTGAATGGTCCCATGGGGTACCCGCAGCCCAGCTTCATGGAGTTGTCGATATCCAGCACGGAGCCGACGCCCTCTTCCAATGCGCGAATGGCGTCCAGCAGATACGGCACAAGCAAACGATTGACGATGAAGCCGCCGCCGTCCTGAGCCCGCACTGGCGTCTTTCCCAGTTTCGCGCCAAACTCGACCATCTCATCGTAGACAATCGGATCGGTCGCAATCGTCCTGACCACCTCCACCAGCTTCATCACCGGTACCGGGTTGAAGAAATGCAAGCCGACAAAACGCTCCGGCCGCTTTGTGGCGGCGGCAATTTCCGTAATCGTCAGGGAAGAAGTATTGCTCGCGAAAATGGTGTTTGGCCCGCAGATAGCATCCAACGCCGAAAACAGCTCTCTTTTTGCGGGCAGTTGCTCAATGATCGCTTCCATGATTACATCGCAATCCTTCAAGTCCTCAAGAGAAGCCGTGCCCTTCAGTCGCCCTCGAATTTCGCTCTTTGCTGCTTCCGTCAGCGCGCCCTTTTCCACCAACCGCGCTAGATTCTTCTCAATGCTCTTCAGTCCTTTTTCAACTAGCTCCCCGCTCACTTCCCGCACTACAGTCTGAAATCCGGCTTGCGCCGACACCTGCGCGATGCCGGAACCCATCAGCCCACACCCAACGACGCCGACTTTTTGGATCGCCATTCTGTTTCCTCGCATCTGCGAATTCCGATGCCTGCGGCGGGAACAACTACCCGGGGAAAGTGTATCAGAGGTTGCAAATGTCTGGCTTCGCCTGAGCTGATTTCCATGTTGCGTGCCGGCCATCAACCAGGCTTTGCTTCACGGCTGTTGAATTTCGGCGATGACCACGGTGTCTCCCCCGCGCTTGCGCGCTTCATCCATGCTGGATTCCGCGCGGTTGATCAGGTCGGTCACAATATCTTCGCTCTCGTACTCCTGCCTTGCCACCGCTTCCACGATTCCCGCGCTCAAGGTGATCTGCGTCGAATCCCAAGGCGGGCGCACCCCCGCGGCGGCGCGGCGCAGTTTCTCCACCAGGTTCTGCGCGCCCGAAAGCGAGGTATCGGGCAGAATGAATGCCAGTGCCCACGACGTGTACTTCACGGCCATATCGTTCTGCCGGACCATGGGCTGCAACGAGCGCGCCAGTTGCTCCAGGAATTTCTCGAGCGGTGTTTCCCCCTGCTGGCGCAGCATTTCTGCTCCGCGGTCAATCTGCAAAACGGCCAGCGAAAGCGGCGTGCCCTGCGTGCGCGCGCGGTCCGCTTCATTCAGGAGACATCCAACGTAGGAGCTCCGGCTTAGCAATCCCGTGCGTTCATCGGAAACGCCCATGCGGCGCACCAGCGAGCGCAACCTCGTGTGGCTGACGCTCATCATCATCTGGTCGCCAATCGCCTGCAGGAAATAAGTCTCATTGGGCTTCCAGCGGTGCTCTCCCTGGTGGCCCACAATCAGCATCCCCGCTGGAGTTTGCGTTTCTCTGTCCGTGATCGTTACACCCAAGGCCGTTTGCAGTCCCAGTTCGTTCAGGATGGATCCTTCGCTTGCGTCCACCACCAGCCCGCCCAATTCGTCGGGCATGGCCTTTTCCATTTGCGCCAGCACGAACACGATTTGCGCGCCCGGCGCGGGCTTCAATCCCGCCGTGCAATACTCCGCGGCCATTTCCGGGGGCCTGCCGGGAATGCCGATAACCGCGAGCGTCCGCGCGGCCTTCAGATAGGTGCCCACCTCATTGACTGTCGTGTTCAACATGGCCCGCGGCGTCTGCTGCCGGAAAATCTTCTGGTTGATCTCGGAGATTTTGGTAAGGTCACGTAAAGTCTCGGCAGTGTACGTTCCCGTGCGCCCGGTTGGCGGGGTAGGCTGCGCTTCCACAACCAGCGTGGCCGCTGTTCTTGCGGGACCCTCGGGCTTGCCTGGCTGTTTCGGCCACCAGTTCGCCAGTTGATACAAGTTGTGCAACCGTTCGTTGCGTTCTTCCTCGCCCGGAAACATCGCCGCGATTTTTTGCAACCGCTCGACCGCCTTGCTTTGCAGCGAATACTGCAAAAAGATCTCCGTCTGCACGATCAGGTCTTCGAGCGCCTGCAGCTTACGGCCCTCTTCCGTCACGGGAGCGGTTTCCGCAACCTCCTGGCTCGCCACGGCCCTTGGGTGAGAAGTGGGGGGCGGGGCCATGGTTGCGGACTTGGCCATGCGCCCGGCGACGCGGCGCAGAAAAGCCTCCTCCGCGTGTCCGCTGAGCTGCTCCAGCCGCTGCTGGCAGCGATAATCGTAGGAATCAATGTCCACCAGGCGCTCGAGTATTTCGCTGGCCTTCTGAAAACTCCCGGAATTGAAATTCGCGTCAAACAGTTTGATCAGTATTTCAAAGTACTGCGACTCCCGGTTCAACTCGTTGTAAACTGCCGCCCAAAACTCCAGGATGGGCAACGACTCCGGATGTTTGGCGCCCAACTCTTCCACCTGGACCATGAATTCGCCAGTTTTCTTGTCCGCGAACATCCGTTTCTTTAGCGTCTGCAGGATTTCCACCGACTTGGCGTCCTGTCCGAGGTCGGAATAGGCGTCGGCGAGATCGAACAGCCGCGTGATGCCTTCATTCTTCTCGCGCAGCAGGCGTTCCAGGATGGACCGGGCGCGATCGAGTTGACCCGCCTGGCGCAACGCCTCCGCAAACGTGTCCATGAAAGCCACGTCGCTTTCGCTCGCGGCAAATGGTTCCAGCAGCGCCGCGGCCTCCGCCGACTCTCCATTCCGCAATTTCGCTCCGGCGTACAGCAGGGCCACGCTGCGCTCCTGCGGCGCCAGTCCGTACGCGCGCCCCAGGTAGTTCAGCGCTTCTTTCAGATCGCCGCCCGCAGTAGCCAGTTGCCCGGCACGCAGGAACGACCGCGCCGCCAGCGCATTCATTCCCTGTTTCGCCGCGGCCTCCGCCACCTTCAGTTGACGCGACAATCTGTCTGGATCGAGTTGCGCGG
>Ga0209517_10010834_pt1 | contig 10037 bp, 12 predicted proteins | sample PeaSoiMetSII2010_FD_187695 | JGI IMG/M metagenome (GOLD analysis project Ga0209517, IMG submission 187695) | Peat soil microbial communities from Weissenstadt, Germany - SII-2010 (SPAdes) (version 2) | ecosystem: Environmental > Terrestrial > Soil > Wetlands > Peat | place: Germany... | reverse complement strand
ACTTCGAGCCTTTAGAGTGACTCTTCGGGTGGCCGAGGTCGCCACTTCTCCAAGCTCGGTTTGCAGTATTCCGCACGTGAATCCTTCACGCTACCGTGATGCGAGTCACATCTGCGAGTGAGTAGCCCAGCGGTGCCGCCGCTTGCACGCAGGAGCTATTCACCGTCCGGGCAGCTGAACCTAGCCTGTGATTGAACAGCTTTGAGTGAACCCTGTTCCGGGAGCGTCCCGTGACTCTTTGAGTCCGGGGCGCTTTCGTTTGTGTGTTCATGCCAACGCAGTCTAAAACTCGCTGGGCGCAGGAGCGGTGCCGCCCACGGTCCAAGCAGCAGGTCGGCTTCGAAAAGGAAGATCAGGACTTGGTTTCCGCGTTGGCAGCCTCGAAGCATGGGTCTTGCTCTCGGTGTGCCAAGCGCAGACTCGGTATTCGTGACCGTGGTCGTCCACTTCCAAGTAGTCGGCCACTTGTTCACAGCCCTTGCGATCACACAGCACGATCACATCTAGCGGATGGTGAAGGTGGAAAAATTCCATGCGTAGGATTTTACGGTGACCGAATATGCGGCACAAGCCGTTCAGATCAGGAGGGCTGTTCGAACGAGCGTCCCGCGACTCTAAACGGAGTATGGGGCGCTTTCGTTTTTTCACCCGCTGTGCCCCGTGCTCGCAGCTTGCCCGTTGTTTTGCCGCTCAGTCCTTCATCACTTGATGACATTCCTTTTCAGCAGCCGCCATTTTCTCTGGCGGTGGCATGGTGAATGTTTCGCCCGGACGCGAGGACAGGGCTCGCAGGCATTGCTCAAATGCAGGCTTGTTAAAGAAAAACAAAATCATTGCGGGCTCATTGGAAACATTTTCCACTCCTATCCAGTTCCCGTGCGGAATGAAAACCGTGGCTCCCGTTTCTGCGTCGTATTCACGTCCAGCCAATGTGACGCGCACCGCACCCTTGTGGACGAATATGACTTCATCTTCGTAGAGATGCTTGTGTGTCGGAATTCTGTTTCCCGGTGGCATCTCCTCTGTACCGACCATAAGTGTGTCCGATCCAGCAGTGACGGGATCGACCTTGAAGATAAGCGGCTTCTTCCCCAGTAACATCCAGCGATCACCTTCGTCCGCTTGAAAGACCGTTGGAGTTGGTTGCTTTGGCACTGGCTTTGAATCTGTGGTCGGTGCTTGGACTGTCCTCGCCTTCGGCACGGTCGCAGGTGTGGTCTGAGCAGATAGCGGGACGGTCGCTAGAAGTAGCAACGACGCAAGATGAACGTGAATCGCCATATACCCTCCGTTTGCTGATGTAAGATTCTGCGCACGCGAGCCGCTCTGCGTTTGACCTTGCCCTCGCCCCCACCTAACATGGTCACCAAATGGCCGCGCCCTCCCAACCCTTGGGTCAGACGATTTCCCATTACCGCATCCTCAGCAAGATCGGCGGCGGGGGAATGGGTGTTGTGTACGAGGCGGAAGACCTCAAGCTCGGTCGTCACGTCGCCCTGAAGTTCCTTCCCGACGAACTCGCCCACGACGCACAAGCCCTTAGCCGTTTCCAGCGGGAGGCCAAGGCTGCGTCCTCTTTGAACCACCCGAACATCTGCACGATCCACGAGATCGACGAGTCCGATGGGCGAAGCTTCATCGCCATGGAACTGTTGGAGGGGCAGGCACTCCGGCACCGGATCGCTGGCAAACCGCTGGAGATCGAAACGGTGCTCGATTTGGGAATCCAGATCGCTGATGCGTTGGATGCCGCACACTCGAAGGGTATCGTCCATCGGGACATCAAGCCCGCGAACATCTTCGTCACGAATCGAGGTCAGGCGAAGATTCTCGATTTCGGGCTGGCGAAAGTTACTCTGAAACCCGAGAGCGTTGCCCCGAGCGCCCCGACCGTCGAGTCAGAGGAACATCTCACCAGTCCCGGCAGTGCGCTGGGCACTGTGGCCTATATGTCGCCGGAGCAGGTTCGAGGAAAGGAACTCGATGCCCGCACCGACCTGTTTTCGTTCGGCGCGGTTCTGTACGAGATGTGTACCGGAACGCTGCCGTTCCGAGGCGACACTTCGGCGTTGATCTTTAATGCCATTCTGGAACACGCTCCCGTACTCCTGTGCGGCTGAATCCCGATGTGCCAGCCGAACTGGAACGGATCATTAACAAGGCTCTGGAGAAGGACCGCGACATTCGCTGCCAGTCCGCCGCCGAGTTGAGGGCAGACCTCAAGCGGCTGAAGCGGGACACGGAATCAAGCAGAAGCACGGCTGTGGGAGTCGCAGTATCTCCAGTTAGTAGGAAGCGAAACTTCTGGCTAGCAGTCGGCGCCCTACTCGTTGCGTCAGCGGGAATCATAGGGGGCGTCTATTACTGGCTTGCCCCAAAGGCCGTGCCGTTCCAGAAAACGCAGATCACGCGACTAACCACCAGCGGCAAAGTGACAATAGCGTCCATCTCACCTGACGGAAGATATGTGGCGTATGTCACGGGTGAAATTTGGGGTTTCGGCAAGGAAACTCTTTGGGTGCGGCAGGTCGGGACTGGGAGCGACGTACAGATTGTTCCAGCCGCGGACGTGCGTTATGGCGGGCTGACTTTCTCCCGTGACGGAGATTTCCTTTATGTTACGCAGTCGGAAAGCAAGGACAGTTCGCTTGGCATCCTCTACAAAATACCCGTGCTGGGAGGAACCAAGAAAAGGCTAATCGTCAATGTTGCCTTTGCAGCCCCCTTGGGGGTTAATCCGGTGACGCTGTCGCCGGACGGGAAGCGGGTGGCATTCCTGCGGGACTCCAAAGCGATGAATCAGACGGCGCTGATGGTAGCAAACGAGGATGGCAGCGAGGAAAAGCAACTGGCCGTCCGCAAATGGCCTAATGGCTTCATCGGCATGGTTGCTTGGTCACCTCACGGAAAGACGATTGCCACTGGTGTTTACAACACCGAAGCGGGTGTCAAGTATGCGAGTCTGGTGGAAGTGCCCGTCCAAGGCGGAGCAGAGCGCCCTCTAACCCAAAAGCGGTGGACTGCTGGGGTTGGGGACTTAGCATGGGTTCCCGACGGCCGAGGGCTGGTCACCAGTACGCAAGAGCAGCCGTATGGGCCAGTGCAAGTCCTGTACGTCTCGTATGCGAACGGTGAAGTTCGCAGGATTACCAGTGATTTGAACTACTACTTCAGCGTCAGCATAACTGCCGACTCCCGCGTTGTAGCGACCGTGCAATTCGAATACCCGTCCGATGCTTGGGTCGCTCCCATGGCGGCATTGGACAGCGCCAAGCCGATCACGTCGCACGGCGATTTGGGCGGGCCGACGTGGAGCCCGGACGGCAGGATTGTCTATTTTAGCTATTCAGATGGGAACATCTGGCTAATGGGGTCGGATGGAAGCAACCCGAAGCAGTTGACCTCGAACGCCGGAGGCGGAAATTTCTACCCTCAGGTTTCGCCGGACGGCCGTTACATTGTATTTGATTCAGACCGCACGGGGACTCGGCAGATTTGGAGGATGGACAGCGACGGAAACAACCCCAAGCAGTTGACCGACAGCCCGCTTCAAGGTTTCGGCCGCACGGACTGTTCCCCGGATGATAAGTGGGTAGTTTACGGCAAGTGGGGCGCGGAGAAGGGAGTCTGGAAGGTCCCCATGGAAGGCGGCAATCCCGTTCGGCTTAACGATGCAGAAGTCGATCCGAATATCTCCCCGACTATCTCGCCTGACGGGAAGATGATCGCTTACTCCTATGAAGACGCTTCGGCAAATCCCCCGCACGGAGTCGCAATCATGGCGTTCGAAGGTGGGCCACCGACGAATCGTTTCGCCATTCCGCAGCCGCTGGCGCGGTTTCGGTGGGCCGCTGACAGTCGGTCGCTCCTGTACGTCAAGGACGACGGCGGTGTCGGCAATATCTGGAGCCAGCCGATCGCGGGAGGTACGCCGAAACAGATCACCCATTTCAACAGCGAAGGGATTGGTGACTTCGACTTGTCACGAGACAGCAAACGGATCGTTATGAGTCGTGGCACCTTTAAACAAGACGTGCTGCTGATCCGCGATCTCAGGTGAAACGGGTGGTCAGCAAGGTATACCGGGCGGACTAGCAAAGTCGCAAACTTCCCGGTCAATAGATTCATTCACTTACGGCTGCTGCGGAAAAACCCCTTTTGAACCACCGGCTAGGCAAGGGCTTGGGAAAGCCTGAAATCGCGGGATTTTCCCTTTCCTGCGTCCATCGGTGTGCCGTCCTCGTTGACTCCGTGTCCTCACATCCCTAACATTGCACCCTGAGTCCTGCGCCACTCATGATCAGCCAGACCATCTCGCACTACCGAATCCTAGAGAAGCTGGGAAGCGGCGGGATGGGTGTCATTTAAAAGCTGAGGATACCGAACTCGGCCGCTTAGTGGCCCTGAAATTTCTGTCGGATAAAGTGGCGCAAGACCCGCTCGCGCTGGAACGACTTCGACGAGAGGCTCGTGCCGCCTCGGCTCTGAATCATCCGAATATCTGCACCATCCATGAGATTGGGAGGCATGAGGGCCAGACCTTCATCGTCATGGAGTACCTAGATGGGATGACCCTCAAGCATCGCGTAGGCGGTCGCCCACTGCCACTAGACACACTTTTCGCACTGGGGATCGAAGTTGCCGATGCTCTTGACGCTGCTCATAACGAAGGCATCATTCATCGTGATATTAAGCCTGCCAACATATTCGTCACCAAGCGCGGACATGCCAAGGTTCTGGACTTCGGTCTTGCGAAAGTCACTCGCGTCAACGATGAAGCCCTCGGAAACGCCGAGGCCGAAACCGCATCATTGACAATCGACGAGGACCATCTCACGTCTCCGGGAACGATGCTCGGCACTGTGGCATACATGTCGCCCGAGCAGGTCAGAGCTAAGCGGTTGGATCAGCGGACGGATTTATTCTCCTTCGGAGTGGTGCTGTACGAGATGTCAACGGGACAACTGCCTTTCAAGGGTGAAAGTCCTGCTGTCATTTGCGAAGCCATCATGAATCGCGAACCGTTGTTCCCAAATCAGCCCTCTCCAGATTTTCCGCCCGGTCTCAAGGAGATTATTTGCAAGGCATTAGAAAAGGATCGAGAACTTCGTTACCAGCATGCCTCCGACCTGCGAAACGACCTGCTGAGACTCAAGCGGGATTCTGAAACCAAGAAAGTGGCAGTAGGCACCACTGGGTCCAATTTTTCTCCTGTCGCTGCGCCTGACAGCGAGGCTAACAGGCTGCGTAGAGTTAAGTGGCTACTGGCGGCCTTATTTCTGGTCGTCGGCATCAGTGTGCCGGTGTATTTGCGTGAGCGGCGGGCGACCTCCCCGGCCCGACCAATGGCGTTTGTAAAGGGTATTCCAAGCCCCGACCAAGCGGCTTACGTTGCGGTCGTGCCCTTCGAGGGCGGCTCCGATACCTCGCTCGGTTACATTGCCGAAGGCCTTTCGGGCGGTCTCGCGGCTCGTCTCTCGCAATTTCGCAGCATCTACGTTTCTCCTGCCGATCTCGTCAAGCGGGAACTTGCAGCGAAGGGAGGAGGCCGCGAATCTATTGCCCGCAGGCTCGGAGTCAATCTGCTAATTGAGGGAAATCTCCAAGAGAGTGGGAGCACGCTCAAGGTCTTGTTATCGGTGTACGACGTTGTGCATGCTCGCGTGCTTGATAGTGCGGAACTCACTGGAGATCGCTCGCACCTGATGGAACTAGAAGACCAGATGTATGAGCGTGTCGCAAAGCAAATGCACCTTCAGAACAGCGAGGGTAGCTTTCGCGCCGGGATGAACCCAGCAGGTAGCAATCAAGCCTACGACCACTACCTCAAGGCGCGGTACATGGCGCTAAACCAGCAAGACCCTAAAGACCTCGACACGGCAATAGGTCTTTATCAGGATGCAATCAATCTAGAGCATACGTTTTCCCTTGCCCACGTGGGACTGGCTAGATGTTATCTGTCGCAATTTCAAATCTCGAAAGACTCAAAACTTCTGCAAAAGGCGATGTCCGCCGCCCAGCAGGCGGTGCAGTTAGACGATGACTCCCCGGATGCACACATCGTCTTGGGCGAGGTTTACAAAAGTGCGAAGAACAAAGACAAGTCCTTGGCGGAATTGAACCGCACGGCGGAATTGGAACCCAATTCGGACGCGGCATATCGTAATTTGGGAGACGGGTATTTGGGAGGCGCGTATATCGAGAGCGGAGACGAAAAGGGGCACGAAAAGGAATCTATCGCGGCGATCTCTGCGTACCAGAAGGCGGTGTACGTGAATCCATATTATTGGACGAGGTGGGTATCTGCTTGACTCACCAGACCCCAATCCCTAGTATGCGGGAATGGAAGACTATCCTCGGAACTTGAAGGAATTCGATGTCCGCTTCCGGAGTGAAGAGGCCTGCCGAGAGTATCTGTTGCAACTGCGCTGGCCGGATGGCTTTCGCTGTCCGCGCTGTGGGTGCGGAGAGAGTTCGCCGGTGAGGACGGTACTGCTGCGGTGTCGTGACTGTCGACATCAAACCTCGGTGACGGCGGGGACGATCTTTCAGGACACCCGCACTTCTCTGCGATTGTGGTTTCAAGCCATGTGGTGGGTGGTCAGTCAGAAGAACGGTGTCAGCGCGTTGGGGCTGCAACGAGTGCTGGGTCTGAAGAGTTATGAGACGGCCTGGACGTGGCTGTATAAATTGCGCCGCGCCATGGTGAGGCCGGGGCGCGATCTGCTCACCGGCCGGGTCGAGGTGGACGAATGCTATCTGGGCGGTTTGGAGGAGGGGCTGCCAGGGCGACTCAACTTGAAGAAAGCACTGATTGTGGTTGCTGCCCAAGAGGATGGGCCTGGGATCGGCCGGATTCGTATGCGCCAGATTCTAGACGCTTCGGCGAAAAGCCTGGTGCCTTTTGTGCGGGACTCCGTCGCACCGGGCAGCGTCATCCACACCGATGGTTGGCTGGGATACCTACCGCTGGAGAGCCAAGGCTATCGGCACGATGTCACCTTCTTACAAGGCAAAAAGAAAACTCCCTCGGAGTTGATGCCGCGGGTCCACCGCGTGATCTCCCTGCTCAAACGGTGGCTGATGGGAACCCACCAGGGGGCAGTCAGCCATAAGCACCTCGATTACTACCTGGACGAGTTTACGTTCCGATTTAATCGGCGGAAATCAAAAAGTCGCGGCAAGCTCTTCTTCCGCCTCGTGCAGCAAGCGTTGGCAGTCGAACCCGTTCCCCTGACTCAGATCCTTCACCCCGGAGTCAAGACCAACCCGAAACCACAATCTGTAGGGGCTGGGTGAGTGAAGCAGATACCCATCTTGGACGAATTACAATGCCTTGGGCGGTGCCTACTGGAGGCTCGGCGACAACGCAAAAGCGCTTCCGGAGTATCAGAAAGTGATCGAAATCGCTCCGGATAATCCTATCGGCTACGAAAACATCGGCTCGGTGTATATGCGGCAAGGCAAGTGGAGTGAAGCTATTCCGCGGTACCAGAAGGCGTTGTCAATCGACCCAGATTCTCCCACTTATTCCAACCTCGGCACCGCGTATTTTTTCTTGAAACGCTATGACGAAGCCGTCAAGATGTACGAGAAGGCGGTGCAGGGAACAACTGGGGACGAATATCTGTGGTCAAATCTGGCTGATGCATACCGCTGGCTCGGACAGAGCGAAAAAGCTCAGGCCGCATACAAGAGAGCAATTGTCGTGGCAAAGATGGGTTCGGACGCTCAATCTGCGGGGAGTCTGGGAGACCTCGCACTCCTTTTACGCCAAAATCGGGGATCGAACGCAAGCAGTGCAAAATATTCGGCTAGCGCGTGCGAAATCTCCGGAGGACTTGCAGATCATATACAGTGAAGCACAAGTTTATAGTCTGTTGGGAGAACCCACAAAGTCGATAACAGCTCTCCAACAAGCTGTCGCAAAGGGCTATTCGCGCAAGGAGATTGCGGACGATCCTGAACTTGCCAATATGCGATCCCTCCCAGAGTTTGTAAAGCTCGTCGGGACGAGCACGGCAAAATGATCTCTTCACATCGCGTCGGATAGTGATGGCAATTTCATTGTCAGGTAGGCGTTCGCCTGCGGCACGGTATAAACAATCTACTCGCCGAGTCATGGCGCATTGACGCACCGCAGCTTGGCCCCTAATATGATCGCGCACGGAGCGAGCCTCTTCCATTGATAGGTCAAACCATCTCGCACTACCGCATCATCGAGAAACTCGGCGGTGGAGGGATGGGTGTTGTTTATAAGGCTGTACATGCTTTTCCGCGTTACGTGATTTAGCAGGAGGATACTATGCGTCGAGACCGGGCGCTGAAGGTTGTGTTGGTCGTGGTGGGCTTGATCTTTTCCGGTTTAGTTTATCCCTTGACGATGTTTGTGCGGCAAGAGCCTGCGTTGGCGATGATGCTTAGCCTTTATGTCACACTCGGCATTTTCTTGCTGCTGGCCGCCCGTGACCCATCGGCAAATCGCAGCCTGATTGCTTTCACGGCATGGTCGAGCTTTGCCCACGCCGCGCTTATGGCGGTGCAGGCATTCCTCAGTCTGATCCAGCACGGAGAACTGTGGGGCGTGGCTGCGCTCGTCATCATCGGTGTAGCCCTGATCGTGTTGGCTCCGGCGAAGTCCGGTGGAGCGGGTATCGGCAGCCGTTGCGTAGGCTCGCGGTCTGGGAGAACCCGACATCCCCATCCTGAAAGAAGCCAAGGCGGAATACGCGAGGCTGCAATGAAGCTTTGTGGAACGGTTCTCTTGCCTGTCGAGGAGGAAGATTTTGTTAGGGGGGTCTAAAGGCTATTACGATTCAACCCTCGCATGGACAGCCATTTTGCGCTTCGCTGCTCTGGTTCAGCCATTGCAAGGCATCTTTCTAGTCTTATCTTTTCACTCGGGCCACTGGCGTCACTGAGGAAGCAGGAGGCGAATCTATGACAGCCTCGGCCTCAATGAGCGACTGTCCGGTTACGGTTAGAGTTGGCTTGGCGGTCTCGCGAACCCAATCTTCCTCATCCCGGAGCAACGGGGCAACGATCCGCAGTGCTTCCAGTTCTTTCTTTACCCTCGCAAGTTCAAGCTCCTTTTTCAAGAGCACTTCTTGTACGTTTTTGATTTCTGCCACCGGGACTAGCAACTTAGGGGCAAATTTGAATGTAGAACTTTAACCTTTCGTGAGTTCTTTACAAGTACCCACGTGGCTTAGCCAAAACCCTTCGGCCGGAAGTTACTACTTATGGCGTAGTTCCACAACCCAGCACATACGGCAGAGAACCGCCCAGACCTGAGTCCGGTCTTCTCGGCTTGCCGCCGCGATCTTGCGACGGTTGTCCGCCACTCGGAACTGTTGGGGCTTCAACGCAGGTGTTAACGTACAGTGGCTTCGGTATTTAGGCCAGAGGGGGAGTCTAGAACCTGCCAACCAGTCTCTTAAATGCCGGAGCAAGATTTTAGGTCGGGAGAACTGGACCTATTTCCTCGCAATGGACCAGAAAATCCCGCCAGAGATTTTGAACCGGAAGGAACACGCGCTCGTAAGTCAGGCGGAAATGCACATCACAGTGCCCTACGATGGACCACGCTTTTCGTTCAACGATGTATACGCTAGCTTCGTTCATAGATTGAGCCCCCTTAACCGCTACCCTTTCCTGCCCGGTGTGATTCCGCCGTGCCGATTCCGATGACATGGATGTAAAGCGATAAAGCGACCCAGAGCAGGTTCTCTCTGGGTCGATTCCATCGCGCAAGCTCAGTACCATCGTTCCATGATCTGAGGTCTAGGATTCCCTATCGGCTCTTTGCCGTGCTCGTTGCGTACATGCTTCAACATGGCACGAGCGGCCTGCGTGCGACGGCTACCGAGTCTGTCATCGAACTGGTTGACGTGCTCGGTATGTGGGCAGTCAAGGCAGACGAGGATTATGCCGCTCGCGTCTTTGTTGATCGTGTACACGACGCCGAGCATACCCGCTGCCCTTTTCCGCCCGGTGTGATCGTAATCACTCTCCGGTTACCTTGGTTAGCGAGAGGT
>Ga0209517_10010832_pt1 | contig 10038 bp, 7 predicted proteins | sample PeaSoiMetSII2010_FD_187695 | JGI IMG/M metagenome (GOLD analysis project Ga0209517, IMG submission 187695) | Peat soil microbial communities from Weissenstadt, Germany - SII-2010 (SPAdes) (version 2) | ecosystem: Environmental > Terrestrial > Soil > Wetlands > Peat | place: Germany: Weissenstadt... | reverse complement strand
TATTTCCGGCTCAATCCGCCCTTGCCCCAGTAGCAGAAGGTGCAATGGAAAGGGCAGCCGCGATTGGTCTCGATGATCGCCTGAAACGTCAGGTCCTTTCGGCTGGACATAAGCTCGTCGTAGAGTCCCTCGAGATAGGGCGAGGGGTATTCGTCGAGATCGCGGACAAAAGCACGCTCCTTATCCGAGACATGCACGCGACCATCGAGGCCGCGCCAGGTAACGCCGGGGAGATCGCTCGGCGCGCGCCGGTCGACAAGGCGCTCGAGAAGCTCGCGGAACGCTTCCTCGCCCTCGCCGCGCACGGCGATATCGATGAAGGGATGGCGCGCGAAATACTCGCTCGGGTCGTGGGGCACCTGGGCGCCGCCGAAGATGATCACGCAGTCCGGGAAGCGCCGCTTGACCTCGCGCGCGATCACGAGGTTGAGCTGCTCGTTCCACATCGAGAGCGAGAATGCCGCCACCGCCGGCTCGTCGTACTGCGCGAGGATCGCCTGCGGATTGGCGATGTGGAAGATATAGGGCATGAAGGCGTAGGCCGCCGAAACCCGCGCCGACACGAGCGCACTCGCATGCAGCAGCCCGGAAACCAGGGGCAGATAGGTCGTGCCCCCCATGAGCACATTGTATTCGTTGAAATAAACCCGCCTCTTTCCGGACATCAAGTCTTTGCACCCAATGTTTCGATTGGTTTTGGCTGCTTTGGTGCGGTCGCGGAAGCCGGCCACATTATATTGATTTCGACCCCGAATTGATAGTGTTTTGGGCCTTGCGGCGGCGCGGGGGCGAAATACGACCGCCTTTGCGCGCGCGGAAGTGCACGCATCCTTTCCCGCCAGAAGGAGTCATTGCCGTGCCACGCGATCGAGAACCTCGCGAAGACGCTCGATCTGCGCCTTGAGCTCGAAGAGCTCGCGCTCGTCCGTCGTCACCACCCCGCCCTCCACGGTCGAGACGTGGTGCGAGAAGAAGAGGCTGAAGATCGAGACGTGGCCGAAGGTCCCGGACTTGCGGCCGGCGAGCTCGGGGTCCATCGATTCGCAATTGTCCTCGATGAAATAGAGGCCGCGGCGGTCCGCCGCGGCGCGCATGACTTCGAGGGCCGCCGGGTTGCCGAGGATGCTGACGCCTACGATCGCGCGCGTGCGCTCCCCGATCGCGCGCTCGAGCTGGGTCACGTCCATGTTGAGCGTCTCGAGCTCGATGTCGAGGATCTTGAGCATGAGCCCGTATTGCTGCAGCGGATGATGGGGCGTGGCCCACGAGACGGCGGGCACGATCACCTCGTCGCCGCGGACGAGCGGACGCTCCTTCTTGTAGCAGAGGGCTGCGACCGCAACGAGGTTGGCGGACGAGCCGGAATTGACCATGACGGCGTACTTGCGGCCGTTATAGGCGGCGAAGGCCGCTTCGAAGCGTTCGACCTGCGGCCCCACGGTGAGGCGGTCGGAGGCGATCACGCGTTGGACCGCCTCGATCTCCTCGGGTCCTCAGTTGTTGGCCGCCAAATCGTAGAACATGCGCATACTCTCGTCTTTGCGATGCCGCTCGCGTGCGTGATTGCTCAGAACGGGCCGCGAAACTTGATCCGATGTCGCCGCGTCTCATCGCGGGGGAGTGCTAACGCCTCGCAAACGGCGGCAATAGCGGCGGCGCTCCTCCGAGGGATACCGATTAAGCGGGTGCTGCTGCGAGAATCGCGTTGATCTTCTCTGCGATATGCTGCGGCGAAAGGTGTGCAAGTTCAAGCAGCTTCGCTCGGCCGCCATTATCGAAGAAATATTGCTCGGGCAGGGTGAGCCGATAAAATGGCTTCACCACAGCACCATCAACCATGGCCTCCAACACCGCCGCCCCCAAGCCACCGCTCGGCGTCTGCTCCTCAATGGTCAGGATCGCGTCGCAGCGGGATATGTGGTCGAGCAGCTCGCTGGGGATCGGCTTTACCTGGACCAGATCGATCACGGCCACGCCGTCGAAAAGATCCTGCCCGATCGCTTCGAGAGTTCTGCCCAACATGAAGCCGTGCGTGACCACGGCCAAGCGCTTCCCCTCACGCATGATTCGGAGCCCACGCCGCACGTCATCGATCTTCGCCACCGGCAATAGATCGGCGGAAGGTTGACGGTCAAGCCGCACGAAGCTGAAACGCGGCCGCTCGATCGCGTCAATGGCAAGCAGACGTGCCACCTCGGCATCGCTCGCGGTCAGCACGTGGGAATTGATAATGGCTCGCAGACACGCGAGATCCTCGGTCGCGTAATGCGTAGGACCGGCGTCGGCATAGCCCAGGCCCACCCCCGCGACGAGAGTGCATACCGGCAGGTTCATGATCCCGGTCGCGCATTTGTGCTGCTCGAGACAGCGCAGCGAGACGAAGGGCGCCATTGCGTAACAGAAAACCTGACGACCATCGAGTGCCAAACCCGCGGCCAAGTCGACCATATTCTGCTCGGAAATCCCGCAATGAATGAATTGCTCCGGAAGCTGCTCGCGGAACTGGTCTAAAGCTGGCGCTCCAAAATCAGCACTCAACAGAAAGATGTCCTTGTTGCCCTTTGCTCGATCGAAGAGCTCCGTGATGAATGCGTCACGCTGGTGCTTCATCGCAAATCCTTCCTGCAGAGTTCCAGCTCAGCCGGGGTGAGCGGATGCCAGTAGTGCCAATGCGGCTTGTTCTCCATCATGCGCACCCCTTTGCCTTTCACGGTCTTGGCAACGAGGCAGGATGGCGTGCGGGCGTTGATCATTTGCTCCAAACTGCCCAGGATCTCATTGAAGTCATGGCCGTCGCAGTCATAAGTGAGGAAGCCAAACGCCTCGATCTTCTGTTTGATCGGCTCCAAACGGAGACAGGTCTCGGTGTCCCCCAGGGTGATGAGGTTGTTGCGGTCAATGATGATATAAAGATTATCGAGCCTATGGTGGCTGGCAAACAGCAGGCCCTCCCAAACCGATCCTTCATAAAGCTCGCCCTCGCTGACGATGACAAACACACGTCGATCCAATCCCCTGCGCTTGAACGACAGCGCGTAGCCCGCAGCAATACCGAGCCCGTGACCGAGCGAGCCGGACACCGCGTCAATGCCCGGGATACGGGTGTTGCCGAACAGCCGCAGCAGCGTCGCATCGCGTCCCCAGTTCTCCCATTCCTGCGCTGGGATGACGCCGAGATCAGAGAGAATTGGATAGAGGCACGCCGTTGCGTGCCCCTTGCTGACAATCACCTTGTCGTAAAGCCGGCCGCTGTCGTTGGGATCCATGCGAACAAAACTGCCATAATAGAGCGCGACGGCCAAATCCGCCATCGACAGGCTCGATCCTGGGTGCCCCTGTTGCAACAATACATACTTTTCGAAAATCTGGCGCCTGACCACTCGTGCCTTTTCTTCGAAGAACGCGACATTCTCCATTTCAATCTCCCAGAAGCCGGCGCTTAAGGTTGATCCGCGACATATCTTCGATGTTGTGTCTCTGGCTAGGGCCGAATTTTTTGGCGATCAGCGCCAAGTAGTCGGGGTTCGAAAAATACCTCTTCCAGGCCGTGTCGCGAAAACGCAACACGTCGGCGGCAGGCACGTAGCGGGTCGGGAGAGGCTTGCACTCGTAGGACAAGAAGGCGTATTCCTCAAACGCGTTCGGCAACTCCCATCCTTCCGCCTTGGCCTGAAAATAGAGCGGACTGCCGGGCAGCGCCGTACATGGATAAAAATTCGCGTGCGCGGTGTTGAGCTCAAGGGCGAGATCAAGCGTTTGCTGCATTGTCCCGATGGTATCCTCGGGAAGCCCAAAGATATAATTGCCGAGAACCTCGATGCCGTGATCTTCGATTAGCTTCACCACATGGCGAATGTTAATATCCTCAAAGCGGCCTTTCTCGATGTCAAGACGCACCTTCTCATTCCCAGCCTCAATCCCGAGGCACAACCAATTGATGCCCGCTTGCTTGAACAGCCGTAGTTGATCGGCCCGGATCGCGTCAACGCGTGCGTATGCCCATAAATTAAATTTAAGGCCCCGTTCGATGAGCCCTTCCAGGATTGGCACGTAATACTTACGATTCAGAAAAAACATCTCATCGGAAATGCGCAACGTCTCGACGCCATAGCTGGCAAGTGTCTCGAATTCCTTCAAGATCAATTCGGGCGACCAGAACCGCATGCCTCGAAAATCGGCAGCATGGGCATCTGGCCGGGTATTGGTCCGATTGATGATATTGATCATGCAAAAGTTGCAGCCAAACTGGCAGCCCAACGAGGTGTATATTGCTGCGAACGGGGTTCGTTTCTCGTGCGAGAAATTCGTGTGCCAGAAGTGAGCGCGATATAGATCGAGCGGTTCTTTGTCCTTAGGCAACAGATCCCAGGCGTAGCCCGGCATGTCCTGGTCCATGCGCTCATGCGGCACCAGCCTCGCACCTCCTGTAAGAACGGGCTTGCCGTCGTCGTTGCGAAACCCGATGCCCGGCACCTTTTCGAGATGATCGCGCAAGTTTGTCGCCAGCAGGCCCTGAAGGGCATAGACGCCCTCGTTGATCAGGACGAAGTCAACAAAGTCGTACTGAATAACTTCATGCGGCAGCGCGCTGATATGCGATCCGACGAAACATATCTTCACGTCGCTGCGCGCTTCTTTAAGCTTTGCGGCGACGCTGGTTGCGCCAATCATCGAGGTCGTGCTTGCATTCGGGTTCTGCCCATAAAGCACGAAGCAGACCAGCCGAGGATTTAGGTGGGTTATCTGGTCGACGGATTGCTCGTCCGTCAAGCGCAATGCGTCGCAATCCAGGATCGCGACGGAATAGCCATTGGTTCGCATCGCCTGCGAGAGCAGCAACGACCAGGTCGGCGGCTCGATCGCCGAGTGGACAGCGGCGAGTGCTTGATACGCCTTTTGCGACGAGTTGGCAGTAACGAAGAGAACATCCAAGGGCAACATGCCGATTTCCCCAGAGTCATCAGCTTGTCGGAAAGCCGATTCGCCCAACGCTTCCATCTTATCGTCCGGGAATGGATTTAGCCGACATTCCCCAGATGACCAAGAAAGATAACATTCTGCCGGGATAACAAGAAGCCAAAAGGCGCCGTCCGCAAGGCTTCCGGCGTTGGGCGGAGTTCCGACCATTTGGAAAGGCCGATTTGGCACTTTTCCTCGTCATTCAGGCATACTCGTCGTGTGCATGCCGAGCGTTCTTGCCCGTGCGCGCATCCGCGAGCGCCTTGCCCGCCCTCGCGATCAAGCCAGCGCGTGCTCCAGCTCGCCGCACGCCAGCAGTCCGGGCCGGTCGGACATCAATTGTAGCCCGAGTGCGATTGCCGGCCTGATTGGCTTTGCGCGTCGTCACCGGGTGCCGTTCCGCGGCCGCCGCCGCGGGCCTTCTCAGAGGCGCCCCGTCGAAAACGCCGCCTTGGCCATGTCGATGACCAGCGTCCTAGGCGCCTGCGGCAGCGCGCCGGCCCGAAGACGCGAGACGGGGATCGCGGCCGGATTGAGGACGGCATTCCAGGTCCCGTTCAGCCCGCCCGGTCCGTCGCGCCAGATGACGCCGGTGTTCCACGTGATCGTCCGGCGATCCGCCGAGAGCACGCCGATCACACCCACGGGCAAGAGCACCAGGCCATCGCGGACTTCGCCTTGTGAGGACCAACCATTGGCGGCGTTTACCTGCACACGGCCGTCGGGGAGGACGGTCGTGCCCGCGAGCCCCCCCACTCGCATGGGATTCTCGGCATCCACGATCAGGCCGTCGTGCCGCCCCAATTCGAGCATGGCCGCGCGCACCATTTCCGGCACGTTGGAGCCCAAATTGTTCGAGCCGAGCGTGCTGGGCATGTTGAACTCGTCGCTCGCGTAGGGGCGACCGCTCAGCCCATAAGGGCTGCGACTATTCGTCGGCGGCTCGACGACGGCCACCTGGTCGAAGCTGCCGGCGGGAGCGTTGGCAATGACGGTCCGTATGTAGGCCCGCTCGAGAGCACTCGCGACGACGCTCTCGCTCATCGTCTGGCCCGCGAAAATGGCGGCCACCGCCGCGATGGTAAAGGCAAGCGCTCGCTCGGCACGCGCGCACGATCCCGGCTGCCATGCTTCCAGCAGTGCCACGAGTGAGGCAAAGAGCCACAGCAGCAGAATGGCGCTCGGCGCGACCACCAAGCGGTAGACGAGCCAGACCGGGGAGACGATGAACACGATACTGGCGGCACCGAGGAGGATCAGCAGCAGCAGAAGACGCCCCGCCCCCCGCCCGCCGATCCACTCGATCGCGGGGCTGTGCCGCACATCGGCGGTCACGCGGGCCGCCATGATGACGATCGCCACGACCGCGAACGCTCCTGCGAACGGATAGATATTCCAGAAGTTCGCCATCGCAGAGAGCAGGATGAGAAGCTTGAGCAGGCCGCCGAGCACGCTGCCCAGCGTGAGCGCGGTCGCATATGACGGCGGCACCGGCTGCCCCGGGGCGAAGTTCGGCATGTAGAAAAAAATCAGAAGGAGATAGTAGGGAAGCAGGACCGAAGCGCAAAACAGGATATCTCGGATCGCCTGGTTCCACTTGCGCTCGCCGCTGCCAAGAAGCGCCTGCGCGAAGCTGGCCACAAAGAAGAAGACCACAAGACCGAGAAAGAGATGACAGGCGGCCATGAGGCAAATCCATGCCGCCGCCGCGAGCACAAAGCCGCGCCAGCCGCGCGGCCACGTCCCGCTGCCGCCGGCCGCCTCGAGCAGCGCGTGGCTCGCCAGCGCCAGGACGGGTGCTAGCACATTGGCGAAGTTGGCCATCACGACCGCGTTCAGCTCGCCCGGTAAAAGAAAAACGGCGATGCCGAGCGCTCCGGCTGCGGGCCATGACAGGCGGCACCGCCGCAAGGTGAGTGCCATGACCGCGGAGGCGAGCGCCTGAAGCGCCACGACGGCGAAGCGGTACGCCGTCAGGTCGGCGGGGACCTTGACGCCGCGGAAGATCATGCATTCGAGCTCGGCCGTCAGCGGCCGGCCGATTTTGTAGGCCCAGAGATACTGCCGATTGGCCTCGCAGCGCCGTGCTACGGCCGGGTCGCCGAGCGTCTCGATGAAGAAGCGATATTGATCGTGATGGGCGAAGACGGTCCACAGCGCGGGCGCCTCGGCAGCGAGGAGGACGGCGAGGGACGCGGCAAAGACCAGGAGAAAGGACCGTGCCCCCGCCTTGCACGATGCGAACTCTCCCTCGCCGATGCTCATGGAGCGCTCCCTCGCCGTGTGAGCTGCTGCAGGCCAAAACGATCGTCGTCCTCGACTATATATGATATGATTACGATGTGCATGAGCGGGAGCAGGTGCTGGCGTCCGCGCAGCAGAACGGTATGCTCTTCAATGTCCGGCCGGGCAAATGACGCTCGAAGACTTCGTACGTCCGCAAATTTCGTCTTCCGCCGCGGCCGGGAGATTTCGCGATGCGGTAGACTTACTGTCCAGCGCAGCGCGGTTGCCTGTATTGGCTGAAGGCTTTCCAACATTTGCACCTGAACTTCTGGACGTCCATCCGACGGCATTCTCCGCTGCGGAGATCGAGCTCATGGAGCGGCATCAACGGACCAGCTTTTATTGGATCGCACGGAACCGGACCATCGCGTGGCTGGTTCGCCGATATTTTGCGGATGCCCGTATGGTTCTAGACATCGGGTGCGGTTCAGGATACGTCACCCAGGCCCTCGTGGATAATCTTCCCGAAGCCCGCATCTACGCTACGGAAGCCTCCATAGAAGGGCTCAGGGCCGCAGCCCGTAAGCTCGAAAATCGCGTGTTCATGCTCCATATCGACGCCCGAGACATACCATTCGAGGGAAACTTCGATCTGATCACTTCCTTTGACGTACTTGAACACATCGACGATGACCAATCCGTATTGGAAAGCATCTACCGCGCACTTCGCCCGGGCGGCGGGGTGCTCCACTTTGTGCCGCAACACCCGGCTCTCTTCAGTCCGGCCGACGACGCATCCCATCATTTTAGACGCTATCGCCTGACGGAGCTTCAAGGAAAGCTGCGTTCGGCAGGCTTCAGGGTGGTTTTCAGTACGTCCTTCGTCTTTTGGCTGTTCCCGATCTTCGCAGCGTCCAGAGTGAAAGCGCGCTTGACCTCCCGGTATTCCGTCGAAGCTGAACACGAGCAGCCCCGGTGGCTCTCATCGATTCTAAATGGGGTTCAAGCCATGGAGCTGGCGCTCCTGAAATGCGGGATATCATACCCAGTCGGTGTTTCCCGGGCTGTTGTGGCAGTGCGAGATTGATACCCGTGCAAAACGCGGAGGGCGGCCGCTCTGGGACGCTTGATGTTGCGCGATCAGCACGACTCGCCTTTCCTCGCAATCGGTATAGATTTCCACGTTCCGAACGGTGGCGGACACGATGCGCAGGGTAAGAATTGTATGGCGCCTGATCCGGAATCGCTTTTCCCTCTTCGGTTCCCTTGGCAATGATCAGCGCCTGCCCACATCCGACGTTATCGTCTTTTTTCTCAATCTATTTCCACCGTATAATTTCCTGTGCTGCCTGTGGGTAAAGGCATGCGCCGCTTGGCGGTCTGATATTGCCCTTTGCACGCGCATTTTGAGATATCTGCTGCGGCGCGGGTTTCTCTTTGGCGCTCTGCGGCACTTGAAGCCCGAGGACAGGAGCAAATTCGCGGAAAAGGTTATCGTTCCGCCCACCATTCCCCGGGTTGGGTCTCTCGCCCCTGCGGCAGAGGCGGCTGTCGAGGAGCTTGCGCGGGTCGGTTTTGTGAACCTCGGCATGCTCGCTTCGGCGGGCGACGTCGCGGCGGCTCTGTCCTATTTTGCCAATCGGAGCGGCTATTTGGCTCCAACCCCGCTCCAGAGCGACGGCATCGTACGGCAGTTCGATGTAAAGCGCTTTATCGTCGGGAAATCCAGCCGATATTTTTGCTTTACGCGCAGCACGTCGCTGGCGTGTGAGCAGGTTGGTAGAATCGTGAAGAACCCCCTCCTATTCGACATCACCAGAGCGTATTTGAATATTTCTCCATGTCTCTATAGCATTAATACGTTTGCAACAATAGCTGAGGGCTGGCTTGTTCCGAGGGTCGTTGGAACATAGCTCCTACGATCCTCGCAAGGTCAAGCGTCGTCCGCGTCCTTGCGGCGAGCGCCAAATACAGTAACGTATTGGCGCGCAAGCTTGACAATTAGCGGGGGGTCGCCTACCAATTTCGCGCGGTGTCCTTCAACGGCTGCAGCATTCGCGGCTGGGCGGAATCAGGTTATCCCTTGTGACATTCGACGACAAGCAACGGGACCGGCTTTCGATCGTCCTTTCCTTTCGCAATGAGGAAAAGGTCATTCCAGAGCTCATTCGGCGCTTGAGCGCGGCACTGGCGCAATGCAATGCGGATTATGAGCTGATCTTCGTGAACGACGACTCGACGGATCGCTCGCTCGAGCTGCTCAAGGCGCAGGTGGCGGCGGATCGACGCGTCAAGGTGATCACCATGTCGCGACGCTTCGGCGTTGTCGAATGTCTGCTCGCCGGGATCGAGCGCACGCAGGGCAACGCCGTGATTTATCTCGATTGCGATCTGCAGGATCCGCCGGAGCTCATTCCCGAGCTCGTCGGCGAATGGCGCAAGGGTGCCGATGTCGTCTACACCGTGCGTACGCGCCGCATCCGCGAAAGCCGGCTCAAGATCCTGATCACGCGGCTCGCCTACCGCATCATCACGGCCCTCTCTGAGATCAGCCTTCCGGTCGAGGCGGGCGACTTCCGCCTGCTCTCGCGCCGCGTCGTCAATGAGCTGCTTCGCCTCAGGGAAAGCGATCCCTATATGCGCGGCCTCACGACCTGGGTCGGCTTCCGGCAGGTTCCCGTGCTCTATGAGCGCCAGCCCCGCTTCGCGGGCAAGGGTCATTTCCCCCTCCTGAGCGCTAACCCGGTGAAGGCCTTCCTCGCGGGCATCACCTCTTTTTCCATCGTACCGCTCTACCTCATCCTTCTCCTCGGCCTCGCGGGCCGCCTGCTCGGCGGCCGCGCGCGCCGCTTC
>Ga0209517_10010831_pt1 | contig 10040 bp, 8 predicted proteins | sample PeaSoiMetSII2010_FD_187695 | JGI IMG/M metagenome (GOLD analysis project Ga0209517, IMG submission 187695) | Peat soil microbial communities from Weissenstadt, Germany - SII-2010 (SPAdes) (version 2) | ecosystem: Environmental > Terrestrial > Soil > Wetlands > Peat | place: Germany: Weissenstadt... | reverse complement strand
TAGCGTTCCGTCAGATACGCCATCACTATGTTGCGCCGCTCCCGGACCCCCTTACTGAAAAATGTGGCCGCCAACACGGGCGCAATGAGAATGGAAAACGTCATGGCGCCGAGCAGGGCGAAGGCCACCGTCCAAGCCATGGGCCTGAATAAGCGACCCTCCACGCGTTGCAGTGTGAAGATGGGCAGATAGGCGGTGATGATGATAGCAATGGCGTAGAAGACGGGTCTTTGGACCTCATGGCAAGCCTCGCGGATCATCTCCGCGATAGTTTTCGGAGGACCTCCTTCCCGACGGTGGCTCAGATGCCGGATGATGTTTTCCACCATGACCACCGCTCCATCCACCACCATCCCAAAATCCAGCGCGCCCAGCGACAGAAGATTCGCTGGAATATGGCTCAAATTCAGCCAGATGGATGCAAAAAGCAGAGAGAACGGGATGGTAAGCGCGACGATGAGGGCCGCGCGCGCGTTCAGCAGGAACAGGAAAAGAATGACGGTTACCAGGATCATTCCCTCCGTCAGATTGTGCAGCACGGTGTGGGTTGTAAACTGCAGGAGATCGCTCCGGTCCAGCATCGGCACCACCTCCACGCCGGGAGGCAGGATTCCGTGGTTGAGATCGTAGACCTTCTTGTGAATGGCATCGAGAGTGGGTTGCTCTTCGGCGCCTTTCCGCAGCAGCACCGCACCTTGGACGACATCCGGCTCGTCGATGATGCGCCCGTCTTCCATGTGGTTGGCGCGGGCCATGTGACCCAGCCGAATCTTGGGCCCCTGCACTACGTCGGCGATATCCCGAACCCGAAGGGCAGTGCCGGATTTTGTCGTCAGCATGGTCTGCTCGATGTCGTGGACGTTGGTGAAGAGTCCGAGCGAGCGAACGTTCATCTGCTGCAGGCCCACTTCGACAAAGCTGCCGCCCGCGTTGATGTTGTTATTGGCGAGCTGCTGCTCCAGTTGACCGATGCTCATTCCGTACGACACCAGCTTGTTCGGGTCGATGCGCACTTGGTACTCGCGCACGGTGCCGCCAAAGTCGGAAACGTCCACAACATTGGGTACGGATTTGAACTGCTTTAGAAGAACCCAGTCCTCTAGGGAACGCAATTCCATAAGGTCGTAGCGGGGATTGGTACTTCTCAGCGTGTACCAATAGATCTGACCGGTGGTGCTCCAGTCCGTGCCAATTTGAGGCTGAAGGTTCTGTCCATTCGGCAGATTGACCTGCGTGAGCCTTTCCAGGACCTTTTGACGATTCCAGTCGTTGACGGAGCCGTCGTCGAAAATCATGATCACGAACGACAGGCCAAAGATCGATTCGGACCGCAGAAAGGTCATGTGCGGCATGCCGGCCATTTGAATTTCAATCGGAATCGTGACTTGCTGTTCCACCTCTTCCGCGGATCGGCCGGGCCACTGGGTGATGACCGTTACATAGTTGTCGGCGATATCGGGATACGCTTCTACCGGCAAGTTGTGAAAAGAAATGGCCCCCCAGCCGAGTAGCAAAAGGGCCACCGCCAAGACGACAAACTTGTTGTTAAGCGCAAAGTCGACGAGAGCGCGAATCATTTCCTGTTTCCTGGTTATCTTTCAGGCGACTACTGGCCGAGCACGTGATCCAACACCAGCGCATTAGTCACCACCTGGTCCCCTGGTTTGAGACCGGATTTCACCTCTTGCAGATTCGTATTCTCCGCCAGCAAGTCTCCACCGACCACCTCAACCCGGCGGAATTTCTTGGCGGGCGCCGGCACATAGACGAAATCGCGATCGTGCATGTGCAACACGGCGGAGGCAGGCACGATGGTGTGCATCTCGGTGGTTTGTCCCCGGAACGTGGCTCGCACGAACATTCCGAGCCGCATGATTCCCGGATTTTCAACTTCGATTCGCACCTTGGCGGTGCGGATATTCGGATCGAGAATCGCCCCGATGTTGCTGACCTTGCCTCGGAACATGCGGTCCGGATACGCATTCAGGCTGATGTCCGCGACATCGCCGAGGCGCACGGTCGCCAAGTCGTTCTCGTACACGTCGCAGACGATCCAGGTGGCGGAAAGGTCGGAAATGGTGAACGGGTAAGGCGTGTTATAGGCCTGCACCAGCGAACCGGCGGTAACTTGCTGATCCGTGATGATTCCCGAGGTTGGCGCGAATATGTCGACCGTGGAATTCATTTTGTCCGGGTCGTTTCCAAGCAAGCGCAGATGCTCCGCCGCGGTATCGACAGTCACTTTTGCTTTGTCCTCTGTGTCCTGCGCCACTTGCAGATCGTTCAGGGCGATGGCTCCGTGTTCATAAAGATCCTTGGCGCGTTCGTACTGGGCCCGGGCCAGAACTTCGTCCGCCATGGCCTGCCGATAGGTTGCATAGCCACCGGAAACGTCGTCGCTTCGGATGGTCATGAGCAATTGACCTTTCTGCACGGTGTCGCCGAGCCGGGTATGGATCGCCATCACTCGGCCTGAAGCAAGGGAGACAACCGGCACGTTGCGCGAGACATCCGGCGTCACTGTTCCAGTAACCACGAGCTCGGAAGTACTGGGATGCTCGGTGGCCGTAGCCAAGGGAAACTGTTCCGGACGATCGACGGTGAACAAACCGGCGTCGGGGAAGGGAACGACCTTTGGTTCGGGCGGAGCGCCGGCCGCCGCTGCCTCGGCATCCGATTGAGCGTGTACTTTGCCGCAGCCTTGAAGCGTCAGGAACGAAGGAATAACGAAAGCGAGAAAACAGACAGCCAAACATCTCCCATTCATCATGACCTCCTGGAATGTCCAAGCTCAGTCTAGGCGGAGGTCTCCAAGGAAGGCATAAAGAACCCGTCACAACACCGAATAGTTTCTTGATTCGACTCGATCAGTCTTTTCGATTAGCCACCAACGGAGCGCTGTTCCCCGCTTTCATGACTTTTTTACGACCTGCGGCCTACATTAAGGCAATCAGCGGAGTGCCACGAGCATGCGCACGATGAACCTTGTTCCGGCTATCCTGCGTGACAACGCCGGGCCGGGCGATAACCTAACGCACCGGTTTTTCGACCGCGCTCAGCTAGCCCTTCTGGCGCCGGGCGTACTCGCGTCTGTTGCGGTCTTCGCTTTGACCTGGATATGTTTCCGGCTCGAACTGAATCTGGCGTCGGCGGGCTTCCTGTATCTGGTGTGCGTCGTTCTAGCGGCTGTTCATGGCGGATTCTGGCAGGCGACTTGGGTGTCTGTCATTTCCGTGGCTTGTCTCGACTACTTTTTCGACGACCCGATCTTCAGCTTCAGCGTCGAACGCGTGTCGAATTGGGTAGAGCTGGGCGCTTTCGAGTTCACGGCGCTGGTTGTCAGTCAACTTTCGACCCGGGCACACCTCCGCGAACTGGACGCGATTGCCGAGCGGCGTGAAACGGAACGGTTGTACCAAACGGCACGGCGAATTCTTCTGTTCGACCGGCCGTGCGACCCCGGCGACCTGGTCACATCGTTGATTCGGGAAATATTCGAACTGGACGCCGTCATCTTGTTTGACGCGCCTTCCGGCAAGGTTTACCAGGCTAACCGCCAACCCGCCATCAATAACACAAGCGGCGTTTCACCAACCGCCGCTCAAGCAACCAAGAACACTTACATTCTCGATTCGGACACCTTTGACTCCACAACAAGCAGCTGGTTCTGCGCTCTTCGCCTGGGCGTCCGGCCGGTCGGATCGCTAGCCCTTTGTGGCGCATCCTTTGGCAAGCTGACGGCCACCGCGCTGGCCTCATTAGCGGCTATCTCCTTGGAACAGTCGCGCACGCTCGATAAGCAGTATCACGCGGAGGCCGCCCGCCAAGCCGAGCAGTTGCGAGCCGCCGTCCTGGACTCGCTGGCACATCAGTTCAAGACGCCTTTGACCGTCATTCGCACGGCCAGTTCGGGCCTGCCTGCCGCCGGGGGACTAACTCCCCTGCAAACCGATCTTGTCAGTTTGATCGATCAAGAAGCCAGGAAGCTGAACGATTTGGCGTCGCGCCTGGTTGGGGCGCCGCAGCTTGACTCTCCTGAATTCGCTCCACAACCGGAACCGCTGCTTCTTTCTCGATTAATGAGAATCGCCATTCAGGAGCTCGACCGGCAAACCGCTATCGACCGATTTCATTTCGCCGTCCCGGCCCAGGAGCCCCCTGTCTTCGCCGATCGGGAACTGATCCTCACCGCTCTTGCGCAGTTGGTGGACAACGCCGTCAAGTACTCAGACGAGGACTCTCCGATCGACGTTGGGATAGCGGCCAAAGAGGCCGCTGTGGTTCTCACCGTGCGAAGCAAGGGGTTGGTGGTGGCCGCCGCCGACCGTGAACGGATTTTTGAGCGATTCTATCGCGCGCCCGAGGCTCAAGGCTCCTCTACCGGCACGGGCCTGGGTTTATCCATCGTCAAGACGATTGCGACAGATCATCAGGGCCATGTCTGGGCGGACGGGGAACCTGGCTACGGCACTGTTTTCTCGTTCTCCCTTCCCGTAGTCCCCGGGGGCTCAGCCTCGTGAGCGGGAGACGCATCTTGGTGGTGGACGATGAGCCTCAACTGCGGCGCGCTCTTCGATCTACTTTGTCCGCGCTTGGATTTGTGGTGGCGGATGCGGCTACGGGGGAAGCCGCATTGGAGAAGATACGCGAGGAGAAATTCGATCTAATTCTGCTGGATATCAACATGCCTGGACTCAGCGGACTGGAAACGTGCCGCGCGGTACGAGCGCGATCCGACGTGAGTATTATGATGCTGACGGTTCGCGACCGGGCGGAAGATAAGATCGAAGCTCTGGACGCCGGGGCCGATGGTTACATTACCAAGCCTTTTGACGTAAATGAATTGTTGGCCCGTATTCGGGCCACCTTGAGGAGGGCGCCGGCTTCCGTGCTGGCCGAATCGCGAAGTGTTCGATTAGGTCAGTCGGAGATCAACTTCCGCGACCGCCAGGTGAAGGTGAATGGACGCACCACGCGTCTTACACCCACCGAGGTCGAGCTTCTGCACTATTTTGTGACCCATCCTGACTCGGTGCTGCCTCACGATCAGATCCTACAGGCAGTCTGGGGACCCGACTACGGCGACGAGGTGGAGTACCTCAGGGTCTTCGTGAATCAATTGCGGAAGAAGATTGAGGCGGATCCGGCGCACCCAAGGTACATCATTACCGAGCCCTGGCTCGGTTATCGATTTGCGATGAAGCAGGACGCGTCGCTTCCTTTATCCTCATTGTCCAATCAAAGCGAAGACCCGGAGCGCGAAGCGCGCAGCGAAAGCAAGGAGAGCGGCGCCGACCAACCTTAGAAAGAATTTCTTGGCGCGGTCCCCCGGCGCGACAGGAGGGAACAAGCCGAGACTATCGTGAACAAGATTTCCGACGCGCCCGGGCGCGAGGATCAGGGAAAGCCCAAGGCCAGCCCAACCCAAGAACATCAGCACATAGAGTGCAACCAGCCCGAGTAGCCGGCTCACGGATTCGCCGGGGAGCTTGCGCTTGCCGGGCGAGGCAGATGAAACCGGTAGCCTACGGATCTTTCCGTGAGCAGATATCGGGGCTTGTGTGGGTCCGGCTCCAACTTGCGCCTGAGCTGCTGAATCACGATGCGCACGTATTCCACTTCTCCGCTACCGTCCCGCTGCCAGACAGTTCGGGCCAGGTCTTGATGCGTTCGCGATTGATTGGCGTGCGTCACCAGGTATTGCAAGACCAGATACTCTTTCGGAGTAAGATGACTGATCCGGCCTTCTGGTCCCTCTATCCGGTGGGAGTTCCAATCGATGGCACGATCCTGGAGGACGATTTCTTTTCCACCGCGGCGCGCGACCCGACGCAGCATGGCGCGCACCCGAGCCGCCAGTTCAGCTCTGACGCACGGCATGGAAAGATATTCGTCGGCGCCGGCATTCAGCGCGTCAATGGCAGTACTTCCGCCGCTGTCCCCCAGGACCATGATGCCGAGTTTGGATTGCGGCCGGATGGCGCCACACAGCCGGTGTGCGTCGATGCCGTCGACGATGGAATCCATGATAAGCAAGTCGTGTGGCTCAAAAGATGCCCTCTGAATTGCCTCAGCGGCTGTCTCCGTTTCCGAAATTTCGTGAAACTCAAAATCCAGCGCGGCCCTGACGTCCAGACGCCTTGCTGCTGCGCTGCTCGCTACGAGAATGCGGTTCGCGTTCACTTCACCCCCCAAAGTGTTCAGGGCAGCGCCGAAACGCTGCCCTGGATTCAGATCACGCTGGACTGCCAGCTAAAACTTCACCATGACGCCGACGCTCGCCTTGGATTCGCTGCGTCGAAGATCGGGGAACCAAACTTGGTTTGCACCACCGCAAGCTGTTTGCGCCGCAGCTAAGACCGCCGTTCCGGACGTGGCGCCTGACATGCATGTGTAGTATTGAGGAGCGCCATTCGTTCCGCCGAGAGGGAAGCCGGGAGGTGTGGTCCCACCTCGCCCCGCGAAATACGGGATATCGGAGTGACGATATCCAACCTCCGCCCACCAGGTGATGTACTGTTTGGGCATGTAATGGAAGGTAATCGTGCTATCCCACATGTGAGCCCGTTGGCCGGGAAGCTGCGGGAAGTAAACCGAACCCGTCACCGCGTCGGCCCCATCGATGGGCGGCAGCAGGGTCAGATAACGGCCCCAGTTGCTCATCTCTCCGCCGCCAAACGTTAGCGCGAATTTGTCTCTGTCCCACCAGTAGCGGTCGTAGAGCATCCAACCCACAAACGAGTCCTTTCCCTTGCTTGGTGCGCAGGTACCGCAAAGTCCGCCGCCGTACTGGGCGCCCGCGTCGCCGGTGAGAGAAAAGGCCATTTTCGAGAGGCCTGTGCTCTCCGGGTGGTTGTAGTATCTTACTTCGATACTGTCATCCGTATGAATACGTTCCGTGTGGGGAAGGCCCAAATTATCCTGTCCGAAGCCATATTGGTTCGCGACCAGCTTAAACCACTCCTTGGGCATCCACAGAAGCTGTCCTCCCAGACCGGGATGGCCGTTGTACTTAGCGTAGGATTGCCATCCGTTGATAAACCAGGGTTCGATCTTCAGCTTGTTGGTGGGGAACCACTGCACGCGTACACCGTTGAAGAACCACGGCGTGTTGGACGACACATATGACGGCTGATAGGTCCAGTTATCGAAATTGTAGTAACTGAACAGGCCGATGTACGACACGAAAATACCCGCATCCACGTTCAGCCCGTGCTGCACGTTGAAGTGATACCCGCCGTACGCCTCCGATACGTATTTGTAAGCGCCACGGAGGTCCCATTGCCCGACTCCGAAGCTGGCGTCATTACGTGGCGTGGTGGTTGCAAACAATCCATCCATGTATAGGACTCTGCCGCGAACGTTTTGCCAATGGAAGTCCCCGCCGACGCTGATCTGCTCGATCTGCACTTCGCCGGACCGGAAGCTCTCAGTAGCCCCAACGATCGTATGGTCATGCGGTTGATTGAAATCCTCCATGTAGTGCGTGTCGAATCGGACTTCCGGAGTGAAGAACGGCGTATCCAGCACCACGTCCTTGTTGCGGGGCGTGCCATTCAACCACGTAAAATCGCCGAAAGCAAACGGGGTTTGTGTGTCGACCTGTGGAGGCCCAGGAGCCGTATTCTGGGGAGCCGCTCCGGACGGGGGCAACGCGGATTGCTGGCCAGCAGGTGCGTTGGGGCCTGCGGCGGACGCCACGGTTTTGCTCAAGTCGGCTGGAGCGAGTGTTCCCGGGGAGATAGGGATGGTGGTGGCATCCTTTGACAGAGTGGCTAGAAGCGGGCCATGCGGCGCGCGGCCGGTGAGTGGTTCCGCACCTGGCGCCGCAGCCTGCTCGGCGACCGCCGCGGACTCCGATTGTACTGATCTCTGCTTCAGTTCGGCTTCCAGCTGCTCAATCCGCGCTTCCATCGCGTCCAGCTTCCTTGCAGCGGCGTCGGCGTTCTTTCCGTCCGCGGGAGCCGCGACGGTTTCTCCAGGCTTCGCCAGTTTCAGTTTGAGATCGGCGCGGAGCTGGCGGTGGGCATCGAGCAACACTCTGGTTTTTGCTTCGCTAAAGCCATACTTCACCGCTGTGATCTCATAGGAACCCGGCGTCAAGTTATGCACGCTATAGTTACCCGTTGGATCGGAACTTACCTTCTGCGAATTGTCGCTGCCCAAATTCTTAAAGACCACTTCCGCTCCTGCTACAGCGGCGCCTGATGCATCCCGGACGGTTCCGACAATACTAGTGTTGACGTTCGTCTGAGCCGGAGCTTGTTGAGCGCTCCCCAGTCCAAGAAACGCGCCGAGAACGCATAGACCAGCACGCACAGAATAGAATCTCATATGCCTTTTCAAGTTTTTGAACCTCGTTGTGAAGTGAATTAATAGCTGCTGCCTAAGACTCTCGTTGCCTGAGCGTCACGCCGGCGCACAGCCGAAAGATCAACCGCTGAAACCGAACGAGGGATTCAGGACCAACTACATCGCATCGCTAACCCTTGTTTACTTTGCATTTCAGTATGGGATGGGCGTCGTGAAAAACGCATAAAAGTCAGACACCCGCTTCATAGCTTTTTTTAATCGGGTTTATCAGCATATCGGCGGCATTTGTCCAGACCGGCGCTTCATTCAGATGCTGAACACCGGCGCTCGAGGTAGGGCTCGAATCGCAAACAACGGGCGACAGAACGATCCAGACATCGGCGCGAGGACGGCAAGGGCTCTCCGGAGACGGAATGTACTGGATGTATCCTGTCTCCACCGCGCGTCTTTTCCACGTGTTTAGAACCTGACCGATTCGCTGGCGAACCATTCCGTAGCGCGCCGCGATAGTGGCACAGCTCCATCCGAGGACGAAATAGAGTTGTACAACCCGTCTTTGCAGATCCGGGCGATCGTGCCGTTCAAACACCGGCACCTGACTGGGGAATGTGACCAAATTGCCGCGCACCGCCACGCGAAGCTGATCGGTCCTCAGGCTCTCCAGTTTCACCTGTCCGAGCGGCGGAAGAGCCCTGCGGTGAATTCGCAAAATACTTGGTGTCTTTGGGACTCCCCGAAGAGTTCCACGAACCGAGCTGCGCGCATGCCGGTTTGGTTCCGCCACAAGCATGAGTCGAGTTTGTGGCGAAAGCCCTAAAAAAGGCATAAAAGAGGTCAGGCGCTTCGGGAAGGCCACGCTGACGCAACCGTTACGGCGTTAATTCTCCTTCTCTTGGGGCGGTGGCCTGATCGGGATCGGTCGGATTCCGGAAGCGGTAACCCACCCAGGGATCCGTCAAAATATATTGCGGCCTGGCCGGATCATCTTCGATCTTTTTTCGCAGCATTCGAACATATGTCCGCAGGTACTCCAATTCACCGCCATAATCGATACCCCATACCGCGCGGAGCAGGTTCACGTGCGTCAAGGGCGCGCCCTGATTCCTCATCATGAAAGAGAGGAGATCGAACTCCTTGGGCGAGAGGCGGATTTCCTCGCCACGTTTCAGCAAGAGGCGGCGATCGAGATCCATTCTTAGGGCGCCAGCCTCCAGAATTTTGGCTTCGGGGACTCCGCTGCTGTGCGTACGGCGCAGCACGGCGCGCAAACGCGCGACCAATTCGCGGAACTGGAACGGTTTGGTGACGTAATCGTCGGCACCAGCTTCGAGCGCCCGCACCTTGTCTTCCTCGGCGTCGCGAACCGTCACCATCACGATTCCCGTGCGCGGCGCCAGCTCCCGAATCTGCCGGCATACCTCGATGCCGCTCATGCCGGGCATGTTGACATCCAGCAGAACAAGATCGAAGGGACGATGTTGCACCAGGCTCAGTGCGTCTTTTCCCGTGCCTGCTTCCTCCACGGAAAATCCGCTGGCGGCGAGTGAAGCTCGGATGACTTTGCGCAGCGCGGCTTCGTCGTCCACGACGAGAACCCTAAACTGCTGTTGTGGCGAGATCATGACGCTCACTCTCGGCGGCCGGCAGGACAAGGCGAAAAGCCACGCCTTCGGTTGGTTCCAACTCGGCGTCGAGCTCCAGATTTCCCCCGAGCGCCAGGGCGATTT
>Ga0209517_10010830_pt1 | contig 10041 bp, 9 predicted proteins | sample PeaSoiMetSII2010_FD_187695 | JGI IMG/M metagenome (GOLD analysis project Ga0209517, IMG submission 187695) | Peat soil microbial communities from Weissenstadt, Germany - SII-2010 (SPAdes) (version 2) | ecosystem: Environmental > Terrestrial > Soil > Wetlands > Peat | place: Germany: Weissenstadt... | reverse complement strand
GGCGGGTTCATCCATATTTTGCTTGTGCTCGCAATTATAGTGATCGTGATCAGCGTTATCCAGGGAAGACGGCCTGGGTAAATGATTTACAGGCATTAATTTGCCCTGATTACACTGAGCAAAAAAAAGCAAGAGATTAAGCTCGCACCGCACATTTCTTGGGACTCGAGTCCGTGGGTTGGGCATTAAACCCTGCCTTTGACCAAGGGTCTCAGCCTTCGGCTCCGCTGCAATGGATCACAAGGGTGCGTTTCACGCGCGGCGAGCTGCAGGACATATTCAGAGACTCGGACAGGCAACAAGAAGGGAGAACGACATGGGATTGATACTGCTTATAATTTTGATCCTCGTGCTTATCGGAGCACTTCCCACCTGGCCTCACAGCAGGAGTTGGGGATACTATCCCAGCGGCGGACTCGGATTGATCATTCTGATTCTGATCATCCTATTGCTCCTTGGGCGGATCTGAAGAGATTTTAGAGCACCACAAATCACTCCGAACTCGTCTAAGAGGAGAGATGCAAGGTAAGAGTAAAGACCTGATGCAAGGCAATTTGAAACAATTAAGAGATGCGGCAAAACTGCGAGGGGGAGCGCTCACCTACGCACTGCTCCAGCAGAAACGGTAACCATATATCCGATCTGTCGGAGGAGTGCAGAATATGTATGTTACAAACGGCAATTCGTTACAATTTTTCTGCCTCGAAACCTGCGTGATTGACGCGGACCAAACGATCGTCTGACGCTGGGCAAGAGTGGCAGATGAAAGATGCTGTATTTTTTTTTACCAATCTTTGTTAAAAAAAAACGCCCTCTGGAAAATTAACCTTGTGGACTGTTTCGAGCAGTTGTCCAAACACAGAATTACGAGGATCTACGATGGATACTCTTCTGCTCTCACGTATACAGTTCGGCGTTACGACCTTGTTCCATATCCTGTTCCCGGCCTTGACCATCGGCCTTTCCCTGTATCTCGTCGTGATCGAGTTCCTGTGGATTCGCACAAAGCAAGAACTGTATTACCGCATGTATCGCTTCTGGGTCAAGTTATTTGCCATCAACTTCGGCGTAGGCGCAGTGACAGGAATCGTATTGGAGTTTGAGTTCGGCACGAATTTTTCCAGATTTTCTCAGGCAGTCGGTAATGTCTTGTCACCCCTGCTGATTTTCGAGGTACTGACCGCCTTCTTTCTGGAGTCCGGATTTCTCGGCATCATGCTCGTCGGTTGGAAGAAAGTGTCACGGAACATTCATTTTCTGGCTACCTGCCTTGTAGCAACTGGCACGATTCTCTCATCCTTCTGGATTCTTGCTGCCAATTCATGGATGCAAACACCGTCGGGTTATGAAATTATCGGCGGGAAATTCATGGTCACTGATTTTTATTTAGCCATTTTTAATCCTTCCATGTGGACGCGCATGACCCACATGACCACAGCATCAATTGAAACAAGTGTTTTCGTCGTTGCCGGGGTGAGTGCATATTTTCTCCTTAATGGCCGATATCGCCCTTTTTTTCAGCGTTCATTAGGCATAGCGCTCGCCATGGCCGCTTTGGCGGCGCCGCTCCAGGTTTACATAGGCGATCTGAACGGCCGGAGCGTTACAGAACATCAGCCCGCCAAACTCGCAGCCATAGAAGCCCATTGGAATACTAATATCGACACTGGCGCGCCTTTCGCTCTGATCGCACTTCCGGACGCACAAACGGAGAAAAATATCTTCGAACTCTCGCTACCTCACGGACTCAGCCTCCTTGCCACTCACTCTTTGAACGGCCGGGTGTTGGGCCTCAGGGAGTTCCCTCGGGAAAACCGTCCGAATGTTTTCGTGCTGTTCTGGACGTTCAGGATCATGACAGGCGTCGGCATAGTCTATCTCCTGGTTATGATCTGGGCCTTTTTTCTCTGGAAAAGGGGGAAACTCTATGATCACCGGCCCTTTCTATGGACCTTGCTGGTTACCCACCCCCTCGGTTTTCTTGCCATAGAAACCGGATGGGTAACGACGGAAGCAGGCCGCCAACCATGGCTCGTGTATAATTTGATGCGCACGGCTGAAGGTACGTCGCCCATACCGGCGGGAAATGTTATCTGGTCGCTCAGCCTTTTTCTGATCATCTTTGCAGCCGTTGGTTCTATCTATTCATTCTACATCGTGAAAATGATAGGACGCGGACCCGATGTGTCCAGTCCAATCCCGCTAGTTCAGCTTCCGGCAGGAATGATGCCGCTCAAAGAAGATCTGTCGTAGCCGCAATGAGAGCTATTAAGGGTGAGAAACTCTGCGGCCATGCAAAAGAGCAGACCGTACGTGTTGCATCTCGAGGTCTTGACTATGGATATCGTTACCGCATGGATAGCATTGATCGCTCTGATCATCATTCTTTATGTGATCCTGGACGGTTTTAGTCTCGGCATAGGCGTCCTGTTCCCGTTTATGCATGGCGAACAAGAGCGTGATACGCTGATAGACAGCGTTGCACCGGTGTGGAGCGCAAATCAGACATGGCTCGTCTTTGGCGGAGGCGCCTTGTTTGTCGCCTTTCCCGTGATTTACGGTGTTCTTTTCAGCGCCCTCTACATCCCACTCGTTACATTGCTGTACGGTCTGATCTTTCGCGGTGTTTCGCTTGAATTCCGGATCAGCGCAACCAGGAACAGCATATGGGACAGGGCATTCCATGCGGGAAGCCTGGTTGCGGTGGTTTCACAGGGCCTGATCGTGGGCGGGGTCCTGTCGGGAACAAAAGTGACGGGAGAAAATTTCTCGGGAGGCTCTTTCGACTGGCTTAACCCCTTTTCAATAGCGCTGGCCGCCGGACTCATTGCCGGATATCTTCTCCTGGCCTCAACCTATCTTATCATTAAAACTACGGGTTCCATACAGAACGGCGCTTACCGGATAGCCTTTCGTGCCGCCTTTGTTGTGTTGATCTTTCAGGTTCTGATGATTGCCTGGACGCCGTTTCAATATCCGCAGGTGCTGATCCATTGGCTTACTCCACCTCGGCTTTATTTCATCTGGATCTTCCCCGTACTGGGTCTGGCCGCATTCTATGGGATAATAAGCAGTTTGCGTAGCCGACGCGAGATCACGCCCTTTATTTTCAGCTCGGTTTTCTTTTTTGCCGGATACCTGGGTCTTTTTGCTTCTATTTACCCATATGCCATTCCACCCGACATCACCTTTCAGGAAGCGGCAGCACAGCGAGAAACACTGGTGTTCACGCTGTCGGGAGCAGTCTTTATTTTGCCGATCATTCTCGGCTACACGATCTATAGCTACCGGATTTTCAGAGGCAAGGTCGGGAAGGAAGGGTATTACCATTGAGGCTCCTGCAAAAGTCCCTTTCGCACGATTCCGAAAGAAGTGAGGAATCTTTCACCGTGCTGGATGGTAGGATTTCTCCCGCCGGTCGACATGACAAGAACGCGTTTTCAGACATTTTCAAGGTGCTCCATTGTGGTCATGAATGCAGGCTCTACTTTTATGGAACGAAGATTGATGAATGCAAGGCCGAGGCGAAGATTGAATACTACAAAACCATCGAGGCTTTGCAGAAGACGCAAGATGAGGCTAGGGCAAAGCCGCACGAGAAGAAGACCTCCGGCGATGAATCGAGAAGACCTAAAGACAGACGCAGAAAAGGCCTGAGCAAAAGTCAAGACTGCCTTCCTCGAGGCGATTTCGAAGTTCAAATGAGTCATGTTGCCGAACAAATCAGCCTGGCAAGACATTACTTCTGTTTAGTCAGCGTGTGTCCAGTTCGATAGAAACGATTAAAATTTTGGGGGAAAAATGGAAGAAAAAACTCGCGCAATGGCAAAACATCCTGGCATGGGGGCCATTCCCACTGCAGAGGGTGTGACCTTTCGGGTATGGGCGCCTCACGCCGAAAAGGTTTATCTGACCGGAACCTTCAACGACTGGAACGAAACTTCTACACCTCTGGTCAGCGAGCAGAACGGTTATTGGTCGATTGATGTGCCGGATGCGAAAAAAGGAGACGAGTACCGATATCTAATTCATACCCCTGCTGATTGGAGTCTCCCCCCTCTCTCTCGCATTGATCCTTATACCAGAAAAGTGACAAATTCAGCGGGCAACGGAATTATCTATGAGACTCAAGCCTTCGATTGGGGTGATTGGGGCGATAAAACCTTCCACATGGCCACGGGGAATGAGCTTGTCATTTACGAAATGCATGTTGGCACCTTTAACGTAAAAGAGAAGGAACACCTGGGGACGTTTGATAGTGCCATTGAAAAATTGCCTTATCTTAAAGAACTGGGTATCAATGTCATCGAAGTTATGCCGATCATGCAGTTTGCAGGTGATTTTTCGTGGGGGTATAATCCGGCTCATCCTTTTGCTGTCGAAAGCATTTACGGTGGACCGGATGCCTTTAAGCTCTTTGTTAAAGCGGCCCACGAGCAAGGTATCGCTATCATCGTAGATGTCGTTTACAACCACTTTGGTCCAGGCGATCTCGGATTGTGGCAGTTTGACGGGTGGAGCGAAAATGGGAAGGGGGGAATTTACTTTTACAATGATCACCGCTCGCAAACACCCTGGGGCGAGACGCGCCCCGATTACGGCCGTGAAGAAGTGCGCCAATATCTGCGCAATAACGCCCTGATGTGGTTCGAGGAGTACCATGTCGACGGCTTACGTTGGGACATGATAATCTATATCAAAAGCATTGACGGTAATGAAGGAAATGCGGCCAGTGACATTCCCGAAGGCTGGAGCTTGATGCAGTGGATCAATGTGGAAATCCAACAACTGTTTCCCGGCAAAATCAGCATCGGTGAAAGCATGAGGAATAACCCCTGGGTCACTAAGGATGTAGGAGCGGGTGGCGCAGGCTTCAATGCGCAATGGGATGCCGAATTTGTTCATCCCGTCCGCCAAGCTGTCATCGTCCGCGATGATGCATCACGTGATTTGGGTGCAGTCAGCAAAGCTATCGACCATCGCTACGATTTAGACGCCTTTCGACGGATCATATATACTGAGTCGCACGACGAGATAGCTAATGGCCGGGCTCGTGTGCCGGAGGAGATTTGGCCCGGAAATGTTGACAGCTGGTTTTCCAAGAAGCGCTCCACGTTAGGAGCTGCTATTGTTCTTACTTCGCCTGGTATCCCGATGATTTTCCAAGGACAGGAGTTATTGGAAGACCGGTGGTTTCATGATAAAGACCCGATCGATTGGTCCCGGACCGAGGGAGAAAACGGCATTCTCAGCATGTATCGGGACCTGATTGCACTGCGGCGCAACGGGTCAGGCGTGACGCGGGGGTTGTGCGGTCAAAATATCCAGCTCTATCATGTTGACAATGAGTCCAAGATCATCGTTTTTCATCGTTCGGACAAACAAGGCCCAAAAGACAGCGTCGTTGTGGTGGTTAATATGATGAATAATAACCGCGATGGTTATGTCATCGGTTTTCCGCGGGCCGGATTGTGGAAAACGCGATTTAACAGTGACTCATATAACTACGGCCCAAATTTTGCCAATCATCCCGCTCCTGATGTCGAGGCCCATGAGGAAAAAATCGATGAGCTGCCATGCTCCGGCAAAATCAGTATTGGACCATACACGGTGGTAATTTATTCGCAGGATGAATAAGAATCCATTTACAATAATTTCAAAGAAGACACTGGACAACTCTCAGCACACAGACAACCTCACAGGCGGGAATGAAGAGGCAATGTGTTGCCTTTCCTTCTCCCCGATCGGAGCAAATAGCGTGATATCCTGTTCAATGCCAGAAAGGCTTGGAAGTCTGCTTAAATATTACTATCATAAGGCCGTATGAGTTGTTCGACCAGACAGGATGACAAAAAAGCTGCTACACGATTCCCTAGTCGTCACCCTGCGCGACGCGAAGAGTTCGACAATGACAAAAAAGAGATGCTTCGCTATTCTCAGAATTACGAACAGGGCGGAATCAACGTTTGAGAAACAAACTCAAAAGCTGAGAAACTATCACAAAAAAACTTTTTGGTGAACCCGCGCCTTACGTGGCGAATGCTTTTAGTGTTCATGCATTCTTGTTTGTAATAAGAAGCGAGGGGACATCCATGGCTAAACAAGAGGAAAAAAATCTTTCACTGCAAAATCAAACGGCCACAGCAAAGTTTCAAAGCCCCGTGATCCACGGGCCGAGCTTGCTAGCAGACCGCGATATTTACCTCTTTAAAGAAGGCAGCCACTCCCGGTTGTACGAAAATCTTGGATCTCATCTCATGACCGTCGACGGCAAGGCGGGCGTGCTCTTCGCGGTATGGGCGCCGAACGCCGAGAAGGTGTCGGTCATGGGTGACTTCAACGGCTGGAACAATGCCTCCCATCAGCTTGCACCGCGCAGGGACGAATCGGGCATCTGGGAAGGGTTCGTGCCTGGCCTCGGGAACAGCAGCCTGTACAAGTACCACGTTGTTTCCCGGCTCGGCGGCTACCGCGTGGACAAGGGGGATCCCTATGCCTTTGCCTGGGAGCTGTCGCACAAGACGGGGACCGCGTCTGTAGTCTGGGACCTGAGTCAAGAGTGGAACGACCAGGACTGGATGCAGACCAGAAAGGCCAGAAATGCGCCGGACGCGCCCATTGCCGTATACGAAATGCACCTCGGCTCCTGGCGACGGGTGCCTGAGGAGGGGAACCGGTCGCTCAATTACCGCGAAATGGCCGAGTGGCTCCCGTCCTACCTCAAGGACACGGGCTTCACTCACGTGGAGTTCATGCCCGTGATGGAACACCCTTTCTTCGGGTCCTGGGGATACCAAGTGACGGGATACTTCGCGCCCACGAGCCGCTACGGCGTGCCACAGGACTTCATGCATTTGATCGATCGCCTACACCAGGAAGGCATCGGCGTTATCCTCGACTGGGTGCCGTCCAATTTCCCGAGCGACGAGCACGGTCTCGGCTATTTCGACGGGACCCACCTGTACGAACATGCGGATCCGCGCAAAGGCTTCCACCCCGACTGGAACACCTATATCTTCAACTACGGCAGGCACGAAGTGCGGTCCTTTCTCCTGAGCAGTGCTCTCTTCTGGCTCGACCGCTATCACGCCGACGGCCTCAGAATCGATGCCGTGGCATCCATGCTTTACCTCGACTACGGCAGGAAGCATGGCGAATGGCTCCCGAACGAGTACGGCGGTAAGGAGAACCTGGATGCCATCACGTTTCTGCGCAAGATGAACGAGGAGATTTATCGCGTCTTCCCCGACGTGCAGACCATTGCTGAGGAGTCCACAGCCTGGCCCATGGTCTCCCGGCCGGTCTACGCAGGCGGTCTGGGATTCGGGATGAAGTGGAACATGGGATGGATGCATGACATGCTCTTCTATTTCTCACGTGAACCCATCCACCGCAAGTACCACCAGGGTCAGCTCACGTTCAGCCTCTGGTACGCCTACACCGAGAACTTTATGCTCGCACTGTCCCACGACGAGGTGGTCCATGGCAAGGGATCCCTCATGGGCAAAATGCCGGGGGACGACTGGCAGAAGTTCGCGAACATGCGGCTGCTCTTGGGCTACCTCTACACCCATCCGGGGAAAAAACTTTTCTTCATGGGTGGGGAGATAGGCCAGCGGCGTGAATGGAACCACGATTGGAGCGTGGACTGGCATCTCCTTGATTTCGCGCCCCACCAGGGACTGCGGCGGTGGGTGCAGCATCTGAACATCCTCTACCGGGGCGAATCAGCGCTCTTCGAACTCGATTTCGATCCCGCCGGGTTCGAGTGGATTGATTTTACCGACGCCGACAACAGCGTTATCTGCTTTCTGAGAAAAGGCAGGAACCCCGGCAATGCGATCCTGGTCGTCTGCAACTTCACGCCGGTGACGCGACACGACTACCACGTTGGCGTCCCTTCGGGCGGGTTCTGGCGGGAAATGCTGAACAGCGACGCACGGGAGTACGGCGGGAGCGGTCACGGCAATTTCGGCGGCGTCGAAGCTGTCCCGGTGCCCATGCACGGCCGCTATCAGTCTCTCTCACTCACCCTGCCGCCGCTGGGGATGGCGGTGTTTAAGAAGATTTAGGTTGGATCAAAAAAGATGATCGCACAGTACGCTATGAATAAAATGGAAGAACAAATACCGGACTCTCTTAAGAATTCAAAGAATGCCCGCCATAGCGCGGATTTCATTTCCAAACAGGAGGTACAGGTTAGGTTCCGGCGATTCTACAGTGCTTGTCTGCTCGAAATAAAAGCAATGAATGACGGGATGAATCTCGGCATGCCGGAGCCGCGGAAGTTCGTTTTTGACCATACTCTCCAGCCGATTGCGTAGAACGACATGCGACCCCCCACACTGGAAATAGTGTCTTCAATTACCCCGCAAACCGTGACGCTGTACAACACCGGCGGGCGGCTCGTCGAGGAAGATGGAACGTTTTGTGGTGCTGAAGTGTTTAGCCATGAAACGGGACGCGGGTTCTCGTCGGTATCCATCCGGTGAACAAAGGAATAATAATAAGTAGAACAGTGAGGAAAACTGGAAAGTCAAAATTACTGCTGTACGGTTAAAACGGGCCAACTGTATGGGTTCATTCTGGACAGCTAAGAGCCGTTCAGGTTTCCGTGTAAGAATATCGATAAAGTTCTTCCGTTTAAAAAGCGTTTCCCTGATAAGGCGGCTTAACGTCAGAAGGGAATGAGCATATTTCGTCTGGTACTCGATATACGTGAGCAGCAGGTAATAACTCATCGCCACCCAGATTTGCTTCACAACGGCGTTTTTGCTGGTCCCGAGGAATGATTTGATCTTCAGGTTCTACTTGATCCACTTGAAGAACAGTTCAATCTGCCACCAGGATTTATGGATTGTCGCTATCGTTGAAATTGCAAGTTTCATATTGTTGGTGAGGAATATCAGGCGCTTCCTGGTTTTCTACGTCCAACGTGAAGTCGGTGCGTTCATCTCGCAGAAGCAGACGGTGATTGAGGGTATCGCGGACATTTCCGAGCCTCACAAGGCCTGTCTGTCGGCTTGCGGGGTCAGCCATGCGCCGAAGCCAGTCCCCGATGGTGTCCGGGTCGGGGATATCATTGCGCTCCACCAACTTTAAGAGCGGACCTTCCTGTCGAAGTTCCTGGGTTGCTTCCAGATGACGGCCACCGGCTTATTGCAGAAGGACCATGCTCCTATAGCGGCCGGCAAGGTTTTTTGTTGTCCAAAGACTTTTTCTATCGCTGAGTTTGGGTTAATCTCGTAGATTGATTTAGTTGAAAAATTCGGGTAGACTTAATTTAAAATAAAATCACGCAGGTAAGGAAGAAACATTATAAAATGGTAATTCTGTAAACAACACAGCACACACCGGTGATCGCACTATGTGCTGAATGAAAGGCTGAACGGGAACGTTCAGATGATGCTGAGTAATGTGGCGTTCGTTTTCTTCGTTTTCAATGATAGATAGTATCAGGAGAATATGTGGCTAAAAAGAAATCGTCGTCCAGCCCTCCAAGGAGGAGCGCTAATAAAGGGTTCAGTCTAAAAAAGGTCTCGATAGCCGGCAAAAACGGTAAAGGCGCAGGACAGGTAGTATCTTCTTCCAAACCGGCGACGACCCGACCGCCCGTAGTAACTTTATCTGCTGATCAGGATCGCTCGAAAGAGAAATCCTTTCCTATCGTCGGGATCGGCGCCTCCGCAGGAGGACTGGAGGCATGTACAAACCTGCTGCAACATCTTCCGCCTGATACGGGCATGGCTTTCGTGCTCGTACAACACCTTGCCCCTGCCAAAGACAGCATTTTGTCCGAACTGCTTTCAAAAACGACTTCCATGCCGGTACGAGAGGTACAGGACGGCATGAGGGTGGAGCCTGACCATGTGTACGTCATTCCTCCCAATACGGTCATGACCGTTTTCCACGGCCAACTGGGGCTTCTGCCACGCGCCGAACCCCATACCCAGCATATGCCCGTTGATTCTTTTTTCCGATCTCTTGCGGAGGACCAGGCACAGAATGCCGTCGGTATCATCCTTTCCGGGACCGGCTCGG
>Ga0209517_10010829_pt1 | contig 10041 bp, 6 predicted proteins | sample PeaSoiMetSII2010_FD_187695 | JGI IMG/M metagenome (GOLD analysis project Ga0209517, IMG submission 187695) | Peat soil microbial communities from Weissenstadt, Germany - SII-2010 (SPAdes) (version 2) | ecosystem: Environmental > Terrestrial > Soil > Wetlands > Peat | place: Germany: Weissenstadt... | reverse complement strand
CGATCACACTGAATAATGCACCGGTGACGGTGGCCGGTGTGCTTCCCCCCACTTTTGATTTCGGATCGGTCTTTGCCCCTGGCGTCAAGATGGAAATCTTCGTTCCCGCGAATATGGACGATATGCGCGATTGGGGGAATGTATTTCTACTGGTCGGCCGTCTAAAGCCAGGAAGAACTGTGTTCGAAACGCAGTCGGAAGCCGACCTTCTATTTCCGCGCCTTTATTTCAGCAAGAAGCATCCGGAGTGGGGCACCGGGTACAAGGCCAGAGTGCAGTCACTGAAGGACCACGTGAGCGGCAAGTTGCGGCGCTCGCTCGTGGTGTTGTGGAGCGCGGTGGGCCTGATCTTGCTGATCGTATGCGTGAACCTGTCAAACCTTGCTCTGGCGCGAGCGGCAGCGCGCAGCAAGGAATTTGCGATGCGCAACGCCCTCGGAGCGGGACGGGGCAGGTTGATCCAGCAACTGCTCACCGAAAGCATGCTGCTTTCGCTGGCGGGAGCGATGCTCGGACTGGGCTTCGCCGTGGTGATGATTTACTACCTGGCGCACCAGGGCTCGATCGCCTTGCCCTTGCTGAGCAGCCTGCGAGTGGACGCCGCGGCCTTCGCGTGGACACTGTTGGTGGCGACGGCCAGCGCGGTTCTTTTCGGGCTCGCGCCGGCCTTCAAGATGTCAGGCAAGAACATTCAAGAAGCACTGAAAGATTCCGGCCACGGAACCACCCAGGGCCACGCGCACGAGCGCATGCGCTCCGTGCTGGTCGTATCGGAAGTTGCGCTGGCCTGCGTGCTGCTGGTGGGAGCGGGACTGCTGTTGAGGAGCTTTCTGCGCGTTCTCGATGTTGACCTGGGATTTCAGCCCGACCGCGCCGCCGCTTTGCGCGTGGATTACGACGACGGAGGCAAACCGGCGCGGAGGGGCGCGATTCTCGAAGAGATGCTGCGCCGCGTGAAAGCGATTCCGGGCATCGAAGAGGCCGGCATCACCGACATGCTGCCACTGGATCGAAACCGGAGCTGGGGACTCGGCGCCAAGGGAGTGGTCTATCGAAAGGACGAATCTCCCGATGCGTTCGTTTATGTGGTGACGCCGGGCTACCTCGGGGCCATGGGCATGCGCCTGCGCAAGGGGCGGGACCTCGACTGGTCCGACAAGCCGGACAGCGAACGGGTTGTCGTCATGAATGAGGCTGCGGCGAAAAGGCTGTGGCCCGGGCGGGACCCCATGGGGCGAATCGCACTGATTAACGGAACGGATACCAAGGTGGTGGGCATCGTTTCCAACGTTCGCGAAACCAGCGTGGAAGAAACATCGGGCTTGGAAATCTACCTTCCGGCAACGCAGGCGGGGCCGGTGGGAGCGGAGTTGGTGGTGCGCACCCAATTGCCGCCGCAGGCGCTGGCGGCGAGCGTGATGCACACACTGCGCACGCTTAACCCAGGTCAGGCTGCTACAGAGTTTCGTCCCCTCCGTCAGATTGTGGATCATGCCGTTTCGCCGCGGCGCTTTTTTGCGTTGCTTGTGTCCTCCTTTGCCGCGCTGGGACTGGTGTTGGCGGCGCTCGGAATCTACGGCGTCATCTCGTACACGGTCGCGCGGCAGACGCAGGAGATTGGCATCCGCATGGCGCTCGGAGCGACGCAGGGGCACGTGTTGGCGGGCGTGCTGGGCAGGACGCTCAGGCTGGCGCTGCCGGGAATTGCAGTGGGCTTGGTGGGATCGTTGGCAATCGCCAGGATGATCGCCTCGCTGCTGTTTGGGACCGCCCCAACCGACCTCGTGACCTTTGCGGGCATGGCGGGTTTGTTGGCCGCGGTGGCGCTCGTGGCCGGATATGTGCCCGCGCATCGCGCCTCACGCATCGACCCCATGGTGGCGCTGCGGAATAGTTGATTCGTCGGGCTACCAGTGAAAGCGATTCCCCTCCTCGTTAAATGCCCGAAGGGCATTAATATCATCAGCCGTAGGTGAAACCTACGGTTATGAAGCTCCCCATCTTTTGATCGTCTCCGACCCCGCAGGGGTCGAATATTCGACCCTTTCAGGGTCGGATACTGCTTTTGGGTTCCGCCTCTCCGTAGGTTTCACCTACGGCTAATGATCTTGGGTCCCTTCGGGACCCAGGCACGCGCTTATCTTAGCGCTTATGCCCACCTGGGGAGAGGGTGTCACGCTCAGGCGCTTCCATCAGCCAGCGCGTGACGGGTGGGGGTCGTGGTCGTGGTCGGGGTTTTCAAAGGAGAATCGACAGAACGATCTTGCCGAAATTGCCGGAAGCCTCCATCGCGCGGTGGGCGTCGGCCGCTTGCGCAAGAGGAAATATGCGGTCGACTATCGGATGCAGTGCTCCGGACTCGAACGCTCCCAGCCAGCGTTCGCCAAAGCGCGACGTCATGGCCACCTTGTCTTCCAGGCTGCGAGATTTCATGACCGTGCCGATGATGCGAAGGTAGCGGTACAGGAGCAGATCGAGCGGCAGCACGCCTTGCGCGCCACCTAGAAGTCCCACCTCGACCAGCCTTCCTCCCGGGGCGAGCGCGCGCAGATTTCGCTCCAGGTACGGCCCGCCCACAAAGTCGATCACCACATCCACGCCTCGGCCACCAGTGGCCTCCGTGGCCACAGCCGCAAAATCTTCTTTGCGGTAGTCCACGCCCACCGTTCCTCCCAGAGCCGTAACGCGAGCGATGCGTTCCTCCCCCGAAGCGGTAAATACGGTCTTTGCCCCAAGGGCGTGCGCAAGCAGAACGGCGGCGGATCCGACTCCGCCCGCCGCGCCGTGAATCAGCACCCAATCGCCGGGCTTAAGTTCGCCCAAATGGATCATGGCTTCATGCGCGGTGATGAACACCTCGGGAATGGCGGCCGCCTGCACGTAGCTCAAACGGTTCGGGATGAGCATACACATGCCGCAGTCAACACGCGCGTACTCCGCATACCCGCCCCCGCCCACCACGGCCATCACGCGTTCCCCGGCCTTGTAGCCTTCCGCCTTCGGTCCGGCTGCGACGACTTCGCCGGCGATCTCAAGTCCCGGCACAAGCGAGTCACCATAGTCAGGCCGTGGGCCATAGATGCCCTGACGCTGCAGAATGTCGGCGCGGTTAACGCCGGCGGCATGAACCTTCACCAGAAGATCATGGGGCCTGATTTCCGGCATCGGCTCGTCAACCAGCCGCAACACGCCGGCATCTCCAGCTCCATCAAATACGATTGCTTTCATAGACGGTCACACCGGTAAGGGATTTCGTTCGACAAACTGGCGTTGGTGCCAGTATGGGTAGACCGGGGTTAGCGCACTGGCGGCGTCCAGCGCGTTGATTTGCTCAGCCGTTAGATTCCACCCTACGGCGCCAAGGTTCTGCCGCAACTGTTCTTCATTGCGCGCGCCTAGGATCACGCTCGAAACCGTGGGGCGCTGCAAGAGCCAATTGAGAGCGATCTGAGCAACGCTCCTGCCCGTCTGGGCCGAGATCGCGTCAATAGCGTCCACAACCTTATAGACATGCTCGGCAGGAATCGGCGGACCCTGGTCGGCGGTCTTGTGAAGACGGCTTTGCGCCGGCAAGGGCCGGCCTCTTCGCACTTTGCCTGTTAATCGTCCCCAGCCGAGGGGGCTCCAGACGAGCGCACCCACCTTCTGATCGATCTCCAAGGGCATCAGTTCCCATTCGTACTCCCGATTCAGCAAAGAATAGTACACCTGATGGGCGACGTAGCGGGCCCATCCGTACCTTTCCGAGGCAGCGATCGACTTCATTAAGATGCCAGCCGGAAAAATTGGAGCAGGCGATATAGCGGACCTTCCCACTCCTGACCAGCGAATCGAGGGCCTCGAGAGTCTCCTCCACCGGAGTCAGCGCATCGAAGCCATGCATGTGGTAGATGTCAATATAATCCGTGCCCAGGCGGCGCAGACTCGCTTCGCAGGCGCGTAGAATGTGATAGCGGGAAGAACCGACATCGTTTGGCCCATCTCCAAAGCGGAAAGTCGTCTTAGTGGCAATGAGCACCTCGCTTCTTTTGCCCTCGACGGCCTTGCCAAGGATTTCCTCCGACAGGCCGTTCGAATAAACATCCGCCGTATCGAAGAGATTTACGCCTGCTTCGAGACAGATCGCGACCAGGCGTTTGGCTTCTTCAACATCGGTTTGACCCCAGGCCCGGAAGAATTCGTTTCCGCCACCGAACGTGCCGGTGCCAAAACTCAGCGCCGGCACTTTCAATCCGGAATGCCCCAGTTGCCGGTAATCCATGTTTGCCACCTCTCTTTCACTGGTGTAAGCCAGCTTGATCAGCATAAAACGAAAGGCCATTTTTGTCAGCCAAGCATCGAGCCAGTTCCGGCAGGTGAAAACGGCTGAGCGCGAGACCTCACTCCAGAGACGCTGAAACGCAGAGAAAAGGCCCTTTGTTCTCCATCCTCCGCGCCGTTCCGCCTCAGCGGAACAGCAGGGCTGATGCAGCTTGTTCGATCCGCCCGCTTGCGCCGCCTTGCTTGCTTCCGCAACCTTTCCATTAGGGAGAACATCGTTGATAGAGAGGGGCTGTGACCTGTCATTCCGAGCGAAGCGAGGAATCTAGCTCTGCCTCGGGTGACTCCAGGAACGAAGACCAGGGCGAGATTCCTCGCTTCGCTCGGAATGACAACCAGACTTAAGGCGGGGGCAATAATGGCAACGACCGAACCGACGCAAGCTCAAAAGGGACGGGACTTCCGCTCATTGCATGAGCGTGAGGGTGTATTCCTAATTCCCAACCCGTGGGACGTGGGCACGGCGCGCCTGCTGGCGCATCTGGGGTTTGAGGCGCTGGCCACGACCAGCGCGGGTTACGCCTTCTCGGTCGGGCGGTGCGACCAGACGGTGGGCCGCGAGGCAAGCCTGGAGTACGCCTCGGCCATTGCATCCGCCACCAGCTTGCCAGTGAGCGCAGACCTCGAAAACGGCTTTGGCGACGCGCCAGAGACGGTTGCCGAGACTGTGCGGCTTGCGGCCGCTGCGGGAGTGGTCGGCTGCTCGATTGAAGATTCCACCGGGCGCGCGGACCACCCGATTTACGACAAGGAGCAGGCGGCGGAGCGAGTCCTTGCCGCTGCGGCTGCGGCGCGCGGGCTTCCCTTTCCGTTCACGCTGACGGCGCGTGCCGAAAATTACTTGCATGGCCGGCCGGACCTCCAAGACACGATCCAGCGGTTGCAGGCCTTTCAGGAAGCAGGCGCGGATGTCCTGTACGCGCCGGGCCTGGCCAGGAAGGACGACATTGCCGCCGTGGTCAGATCCGTCGATCGCCCCGTCAACGTGCTCGTGGGGCTCGCGGGCATGCAACTGACCATGACGGAACTGGCGGCGATCGGAGTCAAGCGCCTGAGCGTGGGCAGCGCGCTCTGCCGGGCGGCACTGGGCGCCTTTCTTCGCGCCGCGCGAGAAATGCGGGAGCGCGGCAGCTTTGCGTTTGTCGCTGAAGCAGCTAGCTCAGCGGAGATCAACACAATTTTCGCGGCATGGGACTACGGCATCAACCACGCCTGACCCCTCCTTATCCAAGGAGGGGAACTTCAGACTCCCCTCCTCAGTTGAGGAGGGGCTGTGGGTGGTGGGTCGCGAAGCCTCCTTTTGCTGCGCCTCTCGTCAAGACTCCACGAACGATTTCAACCTGGCCAGCGCCTGGTCCCACTGCTCGGAAACGAAATCGAGGTAATCCTTCAGCTCCTCCATGGGCTGAGGATTGAATTGAAACAGGCTCTCGCGGCCGGCGCGTACGCAGCGCACGATCCTGGCGCTCTCCAGCACTCGAAGGTGTTTCGTGATCGCCTGCCGGGTCAGCCTGGAGCCCGCGGTGAGCTGCGAGATCGAACGCGGCTTCCCGCCACAGAGTTTCCTCACCAGCCGGAGCCGCGTTTCGTCCCCCAACGCCGCAAAGACGTGAGCAGGCGCACGCGGTCCCAGACCCCCGCGGCTATCGCTTCGGTGTGACATAGCGCTCAATATTCTTCATCTGTTCGCTCCACCCGCCTTCGTTCATGCGGTATGCTTCGTCGCGGCGGTGGCTGGGGATCTTTTCGAAGCCGGACTCGGTGAGCACAAGCAGCGTGCCGCCGGGGGTTTCCTCGAGCCGGAATTCGACCAGGGTGGGCGTTTCTTTCGAGTAATCGATTTTGGGATCGACGGAATAGGGGTGCCAGGTGAAGGAGAAGAGCCGCTCGGGTTCCATTTTCTGCACCACGGCCTCCCACTTGAGGTGCTCGTACCCAGGATAAGTGATGTGACCCCGCGTGACCTGGCCGGGCACAAACGGCCCCTCCAGTTTCACGAGGAACCACTCGCCGAACTCGCGGTAATCGGTCAGGGCGCGCCAGACCCGCGAAATCGGCGCCTTCAGCTCAACGCGCTTCTCGATTTGGTTTTCCATATTGTGCAACCTCCAGGTTGCAGATTAGCAGGGCCCAATAGAAAAGGCAACCTATTTGTTGCCTTTTTCCCGCTTTCCGGAAAGCGTCGCGCTGACCTGAGGGGCAGGTCTGCCCTACCTGGAATTGTGGGATTGATTCCTTGAGAACCTGCGGAGCAAGCAGGCAGCGAAGGTCAGCGGGTTTCGGCCAACCTGAAGATTCTCTGAACCAGCCTTACCCGGTCCACCTGTTCCGGCAAGCCGGCGCCGCTCTTGAGTTCGCTGATGGGGCCGTGCAGGATCTTGTTCAGGAAGCCGCGCGTGAGGGCTTCAATGGCCTGGCGCTGCTCAACCGTCAGGCCGGTTAAACGGCTCCCAAAACGTTCCATCTCTCCCTCTCGGATGGCGTTTAACCGATCTTCAAGAGCCACGATGGTAGGGGTGAGGTCGCGAGAGGCGAGCCGGCGCATGGTTTTGCGCACTTCTTCCTTCACAATGTCTTCCGCCCACACGGCCTCTCGCTCGCGCTGTTTCTTGTTGGATTCCACCACCTGTTGGAGATCGTCGATATTGTAGACGAAGGTGTTGTCCAGTTCGTGCACCCGTGGGTCGATATCGCGCGGGACCGCGATATCCACGAAAAACATCGGGCGGTTCCGGCGAGCCGCAAGCGCTCTCGCGGCCAATTCCCTGTCCACGATGTACCCGGGCGCGCCCGTAGAGCTGATGACGATGTCAGCCTTGGCGAGGTATTCGAAGATCTGGTCGAAAGCAACGGCTGTGCCGTGAAAGGCCGAGGCAAGTTGGACGGCGCGCTCGTAGGTGCGATTCGTGACATAAATCGCGCCGGCGCCGCCGCGAAGCAGATGACGGGCGGCGAGTTCGCTCATCTTGCCTGCGCCGATGATGAAGATGGTCTTGTGTTCGAGGCTGCCAAAGATCTTCTTGGCCAACTCAACCGCAGCGTAAGAAACCGAGACTGCGGCGCTGCCCAGCGCGGTCTCCCGCCGCACCCGCTTTGCTACCGCCAGGGCCTGGCTCACGATTTCCTTGAGCGTGCTGGTCAGTCCCCCGGCCTCGGTCGCCAACTGAAAGGCTCGCTTCAGTTGTCCGAGGATTTGAGGTTCGCCCAGAACCATCGAATCGAGACTGGCAGCCACACGGAATAAATGAAGCACTGCCTCCTGCTGCTGATAGTGGTAAAAGCAGTGTTGGAAGGGCGCAACTTCGAAACCCAAGTAATCCGTCAGGAATTGTTCGATGATCGCTTTGGCATCGGCCGCGTCTTCCGCCGAGGCCAACACTTCAACGCGGTTGCAGGTGGAGAGTATAAGGGCTTCGCGAATGCCTTCGCGGCGGAGCAAGGCCGCGACGGCTTCCGGGAGGCGCGACTCGGGGATATTCAATCGCTCACGGATATTGACGGGAGCGGTGCGATGATTGACGCCAATGAGGATTACGTGCATGCCTGAATTTCAAATCGCGGCTAAATCTCAAATTTGAAATTTGAGATTTCAAACTCTCTTAACGTATTCGGCCCCCTCTCCCAGGGGAGACCACTACCTGCCGTCCGTGGGGGTGGTCATGGCAGGTCAAGTTACAGGAATTGGTGGCCCGGTTATAGGACATCGGAGTTGCTGCATTGGGGGCGACGACGCGAATGTCAAAGTTCACCAATCGTTCGCCGGAAATAGTTCCTGACTGCGCGCCCAAGCCATGCGAAGCATGGCACACCGAGCACGAGAAGCCATCCTGGACCACATGGCGGGAATGCTCGCTGAAGCTGGGGCTGTTCATGATCTTTGACAGATCGTGGCATTTGGCGCACAAAGCGTAAGGGCCGCCGTTCGTGCCGCCCTGGGCGCTCAAGCTGGGATTAGGGAAGAGATTCGTGACGAGTTTACCTGGCACCGGCGCCTGGCTGAACTCATATCGTCGCTCCAGGATGTGCGCGAACATCGACCCGTGCGGGCCATTGGGCCCGGTGCCGCCGAACTCGCGATTGTCGTCGCTGTTATGACAATCGGTACAGAGAATTCGCATACCCATGCTGCGTCCCGAAGTCCTGCCATCCAGATTCAGCATGTTGAGACGGAGGCTGGGCTGTGGGAGGACACTGCTGCGGTCGTGAAATACCGGATGACTCGACCTCAGCGTCGAGTCGAATTCGGGAATAACGTTCAAACGATCCGTGGCAGAAACCACTCTTACGGGCAAATAGCCGAAATTGACGCTCGTTGTCTTGCCAGTGCTCGTGCCATGGCAGCGTAGACAGTTCTCGTATTGGTTGACGGCGGGATCGACGATGGTGGCGCCGTCGGTGGCGCTGATCCCCATGACCAGAGCTTGCGACGGGCGAATCCGAGGCCCGGCGGGGAAGCTGGCGACCCGGGTGGAGGCATGGGGATTATGGCAGTCGACGCAGGTTACATGGATGGTTTGATTCAGCAAAACGCTCTCGTCCGGGCGGTGAGGGGAATTGGCCACTGATAACGCATGGCCATATTTCGGCGCCACCATTTCGGCTAAAACGTTGGGGATCTGCGGAGAGACGACGGCGCTTCCGTTGTGACAAGTGATGCAGGTCTGGTCGTCCATCTCCTGCAGGAGTGAACCCGCCCCCTGGCCGTTGTGAGGTGCATGGCACGACAGGCAGCCGTTGCGCGATACTGAGCCGTAGGATCCCAGGGATACTTGCCGTGCGGCCGTCGGACTCGAGTACCCAGCGAGAGGGCTGTTTTGAGAGGCCAGTTGGGGCGCCAGCTTGTTGGTGGCCGTGGCGTGGATGCTGGTCTTCCATTCGGCCATGGGATTGGATTTGCGTGAGGTTGTGCCACCGGTCTGGGCGCTTCCGATGGCGCGACTCAATCCATGGGTTGCTTCCAGGACATTGGTCAGACCCATGCCGGATGCGCTGGGGATGGTGCTGTGGCAGGCAAGGCAGAGCGCGCTGCTGGAGTTATTGATGGCGAGAAACATCGGCGTGTTCGAGTCGATTTTCTGTACGTGAGGATTGTGGCAACTCGTGCACTCGACGTTTCCGTTGATGAGCCGCACGGCGCCCGTCGTGTCCGCCGTGGAAGGCGGATTGGCGGTCAACTGCGCAACCAGGTCTGGAGCAGCCTGCAAAGGAAGCACGAAGCTGACCGGATGCGTCGCGGAGAGGTTGGTACCATACACATCCGAGGCACTCATCTTGCCGGTCATCGGAATCTGGCCGTAAGCGACGGTGGCGCCAGGCGATCCCGCAACCGTGCCGTCGTGGCAACTCAGGCAGAGGGTGCTGTCCGTGCCCAGAGGCGGCGATGGGTTTATCTTGTTAACCAGAGTCGAACTACTGTAGACGGTATATGCCTGGACGCTTGAGAGTTTTGTGTTCCAAAGCGGCATTTGCCCTATGCCAGGCGCGCCATTCAAGCCGGAGTGCGGAGCATGGCAATACCAGCAGGAACCCGAGAGGCCGCCCTTCACGGGCGAAGTGCCGGCCGGCGAGAGATCGTGAGAGCCGATGACATCGTTCTGGGCACGCACCGGCAGGGTCACCAAAAGCAAAAAGGCAGATAGGCAGATGGGCAGGTAGGCAGATCGGCAGATCGGCAGAAAGGCCGAAGCAGAATATCCTACTGCCGACCTGCCGACCTGCCTA
>Ga0209517_10010826_pt1 | contig 10047 bp, 12 predicted proteins | sample PeaSoiMetSII2010_FD_187695 | JGI IMG/M metagenome (GOLD analysis project Ga0209517, IMG submission 187695) | Peat soil microbial communities from Weissenstadt, Germany - SII-2010 (SPAdes) (version 2) | ecosystem: Environmental > Terrestrial > Soil > Wetlands > Peat | place: Germany... | reverse complement strand
ACATTTTGCTGCTGCCTCCTACGTAATAGTAGGTGCCGGGGTGAAAGGCGACGCCATGTTTGTCGAGCCAGGTTTCGGCGGGAACATACCTCTGGCTGGCGAAAACGGCATCGACGTCCCAGTTCTCGGGCTCCTGCGGCAAGTAGTCTCCCCGCTCCAACATCGTAACCGTGAGACCGTGTTGCACCAGGCGGTTGGCAAGGGTTCCTCCGCCGATGCCACTGCCGATAATGACTACGTCGGAAGAAGAAGGCATGGCAACCTCAGGTCAGTGTCCCGTTGGAGAGAGAACATTCTAATAGTCCATGCGTCATCAGGGGCAAATCTTACGTGGACGAACCGGGCAAGTCAATGAAAGCGACTGGGTTGGCGGTGGGCCAAGGGGATCGTTGGCGTAACAGTGCGATAACACTTATTGACCCCAGTCGGCCAGTTCTCAATGAGTGATAACGCCTGATATCGCCAAATGATGTGGTGTGTTTTGCAGTCAAGTGCATCATGATCGCCGTCACCGCTAAAGCCGGGTTCCTCGGTATCCAAGCCTGGAACCGGGCGTTGTTTCCCGCCCGGTTCCGGCAAGGAACCTCACTGATAGTTAAACCAGGCATATTCAATCTCATTACCATACGTATATGCCGCCGAAAGCAGATTGCCCGTGCTTCCGTACATGAAGAGCTGCTGGGTGTTCGATTGCTCATAGTTAATCCAGGCACCGTCGGTTTGCTGGGCGTACGGAACACTCATGTAGGCGACGCCGTAGTCCGCCAGTTCCGGCAACACTCCGCCTTCGTAGGGCCGCTCCATGATCCATTCCGCCTGGTAGCCAAGAAACTGAACTTCCAGGTGCTTCGCCGCACGATTGCGACGCTCGCTCAAACCAAGGGGGGCGTCAAGGACGTGCAGGAGATCCTGGGGCACAGCCAGCCCGACATCACCGCCGGCGTCTACATGCAGCCGATCGCGGAGTGCGTGAAGCAGACGCAGGATGCGATTTACGCGGAGCTGACGGCGAGGCCGAAACTGGTGGCAGTATCCTGAAATCGAGTAATTTGGTACGCTTTGGTACGGTGGGCATTTTATGGATGGCCCGCAAGTGATAGAGTGAAAAGGGTTGGGCGCTTAACTCAGCGGTAGAGTGCCATCCTCACACGGTGGAAGTCGTAGGTTCAAATCCTACAGCGCCCACCATCTTTTCTATGGGTTAGCTGGCCTTGCGCTCTGTCTGCGCTCCGTTTATCGGAAAGGCAAGCTCTGCGACCTTCCGGCTAGCGGTGGACATCTCATCAGTTACAACGTCTCCGTAAATGTCCATCGTGGTTTTTATACTCGCGTGCCTCATCATTTTTTGCTGTACAGAAATCGGCGCGCCGGTTGCGTCCAGCCAAGAGCGGTACGTGTGCCGGAAGGCGTGGGTGCTTACGTGCCCAATCCCTGAAGCCTTCGCAGCTCGCGCAAGCTCATCACGCGTGCCTCCGTATGAGTAGGGTAGTCGGCCGATGCTATACGGACTGGCAAACACCCAATCGTCTGCATCACGGAATTGACTCGTTTGCTTCCACGCTTTGAGACGCGCAAGCAAACCGTCAGCGAGTACAAGCGCCTTGGCCGAGCCTTCCGTTTTGCAGTCATCCACGTGCTGCTCAACGATGCCCCTACGGATGCTGAGCTTAGATCCAAGCCAATCCACGTCACTCCAGCGAATCGCAAGAGCTTCGCTGATGCGCAAGCCCAGGCAGACGCAAAGTAGCGCCATGGTTGCGAAGGGCTCATGCAATTCGCACAGCAGAGCACTGAACTGCTCAGCCGTCAGACTGCGGGCCTTCCGCACCCTCTTGCTTGCTCCCTTGTTGACCACCAGCGAGATTGGGTTACGCGCAACCTCCAGAATCCCGGCCCACATTGCGAAGTCCACCAACGAATGCAGCAGACTGCGAACGTGCGTCTTGGACTTTGGAGCGAGCGGCAATTGTCGAAGCCACAATTCCACCGGCCGGGGTTGCACGTCTCGGATGAGCGTGTCACCCCATTTGGGCAGAACGTGATTATCCAGGAATGAGGTATACACCCGCGCGGTGCAAAGCCGCGTAGGCATTCGCTCGGCTTGGTATCGTGTGCTCACGTCTCTAACAGTTTCTTCAGTTGCTACCGCGGCGCGTGCCTGAATCTGAAGCAACTCAACAGCTCGCCAAGCCGCGGCTTTCGTCGGGTACTGCCGTTTGGTGCCGATCAGCTTCGACCGGCGCCTGCCGTGGTCATAGAACAAGTAGTTCCATGTACCGCGGCACCTATCGAAACGCACGCAGCCTACTGCGTGTCGCTGTGCTCTATCCATGCTGCCTCCCGTCAGCAGAGCCAGCGGATGACAGAGCAGACTCTAGCACAGCGGCTGGTTGCGATGCAGTGAGGGCGGCGTCCAGGTCTTCGCGCCTGAAACGCCAAACACAGCGCTTGGTGCCGGACAGCCGATAACCTCGAACTCGGCCTTGGCGGGCCCACAGTAGCAGCGTACGGGGCTTGGCACGTAGATATGCCGCGGCCTCGCGCGCCGTGAGCCATTCGGAATGGGGGAAGGTGGTCATCTAAACTCTGTCGAAACTCGGCCAAACCCCTACGAAACACCTAGGAAATGCGACTAAATGCATACGAAACACCCTCTCAAGGCATACAAAACACTGTCTCACTATCAAAAAGCCATTGGATATGGGTCTAAAAAGCTGCCCATCGTCCATTTGTCTATCGACTTAATAGGGATTAATACCCGTATCCCCGCCCCCCGTCTGTTTCTGCACGAAGGTCCGGCCCTTCAGCTTCGCAGCCTTGCATACGGGTGACCTAGCACCAGTGCGGTACGCTGCGCCCCAACGTTGCAACCCCATGGCGCGGGAGTGCTCATTGTTCTCTTCCATCGTGACCCTACGTGGGCAAAACCTTGTTCTGCCGCACAATGTCAAGCGGCGGGACCCTCGAACTGAGCGAGATGACCGCTGAGGAATTGGCCGGGTCCGTCGTCATCATTGACACAGCCGTCCGGTATCTGAAAGGCGATGAGAACTCATCCGAGCACATGCGGGCGTTTGCGGAAGACATCTTTAGACTGATGAAAGGTGGGGCAACGGCCGTATACGGGATATGGCGGACTTATCCAGGAATTCTAGAGAGAGCGCTTATTGGCCCAGGCTTCTAAAATGAGTAATCAATTCGGCGGACCTGGTGGTTCCGCGCGGACCAACTCGCTGGTCAACTGGGCCCTAATAATCTGGTCAACTGTCGCAACCAGGCGATAGCGCTCAGAACCCTCAATGAGCGATATCGGGATTTTTCGCCAACTATGCGACGAGCTGTTTACTGCGACTGTCGGACAGGATTATCGGGTCGTTTCCAGTTGATTCAGTCGCGCCCCCAAGAGATCAAGATCGTCCGTCAAGAGTGACGGGCTGAACATATCGATGTTCAAGAACCGTTTCAACAAGGCCGCAGGAGGAGCATCGAACCCGTTTTTCAACAGCGCAATATAGCGAGGTACAAACTCAGCTCGGTTGGAGGAATAAAGCTGGTAGTACTTTAGCGCGAGGAGTCCAGCGTAAACGTAGTTCACGTCGTACAGGGGATCTTCGTACATGAGCGAAACTGCGGCCCACCGATTACGGAGCTCGGGCGTGGTGGCAGGGAATATTGAGAATTGACCATCCACTTGCTGCGTCAGCTTGTCCAAGTCATCCGCGCCTCTAACTCTTCCCGCCGAGACTCCTTCATGGATCTCTTGTTCCAGCAGGGCGTCCTGCGCTCCATAGAAAGCGTCCAGGCCTTTGATGCGCATCCATTGTTCGCGATAGAACCGCTGCAAACGCGGATCAACTGCGTGCTCGGACAGATAGTCCGCCAGCACAAGTTCATTAAAAACCGCAAACGATTCAAAGAGAAAACTCGGCCCCTGAGCATAGAGGGGCTGGGCGTTGTGGGTTGTCATCAAGGCGCGGTGAATGGCGTGGCCACCTTCGTGTGCAATCACCGATAGATCTTTGAAAGTCCCATCGTAACGCCCGAAGAACAGCATGCTGGTGCTGCCCGTGAAACCGATGGAGAAACCAGCGGTGTAGCGATTTGGGGCTCCGCCGGGCAGGATATCAGCACGTCCGTTGGCAGGGCTCAACAGCGCATCGAAGGCTTCTTGATACTCTGTGCCCAAACCCGATAAAGCATCGTGGAAAATAGGCCCTGCGTTCGCCAGCGGAGTGACTGGCAGGACCAAGCCAGCCTGGGTAGCGGCCAAGTCCCAAACCTGCATTGGAGTTCCGTATGCCTGCTGGAAATCAGCTGCCCGGATCTTTTCGAAGCGTTTTACGATCTCCCCATGTTGCGCCATCAAATTGAGCAGAGCCCGAGTCTGCACGGGGTCCAAGTACGTGCTGCTGTATTTGCGCGATGGTGCGTCCTGATATCGATGCGCCTTCGCCAGCGAATCTTGTGCCCGGACGGTGTGAATGAGCGCAAATGCCAGGAGATCACGCTGACTCGCAAATCCGTGGTAGCGCGATTTGAATGCCGCTTCGCGCACACGCGGATCCGGATCGGATGCCAGCAAGTTTCGCTGCCGGATGACGTCGAGCGGCCCGGCTGAGGTTTGCACGGTTCCGAATGGAATGCCAGCCAGGATCTGATCATAGAGATCGTATTGCCACCCAGCGATCTCAGGATGGAATCGATCGAGGAGCCCCTCCTCAGGCCCAGGCAGCACGTGCTCGGCTTCACGGCGAATGTCTTCGATGGCAAATTTGTACGTCTTCAGACGCGGCGAGGCGACCATGAAAGCCCGGAGGCGTCCGCTGGGAATGGCCAGGATTTCCGGATTCAGGAACGAAGTTTTCCTGCTTACTTCAGACCCAAGCTTCTCGTTTTCGTCGCATGCAACATCCTTGCGGTTTAGTGAACAGCGCAAGCGAAGGTATCCCTCATGGCGGCGATAAAGCTTTAGGACAGCTTCGTAGGACTGCAATGCATTCAACAGATGCGGTCCCGTGTTGATTTGTCCCTTGAACTTTTCCAAATGCTTGAGGGCGGAATCCAGGTCACCCCGGGCTGCCACCTCGGCCGCAGGCGAGGCGAAGTAGTAGCGCCCCAGGTCAGCTGACAGTGCCTGCCCAGCCTGCGGTGTCTGCGCCGCAACCACGGCGGTCATTGCCGCGCACAGGAGCAGGGGAATGGAGTCGATTATCTTCATCTATTTGCCCCTTTCTGCTCAGGGTCATGCCATGGGACAACCTGAGTAATTGGGAGACGATCCGTTCCGCTTTGTTTTCTAGCGTTTCTGCCTAGCGCAAAGCGCCATCGGTGAGATGCTGTCTGCGCTTCTGCCACTCCGAGCTTTGAAGCACGCGCGGGCCGACTTCGATCAGCCGCGGTAGCATCTCGAAGACCGACACCGGAGTCCACTTCGTACCCTGGCGGGTGCGGAATCCGCGACGATTGATCTCATCGGCAATACGCGCGTACGAGCCTTCCTGAACGATGAGTTCCATCAACTGGAACAGGATTTCCCGCTCCGCCGGATTCTCTTCCAACCGCTGGGTCTCCGGCGCGATCTGTAGCCCGAATGGCACATCGGCTGGCAGCGGGTCCATAGCAGCTTCGACCTCGCGGCTTCGACATCCCGCTCCCACTCGATGGCCACTAGCTTCCAGCCTTCCTCGGTCTGATGTTTGAGATCCTCCATTCGCAGTGGACCCGAGACCACCTGACGCACTCGCTCAGTTTTCTTCATCGTCCGATACCTCGCCCTAGGAGTCTCGAGAACAGCGCAGCATCCGAAGCTCCAAACCATGCGAAGAAAAGTGCCTTGCTTGCAACACTCCAGTTTCGCGGGGGATTCAGGGACCCGTCCGCTTGTGGACTGGGGTGTCCGGAATCAGACAGGCTCTGGGTAACTGTTGAAATCAGGCGATTACACTCAGAACCCCGGTTGTGAGTGTAATCGCGATGTTACACCAATTGACTTGCGTCCCTGCGATAAACACCCGTTGGCATTTGAGACCTCCTCTCACTGAAGTTGCTGCTGGATCGACTTGCGGCAGTTCTTTTCCTTCTGACATGAGTACACGACCGTCCCGAGGCGCATCGAGATCGCGACACCCTCGTCGGTATGCTTGCCTGTCAATGAAGCAATGTCGCTCGACTGGAACAACGTTGACCTCGACGATGGCACGATCTTTATTGAGCGGGGGAAGACGCCGAATGCCCGCAGGACCTGTCCCGCTGACTCTGAGAGCGAGGTTAGCCCTCATAGGTCCGCAGCCTTCATTAGAAAAGGTGTCAGCGAGACAGGGGAGAGTCTTCGAGCAGTCAGCGTTCTACGTCAGCCATCAGTTCCGCCGACTTCGAGATGCGATGAAGCTGCCGACCGATTGCGTTTTACACAGTACACGGCACACGTTCTGTTCGAGGCTGGGGAGTGCGGGCGTGTCGGCCTACCAGATCATGCGCCTCGCGGGCCACTCTTCAGTCGCGGTCAGTCAACGATACGTTCACGAGGACATTGACGCACTGAAGGGCGCGATTGCTCAACTCTGAGCGAACGACTCTAGCCGATATTTTCGAGACCATAGACAAACCCGTCCTCATCCTCCTCTTCGGGTTTGTCTATGAGTTCAAACGGAATTCCGCCCCAGCGCCCGCAAAAAGGGCGAGGGCACAAATAGCCATCTACGCCATAGGCAATGATTTCGAAGTCTGGGTCGTTCCCTTCGGGTTGTTTGCCGGTCTTGTCAAACGGAATGAATACCCTCAGGTTGTCATAGGCGATTTCCACCGTTACGGATTTCTCGGTGATTCGTATTACCTTGCCTTCTTTAAGTTCCCGCCACCAGCCTCTTTGGACGGGATGCAGTTCGCGAAGCCACTTCCAGCTTCGCATCCAGACTTTCTGACCTTCCACCAGTTTGCTTGTGTCCATAACGCTTCTCCTCTTTGGTCCCTCTCAGTCAGTCAAACTCTTGAGGCGTGACTTTTTCCGCAGTCACTTGACGTGCCCGAGAGTTGCTTCAGACACCACATTCGCCGAGCCGATAACGAAGGCTGGATTGCCGCCGTGATGCGGGGAGTTGATGATCTCCCCGGTCGCTTCGACGATGTTGAAGATGCGAAGCGGGTGTCCGCAGAGCAGTATGTTGAGCACTCGTCCGAATTCGTCGAGAGCCGTATTTCCGAATATGGAATCGTGCGCGTCGGTCGCCAAACGTGCTTGGCAGTTAGCCCTTTGTCGTCGAGGATGATTGTCGAGGGCCAGAGCCACAATGAGAACGTCATCCATGCCAATCCGATTCCTAATATCACAGCGCCGTCGCCTTCACGCCAGCAGCCGGGAAATATGATTGCGCCAGCTTTACGTTTGGCTCTGGCCGTCTCGGCACTGAGCAACATCCATCGCATTACGATGGGTGTCACGAAGGGGCAGAAACCCAGTAAGGTTGGAGTGTCATGCGGTGCCGTGAAACCCAATAACACCAGAAGTTTATACTCAGTTGTCTTTTCCCGGGAATTGTTTCGGTGTTTTGCCAAAACTTGCGAAGTTGGCGAAACCAGGCGATTACGCTCACAACTGGGCTTGGCTAGGCCGCATTCTTCGGATTACACGGAGGCCTGCACTCCCGCGTTTTCGCGCTTGGCTTCCTGGGCGCTAGCCCAAACCGCCCGGTCTTTGGCCCAAGCGCGCAACTCAGCAATTTCCTCGGCGCGGGTGATCGACAGCGGAACCGTGGATGAGAGCGCGGTGAGAAGGTCCTTGGTGCTCAGTTCCTGCTTGCGGGCAAACACGGCGTAGAGGGCGGTTTGCACGGCGGATTCGATTTCCGCTCCGGAGAAGCCTTTGGCCGCCGCTGCCACTTGATTGAGATCGTAGTCGGCGGGGTTGCGTTTGCGCTTTGTTAGCTGGATGGAGAATATCTGCTTGCGTTCGGCTGCGCTGGGCAAGTCCACGAAGAAGAGTTCATCGAAGCGTCCCTTGCGAATTAACTCCGGCGGCAGCACGGTTACGTTGTTGCAGGTCGCGGCTACGAAGACAGCGGGCTTGCGCTCCTGCATCCAGGATAGAAACGACGCCAGCAGGCGCGACGAAACGCCCGCGTCGGCGGAGGCGGAATCGGGGCCGCTTCCGGCAAAGACTTTTTCCAACTCGTCGATCCACAACACGCAGGGCGCGAGGCCTTCGGCCACTCGGAAGACTTTGTGAATCCGCTTTTCCGTTTCGCCGATGTACTTGTCGTAGATTGCAGCGGTATCGAACTTCACGAGAGGAATCTTCCATTCTCCGGCAATCGCGCGTGCACACAAACTCTTGCCGCATCCCTGTACGCCGAGAATGATGACGCCCTTGGGCGGATCGAGGCCGAACTTGAGGGCTTGCGCATCCCAGGAATTTCTTCGTTGCGCGAGCCAGCTTTTCAGATTCTCCAAACCGCCGACGCTCGCCATGTTATTGGTCGCGTCCACGAACTCGAGCATCTCGGAGCGCTTGAGCAGAGCCTTCTTCGCCTCCAGGACATCGGTGACGCAATCGGCCGAGACCGCGTAGCGCGCTACCACGGCTTGCGAGATCGCCCTTTCCGCTTCTTCTTCGGTTAGGCCGAGAAGACTCGCCGCCAGGATATCGAGCCCCGCAGCATCAAGTTTTCTTTGCACGGTATGGGTTTTGCCGATGCGAACCAGGGTCTCGTCTACGATCTGCCGGAGTCGTTGACGATCGGGGAGCGCCAAGTCAAAGAATTCCACCAAGCCCGCCAGTTCCGGAGGAATCACGACGCGAGGGCCGGTGATGATTACTGTTCTACGATTCGCGGAAAACTTCTGGCCCACATCCCGCAACCTTCGCACCACGACCGCGTCCTCCAGATGGCGGTGAAAATCCTTGAGGATGAAAGTCGCCTCGATCGACACGGCTTCCAGATTTCCCAGCATCTGCGCGGGATCCTGACTGTTATAGATCGCTTTGGAGTTCTGTTCAGGGTCGGTTCGTCGAGCTGGGTCATAGCCGCCGGGTGGTAACGCGTCTTCGAACTGCGGATCCGGCGAGTTGGTGCCGGAGCGTGCCAGGCCGCTGGCGATTGTCCATTCAAATGTCGCGAGGTTCAGGTCAGTGCAGGCCACCCGAACCAGACGCACCGCGCGGACTTCCTCGACCGTCTCCATGACGACGATGGGGGTCGAAGAGTTGATCAGAACCTTCAGCCGGTCGATTGGACTTTGGGGCGAATTCATATGTATTTGACCCGGCGCGACTTGCTCCCGTAGAATACAGCTTCGGCTCCCACCGGAACATCTTCCTAGCGCAATCTAGGACAAACAAAGGTAATCAAGCCGCATGGCGAATCATTTTTCGGCGCTGAAACGCGCCCGACAGACCGAGAAGCGAACCGTCCGCAACCGGGCCAACACTTCGCAACTGCGCACGGCTCTGCGGAGCCTGCGCGAGAGCCTGGAAAAAGGCGACAAAGCCGCCGCCGGCCAGACCTACCGGCAGACCGTATCGGCGCTCGACAAGGCAATCCAGAAGGGCGTACTGCACGAAAACACGGCCTCGCGCTACAAGTCCCGCCTGGCGGCGCGGCTGAACGGGCTGAAGTAGGCCGGGGAAAAAATCGGGTCTCGAAGCCCAGCGCGTCTGCGTGAGAACTGGGTCGTCCCTCCGGGACTCCATTGCCGTTTCAGCGGTGGTTACCTAAGCCGATGAAAACACGGTAACTGGCTCTGTTTTCATAGTCAAGCGCAGAATGCGAAGATGGTAACTTCCGTGGGATGAAGGGTGGAAAATGCGATAAGGCTTCCACTAAACTTTCACATCGAAGGCGCAATGGCCGCTGTCAGGCGCGCGGTTTCGTGTCCAAGATTCTCATCGCGGTCCCAGCGCTACAGAACGGACCCGTTCGCCAACCGTAGTTTCATCCGCTCCGCTGCCGTCATCGGTTGGGATTGCCATCACCGGACTTGCAGGGGGGTCACGCGGGGTCATTGGGGCGTACTTGGCAGACGTTTGGACAAGGATTTGGGCAAGGATTATTT
>Ga0209517_10010825_pt1 | contig 10047 bp, 10 predicted proteins | sample PeaSoiMetSII2010_FD_187695 | JGI IMG/M metagenome (GOLD analysis project Ga0209517, IMG submission 187695) | Peat soil microbial communities from Weissenstadt, Germany - SII-2010 (SPAdes) (version 2) | ecosystem: Environmental > Terrestrial > Soil > Wetlands > Peat | place: Germany... | reverse complement strand
TCGCCGCCGCCTGCACGATCTTGAGCTCAGTGATGCCGGCATCGCCGAGGCCTTTCACCTCGCGCAGCCGCGTCTCCGGCGCGGCAATGACTTCGGCGAACGAGCCGAATTTCTCCAACAACGATTTGGCCAGCGGCTTGACGTCACGTCGCGGCAAGGCGCGGAACAACAACAATTCCAACAGCTCATAATCGGACAAAGCGTCGGTGCCGGCGTCGCGAAAGCGCTGGCGCAGCCGTTCGCGGTGGCCGTGATAATGCGGCGAGGCCTCGGCGAGGCCGGCTTTGCTGTCGCGCTTCTTTTCCAGCATGGGACTTCAAACGCAACCCTGTCCCGCCGCGTCCGCAATCGCCGCGGCCGATGTCGCCTAGGATGCCCGGACCAGGAATTTTTGCAATCGCCTTGCGGCGGCCAGGCCGCTATCAAGCCGGATATGGCGGCTTGTCGAGGCCCTTTGGCGACAGCGTGAAAATCTCGACGCCGGTCTCGGTGACGCCGACGCTGTGCTCGAATTGCGCCGACAGCGAGCGGTCGCGGGTCACCGCGGTCCAACCGTCGGACAGCACCTTCACGTGGGCGCGGCCGAGATTGATCATCGGCTCGACGGTGAAAAACATGCCCGGCTTGAGCACGATGCCCTCGCCCGGCCGTCCGACATGGACGATGTTCGGCTCGTCGTGGAACAGCCGGCCCAGGCCGTGGCCGCAGAAATCGCGCACCACGCTCATGTGCTGGGCCTCGACATAGGTCTGGATGGCGTGGCCGATATCGCCGGTGGTGGCGCCGGGCTTGATCGCGGCGATGCCGCGCATCATGCCCTCATAGGTGACCTCGATCAGCCGCTCGGCGCGGCGGGGAATTTCGCCGACCGCATACATGCGGCTGGAATCGCCGTGCCAATGATCGAGGATGAGCGTCACATCGACATTGACGATGTCACCTTCGCGCAGCGGCTTTTCGCCGGGAATGCCGTGGCAGACCACGTGATTGACCGAGGTACAGGTTGCCTTGCGGTAGCCGCGATACATCAGCGTCGCCGGCATGGCGCCGTGATCTTGGCCGAACTCGTAGACCAGCCGGTCGATGCGCTCGGTGGAGACGCCGGGCTTGATCTCGGGCACCAGCATGTCGAGGCACTCGGCCGCCAGCCGGCCGGCCTTGCGCATGCCTTCGAACGCGTCGGCGCCGTGGATCTTGATCTGGCCGGTTTTGCGGAGCGGCGCGCAGGCCGCGTCGACATAGGTCATGGCGCTTGGAGAGAAAATGCCCGTGGCTATTTGCCCGCAATGTAAGCATACGCGCGGCCAACGCAAGCAATCCGAAAGCGACCGCTAGTCGATCGGAACCGGCGCCGCGATCTCGATGCCATCGACCGTGATCGCGCAGCGCCAAGCCAGCGTCTCGACGCCGGCCGCGCGGGCGCGGTCGAACGCCGCCGCATAGGCCGGGTCGATGTCACGAGCGACGGCGAAACGTTCGGCCGATGGAATCTGGATGACAAAGAGCAGCACGGCGCGCGCCCCGCCCCGCACCGCCGCCGCCAACTCGTCGAGATGCTTGGCGCCGCGGGCGGTCACGCTATCGGGAAATTCCGCCAGGCTTGGCTTGCGCATGAGATGGACGTTCTTCACTTCCAGGTAGCACGGCGGCCGTCTTGGGTCTTCGAGCAGGAAATCGAACCGGGAATTGAGGCCAAATTTCACTTCGCGCCGGACCGACGCGTAGTCGCGCAATTGCGGGATCAGTCCGGTCTCGATGACCTCGGCGACCAGCACATTGGGGTGGCTGGTATTGACGCCGACGAGTTCGGGGCCGCGGCCGAAATCGGCTTCGACAAGCTCCCAGTTGAAGGGAAGCTTGCGCATCGGATTTTCCGAATTGGACAGCCAGATGCGCGAAAACGGCCGGTCGAGGCCGGTCATGGCGCCCGGATTGGCGACATGGACGGTGAGCATGTCGCCATTTTCGAGCACCACGTCGGCAAGGAACCGCTTGTAGCGGCGGGCCAGCGTGGCCGGAATAAGCTTGGAGGGGAAACGCATGGCCCGCACCAATAAGCCCTCCCGCCAAGTCGTGGGAAGGGCTTTGCGCGCGGCGCCGTCAGGACGCGATCTTGCCGCCCAGCTCGTCCGCGATATGGACGCGGATGATCTCGTCGAACGACGCCTCCGCCTGAAAACCGAGCGCCAGCGCGCGGCGGGGATCGAACCGGCTCGGCCAGCCGGCGACGATGCGCGCCACCAGCGGGTCGGGCTCACGGCGGATGCGCGCGGCCGCTTTGTCGCCGGCGATTCGGCGCAGCGCGGCGATCTGCTCGGCCACGGTGCAGCACACGCCGGGCATGGTGAGGTTGACGCGGGGGCCGAGCTTTTCGCGGTCGACGCCGGCGGCGTGAATGAGAAACCCCACCGCGGCGCGAGGACTCGCGTGCCAGTGCAGCACGCTGTCGGCGACCGGCAAGATAGCCTCCTCGCCCGCGAGCGGCTCGCGAATGATCGACGAGAAAAAACCGGACGCCGCCTTGTTCGGCCGGCCCGGCCGCACCACGATGCTCGGCAGCCGGATGCCGATGGCATCCAGAAATCCGCGGCGGGTGTAATCGGCGAGCAGCAATTCGACGATCGCCTTCTGGGTGCCGTAGGAGGTGAGCGGAGTCAGATGGAAATCGTCGGCGATGGTTTCCGGAAACGGCGCGCCGAACACCGCGATCGACGAGGTGAAGACCAGGCGCGGGCGATAGCCTTCGCCGGTAACGCGGATCGCCTCGATGAGCGCGCGTGAGCCGTCGAGATTGACGTGGACGCCTTTTTCGAAATCGAGCTCCGCCTCGCCGGACACCACCGCGGCGAGATGGAAGATCACGTCGGGCCGGCCGGCGACGGCGGCGCGCGCCGCGGCGGCATCGGCAATATCGGCGGCGCTGGCCACGACGCTGCCGGTAAAGCCTTGCGGCTTTTGCGGGGCGCTGACGTCGATCAGCGTAAGCTTGTCGATCGGCTGGCCGTTGAGCGTGCCGGCAGCGACCAGCCGCACCACGAGCTTGCGCCCGATCATTCCGGCGGCGCCGGTGATGAGAATGTGCATGGGTTACCGGCTTACTTTAAAGCGCCATCCCGCCGTCGACGAGATGGGTCTGGCCGGTAATGTAGCTTGCCTCGTCGCTGGCAAGAAAGAGGGCGAGCAAGGCGACTTCCTTGGCGGTGCCGAGTCGGCCCATCGGCTGGCGGTCGACGAAAGCCTGACGAATCACGTCGAGCGGTTTTCCAGTCTCCTTCGACAGTGCGGCGACGCGCTCTTCCAGCGACGGCGACTCGATCGTGCCGGGACAGATGGCGTTGCAGCGGATTCCTTGCTTGATGAAATCAGCGGCGATCGCCTTGGTCAGCCCGATTACCGCCGCCTTGGTCGCGCCATAGGCGTAACGATTTGGTACGCCGCGGATCGACGACACCGCCGAAGATATATTGACGATCGAGCCGGATCTTTTCTTCTCCAGCATCGCCGGCAGGAATGCCCTGATCATGCGATGCATGGATTTGACGTTCAGATCGAACGAAAAATCCCAGTCCTTGTCCGAGCAATCGAAGATCGTGCCCTGGTGCACATAGCCGGCGCAATTGACCAAGATATCGAGCGCGCCGAATTCGCGCGCAACGTCCGCGGCGAGCGTGTCGATATTGTCTTGCGCGCGCACATCAAGTTTGATGCCCTTCTTGGCCTTCAGGCCATGGAGTTTGTCCTCGACGACGTCGGTCGCGATGACAGCCGCACCTTCGGCGATGAAAGTCTCGGCAATGGCGCGGCCGATGCCTTGACCGGCGGCGGTCACCAGCGCGACCTTGCCTTGCAATCTATTGCTCATGCTTGCCTCACGCCTTCTGGCTGTTCAAGGCCGCGAGACTGAGTCTCTGCCGGCCTTCGCTGTCGAAATTCTCCGGCGCAAGCCAAAGCTCGAAGTTGCGCTTGCGCGCCGGCCATTCGCAGTCGAGCATGGAAAACCAGGCGTTGTCGCGGTTGCGGCCCTTGGCAATCATGTATTGACGGAACGTGCCTTCGTAGACGAAACCGTAGCGCAGCGCGGCGCGCCATGATGGCGCGTTGAGCGCATCGCATTTCCATTCGTAGCGCCGATAGCCGAGCGTCTCGAAGACGTAACGCGCCAACAGGTATTGAGTTTCAGTTCCCAGCGGCGTCCGCTGCAAGGCCGGCGAATAAAGCACGTGCCCGACTTCGATCACCCGCATCTCCGGCACGATGCGCATCAGGGTCAGATAGCCGACGGCACGATCGGAAGGGTCGATGATCGCGTAGGCATAGGGATCGTCCGCCGCCGCGCGTCTCTCGATGCAAGGAACAAATTCAGCGGCGGTCGCGAACGGCCCGTCGGCCCCGATATAAGTCCAGACTTCGTAGTGCCCGGCGAACACCGCCCACAAGTCCTTGGCGTGCGCAGGGGTGAGCTTTTCGAGGCGGCCATAGCGGCCCTTCAGCGTCACCGGGCCGGGTCGCGGTGCAGGCGTCGGGTCGTCGACTGGCAAGCCGACAGGCTGGCCGGTTTGCGGATGCGGTTCGAAAGCGGTCATGACGAGAATTTCTTGCGATCCTCGCTGAAAAACTTGTTCAGCTCGGGATTGGTGATCAGCCCGGCGAAGCCGTCGAACTTGCCGTCCTTGGCGATATCGGTGGCGACGCGGATGAAGGCATGCATCGCCACGCGGGCGAGCGAGCCGCCGACGCTGATGCGGCGCACGCCCATCGCCGCGATGTCGTCGACGGTGAAGCCGAACGCGCCGCTGTTGAGGAAGTTCACCGGCTTCGGCGCCACCGCTTGCACCACCGCCTCGATCTGTTCGCGGGTCTTGATGCCCGGCGCATAGAGGCAATCGGCGCCGGCCGCGGCGTAGGCTTTGAGCCGGCGGATGGCGTCGTCGAGATCGGGCACGCCGCGGATGAAATTTTCCGCCCGCGCGGTGAACACCACGTCGCCGCCGGCGCGATCGACCGCCGTGCGCGCCGCCTTGACGCGCGCCACGGAGAGATCGAAGTCGTAGAGCGGCGTGGCGGAATTGTTCGGCGAATCCTCGATCGACAGCCCGGCGACGCCGGTCTCGATGCAGCGTGTCACGCTGTCGGCCACGCCTGCGGGATCGTCGGCAAAGCCATTCTCGAAATCGGCATTGAGCGGAACGTCGGTCGCCGCCGCCAATTCGCGATAGTGCGCCAGCACGTCATCGCGGCTCTGGGCGCCATCGGCAAAACCTTGCGCATGGGCATGGCCGGCGCTGGTCGTCGCCAACGCCTTGAAACCAAGGCCTTGCAGATAACGCGCGCTGCCGACGTTCCACGGATTGGGAATGACGAAACAGCCGGCCTCATGCAGCTTGCGAAAGGTCTTGCGCTTGTCGGCCGTGGATGGACGGGAGCCCGGCATGGCAATCTCCGTGATGTTGCAAGTCGATCAGCTTTTGTCACCGTCGGCGACATGCGCCATGTATTTCTCATATTCCGCGCGCGTGATCACGCCGCCTTCGCGCGCGACCCTATCCTGGTCGCGTTTCGACAGCGAGGCTTGCACGTCGTCGACGCGTTTCCACGCCGCCAGCGGCGCATGCGACCCCGGATGCGGCACATATTCGGATTCTTCGACCTTGCGGTAGCGGTGGACGTAACGCGGGCAGTTGCGGAAGATCTCGGTCACCGCGACACGCACGACCAGCTGCGCTTCGGCATAATCGGCCAGCAGCGGATCGTTGTCGTCGACGCTGGCGATGCCCTGCACGCGGATGCGATGCGGCCGTTCGAAATTGAGAAACAACAGGCCGACCTTGTCGTTGCCGACGAGATTGCCCATCGAATAGAACATGCCGTTGCCGTCGTAGGATGGGAACGCCAGCGTCTTGCCGTCGAGCACGCGCACAAAACCCGGCTCACCGCCTTTGTAGGACACTGTCGGCCGGCCCTCGTGATCGATGGTCGCGAGCCAGAACATGTCGCGGCTCTCGATGAACGCCTTGTGCTCCGCCGTGATCTCGGTGACGAGCACGCGTTTCTCGACGTTGTCGGCCAGCCGCCGCATGTCGAAACGATCCTGCAGCGCGCGATGGTTGGGGCCGTAAAGCCTGCTCATTGCCACGTCTCCTTGTCGCGTCTCTTCGGGCGCCGGATCAGTGATTGTCCCGGGGCACGAATTTCTGAGCGACCCGCTGATACTTCACCGCGGGCTCCAAAACCATGCCTTCGGCGAGCTGATCGACCATGGCGCGCTGGATTTCCTGCCACGGCGTCTGGCTCGCCGGATAGTGATAGCCGCCGTCCTTCTGCAACGCCGCGCGCCGCGCCGTCAGTTCCATGTCGGAGATCAGAATATCCGCGGTGCCCTTATTGAGATCGATGCGCACCCGGTCCCCGGTCCTGAGCAGCGCCAGCCCGCCGCCGGCCGCCGCCTCCGGCGAGGCGTTGAGGATCGACGGCGAGCCCGATGTGCCGGATTGCCGGCCGTCGCCGATGCAGGCCAGCGATGTCACGCCCTTTTTGATCAACGCCGCGGGCGGCTGCATGTTCACGACCTCGGCCGAGCCGGGATAGCCGATCGCTCCGACGCCGCGCATGAACAGGACGCTGTGCTCGTCGATGCCCAGCGCCGGATCGTCGATGCGATGGTGATAATCCTCAGGGCCGTCGAAAACCACGGCACGGCCCTCGAACGCATTCGGATCTTTGGCATTGCTCAGGTAGCGTTGGCGAAATTCGTCGGAGATCACGCTGGTCTTCATGATCGCGGAATCGAACAGATTGCCGTGCAGCACTTTGAAGCCGGCATGGGGCTTGAGCGGCTTGCCGTAAGGCCGGATGACATCGGCATTACTGGATTTTGCCTCGGCGACGTTCTCGGCGAAGGTCTTGCCGTTGATGGTGAGCGCATCGCCATGCAGCCGGTTGGCCTGCAGCAATTCATGCATCACCGCCGGCAGGCCGCCGGCGCGGAAATAATCCTCGCCGAGATATTCGCCGGCCGGCTGCATGTTGACCAATAGCGGCACGTCGTAGCCGACCTTTTCCCAGTCTTCGATGGCGAGCCTGACACCGACGTGGCGGGCGATGGCATTGAGATGGATCGGCGCGTTGGTCGAGCCGCCGATGGCCGAACAGGCGACGATAGCGTTCTCGAATGCGGCGCGGGTCAGAATGTCGGACGGCTTGAGATCCTCGCGCACGATTTCCACCGCGCGCACGCCGGTCTCATAGGCGATGCGGGCGCGCTCCCGGTACGGCGCCGGGATCGCGGCGCATCCTGGCAGCGACATGCCGAGCGCTTCCGCCATGGCGTTCATAGTCGACGCAGTGCCCATGGTGTTGCAGTGGCCGATCGACGGCGCCGACGAGGCGGCGATGTCGATGAACTCGTTGTAGTCGATGCGGCCGGCGGCAACATCCTGGCGCGCCTGCCACAGCACGGTGCCGGAACCGGCGAGCTTGCCGTTGTGATAGCCGTCCAGCATTGGGCCGCCGGACAGCACGATGGCGGGCGTATTGACCGTTGCCGCCGCCATCAGACATGCCGGTGTCGTCTTGTCGCAACCGGTCATCAGCACCACGCCGTCGAGCGGATAGCCGTACAGCACTTCGACCAGGCCGAGATAAGCGAGGTTGCGGTCGAGCGCCGCGGTCGGGCGCTTGCCGGTCTCCTGAATTGGATGCACCGGAAATTCCATCGCGAGACCGCCGGCGGTGCGGATGCCTTCGCGCACACGCTCGGCAAGCTGCAGATGATGTCGGTTGCACGGGCTGAGATCGGAGCCGGTCTGCGCGATGCCGATAATCGGTTTGCCGGAGGTCAGCTCCTCGCGGGTGAGGCCGTAATTGAGATAGCGCTCGAGATAGAGCGCGGTCATGCCCGGATTGTCCGGATTGTCGAACCACAATTGCGAGCGCAGACGGCGCTGGTGTTGGTCGTGCGGCTTGCCGTTTTTCGCCATCATCGTCTCCCGCGATTTATTCCCTTGAGCGCGCAGATGCCTGCAATGCGATTTCCGCAAATCCAGGAATGTCCCTTCGGTAGATATAGCGATTTTACGAGAGCGCGAGCGGTGCGCGCCGCAGATAAAGGCAGTTGCTGCGGATTTGCGCGCAATGCTTTGCGCCGATTCGAGAATTTATCCGCCTCGTTTTTGTGCTTATTGCGATGCAATATAAACATGCTCGTCGCGGCCGTAATATTCCCGTTAACTAACTGAATTTGGCTAACAATATCGTGACAGGCCAGTGACTCAACGAGGCTTGTGCAACGCAAAATCCGGCGTAGGTAGACCGGCAAGGGTGACCGTAATCGGAGAAAGCAAAAATGAAATCCCTCAGCACCAAGCTGGTTCTGTCCGCGCTGGGCGTTGCGTTGCTCGCCACGCCGGCTTTTGCCGCGAAGCATCATCAGGCTTCGTATCAAGGGCTGCAGAACTCGGCCGCTGGCACCGCACCCACCACCGATGTCGGAACCTACCCGAATGGCGCGACCCGCACCGGCAGCGCTTATTCGCGCGAGTCCGGCGCGGATGACAACGTGGTCCGCTCGGTTCCTTTTGGCATAAACTGAGCTCGGTTCCTTTTGACGTGAACTGAGATGTGCAGAGCCCCGGACATATGTCCGGGGCTCTTGCTTTGTGCCGGGCGCCGTCGTGTTTGCATTTGACGGCCGATTTTGTTGAACTGCCCCGCTGACAAGAAACGCGGGGAACGCCATGCTGAAGACCGTCGCTGCCTTCGATCGGATCGGCGAGGAGAACGCCTTCGCCGTGCTGGCGCGGGCCATGCAGCTGATGTCGCAAGGACGCGACATCATCAATCTCGGCATCGGCCAGCCCGATTTCCGCACGCCCGATTTCATCGTCGAGGCGGCGATCAAGGCGTTGCGCGACGGCCATCACGGCTATACGCCCGCGGTCGGCATTGCGCCGCTGCGCGAAGCGGTGGCCGCCGACCTGCATAAGCGTTTTGAGGTCAGCGTGTCGCCCGACAGCGTCATGATCATGCCGGGCGGCAAGCCGACCATGTTCATGTCGATCCTGATGTTCGGCGAGCCGGGCGTGGATATTCTTTATCCCGATCCAGGTTTCCCGATCTATCGCTCGATGATCGAATATACCGGCGCGCGGCCGATCCCGGTGCCGATCCGCGAAGAGAACAGTTTCGCGTTCTCCGCTGAAGAAACCTTAAGCCTGATCACGCCGCAGACCCGGCTCCTCATCCTCAACTCGCCGGCCAATCCGACCGGCGGCGTGACGCCCAAGGCCGAAGTCGACAAGCTGGTCGCCGGGCTCGAGCGCTATCCCGACGTCGCCGTCATGTCGGACGAGATCTACGACCACATGGTTTATGACGGCGAGACCCATGTGTGCCTGTTGTCGTATCCGTCGATCCGCGACCGGCTGATCCTGCTCAACGGCTGGTCGAAAACCTATGCCATGACCGGCTGGCGGCTCGGCTATGCGATATGGCCCGGCAAGCTCTACAACTATGCGCGCAAGCTCGCGGTCAACCTGCATTCCTGCGTCAATGCCTCGGCGCAATATGCCGGCCTTGCCGCCCTCACCGGCCCGCAGGACGAAGCGGCAAAGATGGTCGCCGAGTTCGATAAGCGCCGCAAAATCGTCGTCGCCGGCCTCAACAAGCTTCCCGGCACGTCCTGCGCCACGCCCAAAGGCGCGTTCTACGCGTTTCCCAACATCAAGCGCACCGGCTGGAAGGCCAAGCCGCTCGCCAATGCGCTCCTGGAAGACGCCGGCGTCGCGCTGATCGGCGGCCCGGATTTCGGCGTGCTCGGCGAAGGCTATATGCGCGTGTCCTATGCCAACTCGACGGAAAACATCCTCAAAGCGCTCGACCGCATGGGCGAGTTCTTGACCAGCCGCAAGGCGGCGTGATCCTTCCGTCATGGCCGGGCTTGATGTTTAGCCCGGAGACATGATCGACACCTGTTCGGATACATCACCGAGAGTTTTGTGTTGGGTCAAGTCGATGTTTGCAACTTCGTAGGCTCCGAAGAAGACGCGGTAT
>Ga0209517_10010823_pt1 | contig 10049 bp, 13 predicted proteins | sample PeaSoiMetSII2010_FD_187695 | JGI IMG/M metagenome (GOLD analysis project Ga0209517, IMG submission 187695) | Peat soil microbial communities from Weissenstadt, Germany - SII-2010 (SPAdes) (version 2) | ecosystem: Environmental > Terrestrial > Soil > Wetlands > Peat | place: Germany... | reverse complement strand
ATCGACAAGCACAACGACAAACCCAAGCCATTCATCTGGACGGCGAAGGCCGCCGATATCTTAGAGAAGGTGAAGCGCGCCCGCACCAGCCTGGATAATCGTCATTCTGCTTGACGCACTACACTAGCTTTCGTGTGCTTGGCAACGACTGCGCTGTTTGTGAGTTCGGGTGGGAGCCTTTCGGGGATTTGGACTACGGCCAACACTCGGTTGAGTGCGGCTAATACAGCGGCGAGTTAAGCGGCAATCAACATCGGTGGGGATCGATGGGTCTGAGGGGGAGTGATCCGTCATTGTCGGAATCCGTTCTTCAGACCTTCTAGAATGTCGCTCAGTAGGCCCATGACAATCCAGCCGAAAATCCCAACGACAACGATGAGTATCATGAGGAGAAGCCCGATGAAGCCGAATCCCCGAAATAGCTCACCGCCTGCATCATCAGCGTACAGAGATCCCGCCATCAAGAATGTCAGGAGTAGCCGGTTCATCGTCCTTTCATCCTCATCCGATTTGCCTTCGACAAAGCTTTGAACGCACGGTCTACTTCGCCAGCACGGGAATGTTACTCAGCCTACCGCTCGATGAGGTGCGAAGCCCTACTACACTGATTTGGCCATTCGGAGGGGTGTCGAACTCGACAGTGCCTCGTTTGCCCGAGGTGAAGCTGTAGCTCTTGGCCAATGTGAAGGATGTGTGCCCGTGTGCCGGGAGATCAATCGTGGCGGTACCTAGCTTGGCTCCCTTATCGTCACGGACAATGATTGAAACGTTCGCAGTCTGGTTCGAGATGTTGGCAACGTCTAGCGTGGTTGAAAGGCCGTTGGTGTTGTCGAAGGCGAGAATATAGGCGGTGGCGTTGCGAGTTTCGAGCGGAACCACAGTTTCTTGGCCGGTTGGACTGTAGTGGCAGATGGCGAAGCTGCCAACAGTGCCTCCCGTACTCAGAATGGCGGAGCCGATTTCGGTGTTGGTTCCACTGGTTTCGACTACCAGGGTGTTCCCAGCGGCAATGGTCTCGCTGAGTACGGAGGTGGTTGTCTTGGCTCCCGAATCCTCGAAGGTCAGAGGTAACGATAGCGGATTGCCGTTGTTGTCGAAGAAGCTCAACTTGGCTTGCGCCGAAGAGGAGCCGGTGTTAGCCAGAGTGAATGTGGTCTGCCATCCACCGCCAGAAACCACATGGGCTATCGAAGCAGTGGGTGGGGCGACATCGCCGAAGGCACTGGCCGACCCCGCATTCTGCGGCAAAACACGTTGCGGTGACAATCCTGTCATCGGATAACGTTGTTACTCATATTCTGTGGACCAATAGTCTACAGCCTCACATGATGGGCCTTGACTTTCGAGCAAAGAATTATCCGGCGATTGGCTGTGCGCATCCGAGAGTTGCGTCATGCCAAAGGCCGGTCCCAGGAGTGGCTGGCGGAAGAGGCGGGGATTTACAGGACGTACTTGGGTGGGATTGAGACGGCACGGAGGAATCCGTCGCTCAAGAATTTGATCAGAATCGCTCGGGCATTGGGAACTACGATGGCGGGGTTGTTTCAGGATGTGTAGAGGCTGCGCTGGGGAAGGGGTGGAAGAGGGAAGCCAAGGGCGGCTAGCGCCCCACAACGTCGCCAATATCAGTTCAGCGTCTCTGGTCTATTCACGAGATCGTCGATGCCATTTAAGTTCAGCTAGTTTAGGCAGGTAGCTAAAACTGCTTCTCATTGATGCACCGCTACTCTTGGAGTCCTGAAATGTTCTGATCCGGGAGACACAGAAAAGCGAATGTCGGATTCTGGGCCAGGAGCCTTTAGACGATATTTAATGCGATAAAGGATGTTCCCTTTAGGTCCTATCGTAGCTATAGGCCATTGTTCGGTACCCCCAGCGAACACGAAGGTCCCCAATAGTGGCTCTGAACCAATACTACTTTCCTCCGGTTCGATTGAATATTCAACTTTGGATTTATCTGACTGAATAAGCAAATCAGGATCGTACCACGGCTGTTCGCGGTGATTAGTCACCGTTATAGTAGCGATTCCGGACCATTCGCTAGAAGTTACTGGTATGCGGCTTGGCGAAACGGTAACGGGTGCTAAGTGTTGGATATTAGCCGAAAGGCTGAGACACCATTGAATTGTGAACACTTCAAGCACAATAAAGATCACACTGAGACGTACTCCCAAAATAGTAGGTTTGACTTTCCAACCAGATCGGATGTCCACATAATCACATAGGACCGCGAGCCATTTATTTAACTTGATTGCCGGTTCACTGGTAATAGCGAGAATCATATAAAACAGGGTAGTAAGCATCCACAGTCCAGGCAGTATGTACGGGCTTTCGCGGAGATAAGCTTGGTCCCTGAGAGTTGGAAGTAAGAGGCTCAACACGACCGAGGTTGCCCATCCAGCAATCCGCTTTCTATTCAAGCTCCGTTCTTTCGGCTTTGCGCTCGCTTGCGTGGTCGGTGGTCCTTTCTTTTTACCCTTTGCTCTTCTCTTGGCCATAGGCACATTGTCCCATATGCGACACCCGCATTCGCCGTCAAGTGCGCTGTGGGAAAATTCAAATGGAGCCACTACCCACGCCTTGGATGTGACGATGGCGGGGTTGTTTCAGGATGTGTAGCAGGGAGCAAAGTGTGTTCCACGTCGAATAGCCCCACTCTAAGAATTGCTCCTGCGGGAAACCGTGGTACGCTTGCTGAGTGCTGATCCTTGAAACAGCGCATCGAGAGAGCGTGTACCTTTTTATCTGGTGGATTTGTCTTTTAATCTGGATTTTTTGGGAGTACCTTTCAAAGGCCCGACACGCATTTCGTGTTGTCTCTGTTTGGATTGGCAAGACTCTATGTTCGTGGCCCGTAACCTCATTCATCGTCGTTGCCATCTGGTGCTGGGCTGCACTCATGGTGAGCGCAACACTCAGCACGGATATTCCGAGCCTTGCCGAAATCGTATTAATCGAGTGCCTTTTCATCGCTGCCAATGTTCTGTTGTGCCTCAAGGCCTGCGCTACTGCTTGGAACACTGCCGACTTCCGCTCTCCATTACAGAAGGTCAGCGTCATCGGTTTACTACTTGCAACGCTTGGCGGCATTACGTTCCTAGAGGTTCGCTTCCTGGATGGCAGGAAACCTCTTGATCGATTGCTCGGCCACGCGGAATTAGTCGCTGCCATTAGACTACCGGAACCACCAGTTCTCAGAGCGGAAAACTCGTCTATCAAGCCCAGACCTTACCCGTGGGTTTCAGGGCGTATGACTATTCTCGGAGATCCACCCAAAATAGTGTTAGAAGTCATTGTTAGGGACTATCCACCAAGGGCAGAAGCTATCAAAGCGGATGTAATGTCGGTACAAAAATTAGACAACGTGCAAGTCGCGGTGCAGGTGCCACAGTCCGTGACAAGCAATGGGTTCAGATTTTGCGAGTATCTGTTTCATCAGCCTATGTGGAATAATAGCGGCATTGTATCGGGAAGAATGGGGGCACTTCCGCTGCTCAGGGAAGTTACGGTGGTGTACGTTCAGTCGTCGGCGAACAACGGACGATGGCACGGGTTTATACTCTTTCGTAAGGCAAAGGATGGCATCGATTATGAGGAGGTGCTAAAGGGCTTTACGATCTCTGAATTAGATGGTAATGAGCAACCCATGATTGTCAAGGAAGCCAGGTATGGCGGAAAGGTTGTCGCTTCCCCGCACGTACCGGATGATATCACTGCGACAACGCTGGGATCTTACGGAGTACCGGAGTTTGATAACAAGACCTTTACCATGAATTGCCCTGCTCTTGAATGAAAGGAAACTAGACGGTTCCCCATACGGCTGCATTGGCGAAGGTCTTAAATGTGAAGACCATTTATGGCAACTTCTTCCTCCCCGCCCTCTTCGCCTTCGCCCAGCGCTGTTTCATCAGCAGGGCCATCCGCCTCCGGGCTGCGGGACTCATGGTCCCACGCTTGCGCCGGGGCTTGGTTTCGGTAGGTGCCGGAGTGGTGGCTTGCAGGCTGCTCCGCAATCTGGCGATGGCTTCGGTGATTTCGGCTTTGCGCTCCTCGTAACCAATCAGGGCGTGGGAGAGAAGGGAGGTGCGGGAGGAGGTGGGCATCAGCGACATGATAGCAAGTGCTATTATTTCAGTATGTCGAGTCCGATATTACCTCTCCAAAGCCTCGGCGAAGTCGAACTTCTCCCGATCCGTTCCCAGCGGATGGTCGTGACGATCCAATCCTGCGGCAGTCGTCACAAGGTGCTCCAGATATTCTTTGGCCGTGATGGTAGCCTTTTCGTTAACTTCCCATATTTTCAGCACCGGACGGGAGTACTAGCAGCCACCGCAATTCCTTCCGGCCAAACCACAGCAGAAGTGAACCTCGAATTCGGCGGTCGAGTGGCATCGCATCTTGTCAAGTATTCACACCACCCCGACGGGAGAGCGCATTTTTCTCAAGACGGTAAGGTGCGGACAGAGGTCAAAAGGCAATCTATACCACTCGATTCCCAACGTGGCCACATATTCTCCGTACTAATTCAAGGATTGGCCGCGTTTACCAGGGTAGACAGTGCCAAAGACGTTGGCGTGTCGCCGCAGAGGGCCATCATAGAGTTCGACATGGGGGTAGTGGAGTTGGAGGCGCTGAAAGTTGTAGGCCGATGGCACCCAATTCGAGAAATGCGGATCGGTGGCATCCTGCCTGCGAAACTCGGCCCCATTGTTCCAGTTATGCAACCAGATGGGCGAAGTCAAAATGCCCTCTTAATTGCAAGCCCGTACCCAAATCCTGAGCACACATTAGTCTTGACGTGCGAAGCCATTCCGCGTTTGAGTTCCGGTCCTGAGGCGCTCGTATTTTATGGCGGCTTCGATGCTCGGGCAGTTATGACGGACACTAGCAAAAAAGCAGGATTCCTCGCATTCATTTACCCAACAGAAAATGCTCCTGATCTAATGAAGAGAATCGGAACTGTTGATTTCGAGCGTTGAGCGCTGGGCAGTTGGTCCCAGCCAATCTAGATTCTGCGTTTGCCGGTTGGATGAGGGGCACTTCCCCAGCGCTCGGTCGATCCAGGAGCTTGTGCAGGCGTGGAAGCAGATGAGGGGTGGGGATGATTGTCGATCTGAACCGTATGTGTTTCGCATGGCTTTTTCTACTGCTGACTTCCAGCGCGTGGGCATCGTCGATAGCCATTATCGTAACCCGCACTGAGATCGTGATTGGCACCGATGGTGTTAACACGATAACAACCAACGGAGCTAAGAGCTTCGGTCCGTACTGCAAACTTCGGAAAAAACGAAAAACGTATTACACAGCAACGGGAACATATTTGATGTCTGCGCTGAACTTCGACTTATGGGTGCTCGCTAGAGTCGCTATCGATAGGGCTAAGACAACTGAGGGCATATACGACCTCATCGAACCCGCTATATTTGCTCGGCTGCCGGATATTGTTAGACTTAGCAAATCCACTGATCCTGAGAACTACGCGAGGTGGCTCAGAGGCATACCAATTATTGCCATCTCGTTTGCCTCGATTGAACACGGTGTTCCTGTAGCCGCCACCATCTACTTTCAAATAGACGCAGCCGGGGAGATCGTGAAACCGGCAGGTAGACATACGCTTTATGGGGAAACTGGAAGAGCACAATACGCATCTCTCGGATACAACGCCGAAATGAATTCAGTGATTGCTTCACCGACGTGGGGCATCGCGTTCAACCGTAATCCGATTGGCTTTGTTACGGGACTAATTCAGAAGGAAATAGACGCCAGTACCAGGGAGAAGCGCTACGATGTTGGTCTGCCTATCTCGATATTCAGGATCAGCCCGCCTTTCACTGGCTGGGAACCCGGCTACGAAGGTGCGTGCAAAACTGCTCCCTAGAACATCAATCCTCCCACCGATCCTTCGCCTTCGCACCTTCAATCGGCTGCCGCTGCGTGGTTGCCCGGATCAATCTGACCGCCAACGCTTCAGCGCCTTGATGTGATCGACAACGTATCCGGGGCAAGCGCCAATGGTTTTGCCGGGCGGGTGCGAGGGTGAACGCGCTGCTATTTATCACCGCCATTCCGATAGTCGGGAAGACTCAGCAGAACATCGGTCTTTTCACCGTCAATCGTCGCCCGCAGGCACTCGTTTCCCAGGGCGTCGTGAGCAAGCTCCAATTCAACTTGTCGCCCCCGGTGGATGACGTAGAAATGCGCAGTGCCTTCCTTAATGTGGCGGACGGCCTTATAGTACATCATCCTCCGAATTTCCCCATCCGCTGTGCGACAGAAGATGTGCGACACGTGCTCCCAGGGCGTTAAACGAGCTATTTTCTCGACAAAGAGGATCAGGTATTCCACAACCGGCACTGTGGACTCGATTGTCCAATGGAACAGATGAACACACGATGAATGCCTAGCTCAGCCAGCGTAGAACCACGCACGTGGCAGTCACGTGGGCTGGGGCAAATCACTCAGCCGCTGAAATGAGCGGACCCACGGTCGATATAGTTGCCATTAGATCGTTCGTTAGCACAAGCTTTGGAAGATCGACCAAGATCCTGTATTTTCAACCCGCGTTTCTAATTGGACAACCCCATTCTACTTGGCGAGTGAACTGCCTTGAGAGTTGCCAACGCTGGGCAGGCTGGAGAAGGCGGCTTGGCGAAAGGAACGACACCATTGACGTGTTGAAGAGTGGGGGCCGGAATGAATCAAAGTACTCACAGAAAATTTCCTTGCGAACGCCGTGAACGGCTGTTCAAATACATGGCGCAAACGGTCAAAGCCCTGATAGAGGCACAGGAGGAGCAGGGCCTACCGATACACCGCTGCTCATCAAAAGTGGGGCATTCGTTCGGTCGCGGGTTTGGGACAGATCTCATAGCTGCCGCAACTACCTGGAAACGTGCGCGGCTGGCTTATGAACAACATGTCAGAGAGCATGGCTGCTTAGAACGTTCGACAGCGCAATTGCAGCCTGAACTGGACCTGGCGGAAGGATTGGACAGGAACAGATGGGGGATGAACCAATTGACAAGAATGCTTTCTTCGCTGCGCAATTCCTTGTCGATGAAGATGGCCAGGATTTCATGAGTACACGTTGCATCTGGCATTCGTTATGAAAGGTCACGGGAATCGCATGTCGGAATGTTTGATCTGTAGCGAGAGGGAGCAGTCGCTCAAGCAAGCGGTATTGGAACACTGGGGTGCCGTACGGCAGTATCGGTCAGCGTTGGCAGGTTCAGAAGATCTGAGCGCCGTTGACGTGACCATGCACGCCACTCAAGTCAAAATGAATCAAGCCGAGGATTCGTACCGCCAACATCTGCGTCTGGTGCATGAGACAACAGTCGGCACAACAACATCGCCCGTAAGCACCTTCACTCGATTCTATACACGGAGCCAATCCGAGGTGGTGGGCAATTGACGGAGAAGAAAACCCCCAGCCCATACACGCCCTCGATCCTTGTTGTAGACGATGATCCCGACGCACGCTGCAGCTTTCGCCGCACCTTGGAGGAAGCCGGATATTTAGTTGTGGAAGCGGAAAACGGACGGGAAGCCTGGAAGGCTGTTGTAGATCGCTTCTTCGATCTGGTCGTTCTAGATATAAGCATGATATAAGCATGCCAGAGGAAGATGGCATTGAACTGATCTGTTCCATTCGTGCCGAGCTTCCGCACGTCAAGGTACTCGCCGTGTCGGAATTCTTGGGCGGAGCATTTCTTCCTGCCGTCAAAAACCTGGGTGCCAACGCCTGCCTGCATAAGCCCGTTGAGGATGAAGTGCTGTTGCCCGAAGTTTGCAAAGTACTCGCAGCACACGCTTGAGACTGGGACTGCCTCAGGAACTTTCTCCTGTCCCCAGGTTGGTTTTCACGGCGTTCCTAGGACCTTCTTGAAGATCGGCGTTGGAATCCTAAAGATGGTCCCTCCGGACACCCGTCGAGGACATGGCCACCAAGATCATGAAATCAATCTGACGTTGGAGTGCTGTTCTTCTCGATGAGCTGGCAGATGCGTTTCAGCTTCCGGTTCACGCTGAAGAGGAAAACCGCCGCAACGACACAGGCCACGAAGACCCCGAACACGAGCGAATTGATGGTGCCTACCACCTGGAAGACCCCAGGAGTCATTTGTAAAAGCGCTAAAGGTTCCATGTCCCGCATCATAGCACCCGAGGTGTATTAACTTGGGTTATCATTTTGTCCTTCAACTGGCGTAACTGGCGGATCACTGACTCCATCCCTTTTTCATGTCTTGCGGAGGGACTCCATGGCGCCAATAAGTCATGGGCATTAAGCTACGGCGCAGGACTCCCTTCAGACAAAATTAGGAGTGAAATTCAGTACTCCCCCAATTTGTTTTGTTTTTTTTGTGAGCTTCCCCGCGCTAGCGCCCACGCCAGCGTCCCCCCTCCACTGCTTTGGATCGACCCACCCCCCGTCGATGTTGTGGTAACCCAGAGTAACTTCACAGCTTTCTGAATCTAGATTATTCTGGCGATGCAAGAAACGGAATCGGCAAGCGGTTGACAGCGCCTGCCGACTCCTAAACACCGCGAAAGGTAGATTTTCAGCGATGCCTATCAAAGAGCATACCGAAAAACCGGACGTGTACTCTCGTGTCACGTCCCAAATCATCAACGCAATCGAAGCAGGTGTGAGCAACTGGCGGATGCCTTGGCACACCTCTGGAAAGTTTGCATTCAGCCCGATCAACGTCACGAGCAAGAAACCGTATCGGGGCATCAATACCGTTTGCCTGTGGGCCGCAGCAAACGCCAAGGGATACGAGCGTGGCGAGTGGGGCACCTACGCTCAATGGCAGGAACGTGGCGCACAAGTCCGCAAGGGCGAAAAAGCAACGCTGGTTGTGTTCTGGAAATTCGCCAACAATGCAGCCGAAACGGATGATGGCGAGGATACCCCGAGGGCAGGATCACGGCTGTTGTTCACACGAGGGTATTCAGTTTTCAATGCTGCTCAGGTAGACGGTTACTCGGCTAGGGCTGATGATGAAACGCCCATCGAGCAGCGCATCGAGCAGGCTGAGCAGTTCTTCGCCGGTATCAACGCCCATGTGATTCATCAGGGGAATCGGGCGTTCTATTCTTCCGATAGCGACACCATCACCCTACCGGCATTCGCGGCATTCTTCACGCCGATGGATTATTACAGCACACGGGCGCATGAAACCGGGCACTGGACTTCGAGGGCTGAGCGTTGTGAGCGGGAATTGGGCAAGCGGTTTGGTGATAACGCCTACTCCGTTGAGGAACTGGTTGCCGAGCTTACAGCAGCCTTTACGCTGGCGCATTTGGGACTCAGCAGCGAACCCCGAGCGGATCATGCCCAATACATTGCGTCATGGCTGAAGGTTCTGAAGGCTGACAAGAGGGCCATTTTCACAGCAGCATCGAAGGCACAACAGGCAACGGATTACCTGATCCAGCATTCGCAATCAGCAGAGGTGGCAGCATGATGCGCTGGCCGGACTATAAAGAAGCGATTGCATGGCTCAAGGCTAACGCTCACGGTCCAACGGGATTCTATCTGTGGGGCAGCATCTATCCCCAGCGTGCCTTGTGGGACGGAACAACGTGGCGGTGGCTCACCGATGATGAGCAGCGCAAACCGGCGGGGGTGAGCAATGGCTAAGCCCACGTTGAAAACACGATGGACGCTGGCGAGGTGGTATGTCCATGCGTTCTTCTATCGGCTCGTGCGGAGGTGGCTGTGATGGACTCACAGAAACTCCGTGTCTACGAAACCCTCCACTCGCTCAACCAGGACTTCGAGCAAGTCCTGGCCGATTTCCAAAGCTTCCAGGAGTTCCCATTCCTCAGCCGCGAATTCCTGAAACATTTCCAGGTTGTCATCGAGGAAATCCGATGCTGGGCGAATTTCGAGATTGCCGAAGTGATGCACAGCCGGGAGCAGCACGATTGGGCACGTTTTGGCCGATTGCGGCAAAAGTGGGAGAAACGGTTTGCCGATCCCAACGATGTGCTGATTGAAGCTGAGAAGCGTAAGCGGGAATTGCGAAAGGCTCCTGGCAAGC
>Ga0209517_10010822_pt1 | contig 10049 bp, 11 predicted proteins | sample PeaSoiMetSII2010_FD_187695 | JGI IMG/M metagenome (GOLD analysis project Ga0209517, IMG submission 187695) | Peat soil microbial communities from Weissenstadt, Germany - SII-2010 (SPAdes) (version 2) | ecosystem: Environmental > Terrestrial > Soil > Wetlands > Peat | place: Germany... | reverse complement strand
ATGACGGGACTAGGTGAAGGATTAGGTCTTGCCACGATCCCTCCACTGCGCAACGGCGGAAGGCGCCGTTGCTGCGGTCGGGATGACAGAACAAGAGAAGAGGGGTTCCTCACTTCGCGGACTCCGTCCGGAATGACGGGACTAGGTGAAGGATTAGGTCTTGCCACGATCCCTCCACTGCGCAACGGCGGAAGGCGCCGTTGCTGCGGTCGGGATGACAGAACAAGAGAAGAGGGGTTCCTCACTTCGCGGACTCCGTTCCCTTCGACTTCGCTCAGGGCAGGCGGAATGACGCAATGGTCGTGATTGTGCCGAGATGGGGCGCCCGCCTGCGGCGGGTGCTGCGCCCCTACGAAGAGGGAGTAGGAGCCGATCGGGAGATCGGCGTTCCCGGGTAACCCAAGAGCACAGCCAGGAATGGCTGTGCCACTAAGAGCAGAAGCCGGCAGGGATGCCGGCGCTACGAGATCGTGAATGACGAGTTTGTAGAGTTTCAGCATAGGGCTAAACGGGCTTGATGAAGCCGGCCAGAACGGCGACGGGGATCGAAATGTTGCCGGCGGCGATGAGGATTGCGAAGAGCTTGGCGAAGCGCTGCAGCCAAGGCGTGTAGACGGGATGGCTGAAGCCAAGCGATTGGAACATGCTCCACAAGCCATGGTAGAGGTGATAGCAAAGCATGACCATGGCAATGATGTAGAAAACAGAGACGGGCCAGACCTGAAAGCCGGTGACGACGTTGTTGTAGACGTTGTGCTCGTTGAAGGGCCCGCCGGGGTGCACGGTGCCGAAAGTAAAGTGCAGCAGGTGGAAAATCAGGAAAGCGAGGATGATGGGCCCGCTCCACAACATGGTGCGGGAAGCGTAGGTGGAATTGAGATTGGCCTTCTTAACGTAGCTGATGGGGCGGGCTTCGCGTTGCAGGAGCCAGAGTTGCAAGGACGACCAGATGTGCAGGGTGACGGCGATGAGCAGGGTGATGCGCGCGCCCCACAAGAGAGCGGGGAGAGATTTCAGCGTCGCCGAATAGTGATTGATTTTTTCGGGTGGCAGGAAGATCTGCAGATTGCCGAGCAGGTGGCCGACGATGAAACCGAACAGAATGAAGCCGGTGACGGCCATTATCGCTTTCTTGCCGACAGTGGTCTGCCAGAAGCGCAAGCTGCCGCCCGGAAAGTTTACCGCGGTAGCGCTCATGGAATGTAAGGGCCCTTCTGTGTGCCGTGAATGACGCCGGATAAGGAGTGAAGTTTTCGCAGAAGATAACCGCTGTCCGGTTGGGTTGACGTGGAGGACATGCCTTCTCCGCCGCACGAATCCCCGAGAATTTGGATGGAGCGAAACGCAGGGCGCGATGGGGTTGCGGCTCAATCAGTATAGGGAGTTAGGAAAAGTGATGCAAGCCAAGCTATCGATTTGGAGGGCACAGAGGAGCCGAAAAATTGTTGCGACGGGGCGCGGGAATGGGGAACATGGGAATAGAAGAAATGGAGATTCTCCAAGGGCGGGCCCCGCTTCCCCCCTGCAACCCGACGGAGAAAGAAACAGGAAGACTTATGTCAACGAGCCTTTTGAGCGAGCTGGAGCAAATGGCTGCGGCGCTGGATCAAGAGGGAGTGACGGTGGAGAATTCCCTGCTGGTGGTGGGGGAGAAAATCGCGAAGGAACTGGGCGTGAAGACGGATGAAGTGGCGATCCTGGCGGTGTCCACGAAGTGGCGGCATTTGCACTTTCTGGTGCCGCAGCCGCTGAAGAACGTCGGATACATTCCGCTGACCAGCAATTCGGCGCTGGCGGCGCGAACGACGCGGGAAAGCCGGCCGGAAATCAACAACAATTTTTCGGGCGTGCGGCACGCGAGCGTGTTCGAAGGGGTGCGCACAGCAATGACGCCGGGGGAATCGATCCACAAAATCATCAGCGCGCCAATTTTGCATGAAGGAAAAGTGGTGGGGGTGATGCAGATCAGCCGGAAAGGGACGAGCACAGCGGACGCAGGGCCGGACTTTACGGCGGAGGATCTAGGGAAGGTGCTGGCGTTGTGCCGGCCGTTGGGGAAATTGGTGCATCATTTTGGCGGGGAGTGAGAAGAGAGTTCACAGTTGACAGTTTCCAGTTAAAGAGACGGAGACGAGAAAGAGCAAAGATAACGCAGAGAAGCAAAGGACGCAGAGATTCGCGGCGAAGAGAAAGGCAAAGGCTTTACCACAGAGGTGGCAGAGGGGCCGCAGAGAGAACGGAGACAGCGAAGCCGGGACGAAGAATATTCATTACAGGGGACACAAAGAGCACAGAGAAGGAAGGAAGGAAGGACGAGGAGAAGCGGCAGAGAGATCCCTCGACTGCGCGGCCCGACGGGCCAGAAATCGGCGCGCAAGAAAAAATCGGGCCGCTCCGCTCGGGATGACAGCGCTCTTCTGATTTTTCTGCAACGAACACGCCGGCGGGGCAATCACGGGAAATTTTAGAGTAGTGGGAGTGAGAATTTCGGGGAGGAAGTGTTTGTATTCGATTGACAGTGCAGGACCTTCTTGTTACTTTTCAACAAGCGAGAGATTTTTTCACGCGAGAAAGTTTTAACGGAGGCCGGCAAAGCCCACCATGGCGTTCGTCGCTAAGAAAATTTTCCTGACCAAGGGAGTGGGAAAGCATCGCGAGAGGCTGTCGAGTTTCGAGCTCGCACTGCGCAACGCGGGGATTGCCGCATGCAACATCGTGCGGGTGTCCTCGATATTTCCGCCGAACTGCAAATTGATATCGCGGAGCGAAGGATTGAAGCTGATCAAACCGGGGCAGGTGGCGTTCACGGTGATCAGCGAGAATTCGACAAAAGAGCCACACCGGCTGATCGCGGCGAGCATCGGATTGGCGTTGCCGGCGGAACGGCCGATGTACGGATATTTGAGCGAGCATCACTCGTTTGGGGAAACGGAAGAAGTGGCGGGCGAGTACGCGGAAGAGCTGGCGGCGGAGATGCTGGCGACGACGTTGAACGTGGAATTCGATCCGGATTTGTCGTGGGACGAGAAAAAAGAGGTTTACCGGATTTCGAACAAGATTGTGCGGACGATGAACATCACGCAGTCAGCGGTGGGAGACAAGAGGGGATTGTGGAGTACGGTGCTGACGGCGGCGGTTTTGATTGGGGACGACGATTGAGAAAGTTTTAAGTTTTAAGTTGTAAGTTTTAAGTAAAACGAAAATCTGAAGTCACGGGGCGCTCTTGTGCATTCGGGGCGCCCCCGGTTTTTTTATCTTCCAGGGTTCCTACTTGTCGGCGAATTCGGGTGGGTCAGGAATGTTAAATTTCCAGGCCATGCTGTGTTGCCAACGGCTGGCGAGCGCCTTCGGTTCCATGCGACGCAAGAGCTTCCCTGACGGAATTTCTAATTCGTAGCCTAATACCGCGCACGTAATCCCACCCATGGAAGAGCTGCATGTCACTTCGGCCATGATCACGATGGCTGATGAGTTCTGAACCCAATCAATGGCAGCGGTGCCAATGTATCCATCCGGGTCAGCGGCGAGCTCTTTGCATTTGTCGTAGGGGTCTTTGGCACGGCAAGGCGGGAAACTGCGGACCATGTCTTGCAATGCATGTTCCGTAAGGTCGGACACAACGCTTAGTTTTGAATCAAGCAAACGATAGACAGCAAAATGGTAGTCACTGTTTGCGTTGTTGTTGCCGTTGATGAAGAAGGCCTTTGAATCCGGGGCCCACAAGATTTCATCTTCAACGGTACCCGGCGGATCGGCCGATCCAAGAAGTTTGCCTTCGCGGACGACTGCGAGGGTGACCCTTTCGAGGCTAGGATCTCGGGGATTAGGCACGTAAGAAACCTGCACGAGGCTTCTCCGGTCGGGTGAGAAGATTTTGAGGGGCTTGCACTCTTTCCGTTCACTTTCGTCGCAGCCGAAGCGAAAGCTTGTGGCGCTTTTCGACCAGATGGGCTTGTTGGCGAGCGAACTTTCAGGGGAGAGCGAAAGAAGAATGCCTAAGGCAGTGCAATAGAGAAGGAGTTTTCGAGGATTGAACATGTCTTTGTGGATGAGTATATACGATCTGAGATGGCAGATTTCAGACTGATCCGCGCAGCCGCGGCGGCTCGATCAAAGTTAGAAAGAAGGAAAGGATTTACGCAGAGGTCGCAGAGGGCACAGAGTTCGCAGAGAAGAGCGGAAAAAGCAGATCCCTCCACTGCGCAACGGCAGAAGGCGCCGTCGCTCCGGTCGGGATGACAAGACAAGAGAAGGCAAACCCAAGAAAGAGAAACCCAAGACCCAGGTAAAAAACCGAACCTGGGGCACCCAAAACCTAAGAGGAAGATAGCCCAAGACCCAGGCACACACTCCGTGCCTGGGGTACCCGGCGTTGAGCGTCGAAAGTCGAAAGTTCAAAACAAAGATGAAAGAGAAGAGGGCCGGTAACACAGAGTTCACAGAGGGAAGAACACCGAGGTCACAGAGAAGAGCGGAAAAAGCAGATCCCTCCACCCCAGCGAAGCGCACGGGGCGCACAAGACGCGCTACGCGGCCCGACCCGCCACAATTCGGCGTGGAACAAAAAATCGGGCCGCTCCGGTCGGGATGACAGGTTTGGGTAGAAGGCGGCGAGGGATGGAGAAACCCGAGATAGAAGAAAACTGGCGGCGTTGGAGCGTAAGAGCCCACCCTTCGCACAAAACGCGAAGGGTGGGGCACCCTCAAGTACCTGGGAGTGCGCCGCAGCATAGAAACTGCACAGTGCAGCTTAACGCTTGAAATAATTCAGGCGCTCGAGGACGGCGCCTACTACCAGGGGAAGGGCGACGGTGGCGTCTTCGAGGACTTCGGCGAAGCGGCCGCCTTCTTCGGGAGGAACGAATTTGCCCCAACTGACGGCTTCGGTGTAGGTGCTGCCGCTTAGCCCGCCCCAGTGAACGGGTTCGGGGCAGATACGGAGGCCGTAGTTGTAGCGTTTGAGGGGAAGATTTTTGTAGCCGCGGCGGGCCATGAGTTCGGCGTAGACGCCGAATTGCTGGGACCAATTGCGCGGAACGCCGCCGCCGATGGTGAAGATACCCATTTTTTTCGTGGCCATCATGGTGTCGGCGAAGGTTTGAAAATCCTCGAAGGGATCGTAGCGGAGGACGGGGCGCTTGTCGCGCTTGCGGGCGTAGGAATCCAGCGCGAAGTCCAGGCCGAGTTCGGAATCGCTGAAGGCGGGAACGAAGACGGGAACGTTTTTTTCGTAGGCGGAGCGGAGGATGCCGCGGCCCTTGGTGTTTTTGACGAGAAATTCGCCGATGCGTTTGTGCAGCTTCCAACTGCAGACGACTTCGTTGGGATCCCATTTTTCGAGGATGGCGTCGACGACTTGTTCGACGTGATCGAGATTAGTTTCGGGTTCGAGGGAATCGTAGACGCGGTTGTAGCCGGCTAGGAAAAGTTCCTTGTCGTCCATTTTGGAGGGATCGTAGCGGAAATGAGAGAGGCCGGTGGCTTCGACCAGGCCGTGGGCCATGAGGGCGCCGGTGGAGACTACGGCTTTGACGATGCCGGATTCGATTAGATCGCAAAAGATTAGACCCATTTTGCCTACGGTGAGAGCGCCGGCTAGGGTCATTACCACGAAGCAATCTTTGTCGCGGGCCATGGCTTCGAGGACGTCGGCGGCGTCACCGACCTGGCGAGCGGTGTAGGCGGTGTCGGCCATGGCGCGGACCAGGTCGTCGATGGTGTGGATTTTGGAGAGGTCGAGAGGAAAGATGGGGCGGAGCTTGTCCTTGACGGGATCGTGAAGGACGCGGCCGGTTACGGTTTTGGAGAGCTTTTTGGGCATTGAATCTCCTGGATTGCAGAGATGCGTGCGAGGAAATTGTTTTCGTGGGTGTAGTTTACTCGAAATTGGAGAAAGGATATCAGAAATCAGCGATCAGCGATCGGAAGGAAAAGAGGAAACGGGAAAATGCGATGAGGAAGAAAATTCCTACGTGCTAAGATGGCGGGGATGCGAGGGAATGTTTTGCGGTGAGTCGAAGAGGAAAAAGAAAGAGAAAGGTAACGCAGAGACGCAGAGGTCGCGGAGAAGAGAAAGTCGGCGGAGGGATCCCTCGACTCCGCGGCCCGACGCGGCAAACTGCGGCGCGAAAGAAACAATCGGGCCACTCCGTTCGGGATGACAGTTTTGGAAATGGTGGAGGGAAGAGGAACCCAAGCCGAGAAGAAGAGAAGAAAAATGGAGGTGTCCGATCGTAAGAGCCCACCCTTCGCAAAAGGCGCGAAGGATGGGGCACCCTCAAGTACATGGGATGGACGGCGTAAGATGAGAGAAACCCGAGAGAAGAGCAAACCCAAGAGCACAGTCAGGAGTGACTGTGCCACAAGAGCGGAGAGATTGAGGGCGAGAATGAGGGACGATGGCGGATAAATTTACGGTGGGGCTGGTGCAGATGCGGTGTACCGGCGAGAAGGAAGAGAATCTGACGCGGGCGGAGGAGAAGATTCGCGAGGCGGCGGCGCGCGGGGCGCAGATTATTTGCCTGCACGAACTGTTCGCGGGGGAATATTTTTGCCGGACCGAGGATGCGGAGTTGTTTGCGCTGGCCGAGGCGGTGCCGGGGCCTACGACGGAGCGATTGGCGGCGGTGGCGAGAGAAAAGAAGGTGGCGCTGGTGGTGTCACTGTTCGAGCGGCGGGCGGCGGGCGTGTACCACAACACGTGCGCGATTCTGGATGCGGACGGAGCGTACCTGGGGAAATACCGGAAGATGCATATACCAGATGACCCGCTGTACTACGAGAAATTTTATTTTGCGCCGGGGGATTTGGGGTTTTTGAACTTTGACACGAAATATGCGCGGATCGGAGTGCAGATCTGCTGGGACCAGTGGTATCCGGAGGGATCGCGGATTACGGCGATGCGCGGGGCGCAAGTGATTTTTTACCCGACGAGCATCGGGTGGCACCCGCACGAGAAGGCGGAATTTGGGGCGGCGCAACTGGATGCGTGGCGGACGATACAGCGGGCGCATGCGGTGGCGAATGGGGTGTATGTGGCGGTGGTGAACCGCGTGGGGTTTGAGGGGAAACCCGAAAAGGGGGATGCGGGGCTGGAGTTCTGGGGAAATTCGTTTGTGGCGGATCCCTTTGGGGTGGTGATGAAGGAGGCGTCGCAAGCGAAGGAAGAAATCCTGGTGGTGGAGTGCGATCCGGCAAAGAGCGAGGAGACGCGGAGGAATTGGCCGTTTTTCAGGGATAGGCGGGTGGATGCGTTTGGGGCGTTGACGGAGAGGTGGCTGGAGGAGCCGGAGCAGGAAAAGAAGACTTAACGCAGAGGCGCAGAGGACGCTGAGATCAGAAAAGAAGCGGAAGAGTGGAAAAGTTTTGCGACCGGGGGAGTGAGGGTAAAGAAAGAGGGACGGTAACACAGAGGTCACAGAGAAAAGGAAGAAGGAAAAAAAGAAAAACCTTACGCAGAGAGCACAGAGGACGCGGAGTTCACAGAGAAGAGGAACCCAAGAGCACAGACAGGAGTGTCTGTGCTACAGAGACACAGAGAATGAGAAAGGCCGAAGAGGGATTCCTCGACTACGCGGCCCGACGCGCCGGAAAACGGCGCGAAAGAGAAAATCGGGCCGCTCCGCTCGGAATGACAGGGTGGGGTGCGGACGCACGACTGGATGATAGTGTAGGTGGTGGCCGCTGGATGGGATGACGGGGTGCGTGGTGGGCGCGCAAGGGGAAGACTGCGATGGCGATGGGATGGAGGATGCCGGCGGAGTGGGAGGGGCATGAGGCTACGTGGCTGGCGTGGCCGCAGGAGTTGACGGACTGGCCGGGGAAATTTGCGCCGATTCCGTGGGTGTTCGCGGACATTGTGCGGCACCTTGCGCGGGTGGAACGCGTGTTCCTGCTGGTGGAGAACCGCGAGGCGGAAACGCGCGTGCGGGCGATTTTGAAGAAGGCGGGGGTTGCGCTGGAGGCGGTGGAGTTTTTTCACGTGGCAACGGATCGCATCTGGCTTCGGGATTCCGGGCCGATTTGCGTGAAAAATGCGGCGGGCGAGGCGGCGTACAACAATTTTGTGTTCAATGGATGGGCGAAGTACGCGAACCATAAGAAAGATGCGGCGGTGGTGGCGAAAGCGAACCGGCGGCTGAAACGACGCGCGATCTTGCCGGAGTATAAAGGGCGGCGAGTGGTGCTGGAGGGCGGCTCGATCGATGTGAATGGGAAAGGGACGCTGCTGACGACGGAAGAGTGTTTACTGAGCAAGACGCAGGAGCGGAACCCGGGATTTGCGCGGGAAGATTACGAGGCGATGTTCCGCGAGTGCCTGGGAGTGACGAATGTGCTGTGGCTGGGGAATGGGATTGCGGGTGACGACACGCACGGGCATGTGGACGATTTGACGCGCTTCGTGAACGCGACGACAGTGGTGACGATGGTGGAAGAGGATACGCATGATTCGAATTATGGGGCGCTGCAGGAGAATCTGGCGAGGCTGCAAACGATGAAGGATCAGGATGGGCGCGCGCTACAGGTGGAGACGCTGCCGATGCCCGCGCCGGTGTATTTTGACGGGCAGAGATTGCCGGCGAGCTACGCGAATTTTTACATTGCGAATAAATTGGTGCTGGCGCCGACGTTTAACGATGCGAATGACCGGGTGGCGCTGGATGTGTTGGGGAAAGTGTTTCCGGGGCGCGAGGTGGTGGGGATCCACTGCCGGGATTTGGTGCTGGGGTTGGGAACGATTCATTGCATGACGCAGCAGGAGCCGAAGGCCGGAGGCTAGAAAATAGAAGTTAGAAAATAGAAAAGAGGAAAGATAACACAGGGTACACTGAGGACTCGTAGAATAGAAGCGCAATGGAGAAACGAGGAGGCAAGATGCTGGATTTGAGCGTGTTGATCATGCAACAGAGAGAGGTGGAACGAGAGGTCCGGAGCGTGTGGGTCCAGCTTCCCCATGGACTTCTATGGTGGATTTTTCTGGGCTTGATTGCGGGGTGGCTGGCGGGGAAACTGGGGCGCGGGCGGGGATTTGGGTGCATCGGGGATATTTTGCTGGGGCTGATCGGGTCCGTGGTGGGCGGATGGATTTTCACGAAGCTGGGGATCGTGCATGCGAATACATTTTTGTTTTCATTAGCGGCGGCGACGGTGGGGGCGGTGGTGCTGGTGAGCATTGCACATTTGTTTTTTGGGGGAAAAGAAAGATAGGAGAAGAGGGACGCTAACACAGAGTTCGCAGAGGGAAGAGCACAGAGGTCACAGGGAAAGGCAAGAACAAAGTTAACGCAGAGGACACAGAGTTCGCAGAGAAGCGAAAGACGGAAGTTGGTTGCCACGATTCCTCGACTGCACGGCCCGACGCGCCCGAATACGGCGCGTCAGAGAAAATCGGGCCGCTCCGCTCCGGATGACGGATTTCAGTGGGACGCGGCAAAGGCGCCCGCTTCGGAAAGCAGCCGCTACAAAGGCAAGAGAAACCCAAGAAAGGAGAGGAGAAGGTTCGCGGCGCCGGGGCGTAAAAGCCCACCCTAACAAACCTAGGGTGGGGCACCCTCAAGTTCATGGGACGAGAGGCGTAACGGAAGAAAAACCCGAGAGCAAAGGCAGGGGATAGAAGGATTGCGCTGTGGCAGGGGAAAGCCTCAGGCCTAAAGGCCTGAGCTAGAGGGATGGTGTGGGTGAGTGTGGTACGATTTAAGGTTGGATTGAGGAGAAAAAACATCATTGAGCAAGACGAATGAGACGTTGACGGCTATTCCCCTGGGGGGACTTGGCGAGTTTGGAATGAACATGATGGTGTTGCGCTATGGCGACGACATCATCGTGATTGACGCGGGGATGATGTTCCCGGAATCGGAATTGCTGGGCGTGGACCTGGTGATTCCGGACACCAGCTATTTGAAACAGAACCGGGAGCACGTGCGCGCGATTGTGCTGACGCACGGGCATGAAGACCACATCGGGGCGCTCTCGTATATTTTGCGGGACCTGAATGTGCCGATTTATGGCACGCGGTTCACGCTGGCGCTGGTGAAGAAGCGGCTGAAGAA
>Ga0209517_10010821_pt1 | contig 10049 bp, 8 predicted proteins | sample PeaSoiMetSII2010_FD_187695 | JGI IMG/M metagenome (GOLD analysis project Ga0209517, IMG submission 187695) | Peat soil microbial communities from Weissenstadt, Germany - SII-2010 (SPAdes) (version 2) | ecosystem: Environmental > Terrestrial > Soil > Wetlands > Peat | place: Germany: Weissenstadt... | reverse complement strand
GCGGCCTCGCGGCCGGCGCCGGCACCCTGAGGAGATTCGAAGCATGGATTGGCTGCACATTTCGATGCCCATCGCCGGAGTCGCCATCTTCTGGCCGGGCCTGGTCATTCTCGGCTTTGGCGTGGGTATGATCGGCGGTTTCTTCGGCATGGGCGGCGGCTGGATGGTGACGCCCGGCCTGAACATTCTTGGCTTTCCCATGGCGTTCGCCATCGGTACCGACATCGCGCAGATGTCCGGCCCGTCGCTGGTCTCCACGCTCCGTCACGCGAAGTTCGGCAATGTGGATTACAAGCTGGGACTCACCATGGTGGTCGGCACGGTGGCGGGATTCGAGTCCGGCGCCCAGGTGGTGATGTGGCTGGAGCGGATCGGCAAGGTGGATCTCTATGTCCGCTCCGGGTACCTGGTGTTACTGACCCTGATTGCGTGCCTGGTTTTCGCCGACCTGGCCAAGGAGCGCAAGAAACTGCGGGAAGCCAAGGCCGCGGGTCGGTCCCTCGATCCGATGACCTGCGGCATCGAATGGCACGAGACTCTTCACAAAATCAAGATTCCTCCCGTGGTCTATTTCCCGAAGGCCGGAATCCGCTGCTCGGTGTGGCTGCCCATCATGGTCAGTTTCATGACCGGGCTGCTGGCCGGCGTGGTGGGCATCGGCGGCGGGCTGATCCGCATGCCCGCGCTGATCTACCTGGTAGGCTGTCCCACTCACGTGGCGGTTGGCACTGACTTGTTCGAAGTCGCTATATCCGGACTCTACGGCGCTGCCTCTTACAGTTACAAAGGACGCACGGAGCTGATGGCGGCGTTAATCATGCTGCTGGGAGCCTCCATTGGAGCCCAGATCGGATCGGTCGCGACCAAGTATGTGCAGGGCAGCGGTATCCGGCTGTTTTTCGGAATCGCCGTCGTGGGCTGCGGCCTGTCCGTCCTGTTGAAGCTTGTGGCAGCGGAGTCTCCGGCCCTGAAGACGTTGCTCGACAATGCCGCCACCGTGTTGCTGCTCGGCCTGGTGGGAGCTTTGGCTCTCTACATTCTCGCCAGGTTCATACGCGGTGTGCGGGCGGAGCGCGCCTTGAAAGACAAACCCGTTGAATCCCCCGCGGTGCTCACATGATCGCACTTCCAGTGCTTGCAGCTTTGCTCTACAGCGGAGGCGTCTCGCGCGAGTCGTTGCAGTCGAAGGTCTCGCCGCAGACCATCCCGGTTGGAATGTTCTACAACGGCGCAGATGTCACGGTGGAAGGCGCGGTGGCGGCCGGCTCCAACGTGGTCGTTACAATAACCGGCTCCGAAAGCGAAGCGGTCTTCAACAAGAAGGCGCGGTTCGGCCCGGTCTGGGTCAATTCTGGCAAGGTCAGGATCTCCGGCGCGCCGTCCCTCTTTCTGCGCTTCAGCAGCGCCCCGATAGCGGGACTGCTGGGGCCGGAGTTGATCTCACAGTACCGCTTGGACGAAGCTGCGCCGATCCGCGCCATGCGCATCGAGCCCCGCTCGCAGGACCAACGTACCGAAGCGGCCTTGGGCCGGGACTATCTGGCCTTGAAGAAGAGCGACGGGACCTACATTCTTTCGGACGGAGGCATCGACTTGGCCGGCGGCTCCTCGTTCGCGCTGAGATTCCGGTGGCCCAGGCAGGCCCCTCCCGGCGCCTATCACGTTCACGTGTACGAAGTGACTGGCGGCGCCGTGACACGCTCGGCGGAAATACCCGTTTCTGTCGTACGAACGGGTTTCCCCGCCTGGCTTGCCTTCCTCGCCGAAAACCACGCCTCGCGGTATGGCATCGCCGCGGTAGTGATTGGTGTTCTTGCCGGATTTGGAATCGACTTTCTGACGACACTCCTGTTCGGCAAAAAACGGGCCGTCTCTCACTAAGGCGAGCCCTTGAGCCGCCGGCGGTCAGTCCGGCACGCCACTGCCTTACATCAGGCTGACCGCCGACGGCTTGCTACCGGACCTTCCTCAAGACTTGTTGAGGTCGGTCCTGGTAACATTCATCATGCGCAGCGCCTGCGCAGGATCTTTATAGTAATAGCGGACCTCGTCCCCGACCTTCCAGGTGTCGGCGGGCATGGCCAGCAGCTCTTCAGACGCGGAAAACGTCACCGCGGTCTTTTCCGGCGCCCAATACACCGTGATGGTCCGCTTCACCTTGTCGATAGCCGGCAGACCGGTGCCCCTGGCGACGTTATGGCGCTCTTCGAGGGGCGTATAGTGAATGGTCCGCAACTGGTTCGCGGCGGCGTCAAAGACGACGATTTCCCGGTTCTTCAGATCCACCCGCAGCAGCTTTCCGGCCTGCGGGTCGGGACCCATCTCGCCGGGATCCTCCGGCGACTTGACTACCACCGGCGGCAACGTGTCGTATGCCGGCTTGGCCGCCTGTCCCGCCGTGGAGTCCAGAATCAGAGTGACCTGGTGGCTCTGCTTGTTGTAAGTGATGACGCGGCCCTGCTCGACCTTTCCGTATCCTCCACAGCCGGTCGCAGCGATGGCGGCGGCGCCCATCAGCGCCCATATGAGTGTTCTGGCACGCATGTTATTCTCCTTGGACTCAAACATGAGCGAGATGTTCCTTGACAGCCTTGCGCTCTTCCCGGACGCCTCTCACGAAATTCAAGACGATGAACAGCGACAGCGCCGTGACCAGCCCGAGAATCAGAATCGTTGCCATGAGATCCGTGGCTGGCTTCACGGCGGCGTAAGAGGCGCCGATCAGCTTCAACAGAACGGAGATTCCGCAGCCCACCACGGCCAGCCCGAAGTAGACGCGGATGGCGTATCCTTTCACGTACTTCGTGGCGACGGTGCCAATCTGCGCGCCTACCGCGGCGCCCAGCAACATGATGAACGCGGCGAATAATTCCGCCCGTCCCTTGAAGCCGTAAGTCGCGGCGCCATAGAGACCGGAGATGGCAACCTCGAACAGATCCGTCCCCACGGCCACGTGCGTCGGGCACCCGATCAGGTAAATGAGCGACGGCATGCGGATCAGGCCGCCGCCGATTCCCAGAACTCCCGCCAACCAGCCGGTGAACAGAGCGATGCCGATCGGCAGCCAGGCCGAGCACCGCACGCCCGCGCGCTTGAAGGTCACCATGGGCGGAATATTGAGCCGTTGCAGCTTCTTCGAAAAGTCCAAACCCGTGGCAAGAGGATCGAGCGCCCGGCCGGCCGCGCGCGCTTCCATGTCCTTCTTCCGCCGTTTATGGACGTCGGCAAACACCATCCACGCGATCAGTGTCAGCAGGACCAGGTAGCCGTAACGAACGTAAGCATCGACCTTCCCGATACGTTCCAGCCACATGATGTTCCTGGCGCCCACCTCCACCCCGCAGATGGTGCCGAGAATCATGATGCAGCTCAGTTTGTAATCCACATTGCCGAACCTCGCATGGCGCATGGTCGAGATGAGTGACTTGCCCGCCATGTGGGTAATGTCGGTCCCGATGGCAAACGCCATGGGAAAACCCAGGATGTTCAGCCCCGGAGTGACCATCCAGGCGCCGCCCATTCCGAAGAAGCCGCCGATAATGCCCACTCCGAGTCCCAAAATCAGGAGGCCGGGCCAGAGAATCTTGATTCCGGCGACCGGCATGAGTACATATAGCCAATCCATAATGTTATCCTGTGACTCCTGGTTACTTTAACCTTCTCTCAAGGCCCTCGACTTCAGATCAATCCCCAAGCGGCCCATCACAAGATCCGCCAGCGTTCCCAGAATCACGCCGGCCAACGGGATCAGGACGATCGTCATCAGGGTGAAATGCAGGTGGCTATCGTTGTACAGATTCCCCCACCACGCCCTTAAGCCATGAAGCTTGCGGGTGTCGGCGACAATCACGATCGCCTGGGCAGCCTCCGCGGCCGACAGCAACGGCGCGGCAAGCAGAAAGACCAGAGGGATCTTCCCACGGGCTGACAGGTACTCAGTTACACTCATTTTGCAAACCTCCGCGACTGTGAGTCGCTAGTCGCTCAGATGAAGTTAATCTGGATGCGGAAGATGATCGCCTTCTCGGGCGGACGGTTGATGCCCGCCGCCACCGTGGCGCCGCCGCCAAACGCGGTGTGTCCGTAATTCCCCGAAAGGCGCACCAGCCGGTTGAGATACCAATTGACTCCGCCGACCCATTCGCGGGCGGTCCGTGGAGTCGTCGTGGGCGAGGCGAATCCGTAGTTATAGATACCTTCTTCCGCGGCGAACTCTCCCGCGCGCGCCGCCAGTTCGATCGCTCCCCAGCCGTTGTAACGGGGGTCGAAATTCCGCTTGGGCGTGGGGCTGGTGTAGCCCTTCTTCTCGCCCGTCAGTATGTAACTCACCGCCACCTGGTATGCGCGGAAGGCAATGTCTCGCCGGACCGTGCCCTTCTGCAGGCCTTCCTCGGTGAGCCCGTACTCCGTGTACAGGCCGAACGGCCCCAGGTAGTAATATGCGCCCGGCGCCAGGCGGCTGCGATGGCCGCCTTCGCTCACCCCCGAGGCGAAGGAAAAGAAGCTGTTCTGCCCGAACGTCTTGTACGAAGGCAGCGCCTGGCCGTCCACGTTGCCGAAAGAAGAACCCATGCCGAATCCCAGCCCGCTGAGCGCGTTCTCGTCGGGCTGGAACGGAGTCAGGAACAGTCGCGCCGAGTAGTCCCGGTGATCGCTCGCGGCGCTATCGCTGAGGCTGTTGTCCGGAACTCCGTTGAACACGCCGACGGCATAGCTCACGCGGCGATTGACGATATCGCCGGATACCTGGTAACCGATGTCGCGGCTGGGCCCCAGCAGCGTGGGGAGACCGCGCTCGATGAAGCTAGTGTCATCGTCCGACTGCAAGCGCTCCAACCCCACCGGGGGCTTGAATTTGCCAGCCCGCAGCTTGAAGTGGGAGAAGTACTTGAGTTCCACGTAGGCATCGTATATGATGGTCGACCCCTGCCCGAAGTCGGGCCGGAACATGTAGTCCACGTATTGGAAGACCGTTCCGGAGAAGGTCGGCCGGACGCGGCGCAGCAGGGCGGTGTCGCTCAGCGTCGTCTGAGCCGTCCCCAGATAGGTGCGGTTATCCAACTGCAAGTCGGCGCCGATCTTGAGGAGAAAATTCTTGTCGCTTGACTGGATGGTGAATCCGCTGAGGTCGGCGGTGACTTTGGCCACGCTTCCGGCGCTGGCGCCTCCGGCTGCGGGCGCGCTCTTGGAGGCTGCCTCAAGCTTCTTGTCCAGTTCGTCAACTCGCTTTTCGAGCTGTTGAATTTTCTGGTCGGCATCTTGCGACGCGGAAGACTGTGGCGCCGGCGCATCGCTGTCGCCGTCCTGGCTGGCAGTCGAGCTGCTTGTCACAGCCGCCGCCGTATTCTTGCCGGCGTTATCGTTCTTGGCCGGATCTCCCGCCGTCTGCGCCAGCCCAATGACTGTAATCAGGCTCGGTAGAACGAGTCATTGGATCGTACTGCGAATTGTTCTCATTCTGTTGCTCCCGGGAAGCAGGCGATCGAGAGCCTGGAGGAGAGCGTCCCTGCAGGCACACTACTCCTCGAATGGCGCGGAGCTTCAGTCGGAAACTCCCAGATGGGCTACCCGGTGGCGTGCTCGCGGCAACCCATCTTCTGCTCTTCGCCTGCCTGGTCCAATCCCATGATGACCAAAGCGCTCAGAACAGTTATCCCGAAATTACTCTACAACCAAGATGCGTTCGATTCAAGTAATTCGGACAAAATTATCTTGAACTATAGCTAAACTCTACAGGCATGCCAGCTTGATTGAGAAACCCATAAATCGATGTGTCAGTGAGTTCCACAGGATCGTGGTTACACAAATCGCAGTGGCTTCTCATGGAGCGGTGCAATATAGTGGTGTCCAAGACGTATGTGGTTCTGGCATCGCAAACCCTCCGCACCCGCGGCGCCCGCAGAGGTGGCCGGCAAGCTCCGCACCAAGTATGCGAGTTTTCGCGAACTGCTGGCTGCCAACAACGAGAGCCTGGAGTTGATGGCGCGCCTGCAGGAGGATCTGCAACACGTGCCGCCGCGCCGCGACGTCATCGAAGCTCCCATCGCCGGTATTTTCGAGCGCGTCCGTCAGGTCGTGGGCGCACTCGAGAAACTGGCTGGAGCGCGCCACGCTGTGCTGTTGGAGGCACTCGCTTCGCAGCAGCAGGAGATCGAGCGCTTCGCGGCCACCCTGCAGGAAACCGTGCAGCCTCGCCTGGCGGCCTGGTTGTCGGAGGTAAACGCCGCGTCGGAGCAGGAAGTGGGCGCCAAGGCGTCGGCCCTCGGCGAGATCCGCAACAAGGTCGGTCTGCCGGTTCCCGACGGCTTCGTTCTCACCACTGAAGCGTACCTGCGCTTCTGCGGCCTTCCGCTTTGGCAGGAAATACGCGACGCTACCCATAACCTGGATCTGAACGACCTCGACGCCGTGCGCCGCGTTTCCGAAAGACTGCATGCCAAAACCATGGCCAGCCCGCTGCCCCGGGCGGTGGAGGTGGCCATTGCCGCTCGCGTGGAAACGCTGTTGAAGAACGGCGGCGCGCTGGCCGTGCGCTCCAGCGCCAAGGGCGAAGGCGGCGCCAGAACCTTTGCCGGACAGTTTCTCAGCGTCTTGAACGTGCCCCCCGCCGAAGCGGCCGAGGCTTACAAACAGGTAGTGGCCAGCCGCTTCAGCGACACGGCGCTGTTTTACCGTCTGTCCACCGGCTTGATGGAGGTGGATAGCCCCATGGCCGTCCTCTTCCTGCCGATGCTCGCGGCCAGGGCTGCCGGCATCATGTACACCCGCGATCCGAGCGATCCCAAAAGCAAGGACCTGTGGATCACCGCGACCCGCGGCCTGGGCGCCGAGATCGCCAGCGGCCGCACGCCCGCCGACCTGTTCGTGGTTTCGCGCTCGCGCCCGCACACGGTCTCGAGCCGCAGCATTGTCGCCAAGGACCAGCAACTCGTCCTGCGCGAGGGCGGCGGAGTGGATCGCGTTCCTCTTCTCCCCGGCGCCCGCGAACAGGCCAGCGTGGACGACGGGCACTTGCATACGCTGGCCGAATGGGGCGTGCGGATTGAGGCGCACTACCAGACGCCGCAGGATGTGGAGTGGGTCCTGGACCAGAACGACCGCCTGTGGATCGTGCAGTCGCGCGCCTTGGCCAATATCGACGCTGCCCACTCCAGGCCTCGCGCCCGCTCCAAGGTCGAGCCGCGCACTCAGGGCGGGCGCACGGTCTACCCGGGCCAGGCGTCGGGAAATGCTTTCCTGGTGGAAGAAATCCAGCGCATTGGCGACGCCCCGCCGGGATCCATCGTCTTCATCCGCAAACCTTCGCCCGAGATTGTGGAGATCTTTCCGCGTATCGCCGGCCTGGTGGCCGAATTGGGCAACGTCACCGGACACGCCGCCTCGCTGTTGCGGGAATTTCAGGTGCCTTCGGTGTTTCAGATGTCCGGGGCCTTCGACCGCCTGACCCCCGGCGAGCCGGTCTCGCTCGACGCCGCCCAGGCCCGCGTCTATCCAGGCATCCTGTGGCCGTCGGGAAGAAGAGAGGCGCCGCTCCGGGAGCGCTACGGCGCGCGCCGCGGCGACCCCATCGCCACTCGTCTGCTCACCCTGAACCTGCTGGATCCGGCGGCCTCGAATTTCCGTCCGTCGGGCTGCAAGTCCGCCCATGACGTGCTCCGCTACTGTCACGAGAAGGCCATCGAAGCCATGTTCGCCGTCAACGACTACGCGCAGGAGCTCGGCGGCAACTATTCCCGAAAACTCGAAACGCCCCTGCCTTTCAATGTGCTGGTTCTGGATCTCGGCGGCGGGCTCCATGGCGCCGCCGAGGATGCCGCGGGGGTAACGCCGGCGCAGATCGTGTCCCGGCCCTTTCGAGCCTTGTGGAGCGGCATCAGCCACCCGGACGTCACCTGGATTCGCGAAATGCCCGCCAGCTTCGGCGATCTCGCATCGGTGCTGGCCAACTCACTCACCCCTCAGGGCGGCTCCATGCGCGCGCTGGGCGAGAAAAGTTACCTGATGGTCGCCGACGAATATATGAACCTGAACTGCCGGCTGGCCTATCACTACAGCCTGGTGGATGCCTGTCTCTCCGATGTTCCCGGCAACAACTACATCTCCTTTCGCTTCGAGGGCGGCGGCGCGGCCCGCGACCGCCGCAGCTTGCGCGCCTGTTTCCTGGAACGCTGCCTGGTGCATTACGGCTTCAGCGCGGACCGCCGCACCGATCTGGTCAATGCGTGGTATCGGAAAGGGCCCGCCGCCGAGACCGCCGAGCGCCTGGACATCCTCGGCCGCCTCATGGCCTGCTCCAGCCAGCTCGATATGTACATGGACAGCCGCGAGTCGATGAAGTGGTTCGCCGATCAGTTCGTCGAGGGCAACTACGCTTTCCAGCACCGGGTTTGAGGTGGGACAGACGATCGTCTTTTGTCGTCTGTCTCTCTTCCGGCTTCAGCCTGGCTGCAGGCTGTCAACCCCGGTCCCCGCCCGCTCCCGCCACGTTTCCTTTTCCATTCCGCCACGGGCATCGTGGCTAAAGCTCCGCGCTCTCGGGTTTTGACTTGGTTTTTTCTCCGCGCAGTCTCGACGCCTCCGCGTCGGGGTGCCCTCCGGGCCCGGTGAGATTGGTTTTTGCCTGCTGGTTCCGGCTTCGCCGGATTAGGGAGCAGTCGGCACCCATCTGAATTTGACTCTGCCGCCGACAGCGGATAGTATGGAATCAGGACTTTTCAGTCTGAAATTGGAGAATTGACTATGCCTCTTACCACGGAAGCGCTGGCCGATGAGATGTACGCTCTGATCTCCGAGTACGCCGGCAAGCGGAACCTCAAGGCCGGCGATCTCACCAAGGAAATGATCGCCCGCCACGGGGACGCCTGCAGCAAGGACGATTGCAAGCTGGCCATCCGTGCCCTGATCGAATCGCGGCGCTGCGTCTACAGCTATCTCGGCGGTTCGTATATTCAGCTTCCGCCCAAGGAAGGCGCCATTCCGGGTTGAAACGCCAGTGAAAGCGCGGCGGCAGCAGTCGCGATGCCGCGCCTGGTGGTTGCCGGGCTTTCCGGAGAGTCGGGCAAGACTCTCGTCTCACTGGCGCTGTTGCTCGAAGCCGGGCAGCGGGGCATTCCCATCCGGGCCTTTAAGAAGGGCCCCGACTACATCGATGCCGCGTGGCTCGCATGGGCTTCCCGCAACCCCGCCAGAAATCTCGATACGCACCTGATGGGCTTCCAGCCGGTGGTGCACTCATTCGCCCGGAACGGGTTGTCGACGGGGTTGAACGTCATCGAAGGCAACCGCGGCCTGTACGACGGCCTGGATGCGCGCGGCACTCACAGCACCGCGGAATTGGCCAAGGCGCTCCACGCTCCGGTCGTGCTGGTGCTCAATGCCACCAAGGTGACGCGCACTGCGGCCGCGCTGGTGCTGGGCTGCCAGAAACTCGATCCCCAAGTCTCCATCGCCGGCGTGATCGTCAACCAGGTCGCCGGCAGCCGGCACGGGCGCATCGTCCGCGAAGCCATCGAATCGGCCTGCGGCGTGCCGGTGCTGGGCATGATCCCCCGGGCGGAAGCGGGCGCCTTGCTGTCCTCCCGCCATTTGGGTCTGGTCACCCCCGGCGAGCACGCGCGCTGCGAGCTGCTGGCCCGCTCACTCTCGGACCGGGTGGCTCGCTATTTGGAATTCGATCGGCTCCTCGCAATCGCCCGCGCCGCGCCCGAACTCCCCTTCCCACCCTTGGCCGATCCGCCCGCTCCCACCGGCGAAGGACTCACGATCGGATATTTGAACGATTCCGCTTTCAGCTTCTACTACCCCGAGAACCTGGAAGCCCTGCGCGCCGCGGGAGCGCAGTTGCTCTCGATCTCCGCACTGACCGCGGCTTCTCTCCCCGATTCGCTGGATGCCCTCTACATCGGCGGTGGCTTTCCCGAGACGCATGCCCGCGAGTTGTCCGCCAACGCGGGCTTCTTGGCTGCCCTTCGCCAGGCCGCCCGCGCCGGGCTTCCGATTTATGCGGAGTGCGGCGGCCTCATGCTGCTGGCCCGTTCCATCGCCTGGCG
>Ga0209517_10010819_pt1 | contig 10050 bp, 6 predicted proteins | sample PeaSoiMetSII2010_FD_187695 | JGI IMG/M metagenome (GOLD analysis project Ga0209517, IMG submission 187695) | Peat soil microbial communities from Weissenstadt, Germany - SII-2010 (SPAdes) (version 2) | ecosystem: Environmental > Terrestrial > Soil > Wetlands > Peat | place: Germany: Weissenstadt... | reverse complement strand
TGGCCCCCAACAGCATTTGGCGCGCGCCAAGACGCGGCGTTGCCCCGCGCCAATCGGCTCTTTCGCGCGGCCTGGGTGGGTCACTTTTGGCGAGCAAAACCGGGTAAATTCTCGCGAGTGCCGAAGCCTCATGGTGAACGGACGTTACGACACTGCTTTCCCGTTAGAGTCGTCGCAACGCGCGCTTTTCGAGTTTCTCGGCACCCCAGCCAAAGACAAAAAGCATGTGATCTACGAGGGCGGGCACGGCGCCTTTCCCCGTCCGGCCGCAGTTCGCGAGTGCCTCGACTGGCTCGACAAGTACCTGGGACCGGTGAAGCACTAAACCGGAAACGTGGCCGAGAAATACCGCCTCGCTAATGGGATGGACCGGGGATTCGATCACGGGCGACTAGTCAGCAATCTGGACCATCCAAGCCATATGAGCGTGTAGTCGCCGTTGCGGATAAGTGGTCGGTTCCGGGCGAAAGCGGCCATTGTGGACGAAAAGTGCTTTTATACCGGTCAATCTGTGTGCTCCGATGATTTCAGCGTAAGCGACCTAGAATCACACAGATTGGCCGGTCATAAAACCATTTAACTGGTCCAATCTGTGCACGCGCTCGTAAATCATAGATGGTCCGTAAGTTAGATCCAAAAGCGGGCATCAGATTGGCCAGTTAAACCGGCTTATCGGAAGGTGGACCCAGACGGGCCCGTCCTTGTGGGAATTGATGACGAGCGAGACCCTCCGGTGGTGACGCGCCACTCGGAAAGAGGTGAGGATTGCGCATCATCGGCCGGTCGGCGTGGTCGCTACCGATATCTCGACATATATCAGTCCCGCAAGGAGTAGCGACCGGTGTTGCATTACGCTAAGGCAACACGAAGAAAACAAAGGGCAACTGGCTGGAAAAAAAGACGCGTTCATTGTCGCTGGAATGCCGGCTGCCGACTGTGGCGGTTGGGGCTACGAGGGGGAAGGGTATCACCCTCCACGGCAACTGGGAACTCCAGGAGGGTCTTCCAGCAGTCGGAACGCGCCGACGGCGGCAAAATCTGCTCCGGCCACCCACTGAAAATCGGAAGAGCCGAAAAGTTCTTGGATGAACGACGGCGAAAAGAAGCTTCGATTCTCCTTCAGGTTATCGCGCCTTTTCACGACCGTGGCATTTATTCTGATGTACATCTCTTCCGGATGTGTCGTGCCGACCCTCGTGCAAAAAACCTCTTCACGCGGGCCGGTTGTCGACGGCTGCGAGTTCAGCTCGCGAAGCCGGGCGTCCGGCTGCAAGTCGGGATCGTTATTGGCGCCTGCCGGACCACGTTCGCCTCGCACTCGTCCTCCGGCCTGGTTTCCCGCTTCGCCGGCGGCGTCTACCCTTCATAGCTGCACACTATCACTTTTGCGCGGCGGTGTGCCGGTGCGTCAGGCGTAAATGGGCGCGAGTACGCGGTCGATGTACTCCTTCTGCACCTTCGCACTCTCGAGCGGCGAAATCCGTGCGTTGTCCAGGTCAATCGTAATCCAGCCCTTGTACCGGTTCCTCTTCAGTATACGGTGCAGGGCTGGAAAGTCGATGACCCCGCGGCCCAACTCGATGACGTTGTCCATGTAGCCGGTGAGTCCGCGGTGGTAGGCGCGGATGTCCTTGTAGTGCATGTAGATGATGCGGTGCTGGTATTTCTCAAACAAGGCCACCGGATCTCCCCCGCCCATCCAAACCTGGGCGGTGTCGGGCGCCAGGTTGAAGTATTTCGGGTCTGTCTGGTCCATGAGCATATCGATTTGCCTTGGGTTTTCAATCAAACTGCCCACGTGGGGATGAATGTCGGTCTTGATCTTGTATTCCTCTAAAGAAATCCGTCCGATTTCGTTGACCATCTTGGCGGTGTTGGCTATGGCGGCCTTTTCATCTTCGACGTCTGGCCGCGGCGGGCCCAGGGTCAGACGGTCGCTCCCGAACCGCTTCAGGTAAGCTAAGATCCGGCGACCCTCAACGATCAGGCGATCGTGTTCCGACGGCACATTGAACTGGCCACCCCAGTAAATGGACGACATGCGTAAGTTCTTGTACTGGGGCAATAGCTTTTCCAATTCGGCCATGGCCTCGTCGTTAAGAAATTTTGCAGTGAAGGGCTCGACGCCATCGAATCCTGCGCCATCAACGTCCCGGAGAATTTCCGGCCAGTTGGCCTTTCCCCTCCAGGTGACCAGGCCCAGTCCCCAGGAAATATTTCGCTCGGCAGCATCCAGCATCGAGCCGACTCCGGCACAGACCGTTGCGCGCAAGAATCCGCGCCGATCCCATTCTCGCGTCTCCATGAAATTGATCTCCTTGCCCTCGCCGTTGGCGGTGGCGTTGAGGACTACGTTGGTATTGACGTTCCGGGCCGAGATGACAGCACCTGGCATCACCGCGCCGGAAGCATCTGAACGTGCGTGAGATTTTCAGACCAGGACTGCGCGGATGCCGGTTGCGGGATTTATATCTCTCGCAGTAACCACTTCACTGCATTCCTCTGGATTTTCTCGTACTCCGGGTTCCATAGAGCGGTGATCACGTGGCCGGGGGCCAAATAGCAAACCCTCCCCTTACCATAGTCATAAGCCCATCCGGCAACCGACGAGCCCCCCTGATCTCTCCAAGTCAAGCCATCTTCGTTGACGCTCTCCATCAGAACAAATTTCGGGTCCTTTTCGTATTTGACGAAGTGCTGCTCGTCGGTGACCACGAAGTCGTTCACGCCGCGGGTGATGGGGTGCTCCTTGTTCACGATCTTCACTTTGAACGGGCGAAGGGGCGGGTGCTCTCGCGTAACAGCCCCGAGCACGTCGCGGAAATCCTGGTTCTGAGGGCTGATATAGGTCACGTTGTGATAGAACAGCGCCGCGCCTCCGTTTTGCACGAACTCTTTGACGGCCTTGCCCTGTTCCACGGTCATCCAATAAACGGGATTCTGGTCGAACTTGGGTAATGGGGGTTCACTGACGATCGGGCGGCCACCGGCTCCTTCGTAGCCGTTGGGCCAAGTCATGCCGTCCCGCAGCATGATCAGCAACTTGTACTCTTTCAGATTTGGGGCGGTGAGCAAGCTCAGCTCATCGGTGAAGTCGATCGATATCCCCAGATCCTTGACGAGGGTCTTCCCCAGAGCCGTACGCACGTAATCGATGTTGTGGTAGCGGTCCCCGGTAAGCGCAAACGCAGTCACCTGCCGCTTGCCGTAAATCGACTTCGCAGACGCCGGACGCGCCGTGAACGACAAGCCGGTAAAGACCGCCGCTTTCCCGGCGTTCCGGATCGCGGACCGGCGTGTCATACTTCTCGATATGTTGTTCGCCATCGGGCTGTTCCTCTCAGATCCCGTCTCTTGAGTCCTTCGGATTCCTCCAGCGATTTCAGCCATCTAAAACCTCAGTATAAAATCCAGGTTTATGATGGGCGTGCCGCCCCACAAGGACGTGCTCGGACCCGCGGAAAGCTTTCCGAAGGTCGTTGGGTTCTTGAAATCCACGACCGTTGTCGGCGCGGTGAAGTTGAATCTGTCGAAAAGCATCTTCTGCACAGAGTGTATGTCCACACGGAGCGTCAGGTTGAACCTATCGTTGAATTTCAGGACCTTCTGTCCGGATGAGTCCATGGCGAAGATGGGCGGTCCACCGACGTTGTTGCGTCCGCAAGTGCCGGCAGTGAAGGGTGCCGGGTAGGAGAACTGATTGATGTCGATGACTGGATTGACGGTCAACTGGTTGAACCGGGCTGGGCCCATATCCAGCCAGTTGCTGAGCAACTTGGGATCCAGACAGTTCGGCCTCTGGGCGGCGATGGAAGTCGGAAAGTAGTTATTCGGGCTGTTGGCGAAAGAGAACGTCAGCGGCGCCCCGCTTTCCCAAGAGATGTCCCAAGCCGTTTGCCAGCCGCCGATGATGGTGTTCAGCCACCCACCCCGATTCAGGAAGCGCCTTCCCTTGCCGACCGGTAATTCGTAGGTAATACTGTTGAAGTACCGTTTGGGGCGGTCAAATCCCGCTCGTGCCTTTTCCAGCCTCCGGTCTGTAACGGGCGCCACACCGCTGCCGGAGTTGTCGGTGTCCTGTTCGTCGATGGCTTTGGCCAAAGTGAAGAACGTCTGGAAGATGAGGCCCTGGGCGAACCGTCTCTCGAGTCTGACCGTGCCGCCATGGTACGTGCTGTGCCCGAAGTTGGAGCGGTAATTGATGGCGCCGAAGTTGGGAAAGGGAAGGTAGTTCTGCGGGGCCGCGAAAGCGGCTGCCCGCAGGGCCGGGTTGTTGGCCCCATAGTCCGCGGGAAACGTATTGACGTTCCAATCCTCTATCAGGCCCACGCCGGCCGAGCCTTGGTACAGAAACTCCAGAACATAAGTGCGGCTGAGCTGGTACTGCATGCTCAGGTCCCAATTCATAGTGTAGGGGTTGCGGAGATTCGGATCCCACCAGTCTTGACTCCGCGCTGAGTAGTTGGTCCCCACGTACGGCGAGGTTTGGTTGGGCCGGGTGTTGGTGTATACGACCGGCGACATCGCGCTGATCGCGTAAATCGGCATCGGATTGCCGGGCGCCTGTTGAAAGTTGGCTTGCCCCGTATACTCCTGAAAATTGGCGAGGTTCGTCGGGAATTTGACATCGACCGTGTAAAGACCGAAGCCCGAGCGAACCGCCAGTTTTTCGAGCGGATGCCACGCCAGGCCGACGCGCGGCTGGAAGTTGCCGTTGTCCCGCTTGTTCAAGGAACCAGTGGGGTGTACAACCGCTCCCAGCATACCGGAAACGGGATCGACGGCGGTCGGGTCGAACTGACTCATCTGGCCGTATTTCGTAGAGAACGGAGTCTCGTTGCTGTAGCGGATGCCGTAACTCAGGGTGAGGTTCCGCGAGACCTTCCAGTCGTCCTGGAGGTAGCCGCTACTAATGGACGACCGCGGCAGCCAACTCGCCAACTGCGTGGTGAACACCGCCGATGCCACCTCGCCGAGAAGGAACCCGGCGAAGTAGTTTCCCGGGCTTTGCGGCGCCACGACGCCGTTCGGCTGGAGACCCGCGGTCATGCCGGCGAATGAAAAAGCCCCGCTGGGCTGGGTCCTCGCGGTGTCGTCCTCCCGGAACCTCATGAACTCGTAACCCATCTTGAAAACATGAGTCCCAACCATCTTCGTCAGGTCGTCTCGAGCTGTGAAGGTTTCGTTGACGGTCTGGCTGGGTCCGCTGACCGTGAGGCCATATACGGAACCCGGGGTCGCTTGATCCCCGGTGCCGAAGGCGGGGAGCAGTCCCGGGGGAAGGTTCGGGATCCCCAGAATCTGGCCCCAGTCTTGCCCTTCCGAAGCCACAACCACCTGCCCATGTTGGCGGAAGTAGCCGAAACGGGCGTCATTGAAGAGAGTAGGAGTGGTGATCCACGACGCGCCGGTAGAATAGCTCTGATTCACCTGGGGTGATTGAGTGCCGTTAGTTCCATCAAAAGCATGCACAGCGATGTTGGCGGGACGCCCGGCTCCATTGCTCTTGTTCCACGTGAAGCTTCCATAGATTTTGATCCTGGGGTTGAACTGGTGATCCAGGCGGCCGTTCAGATCGTCAAAATAGGTGCGGGATGGCGGGCTGTACAGGAAGTTGCCCGAGGGCCCGGCGGAATTGTACGTGCCGGGAGCGTTCGGATAGTCCCAGGGATAGATCTTCAGGATCGCGTTGGCCACAGGGCTAAACCTGCTGAGCGGGACCTGCATGTTCGGAAACGGATCGCGGGCCCAAGTGCCGTCCGAAAGTTGACGGGTCGAGGACGGATCGTAGATCGGGACGCCCAGGCCGCCGAAGGAGAAGTTCCCGTTGATCATATTTTGGTCGGGAACCGTCCCGGAGGTCTGAAAGTTCCTTATCTTCTCGATTATTTTGTTCCAACCGAAAAAGAAGAACGTTTTGTTGCGGCCATTGTATATCTTGGGGATCAGAATCGGTCCCCCGATGTTGGCTTCCGGATTCAGGAAGAAGAAGGGCGTAATGCCATTGGGGAACCCGACGACCGGCTGCGAGAATGTAGCCTGGTCGAAGAAGTTGCGCTGCTGCATCTGACGGTCATGGCCGTAGAATGTGCCCATGCCGTGCAACTCGTTCGTCCCGGTCTTTTTGACTATACTGACGACACCGCCGGCCGAGTGCCCGTACTCGGCCGGAAGCGCGGTGGTCAAGACTTTGACCTCCGCAACCGAGTTCTGGACACTTCTTAGCGAGTTCGCATCGGACGACGGATCATTCACCGATATGCCGTCCTCGAACTGGCCGACCGCGCTACTCCGCTGGCCCGCCATGTTGTAGCCGCTCACAGTGCCGCTGCCGGAGGTAGTCCCCACCGAGACGCCAGGCATAAACATCGAGGTTGCATCGACAAAACGTTGGTACATGGGCAAAGCCTGGAGGGTATGGCCTTCGAGCACACTTCCGGCGGAGGAGGTCTGTGTCTCGAGCAACTCCGCCGTGCCCGAAACCGCGACCGACTCGGTAACGGCTCCAAGCTCAAGTGTGGCATTGACAGCCAGCACGTCGCCCGTCCGAAGCATGACACCGTCACGCTCGAACTGCTTGAAACCAGCCGCCTGAAATGTGATACGGTAAGGGCCGGGTAGCAGAGACGGCACGCGGTAGAGTCCGTCCGTGTTGGTCCGCCCCGTGAACTTGAAGTTCGTTTCCACGTTAGTGACTGTCACGGCGACTGCCGGCACAACCGCCCCGGTGGGGTCTGTAACCGAACCGGTGATTGTGGAGGTGCCGATCTGCGCTGGGACCAAAACGGCGCCAAAAACCAGGATGCTGGCAAGGCGCAAGAACATCGGAGAACGCATTTGCCCTCTTTCCAAACTGCCTTGCCAGAGTCGCTCGGGTACTTCGTCCTCCGGTCCTTACACCCTTAAAGGAGGGCGGGCGGTGCGCGGTGCGGCAAAGAGCGTCAGCAATTTACGGTCCCCTCAGGCAACCGTTGGGTGGATTCTACTACCGGCTCTGTGCGATGTCAACAAGAAAAAAAGCGCCTTTTCTCCGGGGGGCTCGCCTTTTTGCCCACCCCGCCCCACAACGCATCTCGCAGCGTCCGCATCGGCCGTTTCCAAGTGCGGCACTCGGCTATAGCCGGACGACCAAGCCTAAACCCGTAACTTGCCGACAGCACGTGGAGACCGACCCGTTCCGCTTTCCGCACGCGCACCGCGACGGAGTCACTGCGCCCGCAGGAAGATCACGCAGACAGGCGACGGAGTCTTGAGATCGTCGCCGGTAGGGGTCAGTCGGCCGGTCTTTTGGTCGATACGGAAAAGCACGATATTGTTGGTGTTCTGGTTGGCTGCCAAGAGATAAGCCCCCGTCGGGTCGATGGCAAAGTTACGCGGCATCTTCCCTTGTGTCGGGACGTGCTCGACCAGGGTGAGCGTGTTGGCGCGGGGGTCGATCGCGAACACGGCGATGCTGTCGTGGCCGCGATTCGAAGCGCAAAGAAACCTGCCGTTGGGATGAACTTCCAGTTCAGCCGCATTGTTCGTTCCACTAAAGTCCTTCGGCAGCGTTGAGATTGTTTGCAGGTCCCTCAGGGTCCCGCCGACGTGGTCATAAGCGAACACCGTCACGAGGGATCCCATTTCACTGAGTGTGTAGGCAAACCGCCCGTTAGGGTGAAATACAAAGTGGCGCGGGCCCGAGCCTTGAGTAACCTTGGTGAAGGGAGGGTCGTTGGGCGTGAGCGTGCCTTTTGCCGGGTCCAGGCGGTACGAAAGAACCTGATCCAGTCCGAGGTCCGGCACGAAAACGAAGCGGTTGTCGGGTGACAGACCGACCGCATGGGCATGCGGTCCCCTCTGCCTCGGACCAGTGCTGGAGCCGGTGTGCTGCACGAATGCCGACGCCGCGCCCAGGCTGCCGTCCGCGTTCAACGGGAAAGCTGCCACGCTGCCGGTGCCGTAGTTTGCCACCAGGAGGGACTTGCCGGTCTTATCCACCACCAGGTGGGCGGGGATGGTGCCACGCGTGTTCATCTTATTCAATGAGGCCAGCATCCCCGTCTTGACGTCGATTGAGAAGGAACTGATGCTGCCGGCGCTCTGGCCTTCATAATTCGAGATCTCGTTCACCGCGTAAAGAAACCGGTGGTTCGGATGGAGGGCCAAGAACGACGGATTCTCTGTCTCTCCCGCCAAGCCGATCGAGGTTAATTTGCCGGTCGCCGGCTGGAAGCGGTAAGCGTAAATGCCTTTGCTATCTTGTCTGGTGTAAGTGCCGACGTAGACAAGAAATTCGCCTTTGGAGGAAACCTTCTTGGCACCCTGAGGGAGAGGCGCCGCGAGTAGCGTTGGGAGCACCGCCGCGAAAACCAGGCAGGAGTATCGGATGATTTTCATGGGTATATAAGAGCATACAACTGGTTTTGAAGCAATCGAAATTCAAGCCAGTCCAAGGGACGCCCTGCCAAGTATCCGAGCCGAAGGCGAGCTTGCGCTCTTGTCGGCCCAACTTCCGGATGGCCGAAGATAACCGGCCAATGTGGAGTGAGGGGCTCGCGATCACCGATGGAAAGCAGTATTCTTTTTTCGTCGAAATTGACTTTGCCGGAGGGTGAAGGCCCCGCCCGTGGGGTGCGTCCCCTGCTACGGCGACGTACCCTCATTTTACTCGGCATAATCCGGAACTCGGCATAACTGGCCAATCTGATGCCCGCTTTTGGATCTGACTTACGGACCATCTATGATTTACGAGCGCGTGCACAGATTGGACCAGTTAACTGGTTTTGATACCGGCCAATCTGTGTGATTCTAGCTCGCTTACGCTGGAATTATTCGAGCACACAGATTGACCGGTATAAAAGCACTTCACGTCAAGTGGGCGGGGGCTGGTGAACACAAAGGCGTGCGGTGGAATCGATTATGGGAGCCTGTCAACTTCCGGATGCGCCGTTTAATTGACCGGCCACAATCGGCAACCCAAACAAATTCGACCCTTAAGAACCATCCAGGTGCTCCAAAATGCTGGTGTTTTCACGGCGTCCGAAAAACGCGCCATTCTCTCTATTCCACACCGCAAAAAGGACTTAACTCATCATGCCAATTGCTCGGCGTGGAGCAAAATGCTCCAAGACGCTCGGGCGCTGCGTCCGTCGCGAAGGGCGGGAACAGGTTCTGAAGCAACGCGAATTCAAAGAGCACGCCCGAAGAGCAGGCTGTCGAGTAGCGGTGCCGTTTGCAGTTCGAGTTCGTAGCTTTCTTCCGGTTTCCGGTGCCTTCAGTCCGACTAAGCCCTTTACCTTCAGTGGCGCAACGATTCGTAATCAGTGGTCGCTCCAACAATGGCCTTTGTCCTCGCGTCTGAGGGCCGGCGAAGCTCTATCGCACCTCCGGGCGGCTCAACAAACAATCGCACGGCAGAACCGCTCCTGGCGGCGCAGCATGTTGGAGCATTTTGCTCCGCACCGAGCAATTAGCATGATGAGTTAAGTCCTGTTTAGGGTTTGGAATAGAGAGAATGGCGAGGTTTTCGGACGCTGTGAAAACATAAGCATTTTGGAGCAATGGGACGCACCCTACACCTGCTTCGCGTTCTAAGCGGATAATTGGCGCGCAAGCCGGAGGGAATTCGCTGAAGCCGTTCGGCTCGTCGGAGCGGACGACACCGAGGCCTTGCGCCGGTTGCTTCCGTACCAGCATCAGAGCGAGAGGCCCGTCAGGACCGCTGCTCTTTACCCGTTCTTCGAGGTTGGCACCCCGATCGAAATACTGGAACGCCTGTGGACCGAGGACGGAGGCATGACGAAAGCTGAAGTGCGTCGAACAGCGGAAGAGTGTGGAATATTCTTCACCGAGAAAGGGAGCCCGAAGTACCGAATGGTTTTCGAAGCGCGGCGCGTGTCAAGCACTTTGAGACACCCGGCATGGGAATTTAGTGACGTTGCTCCTCTGTCTTTGGGTCGGGTGGCACCGGCTTATTGATCCAAACCTCCTTGGGCAATGGCAGTGGTTTTGGTGGCCGCCGAACGAAGCGATCTGGGTGCGTCTGGTAAGCGGCGTCGAGCACCACCT
>Ga0209517_10010818_pt1 | contig 10051 bp, 9 predicted proteins | sample PeaSoiMetSII2010_FD_187695 | JGI IMG/M metagenome (GOLD analysis project Ga0209517, IMG submission 187695) | Peat soil microbial communities from Weissenstadt, Germany - SII-2010 (SPAdes) (version 2) | ecosystem: Environmental > Terrestrial > Soil > Wetlands > Peat | place: Germany: Weissenstadt... | reverse complement strand
TTACCGAACTAACCCGAATCGGGGTTCAGTCCGCGACGTGCACGCAATTATTCCCTGTACCAGTACGCCCTCGAAATCATTCTTTGCGTCCCCACGCTCCGATTATCCTGCAATCCCCTCAGTGTTTTACGCTAACAAGCCTTTTAATCCCTGTTTTGGAGCTTCGCGTGCCTCTCTCCAACTTTACCCAGTCGAAATCCCGATGGAGGTTGTTCCATTATGCGATTCCGCACTGCTCTGTTCTTCTGTTCGCTCTGCGCGCTCTGTTTCATCGTTGCCGCTTGGTCTACCCCCTACCCGTCTCAGCCGGCGTCTCTCCCTTCTTTGGCAGCGGAGACCAAATCCGTCTCCGGCAGAATCGCCTCCGTCGGTGATTCAGAGTTTTCGCTCGAGGTGCCAACGAACCAGACGTCCGGCACGCTCCAATTCCAGATCGATGGCAACACGCAACTCAAAGGCAGTTTAGCGGCGGGCTGTCAGGCGACCGTGGACTATCGCACCGCTGACGGGAAGTTGATCGCTACGCACATAGTGGTCACACCGCCCTCGGGCGTCAGCCTTTATTAAGCTGGCCAACTCCTGACGTCCTACAGCCCCACGCCATTTTCTTACGCCTCCATGAGAGCGCTTCCTGTTTGCAGCATCGCTCTCGCCTCTCGTGATTCTCCTACGTGGAAATCTCCAGAGCCTCGGCCCGGCCCTTCAATCGTTTGTACTGCCGCAATATTCGTGGTGCGGGGCCGGCTGGCAGGTTGTCATGGATCCTCTCGTCCCCCTCGGAGGCCTCGGCATGCGCACCACGTTGAAACTGGTTCTGCCGCTCGCCATTAGCGTTATCTGCGTCTCCCTTCTTTACGCGGCCTACCAGGTGCGTACGGAGCGCCGCAACCTGCGCAATGATCTGGCGCGCCGTGCGGCCACACTCGCCGAGAGCCTTCAGGAGAGTCTTGAAGCGCTTTCCGGGCGCTCCAACGACAAAAACCTCCAGCGCATCGTCGAGCGATTTGGGCAGCGCGAGCATCTCCTTGGCGTTGCCATCTACGATCCCTTCGGTGCCCCCCTGGCGATAACTCCCGGCCTCCCGGACAAATTCAATTCGCGCCCCGCCGCAGCCGATCAAGCCGCGAAACTTAATTTGGGTTTCGGCGAGTTTTTTGATTTTGGCGCAGACTCTTTCTACACCTACTCCTTGCCGCTCCATCGCGACACCGAACAATCCGGCGCGCTTGTCGTCATCTATGACACTTCCTACATCGAGCGCCGCGTTTTCCTCTCCCTCCGGGATTCGCTTCTCACTGCTTTTTTGCAAACTCTCTTGATCACCTCGCTCGCCTTCATTCTGGTGCGCTGGAACTTCACGGCGCCCCTCGCCTCCACCGCGAAGTGGCTGCACACACTCCATGCCGGCACCTCTGAAGGATCGTCCAACATCCCGCATGGAGAATTGTTTGACGAAATTCACACGGAGGCAAAACACCTCGCGCACGCCTTGGACACGGCCCGCGCCGCAGCTCAAGAGGAAGCGCAACTCCGCGAAACCCAGTCTTCCGTCTGGACTGCGGAACGCCTTCGGGTGAGTTTGGCCAACAAATTAGGCGAGAAGCCGCTCTTCCTGGTCTCCAACCGCGAACCCTACATGCATGTCTTCCAGGAAAAAACCAACAACATCCAAACCATCGTTCCCGCCAGTGGCCTCGTTACGGCTCTCGAACCGGTCCTGCAAGCCTGTCATGGCACTTGGATTGCCAATGGCTCTGGCAACGCCGATCGCGAAGTTGTTGACGCTCTTGACCACCTGCAGGTACCTCCCGATCGCCCCACGTACACTTTGCGCCGCGTGTGGCTAACCGACGAGGAAGATCGCGGCTACTACGAAGGCTTTTCTAACGAAGGTTTGTGGCCGCTTTGCCATATCGCGCACACCCGCCCGATCTTCCGCCTCGACGACTGGCTCCAGTATCAAAACATCAATCGCCGCTTTGCTGATACCGTCCTTCAGGAAATGGCCGGAACTCAATCGCCCATCCTTCTCGCGCAGGATTATCACTTTGCCCTTCTTCCGCGCATGGTCAAGGAAGCGCGCCCCGATGCCGCCGTGGCCATCTTCTGGCATATCCCCTGGCCCAATCCCGAAGTATTCGGCATTTGCCCGTGGCAGCGCGAACTCGTCGACGGTTTGCTTGGTGCGGACTTGATCGGTTTTCACATCCAAACGCATTGCAACAACTTCCTGGAAACGGTGGACCGTGCCCTGGAAGCTCTCACCGAATGGGATCACTTCGCGGTCAACCGCAAGGGTCACACCACGCGGGTCCGCCCCTATCCCATCAGCGTCGCCTTTTCTCCCAATGAAAACCAATTTCACGGTTTCCAAAACTCCGGCGGAGAGCGTGCCACCCTGTGCGCTGAACTCGGTATTGAAGCCTCGCTCCTCGGCGTCGGCGTGGACCGCGTCGATTACACTAAGGGTATTCTCGAGCGTTTCCACGCCATCGAGCGTTTTCTAGAACTCTACCCCGCCTACCAGCAGCGTTTTTCCTTCGTTCAGATTGCTGCTCCCAGCCGCACGGACATCCCCCGCTACCACCAGTTTCTTCAGGAAGTATCCGCCGAGGCCGACCGCATCAACGCCCGCTTTCCAGCCCCGCATTGGAGGCCCATCGTGCTCCTGAAACGGCATCACTCCCACGAGGAAATTCTTCGCTATTACCGCGCCGCTTCCGTGTGTCTCGTCACTTCCTTGCACGACGGTATGAACCTCGTTGCCAAGGAGTTTGTCGCCGCGCGCGACGATGAACGCGGCGTTCTCATCCTCAGCACCTTCGCCGGCGCCGCCAACGAACTCGCCGATGCCCTGCTCATCAATCCTTACGATGTTCAGCAGCTTGCCGAAACCATCCATCAAGCGCTGGAAATGAGCGCGGATGAGCAGGGGCTCCGCATGGCCCGCATGCGCAAGACCATTCATGAGCATAACGTTTACCGCTGGGCCGCCAATCTGCTCTCCGATCTCACGGAAATTCGCATCGCTGCGCCGGAGCCCAGCAGGGCTTCAGTTTCATCATGAGACTCTTCCAGGAGATTCGCCGATGAATCCCATCGAAGCTCGCTTCGAGTTTTTCACCGTGGCTTATCTCACTCGAATTGGCAATCTCTCGGCCGGAACTCTCGCCGAGCTTCTCGCCGGGCTCGAACAGTGCAGCGACGCTTCCATCTTCCACCACACATTTCAAACCCTCAGTAGCCACCACTTCCTTACCGAGGGTTTTTCCAACGATTTTGCTCAATGGGTTCTTGCCGACGCCAATCGCGATGCCCTCGCCGAGCAACTCGCCGCCCTCGACATTCGCGATTACCCTTCGATCGCGGCTCTTCGCGAAGACCTTTGCCGCGTCGTGCGCGCCTTCTGTGAACAGCGTCCTGAGCATGCCCGGCAATCTGCCCTGGAACGCTTCTATTTCTGCGAAAGCGCCGAGGTAACCGTCCCCTTCGGTTTTGCCGCCGCCAACCTTGACGAATTTCGCGACGGCATTGTACGTCTCAGCCACGCCAGTTTCTTCTTTCACTTCATCTCCTCGCGCTTGCGCCTGCAGTTGCGCACCAACGATTTTTCCCACTGGCTCGCCAATGGTCTCGGTTTGATGTCCCTCGCGGAGAACATCAATCGCATCGACGTCTACACCAACACACTCGATAGCGCGCGTGCCAAGTTGCTACGGCTTCTGGACCGCGAGAGGAGGAAGCATGACCCCAGTGCAGATGGCCAGCCGCATTCCGCTTGATGATTACGCGGCAGTGATCGGCGCGGGCGAACTCGATGAGTTGCGGGCCCTTGCCAAGCCGCTGCAGGGGCGCACTGTCGAAATGGTCAATTCCACGGCCGTCGGTGGGGGTGTGGCCGAGATTCTCAACCGCTTTGTGCCCCTGACGGAAGAACTCGGATTGCGCATTCGTTGGGACGTCATGACGGGCGGTGAAGACTTCTTCGAGGTCACCAAGGCGTTCCACAACGCTCTCCATGGCGCCCCCTATCACCCGGAGTCCCGCCATTTTGATATTTTCCGCGCCTACACCGGCTTGAATCTCCATCGCCTTTCTCTTGATTCGGAATTTGTCGTGATCCATGATCCGCAACCCGCGGGCTTGATCTCGGCGCGCAAGCACTCTTCCGCCCACTGGATCTGGCGCTGCCACATCGATCTCTCTCATCCCAACCGTGCTGTTTGGGAATTTCTGGAGCCTTGCATTTCCCAGTATGACGGTGCGGTCTTTTCCTCTCCCGAATTTGCCCGCCAACTTTCCATTCCCCAGTATCTCTTCCATCCCGCGATTGATCCCCTTTCCGAAAAAAACCGCGATCTCCCGCCGGAGTTTATTGCCGGCGTACTTTCCCGCTATCAGATCGATCCGCTGCGGCCCATACTTACGCAGATTTCGCGCTTCGATCGTCTTAAGGATCCTGTCGGTGTGATTCGCGCTTATCAAATTGTTAAGCGCTATTTCGATTGTCAATTGGTCCTGGCTGGCGGAAGCGCCTCCGACGATCCGGAAGGCGCGGAAGTCTTGAAGGAAGTGCGGCACGCCGCCGCCGGCGATGCCGACATCAAAGTTCTGGAACTCCCCGCGTGGGCTCCTCTGGAGGTCAACGCGCTTCAGCGCGCTTCCACCATCGTCATCCAGAAAAGTCTGCGTGAAGGATTCGGCCTCACCGTATCGGAAGCGCTCTGGAAGAAAAAGCCCGTAGTGGCTTCGGCCGTCGGCGGTATTCCAACGCAGGTAATTCACAAGCACACCGGGTTGCTCGCCCACTCCGTCGAAGGCACGGCCTACCAGATTCGTTTTCTGCTATCCCACCCGGAAATTGCCACCCGTCTTGGGGAACGCGGCCACGCTCACGTCAAAGAGAACTTCCTCATCACCCAAAAGCTGAAGCGCTATCTCACCCTTTTTCTCATGCTCACAAGGAATTCTGGAGCATAGCTGACGCTCTTCCGGGGCAACCGCCAAGCCATCATTAGCGCCAACCCACCTTCCGTACCGCCATGGAGGTATTTCTAGTCAATTGGAGTCCTTTAGGATAAAATCCCCAAAGTCTAACGTTCCTCGCTCAGGGTGACTCATGACGCAAGCCCGCTCCAATGGAGTAGGTTCTTTCACGCGACTCTGGCAGTGGTTTAAAGACCAGTTGATTCGCGAAGTGCCTGAAGACCTTGCGCTCTGCGAGTTCGAATGCCCCAAAGCGCAATGCGCTGAGGGTGAATGGGATAATTGCCAGCGGCGTCTGGCCCATGCCAGCGGTGGAATGATGTCTGGCACGCCCCATTCCGGACTACGCTCCAAGTCCTGAATCGCACTGTCCCCCGGCGATTGGAACTTTCGCCACCCGTCCCGTAGGGGCAATTGCTGTGTCCCTGTCTCCACCGAAAGGAAATGCTTGTCCCCGGGATTGAATGCACTCTGTAGTGCTACGGGATTATCTTTGCAAACCGGGCTTTCTCACGAGCTGCGATTTTGATGGTATTCAGATTGCCCGGCACCCTGTCATCTTGAGGGGCGCGCCGTTTGCGCCCCAAAGGATCTCAACTGACGCACCTCGCACAATTCTGATTGAGGTCCTTCGGCAACCTCCGTCGAATCGCATCAGGCCGAGCATGACTTGCTGAACTCGGACATCGGATGAATCGTGGATTGGAAGAAAACAGTTCTAGCGAAGCTTGCCCGGATCGATCCCATTCTTCCGCGCTTCGTTTTCCAGGTCGTCGATTTGCCCCTGCAGCTTTTTCTTTTTTGCTTCGAGCTGCTTGATTTGGTCCTCCAGGGGCACCATGTTGTAGCCCTGGTTCGGGTTGATTCCCCCCGTGGGGCTGGCGTTTTCCCCTTTGAAATTTTTCAGTTGTGCAATGCGCTGGTCTGCCGCATCGATCTGGTCGTGAAGCTCGCCGATTTGCTTGCGGTAACTATCGATCTGACTTTCCTGCCCATTACCGGCGTCGGGTGACGAATTGTAACCCGCTCCCCGTGTGGGTTCTGCCCATTGATTCGCCTGGCCCACGACGGAAATCTTGCCCGGCAAGGCTGCAACCTCGTCGTCTGTCCAAACCTTTTTCGGCTTCTTTTTCTCCGGCGTCGCCGGGGCATCCTGCTTGGGCGCGCTCTTGTCTGCCGGCGCGGCGGGCTTGGCGGTAGTCGTGTCTTTATTCGCCGGGTCCTGCGTCTGCGCGGAGCAACCGAATGCCAACGCCAGCATGAAAATGCCAAAACTCAAACTTCGGTGTTTCATTGTGTCGCTCCGTCTAACGCAACTGCCCTGGGTCGATTCCCTTTTTCCTGGCCTCGTCGAGTTGCTCGTCAATCTGCGATTCCAAATCCTTTTTCTTTTTTTCCAGCATCACCATCTGCTGCTCCACGGGAATCCGCCCGTACCCCTTGTCGACCTGGTAGCCGCTCGCGGAGACCGGTTCCCCCTCCTTGAATTCCTTGTAGCTCGCCAATTGCTGCTTGATATCTTCCACTTGCCCCTGGAGCTTCTTCAGGTTCTTGCGGATTTTCTCAACCGTCGCTGGATCCGCTGTTTTTGTGGGGGTCATGGGATACTTCTGATCGCTTTTGTTGCCCACGACCGAAATCTTCTTGCTCGCGTCGGAGAGATTGTCGTTCGTCCACACTTTTTTCGGGGCAGTTGGGGCAGGATTGCTCGCGGGTTCCGGGGCGGCGGCGTTGCTTGGGGTCTGACTGGACGAATTCGCGTCATTCGTCTGCGCCGCGCTCGGCAGCGCCAGGCTGACAAGAAGCAGGACCAGGGATAGGAGCCAGCGGATCATGGACCCTCCAGACCGGCCGGGAAAGGGCTAGTACTATCTAACCCATTCTATCGCTTAATGTTTCAAGGTTCCGCCGCTTCGCCGGTTCCCTTGCCCAATTCGCTACGCACCACTTCCAGCGCCTCGTTGGGTGGCCCCACACGGCGGTAATTCGTGTAAAACGTTCGCTCGTGGATTGCAAACGGCGACAGGAATTTCCTCCCGTCGAAATCATATTGCTGAAACGTCGGCAGCCAGATGCCCGGCGCCATCTCGTAGCGTTCCTGCATGAAGTGGCTGCCCTTATAAACTTTTGCCAGGAATAAAGAGAGAGAAATATCCTGGCTCACCTCACCTTCCACCCTCGCCAATTCCGCCGACTTCTCGTCGATCCAGATGAACCCCCTGATTTTCGTGAACAGCGTGGCGTTCCTTGAAGTCGGCTTGTATTTCGGGTTTGGCACCATGCTGTATTTCGCCAGGCTGCGGTCGCCGCGCATTTCGTGTCCGACCAGCGTGAAAATGAATGCCGTGTGCGTGGCTTCAATCAGATCGTTTCGCTCTTTCCGTTTGTGCGCCAATTTTGCCAGCGCTTCATCCTGTCCCGGGCCTTGCTGCGTGGCCCAGGCCAGCAACTTCTCTAGCTTCTGCAAATCCGCGCGGTAACTCTCTTCGCTGATAGGTTTGCCTTCCGCGGAGAGAGGAATCCTGTCGTTGGCCACGCCGGCGGGAAAGACCCGCCAGGCTTTTACTTCCGCGGGTTTCGTATCGCTCCCCGTCTTGCGGATTTCCGTGCGCTCGATCCGCTCGAATAGATCCAGCGACTCATCGGTGCGCTTCTGGTTAGCAACGACACGTAGGAATAGCTCGCTCGCCTTTGGTTCGGACGCCGTTGGCGCAGGATTCTGGGCGGCACACGTCAATCCAAAGAGAAGGTTGCCGCAAAGCACGAGTTCCCCGGTCAGAACGCCCCATCGCCGCCATTGGGTTTCTCTAGATAGTCTGCAACTCATAGATAAACCAGCACCCTAGTCCTCTTTCCGCGGCTTCGGTTTCCCCGCAGCATGTAAGCGAGTAGAATGGAATCGCATAGAGATTATACGTAGTTTGCGTGAAATAAAACTTGCTTCCGTGGCGTCTAAATAGAGTGGCTTAGGAACGATTCGGCACCCTCCTGCGTATTCTTATTGTTGAGATGAGGAGATCACTGTGGCTGTAGCCCCGATAAATGGGTTGACGCGTGTCCCACCCCTGGCGGAGGGCGCCGTGCGGTCCCAGGACCGTGCCAGGGGGCTCCGGGCGGCTTTCGTCACCTTCAGCGAAACCCTGAAATTGGCCCTGAGCGCCCTGCGCGCGCACAAACTCCGCAGTTTCCTCACACTCTTGGGTGTGATTCTCGCCGTTACCACCCTCGTCTTCGTCATGAGCGTTATCGACGGCCTCAACCTCTACGTGGCCGACCGCGTCGCCAATCTCGGCGCAAATGTTTTCCTGGTCCACCGCTTCGGCATCATTACCAGTGAAGATGCCTGGATCAAAGCACAGAAGCGCCCGTTGATTAACTACGAAGACTATGTGCGCTTCCGGGACAATATGAAGCTCGCCTCCGCTGTGGCGGCCGAGGAAGACCACAACGGTATGGTGCAGAGCGGCAATCTGACCATGGAAAACGTCCAGATGTTCGGGACTACTCCGAACTTTGGCGAAGTCCGGAACCTCAGCGTCGCCCAAGGACGCTTCATCACCCAAGCGGATGAGGAACACCATTCCGAGGTGGTGTTCATCGGTCCCGACCTGACCGCCAAATTCTTCCCCAACGTGGATCCTCTCGGAAAGACCCTTCGTGTGCAGACGCACACTTACGAAGTAATCGGTGTTGCCGAACCGCTGGGCAGCGCTTTCGGGCAGTCGCAGGACAACTACATGATCATGCCGCTCAGTGCCTGGCGCAAAGGCTGGCACACCAACCAGGATTGGTTGACCATTTTCGTGCAGGCGCCCAGCCAGGAACTCATGGCCGCCAGCGAAGACGAAGCGCGCATGCTCTTCCGCGCCTGGCGTCATTTGCCCTATGACGCTCCCGACAATTTCGGCATTCTTGGCTCCGATTCCATCATGCAACTCTGGCATGACCTCACCAAGAACATCGCTTTCGTGGCCATGGCCCTGGTCAGTATTTTCCTGGTGGTCGGCGGCATCGTGATTATGAACATCATGCTGGCCAGCGTGACCGAGCGCACCCGGGAAATCGGTTTGCGGCGCTCGTTGGGCGCCAGGAAGAAGCACATTCTGTTTCAATTCATGACCGAATCCGGCGTCCTCGCTGCCGTGGGCGGAGTGATTGGCATCATCACGGCTTATGGCGTTGTCTTCCTGGTGGAAGAGGTTTTTTCCTTCCCCATGCATACGCCGGTTAGCGCGGTCATATTGTCTCTGTGTCTGTCAACCGCGGTAGGTCTTTTCTTTGGAATTTTTCCGGCGATGCGCGCAGCGAAGCTGGACCCCATCGAAGCGCTGCGTTCGGAGGGCTGAGGTAGCTCATGGCACAAGCCTACGGCGAAAACCTGAAACAAGCGCTGGACACTTTGCGCACCCACAAATTGCGCAGCGCGCTGACCGTTTTCGGCGTGGTCCTGGGCGTCAGCGTAATCATGCTGGTGGCCGCGCTGCTCACCGGGTTCGACCAGAAAATCCAGGAGAGTATCAACCAATTCGGGGCCGACACGGCCTTCATCACCAAATGGGATCAGGGACGCCACGGTGGCCCGCCACCGCTGGAAGAGCAGCAGCGCAAGCCGCTCACCCTCGAAGATGCCAAAGCGATTGAGGAGAAGTGCTCGGCCGTAAAGAGCGTGACCGTTTTTGTGCAGACCAATTGGAGCCACAACCACGTTGTGCGCACCAAGGCCGGCGACGTCACCGCCATTGATTTCCGTGGCGTGCAGCCCAATTTCGGCGAAGTTTACGCCAATGCCGCCACCATCGAAGGGCGCTTCCTCAGTGAAGGCGACGATCTCCACAAGGAGAAAGTGGTGATGCTGGGGGAAAACGTCGCGCCGGTGTTGTTCCCCGAGGGACATCCCATCGGCAAGGACGTGATGATCGACGGCTCTCCTTTCCAGGTGGTTGGCGTGGTGGAAAAGCCCAAGGGCGGCTTCGGCATGGGAGATGAGGACCGCCGTGTGCTCATCCCCTACAGCACCTTCAAGAAGACGTATCCCGACGCGGACGAAATCCAGATGCGCGCGCAG
>Ga0209517_10010817_pt1 | contig 10053 bp, 7 predicted proteins | sample PeaSoiMetSII2010_FD_187695 | JGI IMG/M metagenome (GOLD analysis project Ga0209517, IMG submission 187695) | Peat soil microbial communities from Weissenstadt, Germany - SII-2010 (SPAdes) (version 2) | ecosystem: Environmental > Terrestrial > Soil > Wetlands > Peat | place: Germany: Weissenstadt... | reverse complement strand
CTCCGGAATGCGCCGGATGTTCATCAGCACCGGCTGGAAGCGGGCGCGGCCGGTCTTGCTCTGCGGCATCAGGTCGGTGCTGCCGGCGAGAATGGTCACATTGCCGGCTCGCAGCAGGGCCACCGCCTCGGCAAGCGAGCGCGGCGCTGCATAGGTCTTGACTGCAGTGATGTCCTCTGCCGGCGCGGCCGGCGGCAGTTCCGTCGTTGCGAGTTGCACGTTCACCCTACGCTCCATTCAGCTTGGCCGCGGCTGCGACCGAGATCAGTCCGTCGCGCACTTCTTCCTTGAGCTTGGCGCGGCTGCGCCGCTTCGATTCGCCGTAATCGCCGTCGCTCGCCTGCTAATGCTAGATGGCGCCACGCGGCACGCCGTTGATAAAGTCCGTGTTCGCGGCCGCACCGGCTGCGCAATCTCCTGCAAGCCGGCACTGCGATAGAAGGATGCTGCGGCGTCGATAGCACTCTGTGGATCAGCGCGTCGGGCCCTTGCCCGGCCGCGATGAAGTCCGTGAAAGTTCCGCTGACGTCGACGCCGATCTTGAGGTTCATGAACGTCTTCTCGTTTTTCACCGATGCATGGTTCACGCGGCCACCGCCGTTCGCAATTCCTCGCGTTGCACTTTGCCCAGTGCGGTGCGCGGAAGGCTGTCCATAAAACGCACCACGCGCGGCTGCTTGAAGCGGGCGATGCGGCCGTCCAAGATCGCGATCACATCGGCCGCGCTCAGGCGCGCGCCTGGCTTGAGCACCACCGCCGCCACCACCGACTCGCCCCAGCGCTCGTCCGGGCAGCCGACTACGCAGGCCTCGACGATTGCCGGATGCTCAAGCAGGATGTTCTCAATCTCCGCCGGGTAGATGTTCTCGCCGCCCGAAATGATTAGGTCGTACTTGCGCGCAACGACATGCAGGTAGCCTTCGGCGTCGAGATGGCCGACGTCGCCGGAATGGTACCAGCCACCGCGCAGAGCCGCGGCGGTCGCCTCCGGCGCATTCCAATAGCCCTGCATCACGTTCGGGCCGCGCACAAGAATTTCGCCATCGGCGCCGGAAGGAACGTCGCGGTCGTTGTCGTTGACGATGCGCAGGGCGCAATAGAGCGCCGGCAGGCCGGCGGCGCCGGCCTTGCGCCGCGCGTCTTCACTGCGCAGATAGGCTGCGATTGGGCAGGTTTCCGTCGTGCCGTAGACCTGGATAAGCGGCACGCCGCGCTGGTGCACCAGCTGCACGAAGGCTTCCGACACGATGGTCGAGCCGGTGGTCAGCACGCGCAGGCTCGACAGATCGGCCGTACTCCAGCGCGCAAGCTTCATCATCGCGGTGAGTTGCGCTGGTACCAGCACCGCGAGGGTGATGCGCTCGCGCTCAATCGCATCGATGGTGGCGTCGGGATCAAACTTGGCGTGCAGGGTGACGGTAGCGCCGGCATGCAGCGCCGGAACGGTCTGGATGTTGAGCCCGCCGACGTGGAACATTGGCAATGTGGTGAGCACGCGGTCGGCGCTGGTGAGATCGTGCATATGCACGCTGTTGACCACGTTGAAAAACAGCGCGCCCTGGGTGAGCACGACACCCTTGGGCGCTCCGGTCGATCCGGACGTATAGCAGAGCAGCACCGGCGTCTCGTGCGCCGGTGTGGACGTGGGCTCTGCCGCCGATGTCGCCGCAATACTCGTCCAGTCGCACCAGCCGGCCGGCGCGCCGGTTAGCGCCAGCCACTGCGCTGCGGGCAAGCCGTCGCGCATCGCCTGCGCGTGGACCAGGAAATCAGGCGTCGCCAGCACCAGACGCGGCTTAGCGTCGGCCAGGATGCGCGCGTGTTCGGCTCCGGTCAGCCGCCAATTAAGGGGCAGCAGAATCGCTCGCAGCCGCGCGCAGGCGAACAACAGCGCCAGCATCTCCGGATGATTGAGGCCGAGAAAGGCGACCACGTCACCTTCGCCGATGTCAAGCGCCACCAGTCTGCCGCACGCATGGCGGATGCGCGCGGCGAGCGCGGCGTAGTCAATGTCCTCGTCACCGAAGCGGATCGCCACTTTATTCGGCGCGAAGGCGGCATGCCGTTCGATCGGGAAAGCGAGGTCCATCGGACTATCCGTGATCGGTGACTTTCAGCACCACCGACATGGCGGTGTCAGCAGCGGCAGGTGAACAGACCGTAGCCGCCGTCGTCAGTTGCCCGGATTCGTATCCTGTATATAAACTAGCGGGTCGCCGTCAATGACCTGGCCGCTGGGAGTAGTTTCGGAAAATCGAGCTCGGTTTGGGTGAGCAGATGCGGCGTGCAAATATTCCAATTATTGCGAAGGCCTCGAACAGAAACGCAAACCGGTCACCTGCCCTTTGTGGGACAAGTGCGGACTCGACGATCCGCACGTTCAGCACACGCCCGACGGCAATCGGCACTTGACCGCACTGGACGCGCTGCTCGCCGACGCGCACCAGCGGCGCGCTGGCGGCTGACGCGCAATCGCATGCGACGCGCGCTTGATCGGCTCAGGCGTATCCTCTAGGCGTGATCACCCAAGCGAGGACTTGGTCGATGCAAATCGCGGTGCTTGGAGGCGGTAACGGCTCGTTCGCGGCGGCAGGCGATTTCGCGCTCGCTGGCCACGCGGTGCGGCTGTGGCGGCGCGATAAGGCGGCGGTTGCGGCGCAGCAGGCGGCCGGCAATACGATCGTCATCAAGGATTTCCAGGGCCGCCGCACTGCCAAGCTCGCCGCTGTGACGAACGACATCGGCGCGGCGGTGCGCGGCGCGGACTTGATCCTTTGTCCGGCGCCGGCGACCGCACACCACGACATCGCCCAGCTGCTGGCGCCGCATCTCACCGATGGTCAAGTGGTGTATCTGCCCCCCGGCACTTTCGGTTCGGTGCTGTTCGCCAAGGCCGCGCATGACGCCGGCAACCTTGCCAAGTCCGCCTTCGCCGAGACCGGCACCCTACCCTGGCTCACACGCAAGCACGCACCGTTCGAAGCGGCGATCACGGTGCGGGCGAAACGCCTGCCCACCGGCGTCTTCCCGCTCACCCGCAAAGACCATGCGCTGTCCGTACTGCGCCGTGCCTTTCCCAACGTCATCGAAGATTGCGGCGACGCACTCTCCGGCGCCTTGATGAATGCCGGCCCGATCATCCATCCGCCACTAATCATCATGAACGCCGGGCCGCTGCAGCATTTCGATCGCTGGGACATTCATAGGGAGGGCACGCAGCCATCGATCCGGCGCGTCACCGACGCGCTCGACGCGGAGCGCATTGCCTTACGCGAGGCGCTCGACTACGGGCCGCCGCATTTTCCGCTTGCCCATCATTACGCCAAGGAGGGCGAGGAGTGGATGTACGGCCGCGGCTCACACGACCGACTGACCGATTCCGGCGACTGGCGCGAGCGCATCGTGCTGACTGAGCACCGCTACATGCTGGAGGACACGCGCATCGGCCTCTCCTTCCTGTTGTCGGTAGCGGCGCTCGCCGGCGTCGCCATGCCGCTGGTGCGGGCCTTTCTCAGCATCGGCGCGGCGATCTGCGGGCAGGACTTTATGACCACTGGCCGCACGCTCGCCGGCATCGGTCTCGGTGAGCTCGATCGTGCCGGCTTACGCAGCTTGCTGCGCGAGGGCTTTGCGTGATGGCGCGCGCGCCGATCGCCTGCCTCGGCGCCGGCCGCATGGGGCGTGGCATCGCCGTCGTGTTCGCCTATGCCGGACACGACGTGACCGTTGTCGATTTCCGGCCGCGCTCGCCGGAGGATTTTCAGCGCTGCCGCTCGCAGACGCTCGACGAAGTGTGCCGGACGCTCGCAAGCCTCGCGTCGATCGGGCTCTTTGCGCTGACGGCAGTCGACGCTATCGCCGCCCGCGTCAGGGTCGTGCCGCAAGCGGAAGCGACGGCCGCTCTGTCGGCGGCGGCGGTGATCTTCGAGGGCGTCCCCGAGGTGCTCGAGGTCAAGCGCGATGTCCTGGCGCGCGCTTCGGTGCTGGCCGGGCCACAGCCGATCATCGCCTCCACCACTTCGACCATTCTCGCCGACGACCTCGCCAGCGCGCTCAACGAGCCACGCCGCTTCCTCAACGCACATTGGCTCAACCCCGCATCCCTCGTGCCGCTGGTCGAGCTTTCCCCGGCCGCGACCACCGATCCCGCAGTGACGGCGCGGCTTAAGGAGCTGCTCGAATCGATCGGCAAGGTGCCGGTCGTCTGCGCCGCCCGGCCGGGCTACATCGTGCCTCGCATCCAAGCGCTGGCGATGAACGAGGCCGCCCGTATGGTCGAGGAGGGCGTCGCAAGCGCCGCTGACATCGATAAGGCAATCAAATATGGTTTCGGCTTTCGATTCACTGTTCTCGGCATGCTCGAATTCATCGACTGGGGCGGCGGCGACATCCTCTATTACGCCAGCCGTTATCTTACACAGGCGCTCAACGACCCGCGCTATGCCGCGCCGGAGATCATCGAGCGCAACATGCGCGAGGGCCATCTCGGCCTGACTACCGGCAAGGGCTTCCTCGACTACTCCGCACTCGATCGTGAGGCTTACCGCACCGAACGGCTGAAGGCTTTCGTCGACATGCTGGGATTTCTCAAACTCATTCGCCCGCCGGTACTGCCGGAGTGACTGATGGGCCGGCGATAAACCTTGTCACTCCTGCGAACAGCACGGCGCAGCTGCGGGCGTCGGCCTCGCCGGCCTGCATCCTCGAGGTCGGCGACCGCATGTGGCAGTCGATCGATCCTGCGCAAATCGTCTGGCTTTCTTGATTCCTAAAGTTGGAGCGGCTCGTCCATGAAAATCACCAAAGTTACCGCAACGCCTCTCAACGTGCCGCTCAGGATCGCCCTGCTTGGCCTGGAACGCGCCACCACACTGTCCGTGTGCTTGGTCGAGGTCGAGACCGACGGCGGCGTGACCGGCCACGGCCTGACCGGAATCACCGAGGAAGACGTGATCGCCCAGATCATTCACGGCGTGGCCGGACCGGCGATTCTCGGTGACGACCCGCTCGCGAACGAACACGTGTGGGACAAGCTGTATTGGACTCTGATGCCGCGCGGCCAAACCGGCTATGCTGCGCATGCGCTTGCCGCGATCGACGTCGCGCTGTGGGACATCAAGGGCAAGGCGCTCAATCAGCCTATCTGGCGGCTGCTCGGAGGAGCACGACCGCGCGTGCCGGTCTACGCCACTTTCGGCTTCGGCTTCTTCGATCGCGCACAGCTCGCCGCCGCAGCGAAGCTCTGGGTGTCACAAGGCTTCACGCGTCTGAAGATGACGGTTGGCCATGAGGGTTTACGCCGGCGCGATGCCCGGGGCCTGCTCGAGTTGATCCGCGAGGACGAAGCCCGCATCCGGACGGTGCGCGAAGCCGTGGGCCCCGACATCGAACTGTTCATCGACGCCAATTGCAGTCTTGACCTTTATCATGCGGCTCGGCTGTGCGAGATGATCAGGCCCTATGGCATCTCCTTCTTCGAGGAGCCGATCACGCAGAACGATCCGCTGCTGATGGCGCAGTTGCGGCGTCAGACTGGTATGCGGCTCGCCTGCGGCCAGAATGAAGGCTTGATGTACCGGTTCCGCGACCTGTTGCTCAATGAATCCGTCGACTATGTGCAGCCGAACGTCGTGATCACCGGCGGTTTCAGCCAGTGCATCAAGATCGCAGGCCTCGCCGCCGCGTTCAACGTGCCGATCGCCAACGGCGGCGCCTGGTCGTTCCACAACATGCACCTGCAGGCGGGTGTCGCCAACGGGACGCTGGTCGAGCACCATTATCTGGCGGTCGAGCTGTGCCGGCAGATCTATGACGACTTGCCGAGCCCGCAAGGCGGATGCCTGGCGCTCCCGGAGGCTCCTGGCCTCGGATTCGAGATCAACCGCGCGGCGGTTAGGGAGCTGGCAAAACTGCCGTCGTCGGGAGGCCGAGGCAAAGGGTAGCGGGATGTCTTTCCTGAAAATCATATCTGCGCATAGCGATGATGCAAACCGGACAAGATTGGTGTGGCGACGATAGTCCCGGATCGTTGGGTGGCTCATCGCAGCAGCGCGTCCTTGCTCAACCCGAGGGGCCGCCGAGAGTCATCGGGTCATCCGCGTCAGTTCGGCGATGTCGTCTTGGTAATCGAACTCGAAAGCGGGATGCGTCTCGTTGAGCGCCGGAATCCTCTAGGGTCTCCGAACCAAAAGACGGCCCCATCCAAGATCCATCCTGGTGGACCGATTTCAGGACGCTCTTCCACCGGAGGCTTATGGAGCGTCCCGACAGATTGAAGTATGACGGTTTCGGGTGGCGAAGCGCGGTGGCGAAGTTGCTGCTGCCCGGTGAGCCTGTGCCGCGGACAAGGACGAAAGGACCGGCCGACGGCCCCGAGACGCAAGCGGCGGCCGAGCCAGATACATATAATATAATGTAATAATGCAAGACGGTCGACCGTTCCACTTCCCAAAATCAAACTAACGCCGATAGACTCTCGCATCCATTCGCCTATGGGTATCCTGCAATTCGCGAGCGTCAGAGGATCTCCACGTGAGATGAAAGCACAAATCCTCGGGATTGCGTCCTCGCCTAAAGGTAACGCGACAGTTAGGAGAGAACAAAAATGGCCAGCAGCAAGAATGAGGTTGTGTTGATCGGGCCGTCGTCGCCGGTGATCGAGAGAGGATTGGCGGCCTTGACCGTGCATAACCTCTCTGCCGCGACGGATCGCGAGGCATTTATTGCCGATCACGCCGATATCGGCGCAATTGTCTGCGGCGCCATGACGGAAGCGATTTCCGGCAGCTTGATGGCGCGCTTCCCCAAGCTCGAAATTCTCTCGAGTTTTGGCGTTGGTTACGACCGCATCGATGTCAAATGGGCCGCTGCGCACGGCGTCATCGTAACCAATACGCCAAACGTTCTGACTGAGGAGGTCGCCGATACGGCGCTGGGGCTATTGCTTTGTACGGTGAGGGAATTTCCGCAGGCCGATCGCTTTGTGCGTGCCGGCAAGTGGGTCGAGCAAGGCTATCCGCTCAGCAAGGCCACGCTACGGAACTGCACCGTCGGCATAGTCGGCATGGGCGCGATCGGTCAGGCAATCGCACGGCGGCTCGACGCATTCGGCGTGCCGCTCGTCTATCACACACGTCAGCCGCGGCGCGAGCTCGGCTATCGTCATTATCCTAAGCTCGCCGATATGGCGCGTGACGTCGACATTCTCCTGGTCATCGTACCGGGAGGGGCGGCGACGCAGAATATGATCAACGCTCAAGTGCTGGACGCACTCGGCCCCGACGGCATTTTGATCAACATGGCGCGCGGCTCGGTGGTAGATGAGCCGGCGCTAATCAAGGCGCTCCAGCAAAAGCGGATCATGTCGGCAGGTCTCGACGTCTACGCCAAGGAGCCTGAAGTTCCGGCGGAATTGATGGCAATGGAAAACGTCGTCCTGTTCCCGCATCTCGGTTCGGCGTCGGTCTATACCCGCGAGCAGATGGATCAGCTCGTTGTCGATAACATCCTCGCCTGGGTTGCGGGCGAGTCGCCGTTGACGCCGGTGCCGGAAACGCCTTGGCGATCCTGGAGCAAGGTCTGAACGATCTCTGTTGCGTCGCTAGTGAGTTCGCCAAAGCACGTCAGTCGCCTGCGCTACCGCCGTGCCGCCGCAATGGCCCTATTCGAATCCCCCGTCGACGCTGATGAACTGTCCGGTGATCGAACGGGCTGCGGGGGAGCAAAGATACGACACCATGGCAGCGATCTCGGATGGCTCAATATAGGCACCGGTCGCCTGACGGCCGAGATAGTGGCGCTCGGCCTCCGCAATGGCGATCCCGTTCTGCTGCGCGTAGCGCTCCATCACGGCCGCGATGCGCGGTCCGCGCACAGTTCCGGGGAGGATGGCGTTGACCCGCACCCCATGGCGGCCGACTTCGCGAGCGAGTGAAGCGGTGAGCCCGAGCACAGCCCATTTCGAGGCGCAATAGGGCGACCGGTTGGGATAGCCAATTTTCCCGGCGACCGAGCTTAGATTGACGATCGATCCCCGGCCGGCCGCGACCATGCCGGTAACGGCCAAGCGGCAAGCGAGAAAGGCCGCCGTCAGATTGACGTCGATCACCTCATGCCATTCCTGGAGAGTGATCTCATGCAACGGGCGAGTCGGTCCTGAAATGCCGGCATTGTTGACCAGCACTTCGACCCGATCGAAGCCCGCAAACAGCGCCTCGATGTCCGCGGGCTTGCGCATGTCGCAGAGGCGGAATTCAGCCTTGATTTCCCGGGCGGCGGCTTCACCCTTCGCGACGTCGATGTCGCACAGCACGACGCGATAATGGTCGCGCCGCAAGGCGCGCGCGATCTCGAAGCCGATGCCGGTCGCGCTCCCGGTGACGACTGCAATGCCCTGTTGATCCGTCAAATTGTCTACCTCCCCGGATCGCGGTTTGAATCACAATCTGCCTCACTTGTTCTAACCGATCGGTCTCGCGGCGCAAAGCTGCTAGCCCGACAATTACAAAAGATGCACATTGCCGCACTCGCATCGGCCGTCTGGAAATAGTTGGCGCGTGTTGGTAGGCTCGCGGCGCAAGGGCAGCGGCCGTTTGAGGGGAGATGAAGCATGAGCGATCGAGTGATGCGTGCCGGCCCCCGTTGGCCGATCGCAATCGGAATTGCCGTCCTCGTCGGACTAACGGCGACGGCGCGCGTGACCGCACAAACCCTGCCGACGCTGCGGATCGGCAGCACCTTTCCGGGCGAGGAGCCGAAATGGCTGATCGTCAAGAAGCCCGAGTTGTTCAAGAACGTGAATCACACATACAAAGTGCAATGGTCGGTGTTTCAAGGCACGCCGGTGATCGCCCAGGCTCTGGCGGCGAACGCGATAGATTGCGGCACGCAGTCGCCGATCAGCATGGCGCGCGCGATCGCCGAAGGCGCCTACAACGGTTACATCCTCGGCGCTCTCGTCGACGAGCAGCCGGGCTATTTCTCCGTGTTTTGGGGAGTACGCTCGGATTCCGGAATCAAGACTGCGGCCGATCTGAAAGGCAAGACGGTGGCTTCCACGGTCTTCGGCGGCGGCATCTATTATCACATGCGGTTGTGGATGAAGCAGCACGGCATCGATCCCGACAACGACATCAAGCTCGTCGAAATTCCCTTCCCGCTGTCAGAGGAAGCCTTGCGCAGCGGCCGCGTGGATTCGGCCCCGTTTGCCCAGCCCTGGGGAACGGCGGCGCTCACCAAGGGCGGCCTCTCCAAGCTGTTCTCGATCTCGGAAGTGCAGAGCCCGCTCGTGAACGTTTTCGAGTCCTGCCGCAAGGATTTCACCGACCAGAACCTGCCGGTGATCAAAGCCTATATGGAAGACTACAAGGACGCCATGGCGTACGCGCTGTCGCATCCTGACGAGACGCGCCAAGTCGTTTCCGAGGCCACGAAGATTCCCTACGACGTGCTCAAGACCTTCCTCCTCACCAAGGACGACTTCTATCGCCCGCCGACTGGACGGCCGAACTTCGCAGCGATCCAGAAGACGTGGGACATTTTCTACCAAGAGGGCGTCATCAAAGAGCCGCTCAAGGTTACCGACTACGAGCGTCTCGACGTCACGCCGAGCGAGTAGGCCCGCCCGCCCCGTTTGCCGGCGCCAGGACCCGATCTGCAGGATGATCCTGATCGACGAGGTGTCAAAGACCTATCGGCGCGCGCGCGGAAAGGGAGAGGTGCAGGCGCTGGCGCGCATCTCAGCGTCGATCAAGGATGGTGAATTCGTCGCCGTGGTTGGGCCGAGCGGCTGCGGAAAGTCGACGTTGCTCTACATGGTCGGCGGCTTCGTGCCGATGACGGGAGGGCGCATCCTGATCGACGGCAAGCCGGTCACCGGCCCGGGCCCGGATCGCGGACCGGTGTTTCAGGAATTTGCGCTGTTTCCGTGGCGCACCGCGCTCGAGAACATCCTGTTCGGGCTGCAGGAGCAGAGAGTTCCGAAGGCGCAGGCCAAGGCGCGGGCGCTCGAGCTCATCGAGATGGTGAATCTCAAAGGCTATGAGAATCTCTATC
>Ga0209517_10010811_pt1 | contig 10056 bp, 9 predicted proteins | sample PeaSoiMetSII2010_FD_187695 | JGI IMG/M metagenome (GOLD analysis project Ga0209517, IMG submission 187695) | Peat soil microbial communities from Weissenstadt, Germany - SII-2010 (SPAdes) (version 2) | ecosystem: Environmental > Terrestrial > Soil > Wetlands > Peat | place: Germany: Weissenstadt... | reverse complement strand
GTGACGGCGTAAAAGGTCCACAGTTTACTGGCATGGCGCAGGCGATTAGGAGCACCTGACAGAAACGATCTCGGCACCAAAATCATCGGTGGCCCTCATGTGGCGGCGCGGAAGTTCCTTTTAACTATACCCGGATTGAAGCGAGGATTCTGCGAAGCTGTCGTGACGTGCGTCACCGCCGCTTGCATCGCGATCCGTGCGGAAGTCTTTCGCACGCTGGGTCTGCTGAAATTCCGTCACCTTTTTAGAAGTAGCGATGGCGCATTTTGGTCAAGTCTGAGAACTGCTGGATATTTTGATTTAAGCTGCGCCCTCTGAAGGCTTGCGGATCGTGTCTCGCGCCACTGACAGGTATCCGGCGCGACTCGCTCCGCTCGCGGCGGATTCGTTGCTAGCAAGATTGACATCAACGCAGCAATTAAAAGCACCTTTTTTGGCCCAAGAGCAAGCCTAACCCGCGCCGATCAGCCCTGAGAAGCCGCATCCGGTGAACAAAGCGGGGTACATCAATCGAACTAGTGCATAGTGGCTGCATTTGTCCATCGACATATTGGCATATGCATTCGGCGCGAGCCTTTGGAACGCCCATGAAGCTAACAACCAGCGGCAAAGCCAACAAAAGACAACATTCGTCTCATGCCACCCTTCGCGCGGACTTTAGGCGGCTTGCCATTAGATGAACGGCCGATTAGAGAAGCGGAAGTACGATCTCGCCTCATCCATCGTCCCGCGTATAAATACGAATGACCTAATTTATTTGCAAAAAAGACTTGCGGTGGCAAGCCAGGCGAAGATGCGACCGATCTTCGGTGACCAAATCGGAGATGTCTGGTGGAGTTGTCACAATAGTCCCTATGAACACGAATCGCGCGATTCTGTCGACGTTGCGGCCCGGCCCAGTTCTGGTCGGCATCGTTGTTCTTTGGTCCCTACTCACGGTGTCCTATGGAATCGGGCAGGTGGGTTCTTTTGGTTGAGCGGCGATGATGCCGCTCGAATGGATCTGGCGTACAGGTGGAGCGAAGCGCCCTTTTTTAACCTTCCAGGCAACGCGTGGCCCCCCTTGGTCATCTGGCTTGGCTTGTCCGGCCTATCGGAGCCGATGTTTCATTTCTTCATGTTAGTGGGCGTCTATTTCCTCCTCCTGGCAAATCGTGACAATCGTCCAAGACATTGGCGCAGTGATCGGGTTTCTCGGCGCCTCAATGATACGTCTGGAAGCGTGGATCTTCGTCGGCCTCTTCGGTGTCTTTTGCCTGTTGGGCAGTAGACGCAGCGGGCACAAACTTCTGATTTTTTCGAGCGCCGTCTTGGCGGGCCTTTTCGTCCCGCTTTGGCTCTGCTGGCATTGGCTTGTGGTCGGTCATCCTCTTTCTTTTCTGACGGCGCCGCGGCCCTTAACGGCCACGTCGGATTCGGGCAGTTCGTCACGCTGCTTTGGGACAATTCTCCGGTCACGTTCATCTTGGCTGCAGTCGGCATCGTGGCCTCGTTCAGCTCCACACCGAAGAACGATGGCAGTACTAGTCGTGTGTACTTGGTCTTCGTGGTCGCTTTTTATTTTGGCTTTGTGTTGATTTCCCAGGGTTCGATCGCCTTCAACATGCCGATTCGAAACCTAACGAGCGTGTTTTGGCTCCTAGTTCCATTTGCCGCGTTCGCAACGTCCTTCATTCTGACGAGACTGCCTTTTTCAACAAGCGTGACATAAGTAGCCATAGCGGCGTTGATAATCGGCGGAATGATTCAATCCTTCGGCTATCACTTTCAGGCGAGTGATGACATCGTGAAAATGGCGGTATGGGCTCGTCATAGCCTTCAGGAAGCATCATCGGGCGGCGGGTCGACTCGGATTGTGATCGAGGCCCGCCATGGGGGCTCGGCGGAAAGAGATGTGATCTGCGACAGTGTCTTCGTTCATGGTGTGAATCCTCGCTTCATCATTTACGACAGACAACCAAACTGGAGTGTTAAGGATGGGGATTGGGTCCTTAATGAGATAGGTAATCCGTCAGTATTGAGTAGACCTACCGGAGAAGTTGAACATAGGCTGCGTTCGCGACACGTTCAATTCGTCATCGCGTACTCTGAGCCGATCCGCAGAGTGCTCGACTCCATCATGAAACGCCGGCCTGACCTTCGAGGACGCGGTGACGTCGCAGCAGGTAACCCTACCAGTAACGGAGAGCAAGATTACGAAGTGTACACTTGGCCAAACACCGAGCTAAGCACGCCGGGCCCTCGACAATGAAACTGCAAATCGAATTTGATCGTAGGCATAGGGGATGCTAACTGACGTGTCTGAATTGTCGACTCGACCGGTTGCCACACTCCGCAAAAATGGCACGACCGTGTAGGCCTGCCGCAGCTGCGACAGCACCTCATCACCCACAAGGCTGGTCGCGCCCAGTAGGCCGACACGGACGGTTTCCATCTAGTAGCCTCCGTCGAAAACAGAAGAACGTGACCTGCTACGACAAGGAATCGTGTCCAAACACCGGCCATGACACGAACTGGGCTGTAGCCAGGGATACCTAGGTACCGGCCCCATTTGAGTTCGGAGAACGCCGTGCCTGTTTCGAGAGCAACTCCCACCAACCGCGTGTGGCTAGCGCTCGCGTCGGTAATCATTTGCTACCTTATTGTCGCAGCTCCGTTTCTAAGTCGACCCGCGCTGTATCTCGATGCGGTCAATCCGGACTATTTCGCGATCAAAATCCTGCACCCCTCGATCCCGAACACCTTATGGGTTCTTCCGGGAAACTTGATCGAAGACCGCTTCCCGGTACTAGCCAACTCCATCTATTTCGGCAGCCTGCAGGCTTATCTCGCAGTGCCGTTCACGTGGCTGATGGGCCCCACCGTCCTGACAGTGCGGATTTTACATATCTGCGAGGCGATACTGGTGTGTATCGCGGCCTTCGCCCTCATTCGCCGCGTCGGTGGTTCGACGGTGCTGGCCGCCATCGGCGCGCTCCTACTGGCTGTCGATCCAGGCTTCGTCTTTGCATTTCGCACCCAGGCTTACGTCACCACGTTCCCGATCTTCTTCACGCTTTGCGGCTGCATCCTGCTGACCGGTCCCAAGCCAGGCATTCTCGGTCACGTTGCGGCGGGTACGCTCTTCGGGCTAGCCGCCTGGGGCTATTTCGTCCACCTGTTCGTGCTGCCAGGCGTGGGCTTGTTTCTGCTCACCCGCCCGCTCGGGCATGGGCCGTCTCGGTTGCGACTGCTTGCAGCTTGCGGGATCGGGCTTGTTATCGGCACTTTACCATATGTGCTTGGATATGCACTGATAGTCCATGCGCTCGGCGGCGTTTCGGAGGCGATCGCGTGGTTTGGAGGTGTGGTCGGCGATCTGCACATCGACACGAAGGAAACATTGCCCGAACGGGCCGCCACTGTGCTCAGCTTCGCTGCCGTCGCCTTGACTGGCGACTGGGTGTGGCGGGTCGTCTGGGGCGTATACAATGTTGATTACGGGCAGATCGCGAAACTATGCGTGTTACTAGCTGCTCCGATCGTCGGGTTCGGGCTCGCTGTTCGTGGCTCTTTTATCCGCACGGGCGGATCGCTCGTTCTCTATACGATAATCAGCTACGTCGCGGTGGCGATCGCCTTCGGCGGCCGCTTGGGCGGGCACCACTTCGTATTGCTCCTTCCCTTGCTCTACGTGCTGTTCGCGTTGAGCCTCGGGATGATCTTGGAGGCCGATGCGATTCTGTGGCGGCGGAGGGTCCTAGCCGGAGTCGGCATCGCCCTTCTCGCAGCCAACCTGTCCGGCGATTTATTGACTCTGCGGCAGCTGCGGACGGTCGAGGGAGCGGCCTTCTACTCCGATCCGGTGGTCGCATACCCTCTCGCCGCGCTCGCATCGGGTGATACCACGCCGCACGTCTTCATGGATTGGGGCGGGCTGATGCAGTTCACCTATCTAACGGGCGGGCGCATTCCCGCCTACGGACGAGACGAAATCACCGGCTACGGCAGGGTGTCGTTAGTCGAACCACTATGCCACTTGGGCATCCGCAAGCTCGTATTCCTGGGGCCCGGCGCCGCGGCGCGCGGTCAAGCCGAGATCGAGCGCTTGCATTTGACAACGCTAGATACGCATGTGCTCCGTGACCACACCGGCCGCTTCGAGTATTCAATCGTCACCGTCGCGCCGCCGACCGGGCGCTGCGGGAGCCCCCGATCCGGCTAGCAGCTTCGTCATTCCGTCCGCTCCAGGATATGGCGCGACTCCCAGAACGAGATGCGATGGTCGCGGCGTTGATAGTTTGAAGTTGCCCCGTTGCGTGGACGGTTATTGGCTCAGCGCGCACCGTGAGGAAGCAGACGCGGCAGCTTCTTACGCTTGCCGCGATCTACGCGTGAGAACGGCCACTGTTCATGTAGCAGCATTAACGCTTTCAGCAATCGCGTATGCGTGATCGTAGAGTTGTCCGCGTCTTTTCTGTACGAGCAATAGTCAGACGCCGTTGAGACGACTTTCAGCACGCGACCAAAATCGTCGATCTCAGCCGCCGAAGTCGGCGCGAAGAAGCCAACCGTTGGCACACCTTGCGCAATCGCCAAATGCATCGCCAGACTATCGCTGCTCACCACGAAACCGAGATGCCGGATTAACGCCGCCAGATGAATAGGCGACGCATCGGTATCGGCCACACGGACGCGCGAGTCTGAAAAGACGTGCGCCAACGCAAGATTCTTCTCACGGCTGGGACCCGCGCCGATCAGAACGATGCACCCACGCATCGACAACAGACTTTCTGGCCCGAGCAGTGCGCTGATAAGGGCCTTGAGTTCCGACGCGCGCAGTTCCTTGGCGGGCCAGCGTCCTCCAGCAAAAGGATTGATGCCTATTGCTGGGCGCCGATCACCCAGCCAGTCAGCGTAACCTAGCTCCAATGTGGCATCACCATAAAAACAGGGTTCGGCCGCGTCAACTCCGAAAATATCGGTAAAAATCTCAGCATGTCCGCGCGTGTTTGACTTTTTGAGTTCATCTGCGCGCGCCTTTCCGAAGCGCGAGCGCAGACCCAAGTCGAACCACGCGCTGGACTGGGGAGAATACTCCACGTGTCCGCCGTTCAGGTATGCCCCTACGATTTTGGCGGTCCGCAAGCGATTCACCCCCGCGAGCGCCTCGTCTTCGTCGTCCAGTGAGAAAACAACGTCGAATGTCTCGGTGAGAATTTCGTCGACGCGCGTGACAATGCGGTCGATATGCGGATTACGCGCAATCAAAGGCACCGCTTCCGGCGCTGTAATCCAAAACAGCCTTAAACTTGCGCCATATTTGCGACGGAGGGAACCAGTAAAATAGGACATGCGCACAACATCGCCGAGCGATCCGTGTTTAACGATAAGAATTTTCATCCCGCCCTTGCCTGCTCCCTAGGCTCCTGCCGTCCATCGGCAGCACGCAACTCGCCAATATTGGCCAAAAGAAAATCACGAAGCGCCTGTGCAGAAAAGCGGCGGCGAACCTACTCGCTCTAGACGCGACAGCAATCCTTGGCAGTCCACGGTGATTGTCATACAGACTCTAGTACGCGCGTGCCTTCGATGGACAGGCAGTCCGCGTGCACTCGAAACGCTCGGCAAGACTGGAAAGCCATGGCTCGTCGACAAGGTAATTAAAGCTCGCCAGACCTCTTTTTTCTGTGAGCATTTTGGTCGCTCCGAGCGCCTGTAGCGCATCCTCATCCCGAACCTCTACAGGGGCGTCCGAAACACCTCATTCAAGGCGTGGCGCGCTGCGGCGCGGGAGAATTGGTGGCGGACGAGATCAGCCCCCGCCTTGGACAGACCTGCGCAGCGCTCTGCATCATGCAACAATTCCAGTACGCCACGCGCAAGGCCTGACGCGTCTTCGGCGACGATCGCGTTGAATCCCGGCTCAATGCCAATGCCCTCGGCGCCGACAGGGGTCGTCACCACCGGGAGGCCTAAGCACATAGCCTCCACGATCTTGCCTTTGACGCCGGCGCCGTAACGCAACGCCGCCAAGAACACGCGCGAGGCGTCAAAAAACGGCTCCAGTTTCGGCACCTGACCGGTCACCACAATGCGAGGCCCTGCAAGCGCTCGCACTTCCGTTGGCGGAGCATAGCCGATCAGCAGTAAGCGCACCTCGGGGCGTTCGCGCCAAACGAGCGGCATGATTTCATTCGCGATAAAAAGAGCGGCATCGACGTTCGGAAGATGCGGGAAACCGCCAACAAACACGATATCGGAAAGTGCAGTGAAGTGCGCCGTGTCGTATGCGCGTATCTCGGCAGCGTCGTAGTAGTTAAGCGGCAGCACCGTGACGGGCGTTTCCGGCGAAAGGTGCCGAACTATTTCTGCTTCCGCAGCGCTCGGCGTTGTCACGCGATCTACGCTGCGGAATATCTCGCATTCGAGCACTTTGACCTTCGCAGCCTCCACTTTCAGCTTGGGATCGGCATGCAGTTCCGCTTCCCGCTGCAGACGTAAATGATGAAGATCGTGCGTATAGTATGTGATATGGGCATCGGTGCGCGCGCGCAGAGGAGCAAGCAGTTTTTCGGCAACTTCCGGCCTCGATAACCATACCTCGCGCACGTGTTTTCCATATTTCTTGAGCCACTCCTCGATCGTGACCGGAGCACGGATCAGCTCAATGCCCTGGCGCTCCAATGCCTCTGCAGCAAGTCCTTCCGCCCTGCCGTTCACTGGTCCGAACACCACGCGCCAACCGGCGGTCGCGAGCATTGCCAAATACTTACTGATGGTGACGTCGCCAGCGTGCTGGTCTGGCTGTGGTACGCGGTAGTCGATTACCAACAGCACCGGCCCCTCGCCAGATGCATGGCGCAGTGTGAACTCATCTGCCGTATCCGAAGGATGCTTACGCAGGATATCAGCGAAACGCTTGCAGAACCTAGCGTGATTAATGCTAGAAAGCTCGTCGCGTTGTTCCACGCCATAGGAAGCGCTGCCGAGATGCAAGACACGGCTCCGCGGTTCGTAGATCACCTGAAGTCCGCGCGCCTTGGCACGAAAGGCAAAGTCGAATTCCTCATAATACGCCGGAGCATAGGACGTATCAAAGCCTCCCAGCTCGTTCCAAATCGTTCGTGGCACAACAAAGCAGGCACCACCCACGCAATCGACCAAGCGGCGATAGGTATAACTGCCACTACGTGGATCACTGCCGCGCCCGATCGGGCAGCCCCATCCGTCGCCAAGAATACGCCAGCCAGCGTCTTGGATGGTACCATCGACATTGAGAAGCATCCCGCCAGCTGCGGCCGCTCTTGGCATGTCGTCGAGAGCCTCAACAAGGCTGCGGAGCCAGCCAGCGGAAACTACGGTATCGCTGTTCAGGAAGCAGAGAATACGGCCCCGTGCTGCTGCCGCTCCGCGGTTGCAGGTCAACAGAAACCCAAGATTCTTCTCGTTTGCAATCTTGATGAGACCGCCGCTGGAAGGGATGGCCCATAACACCGGCTCGTCTGGGCAGTCGTCCAACACGATGACTTCGAAGGGCGGCTCCGTGGCGCGATGCACGGACAGGGAGCGCAGGCAGGTTTCAAGGTCGGCCAGTCCGCGATGGGCGGGAATAATGATAGAAACTTCGGGTGCGGCTACCGGCGGAAAGTCAATCGCGGCATTGCCGCACCAGGCGATAAAAGCTTCGCGGAGGTTGGGTCGGGGGGATGTCAGGTGATATAAACTTTCAGCGACTTGAGCATCCTTCTCGCAGGCGCGCGCCTCGTGAAAGAGCCCGACGGCGGCGGAGGAATCGACTGCCTGATCGCCAGCTCCCCCGTGCCGAGATTTCAGCTGCAGCGGGGTGCAAGGTCCACTGCTACTGCTGGCCACTCGTCCCTCCGACGCGCCATACAGTGTGAAATGCAACAGGGGGTTTAGCCCCGCCGCCGCAACGTCGGGATTGTGCGAGAGATAGTCCCGCGTGCTGAATGAGGGGCTCGGGTCTCGCCCCTCCCGCGCACCGAAAGCGACGTAGTGGCGCACGGAATCGATGCCACATGCGGCCACATCCGGATTCATTCTCAGGTACCATTCGCGGTCGAGAAAGCCTGAGTTAGCGATCGTGCGAGCAGCGCGCCAGTCCCGCAGGGGCGCGCGCGAGCGCGTCCTCAGGACGCGCCAGCACAGCATCAAAGGATAACCGACGGCGCTATATCGGAATCGCCCTAGCAGCCGTTTTACGAACCGCAATGGCGCGGTGATGCGCCACGACGTAGACGCTTGCAAGGCTGAGATCGTCGATTGGAGCCCAACAATGCTCGCGTTTTGCTCGGTCAGTGCATCCCGGAGCCCCCGCAGCTCAAGATCGCGTTCAGCGAGCCTCTGATTGAGCGCAGCAATGTTCGCGCCCCGCTCAGTCAGCTCATCCCGGAGCCCCCGCAGCTCAAGATCGCGTTCAGCGAGCCTCTGATTGAGCGCAGCAATGTTCGCGTCCCGCTCGGTCAGCTCACCCCGAAGCCCCCGCAGCTCAAGATCGCGTTCAGCGAGCCTCTCATTGAGCGCAGCAATGTTCGCGCCCCGCTCGGTCAGCTCATCCCGGAGCCCCCGCAGCTCAAGATCGCGTTCAGCGAGCCTCTCATTGAGCGCAGCAATGTTCGCGTCCCGCGCGGTAACCTCCGCAGTGAGACCAGCAGCCCCAGCTCGAAGTGCTTCGCTAGCTTCGCTGAGCGACACGACCTCGGCGCGCAGACACTGGAGTTCGTCCGCTTGTGCAGCGAGGTTTGCTTCATTGGCAGCAATCAGTGGCATAAATGCTAAATCCGCTGCTTCCAATGATGCATGCACGGCGTCGAGCTCCTCCGACGTCGTTGGGCGGCCGTTGGCAGCCCTCATGCCCCAATCGAAAGCAGTCTTCACCCAGGGCACAAGATTTCCCCGAACATGCACTTCTTCGCTCCCGAAGACATGGTGCCGAAGTCTTGTTGAGACGAAATCTTCGATCTCGGCGTTCGCCGCATGCGATTGGCGCGGCCAGCTCACCTCGAGGTCGCAACCAATTTTGTCGACAACGCCACGCCAGTCCCGCAACAAATGGTCATAGGCGACGAAGGACCGCCGGAGCCCGCGCGTGCTTCGCTCGGCGGCCAGGAAATGCCTCAGCCACAGCAGAAGCGATTTTGCTTCAAAAAATGCGTCACGCTCCCTGAGGGACGCGGTGACCTCGAGCGGATTGCGAATAGGAATCACGAACAGCGGCGCCACGCGCATCTGTTCGAGAATGGACAGCCAGAGCGGGACGAGCCGGCAAATTCGAGGATCTTTGACGATAAAGAGCGGTGCGTCCGAAAAATCCTCCCTTAGAGCCGTAACTAGGCGTCGCTTAAACGATGCCGCAATATCCGAGGCGAACCAGGAATCTGGAAACTCCGATACATCGTGCCATGAGGAGCCTGCAGATGCGAGGATCTCATCGTTAATGGCCGCGATTTCCTTCGGTTCCCAGAAGCCCCTTTCATTGTCCGGCGTCGGTCCCATGAGCCGCTTCGGCAGGGCTGCTCCTCGGAGGCTCAGGACACGTGTTAAGGCCGACGTGCCACTCCGGTGCATCCCCAGGACAAGAATGGCGCGCCGGCGTGCCATGTGAGGGCGGCTTTCGGCTGGCGTGGCAATGCCTTGCACTAGCCCAGACTCCTTGAGTGAAGGGTCACCGCGCGTCATCTTGCGCGCGCCGGGTTTTATTTCGGTAGCAAACGGACATCGCCATGCTGCTCAAGGACGTCACTCAATCGACACTTCCAAACCCCACTGCCGGGGGCGGCAAGGGTCAGAAAGAGTTATTGGAGATAAAACCCCCGGACTATGAAAGATAGCAATTTTCCGAGCTGTCTGAAAGACTGAAGAATAGCCAGGATAACTCTCGACGTTGCGGACGCCCCGAATAGCGTGGAGGGCCTGATGGGCCGTTTTGACTGGCTCACTCGCATTCCGCGCACTGGATAAGACAGGGGATCACGGCCTCGCACTCAGCGGGCAGATTAGCTGGCTGCGATTCGGATAGGTCGGACGGCGCGGACCGCCTGTTCGACGATGTTC
>Ga0209517_10010807_pt1 | contig 10059 bp, 13 predicted proteins | sample PeaSoiMetSII2010_FD_187695 | JGI IMG/M metagenome (GOLD analysis project Ga0209517, IMG submission 187695) | Peat soil microbial communities from Weissenstadt, Germany - SII-2010 (SPAdes) (version 2) | ecosystem: Environmental > Terrestrial > Soil > Wetlands > Peat | place: Germany... | reverse complement strand
ATTCCAGTTCCTCACCCGGAACTGAACGCGAGGCAAAGCCGAGCGTTCATCCTGAGCGAAGCGAAGGATCTCAACGGAGTGACGGATCTTTCTCGATCGAAAGAGCCCATCAACTCAACAAGACAATGAGAAGCAAAAATGCCTCCTATAGGACTTCCCGATCTTTTTGTAACCAGCGAGCAGACCAACAGTCTCGCACCACAATCGATGGCGGCCGCGGCGACCGCGACCGGCGTCACGGTGGACGTCAAGGACCGTGACTCGGTCGTGCTCGAGCTCACACTCGCGGCGCCTGCCGGCACGCCGACCGGCGGGACGATCACGCTGGTCCCGATGGAAGGGCAGCAGGCCAACGGCTCCGACGCCGCGCAGGTGAACGGCACCGATCAGGTCCAGGCCGCCTACAACGCGACCTTTCCGGCGGTGCTGCGCTATCGCTACCTCGGCGGCGTAAACGGCAAGCTCCGTTACGTCACCCTGCGGGCCGTGACCGCGCTTACCGGCGGCAGCTCGCCGACCGTTGTGGTCGGCGGCAACGTGCTCAAGGGCGGGCTCAAGTATGCGGGCGCACAGCCCGCGCCGGGATCGTATCCGGACACCACGGGGACCCCGCTCACCAACTGAGGTTCGATGTTCAACCGGGGCAACGGGCGCGAGTGCCCGCGACTCGCGTCCACCCCACGGGTCGGGATGACACAAGGGGAACGCTGAAGCGATGGGACTGCTCGTACAACTCTCGGATGTGAAGACCTACTTGCAGATCGCGAGTACCCTCACCACCGACGACACGCTACTCACTCAGGTACTCACTAATGTGAGCGCCGCGGTCGAAAGCTATTGCCGCCGCTCGTTCAGCGCCGTCATTCCCTGCTCCGATGTCCTCGACGGCGGGGTGGTAGCGCTCGCACTCAACAGCCGGCCGGTGGTCGCGGTCTCGGCGCTGGCGGATCTCACGCAACGAGTGATGAACGAGCTGCTCGGGACCGGCAACGGCGCGGCGTCGAGCTTTACTCACACCTTGGCGTCGGCGCCACTGCAGCCGCTGTCCGTTCAGGCAGTTGCGGGCATCGTGGCCGCCACCGACGATGGCAACGGCAACCTGGCCGGCGCCGGAGTCGCCTCCGGCTCGACGGTGAACTACGCGACCGGCGCGATCGTGCTCAATCTGACCGCCGCGCCGGCGGGTGGAACTTCGATTGTCGCCGGCTACCTGCCCAACACGGCTGTGATCTCGCCCGCGCTCTACTCGGTGGATAATGCGCGCGGCCTGATCTTTCCGCTGCCCGAACCGCCGCAGAACTTTCCGATCCCGGCCGGCCTCTTCGAGTTCCTGCAGTTGAAGCCGGCGTGGGGGATCGGGGAGCGGAGATGGCAGATTAGCTATACGGCTGGGTACTCAGTCGTTCCCGCAGACGTGCAGCTCGCCGCGCTGATGATAATCGCCGGCCGCTACAATCGCCGCGATGCGCTGGCTCAGGAGCAGGTGGGTGACTACAGCTACAGCGCGGAGAGCGGCCCGAGTTCGGGCTTTTCCGCCGAAGTCGAGCAACTGCTGTCGCCCTGGCGCGAGGTCGTCATCTGACCGTCGCAACGGTTACGAACACAAGGAGCGTCGAGATGAAGGAAGTCAGTTTTGTCGGGCGCGTGGTCGAGCTGTACCGCGAGTTGCCGTGGAGCGCATATGGGCGCGCCGTGCCGGAGGGCCATCCGGAGGACGAAAAGCCCACCCGAATCAGCCTCGAGGTCGACGGCTCTCTTGAGCTCGCGGCGATCCTGCCGCCGGAGGCCGGCGACGATCTCGAGGTCGGCTCGATCGTGAAAGTGGTGCTTGCGCCCTGCGCTGAAAGCGATCTCGAGGAGGTCGAGGGGTGATTGCCGGCGCCTTCAACGAATGGTTCACGCTCTGTCGCAAGAGCCGCTCGAGCGACGGACAGGGCGGATGGACCTACGTGTGGACGCAATATGCTACCGAGCACGGCCGGATGAGCCGGCTCGGGCGCGGCTCATCGAAGTCGCAGGAAGTTAACTTGGGCGGGCAACTTCAGGAGTGGCCTTCGCACCTGTTGTTCTGTCGCACCGGAGTCGGGATCGAGCGCGGCGATCAGATAACGGATTCGTCCGGCGTCAACTATCTGGTGCTCGCCGTGCGGGCGCCGAGTGCGATACCGCATCGCCATACCGAGTGCGAGTGCCGCGAAGTTCAAGCGGGACAATAGCTGAAGGGATGGAAGGGCAGCGACGATGGCGGGCGTAATCACAATCACATCGTGGAACGCGGACGCATTGCTCGCCCAGGTTGCCGGCGGCGTCGAGCGCGGGATGAACCTGGCGATGGCCATGCTGGCCGCCGACGCGGCGCGGCTGGCCGGCGTCGCCGGCGGAGGGAAGCCCTCGGCGCCGGGACAGCCGCCGGCGATGCAGAGCGGCGTGCTCCACGCGAATATCGATTCCGACGTGCAGAGCCAAAGCGACGGCGTGCACGGCTTCTTCGGCGTGCGCGCCGGCATCCCTTACGCTTTGCGCATGGAGCTGGGGTTCGTCGGCGTCGATTCGCTCGGCCGCCACTACGATCAGGCTCCGCGGCCCTTCCTTCGGCCCGCGCTGTACGCCGATTCGGCGCAAGTCGTTTCCATAGTCGCGAGCGAGGCACGAATTTGAGCGTGGCCGGCCATCACGCCCGAGGCGCGCGCGGATGAACGCGTTGACTCAGGCGATTTACAGCACGCTGGCGGCGGACTCCACGCTGAGCGCAATGCTACCGAGCTACGGCGGCGGCCCGGCGATAATCACCGCCGATCCGGTGCCCTACGATGTGCCCCGCCCGTACGTCGTTACGGGCCAACCGCTGAACGACCAGCCGTTCGACGGCAAGAACACCGTGCTCGGCCACACGATCCATCAGGATGTCCGAGTGGTCGCCGATGCGACCGGAAGCTCGCAGCAGATCGAGGCGATCGCCGAGCGCGTCCGCGGGCTGCTCCATCGCCAGTCCATCGCGGTTGCCGGCTTTACGATGATCGTCGCGGACGTGAGCGGCCCGGTGGCCGCGCCGAGCGACCCGCGGATCATGATGCTGTCGCTGACTGCACGCTTCGTGTTGGTGTGACAATATGGACTCCGCAAACTCGCATGGAATGACTAATCATTCGATCATCCATAGTCGTCTCTCGGTCCGTCCTGAAGGAGGCGTGAATGGCTACTCCACTTAGCGGCACCGCGGTACTGGTGCTCGCGCAGACCGCCGCCACCGCCGTGACCGGTGAGGCGTTCGGAACCGGCAACGGAACCCTGACGGCCTTCAGCCACGTGATGAGCAATCGGCCGATTCAGCCGGGCAGCGTCACCATCGTGGTCGGGACCGTAAGCGCGGCCGACGACGGCAGCGGTAATCTGGCCGGGGCCGGCGTCGCGGCGGGATCGACGATCGATTACCTGACCGGCGCTGCGGTCCTCAATCTCTCCGCTGCGCCCGCCAGCTCGGCTGCGATCGTCGCGAACTACATCTGGATAACGTACGTTGCGGTCGGTTCGCAGACCCAAGCGAAGTTCGACGAGAAGACCAAGGCGATCGATATCACCAACAAGTCGAGCCGCAACAAACAGTATATTCCAGGCGAGTACGACGCGACGGTCACACTCGACCATTTATATATTCCCACCGATGCCGCCTACCTTCAATTGAAGAACGCGATGCGTAGCGGCACGGCTCTGATGCTGCAGCGGCAGGAGGGCGGGGCCGCGCTCGAGCAGGCCATCGCGATCGTCACGCAGATCACCGGTGACTTCAAGGACAAGGCGCCTGCGACGATCAGCGTGACGTTCCAGGTGTCGGGGAACTGGAGCAGTTAGGAATCATCGCTCGAGCCGGGAGCCGGGAATGCCGAACCAGGAACGCACATTCGAGGCCGGTGGGAAGACCTACACCATCCGCTTCACGCAGAACGCGCTCTACCGGCTCGAGAAAGAGCTGGGACGCCCACTGCTTGCGGCGCTCCAGTCGCTGGGCGTGGTCGAGGTGCAGGCGATGATGTGGGCGGGCCTGGAGGGGGCGCGGCTGAAGGGGCGCGCCGAAAATTGTTCCACGGACGAGGCTGCTGATCAGGCCGTACGCGCGCGGCGGTTTACGATCGACGAGGCCGGCGAGATCATCGACGAGCTCGGCGGCGCCGCGGCTGCCGCACCGATCATAGTGGACGCGTGGCGCGCGGCGATGCCGCGCCGCAACCGCGAGGCGGATGCGGACCGCGGTGACAAGGACCCTACCTAGGCGCGTCGCACGCGCCCGAGGACTCTGAAAGGCGATGGGACGACGCGATCACGCTGGCGATCGAACTGGGCCTGACGATCGAGGAGTTCTGGTCTTCGACGCCTCGCGAGCTCGCGCTTTATGTCCGGGCCCATGCGCGCCGCGCCGAGAGTCGGGCGCGCCGCGATCTCGCGATCGCCTGGCACGCCGCGGCCTTCCATCGAATCGATCGATTGCCCCCGCTCGAAGCGGTGTTGCGGCCGCGCAGGCATGCGACCAGCGAAGACCTTCAGCGGCGTGCGCGCGAGCATCAGGAAATCGTTGCGCGCATGAGCCGGGCGAGCGCGAAATGACCCGCTGCGCAAGCGCGCCGAGGTGTTGCCAGGCTGACGAGATACTCGGTACCGCGCAGATCGAGATTATCGCGAGCCTCGACCAGTTGAGCGCCGACCTAGAGCAGGCCCGCGCGATGGTCGCCGATGCCGGCCTCGATCTCGAGTCGGGCGGCGGCCCGGCGAGCGCCGCGGGGCTGCTCGGGTTGCTGTTTGGCGGCGGCTCCGAACCGGCCGGCGGAGTCGCCAGTGAACTGGCCGAGTCCAGCGGCGCGGCCGCCGCTCCGGTCACGGTCAACGTCCACAACTACAGCGGTTCGCCGGCGACCACGCGTCAGAGCCAGAATTCGCAGGGCGGCAAGAGTATCGATGTGGTCATCGGCGAAATGAACGCGCGCGACGTTCGCACCAACGGCCCGCTCGGCCAGGCGATCCGCCAGCAGTACGGCGCGTCTACGGTGCCGATTCAACGATGAAGAACCTGACTCCAGCGCCCGCTTCTCGGTGAGAGTCTCTGATGCCCACCTGGCCCACGTCGCTGCCGCAATACCTGCTCACGCGCAATTACAGTGAGACCGCGCCGAACCTTGTCATCCGCACCACGATGGACGCCGGTCCCGCCAAAGTCCGCCGCCGCTTCACCGCAGGCGTGCGGCCGATCGACGGACTCCTCGTTCTCACCGACGATCAACTGGGCGTCCTCGACGGCTTCTTCCTGAACGACTGCGCGGGCGGCGCGATTTCCTTCTCATGGACCATACAGCGCGAGTCCGAGGACACTGACGCCCCCACCGACACCGACTCAATTGGCGACACCGATCTCGGCCTGCCCAAATCCTGGGAGCCGGCCACGTTCCGCTTTGTGAAGCCGCCGCAGTACCAGGATACCGGCGACGGAAAGCACTACGAAGTGAAGTTGTCACTGGAGATCATGCCATGAACCGCAGCAGCACATTCGCTCACACCGGCTCAAGCGATAATGGTAACTACGCTCGTGTGCGGGCGCGAAAGAGAATGCTTCTTGTATTACTCACTGTGTTCACGGTTCCCAGTCGCGCCTCTGCGCAGACTTCGCCCGCTTCAACCGCGCCGCCGGCGACTGGACAGCAGGAACTTCCGGTGCCGCGCTACGTCGGGACCAACGCGGGTCAATGGGAACGCTGGGATCTCAATGCCCGTCTCAACGGCGCGGCGCCGATAACTCCGCAGCTTGCCGCTGGGAGCACCAGTTCCGGCGGCCTCAACTCGACCGGGCGCTTGAGCACGAGCTGTATTGCGAATCCGGCCGCGCCAACCGCGGTGCAGACCGGTATCGCGGGCACCACGACGCTTTCCTACTTTCTGGTTTGCCACGACTCCAACGGCGGCGCGACTCTCGCCTCGAGCGCGACCACGATTACCAACGCCAACGCGGCGCTCAACTCGTCCAACTACGTTCTCATCTCGTGGCCGGCGGTCGCCGGATGCGTGTCGTGGGACGTTCTGAAGGGCAACACCTCGACCGCGCTCACGACCGGCGTGAGTGGTCTCGCGGTCAGCGACACGGGCCAGGCGACCACTCCTTACAGGGCGCCGGCGGCCAACACGACTTGCGATATCTTCTCGGGCGGGAATGTGACCGGCACCGTCAACGGCGTGATCAATGTGGCTACTTACGGCGCCGAATGTGACGCACGTCAGGGAACCGACGGCAGCACAACTGCGGGTTCCACCACGTTCAGCTCTGCCAGCGGCGCGTTCAACTCATCAGATGTCGGCAAGATAATCGATCCGAGCCAGTCCGGCGTCGCGCTGGGAACGACGATCGTTGCGATCCTCAGTCCGACCTCGGTTCAGATGAGCAGCGCCGCAACCGCGACGACCACGAGCGCCTACTGGACGGCCGGCACCGACAACACCGCGGCGATCAACGCCAGCCTCGCGGCCGTGCCGGCCAGCGTAACCGGCGGCGATGCGGTTTATACGCCCTCGGTGAATCCGGCGCGGCCAGGCTGGACCGGCCGTTGCCTGATCAAAAACGGCGTCACGATTCTGAAACAGGGGACCTTTCTGATCGGCGATGGACCCTACGTTTCGATCTGGCAATGCTCGACCGGCATGACCAATGACTGCGTCACGATCGCCGGCTTCACGACCACTCCGGTCGGCGTGCGGGATATGGGCATTATCTCCGACCTGGGCGGCAACGGGACCAACGCGTGCCTCACTCTGAGCGGAGACGCCGGAATCTTCGTCGACCGCAACTGGTTCCAGGGCTGTCTGATCGGCCTCAACGTCGCGAACACCTCCAGCTACCACATTACTAATAACGTTTCCGAGCTGAGTCAGATTAACTATCAGTTCACGGGCACGTCCGCGCCGGGCGTACTGCTCGGCAACGAAAGCTACCACAATAACAGCGGCGGCAAGGGCTTCTACTTCAACGGCGTGAGCGCGGCGCAGAAACTCGTCGCGGACGCCAATTTCGATACCGGTACCACCGGGAATATTCCCGGATACGGCTCCGGGCTGTTCGTTCTGAACTCGAGCGACCTGGACCTGGGCACCTTCGTCGATAACTACTCGAACGTGGTTGCCGGCCCGCTGACGATATCGAACAGCGCCCGGATCCGGCTCCGTCCGATTATCCATAACATGGACGGCCCGTTCTCGATGCTGGTCGATTTCCAATCGTCGGACATCCAGATTATCCAGCCGGACATAGACAATTCGTTCGCGGCCGCGTCGACGACGCTCTCGGCCAACCTCGGCTCCGGCGACACCACCGCCACGGTCGCGAGCACGACCAACTTTCCGCCGCCGTCCGGGCTTCTGTTCGTGGACGCCGAGCAGATCAATTATTCCGGACTGACCGGCACGACCTTCACCGGACTGACCCGAGGAGTCAACGGGACGACGGCCGCATCTCATTCATCGGGCGCGACGATAAAAAGCCAGGCGGCCAAATTATTTCTTCCACCTGGACCGAGCAACGTATCAGCCTCGGATGTTGTGGTAACCGGTATCCAGGGTCAGAACCTCGTGCCTGGTTTGCAGTATCAATATTCAACCTGGCCTGCACTCGATACTAACGAACCGATCGTGAACGCCGCTGGACAGTTCGGCGATGCGGCCTTCGTCTATACCGGCACGGGCTCTGCGGCTCCGAGTACGAATACGCAGTCGCCCAACATTCCGGTGACAACCGGCGAGGTCGTCACGTTCAGTGGCTATATCGACGCGACCAACGTCACGGCAGGATCTCCGGGCTGGTGTATCTGGCAGGGCGTGGGAGGCATCCTCGCCAGTTGCGTGAAGCAGGCACCCGGCGACAAGGGGCGAGTGGCGACGAATTACGTGGTCCCGGCCGGCGTGTCGAACCTGGCGATCGGCAGCACTCTCAACGGCGCGACCGTAACCTCCGCCAAGACTTTGGTGTTCAGCTCGCCGCAGGTGGTGAGCGGATGGTATCCAATCGCCTATACGGCTCCCTCGCCGGCGGGCGGCTCGGTACTCAACTCGTGTGCTGGAGTCGTAACGCTCAGCGGCGGCGCCGGGACGTTCTCCAACTCGTGCGTGAGCGCCGCCAGCCATTGCACGGCGAACGATCAGAGCGCGGCGAACCCGGTGAAAGTGGCGGTGCCCGCGGCCGGGTCGGTCGCGCTTGCGGGGACCGGCACCGACGGCGTGATGGTGGTCTGCCAGTAAGCAGGGACCAAGCACAGCATTTCAATGCCGCGCACGCTTTCATCGGCAGCCCTTCAGGCGCTTTACTCACAGGAGACCGGAACCTGTTTTCTGATTCTGCTCACTATCTCTCATCCGACGCTGTCGGCGCCGCTGTTCTTCACCAGCGATGGGGTCCAGACGCTCAGCCGGGCCAATGTATATTTGCCGTTTCCTTTTCAACTGACTATCCCGGACGACCAGGATCAACAGCTTCCGCAAGCTGGAATTACTATCGACAATGTCGATCGGTCGATAGTCACTGCGATTCGCAACATGGGCACGGCGCCGGCAGGCATCCTGATCGAGGTGGTCACCTCGGCGACCCCCGACAACGTGGAGTTTGCCTCGGGCGAGCTCACGCTGCGCAACGTGAACTACGACGCGATGACCGTCAGCGGCACACTCACTTTCGAGGCGATCCTCGCGGAGCCGTTCCCCGGCGACCTGGTGACGCCGGCGACGATTCCGGGAGTGTTTCTGAGCACATGAGTTCCTGCGGCCCGCCCGGCTGGACGCTTCAGTACGTCGGGATTCCCTTCCGATCGCATGGCCGCGATCGCTCCGGATGCGACTGCTATGGGCTGGTTCGGCTGGTGTTGGGGGAACAGTTCGGCGTGGCGGTCCCATCCTACGCCGGCGACTACCCCGACGCGCTCGAGTGTGCTGAAGTAGCCGCGTTGATCTCCCGCTGCCTGCTCCCCGCCCTCCCGGGCGAGGGCGGCTTGTGGCGTGCGGTTGCTAACCCCGCTCCAGCCATCGTGATTCTGATCCGGATCGCCGGTGAGCCTTGGCATGTCGGCGTCGTGGCCGTTGAGCGCTGGTTCCTCCACGTCCGGCCGGGGACCGATTCCTGTCTTGAGCGCTATGACTCGATCCGCTGGCGCAGAAGGATCGCAGGCTTTTATCGCTATGAGGGATGATTTGCCTTTGCGCTGCGCGGATGGCCTGGTCCATGTCGCGGCGCGCACTTCGCCGTTTCTCGCCGAGCGAATCCGCCTTGAGGTAGCCGCCGGCGGCAGCGTCGGCGATCTGCTGGCTGCGATGCGCCTGCCGCGCGACGTTCCGGCGCGAATCTTCGTTACTTCGCGGCTGGTTCCGGACTCCGATCGGGAGCGGATTTTCCCCGCGCCCGGCGACGTCGTCACGATCCGGGTAATCCCTCAAGGCGGCAACAAGGCGCTCGGCGCGATCCTCGAATTCGTCGTGGTCGCTGCGGCCGCGCGGCCACCTTCTATGTGGGCGGTTCCGGCGGAATACTCGCCGCCGCCGGATTCAGCTCCGCGACAGCCACGGCCGGCGGCGCGGTCGCAGGGGCGACGGTGGGGCTGGTCGGCTCGCTCATCACGCGCGCACTGATTCCTCCGCCGACACCGTCGCTTCCCAAGTTCTCCACCGATCCCGCGTCGTTCTCGATTTCGGGGAACCAGAACCTGCTGGCGCCTTTCTCGCCGATCCCGCGGGTCTACGGCTCGCGCCTGGTCTCGCCGATGCTGGCGGCGTCGCCCTTCACCGAGTATCAGGGGAGCAACCAGTACCTGCGCGAGCTTTTCGTGCTCGGCTACGGACCGATCGACGTGACGCAGGTCAGGATCCGCGACACGCTGCTGAGCGATTTCGAGGACGTGCAGTGGTCCGCGCTGGCCGGATTCCCCGACGATCCGCCGCCTCCGATCTACACCGGCCAGGTGATCGAAGATGACATCAACGTGCTGCTCGCGCAGGCGCCGAACAACGTGGTGGAGCTTGCCGGATGGCAAAAGCAGACCACCGGTA
>Ga0209517_10010804_pt1 | contig 10062 bp, 7 predicted proteins | sample PeaSoiMetSII2010_FD_187695 | JGI IMG/M metagenome (GOLD analysis project Ga0209517, IMG submission 187695) | Peat soil microbial communities from Weissenstadt, Germany - SII-2010 (SPAdes) (version 2) | ecosystem: Environmental > Terrestrial > Soil > Wetlands > Peat | place: Germany: Weissenstadt... | reverse complement strand
AGCTTAGATTCAGCCATTTCAGTCCGTCGAAAATGGAGTCGACCGAAGCTTGAGTGTTGCGTTCGAGGTCTGTGTCATCGAGACGAAGGACCATAGTGCCGCCGTGGTGGCGGGCGTAGAGCCAGTTAAAAATGAAGGTGCGGGCGCTGCCCACATGGAGAAAACCGGTGGGCGAAGGCGCGAAGCGGACACGCGGCTTGGGCCGCGTGGGATCGATAGTTTCAGGCATAGATGACCAAAGTCTGATGGTATGGGGGCAAGAAAAGTATCGTCAAGCGAACCAGATGGAGGAATCTGGGAGTAATCGCTCGATTTCAGGTGCCCTTCGATGGGCATTGTACTTAAATCTTGTTGTGTTCACACCCACGGCTGTGAAAACATTAGGGTATCGTTCTTCTCTAAAACTCAACGCTGTTCTTACGTGGAAATCTTAGCCGGGCCCCATGGATAGCATTTCTACCAGCATCGTGATCATTCCGGGCGTTGTCGCCTTGCTGCTGTGTCTGCTCTTCAGTTATCTCTACCAGCAGTGCCGGCAGGTGTACTTTCGCGCCTGGCAGATTGCCTGGGCGTGCTATTCCATCCATTATGCGCTCGATGCGTACCGCTATTTCCGCCCGCCAGCGCACGCTGCGTTCTTTCTCAGTTCCTTGTTCCTGGTGGCGATGGCGGTGAGCGTCTTTGTCTCAACGCGCCTCACCCGTGCATCTCTCCACTTTCGCTGGTATGACTGGGCTTTGGCTTTGTCCGGAACCGTATTGGCGTGCGCTGACCTGCGGGGACACCTCGTGTCTGGCCGGCTCCCGATCGACCAGCGTCCAGTAAACCTGACCGTAGTTTTCCTGAGCGCAGTGCTGTTGTATTGCTCCGCGGTTTTCTACTTACACGCTCACCGGAAGGGGTCCGCTGCCTTCAAACTGCTGGCAATTTCGCTGGCGCTGTGGGCGGTGCTGATGGGTGCCATTCAGTCCGGCAACCCCTTCATGGAGATGTTTGGCAGCGTCGGCCATGTCTTGGGGCCGATCCCGCAGATGCTGCTGGGCATCACCATGGTGATGGTGCTGTTTGAGAATGAGCGCAACGCGGTACAGGAAAATACGCTCGCTCTTTCCACGTTGGGCGCTGATCCCCGCCGCCTGCTCTCGGCCGACGATTTGCTGCCCAGCATGCAGTCCGCGCTGGAGCGACTGGCCGGCGCCTTGTCCGCCGGGCGGGCCCTCATTTACGTCGCGGAGCGCTGGCGCGGTTTGCTGCCCTCCGTGCAGCGGGGATTCTCCCCTGAATTCCTGGATGTCTTAACCCGAAGTGGCGCGGGCGAATACATCAGCGATCTGGCCTACCGCCAGGGTGGGCTCTTCACCGTTCGACACCTAGGCCAGATGACGGAACCCTTGCCGGTGGGATCGGTTGGCACCTTCGCCGGATTCAAGGAGGTGCTGGAGAAAGCGGAGATCCGCAATCTCACGGCGGTAAGCCTGCAAACCCGCGAACATGCATTCGGTGTGATTCTGTTTCCGCACGCCCAGCGCAAGGCGTTCGGCACCTCGGGCCCGCATCTTCTGGTCGGACTGGCGTTGCAACTCGGACTCACCCTCGAAAACTATCTTATTGCCCACGACGCTCATCGCCGCACCCAGGAGTACGAACTGCTCACCGAGATTGGCCAGGCCATCAGCTCGCGGCTGGATCAGGATGAAGTGCTGCGCACCATCCACGCCGAGTTGGGACAGATTTTCAATAACAGCAATTTCTATATTGCCTTCCAAGAGGGCGACGAAATCCGCTTTGAGTTGGAGGTGGAAGACGATCTTGTGCTGCCCAAGCGGAAACGCAAACTGGAGAACGCGTTCACCGAATATGTGATTCGAACCGGGCAGCCCCTGCTGATACGCTCCGACCTGGAAAAAACCCGGGCGCGACTAGGGATCACCTACCGCCCGGAAAATCCTGCCAAGTGTCTGTGCGCCGCTCCCATCCTGCTGGGCAGCAAGCCGGCGGGGGTGATGGTGGCCATGAGCACCGAGCGGGAATTCGTCTTCGAACAACGCGATGTGGACGTGCTCATGACTGCGGCCGGGCAAGTATCGGTTGCGGTGGAGAATGCGCGCCTGTTCGCGGAAGAACAACGACGCTCGCGGCAGCTGGCGTTCCTCAACAACATCTCGCGCACGGCCATCTCGAGCGACGATCCGGTGCACATGCTGGGCCAGATCGTCGGAGAAATCCAGAAGAACTTCAGCTTCGATCACATTGGCATCGGCTTGCTCGATTACGGCACCAAGGAGATCGAAATTAAGGCGGAAGCCGGAGCCACGGCGCACGCCATGGGCAAGCGGATTCCGCTTGGCATCGGCATCCTCGGGCGGGTTGCGCGAACCGGCGAGCGGGCTCTCGTGCAGAACGGCGCGGAGGGCCAGATGGGTGCAATTCTGCCGGAGTCGCGCTCTGTACTGTGCATCCCCATCACTTACGGCGAAACCCTGCTCGGAGCGCTGAACATTGAAAGCCGCCGCGAAACTGCATTCTTCCCGCAGGACGTTTTGATCCTCAACACCCTGGCCGACCTGCTAGCCACCGCTCTCCACAATGCGTTTGTCTTCCAGAAGCTGCAACAGCAATCCATCACTGACGGTCTGACGGGAATCAAAACCCGGCGTTTTTTCTGGGAGGCATTGTCGGCCGAGTGGAAGCGCGCCTCGCGCTCGGGAAGGCCCTTCTCGGTAGTCCTGATCGACCTGGACAAGTTCAAGGAAGTGAATGACACCATGGGCCACTTCGAAGGCGACCTGGTTCTGGCCCGGGTGGGACGGCTGTTGGAGCAAAAGTCGCGGCAATCCAACGTGGTCGCCCGTTACGGCGGAGACGAGTTCATCATCCTCATGCCGGAAACCGGGCCGGAGCAAGCGCAGGTTCTGGCCGAACGCCTGCGCCAGTGGATTACCACAGACCCGATGCTAAGCGAACATCACATCACGGGCAGCTTCGGCGTGGCCAGCTTCCCCATGCACGGTTTCTCGATTGAAGACATTATCCGGGTGGCCGACGCGGGCATGTATGTTTCCAAACGATCGGGCGGCAACCTGGTCTCAGCGGCCGAAGAGTTCGCCACCAGCGAGGAATTCGCTACACAACGGCAACAGATCTCCACTTACATCGAGGGCTTCCTGCAGCGCGAGCACAACGGCCCCGAGCATCTGGAAGAACTCGCTTCCATGCTGGTGAAGTTCTGTGGCGGTGAAGAAGACTGCAATGTGCCGCTGCTGAAGGAATCGATTGAAGTTCTCAGCCGGGCGGCGGAATCTCGCGAACTGCGAACCGCCGGCCACGGTGACCTGGTGGCGCGCTACACCGAGATTCTGGCCAAGGCGCTGCACTTGCCCCCGGAGGAGACCGCCGACCTGGTTTACGCCGCTCGCATCCACGACGTGGGCAAAATCTTTGTGCCGGAACGCATTCTGAATAAGCCCGGACCTCTCACCGACGACGAGTTCTTCCTGGTGCGGATGCACGCCCGCGTGGGAGCCGAGATTGCTGGCGTCCTGCCGCATAGCGCCATGATGCGCCAGGCCATCGAGCATCATCACCAGCGCTTCGATGGAACGGGCTACCCGGATGGCGCCAAGGGCGAGCAGATTCCTTTGTGGGCCCGCATTATTGCTCTCGCCGACGCCTACGCCAACATGCTCACGGAGCAATCGATTGCAGCGGCGCGCACTCCGGACCAGGCCCTCGACCAGTTAGCCAAAATGAGTGGCACCGGTTTCGACGGTATGCTGGTGCGCTTGCTGCTGCGCGAATTGAAATCGGAGCGCGCGTCGTCGTCAAAGGATAGTTTCTAGTTTCCGGTTTCCGGTTTCCGGTTTCCGGTTTTTGGTTTTTGGTTTCTGGTTTCCCAGTCTTCCCGATCGGCCCGACTTGCAACTGGAAACAGGAAACTGGAAACTACTATCCATGTCCATTCCCCTTTCCCTCTCCGGCAAAGTCGCTTTGATCACAGGTGGCTCGCGCGGTATCGGCGCGGCCACGGTCCGCCTGTTTACGGCGACGGGTGCGAAGGTGGTATTCAGTTATCAGAAGGCGCGCTCGCAAGCGGAAGCTCTAGCCAAGGAATGCGGCGCGGCGAACTGCCATCCCATAAGTAGCAGCCTCACCAGCCCGGACTCTGCTCGCATCCTGGTGGCGGAAGCGGTCAAGCACTTCGGCAGGATCGACATTCTCGTCGCCAATCACGGGGTTTGGCCCGCGGAAGATGTGGCCATCGAAAAGATGACGGATGAGCAATGGCGCTCCACGCTATCCATCAACCTCGATGCGGTATTCGGTCTGGTCAAACATACGGTGGCGCAGATGAAAGCACGGCCGCGCAACGGCTCTGCCGCCGGCCACATCGTGCTTATCAGCTCCACCAGCGGGCAGCGCGGGGAGGCCTTTCATTGCGATTACTCCGTCACCAAGGGCGCCCTGATCAGCATGACGAAGAGCCTTTCCTCCGAACTCGCTCGAGACGGCATCTATGTAAACTGCGTCGCCCCGGGCTGGGTCGATACGGACATGTCCCGGCCCGCACTGGATGACCCGCGAAGCGGGGAAGAAATTCGGCGCACCATTCCACTGGGGCGCGTGGGCACGCCAGAGGAGATTGCCGCCCCGGTGCTGTTTCTGTGCACTGAATATGCCGGTTTCATCACCGGCGAGATTTTCAACGTGAACGGCGGCGCGGTTTTGGTGGGGTAATCTTCAGGCAGCGAAATTCCCCCTGGGTGTGACGCCAGCGGTTTTTTCTGCATCCAAGCAAATGCGGAACCTCGCAACTGCTTGTGTGGCACGGGCATTCCTTCGACCAGCTCAGGGCAGGCTTTGCCCGCGAGCCTTTCGATGCTGCATGCGACGCGGGCAGGAGTGCCCGCGCCACACGAGCACTGCTGCAAGCGGCTACAATTCCTATTCAGGCTTCACTACCGATTGTTTGCATGAAACATTTGTTTCTCAGAGTTGCGCTGGCGTTTGCACTCGCTATGTGTGTCTGGGGCGAGCCCTCCGCTTCCTCCCAGACCGCTGCGCAGGACCCTTCAAAATCTTCCGGCGCAGCGAATTCCTCAGTTCCTCCCGATCAGGAAAATGCCCACAAGGCGCGTCAACTCCTGGATCAGGCCATCCAGGCCTTAGGCGGACAGGCCTATTTAAACGTTCACGACATGCAGGAGCAGGGACGCGTCTACAGCTTCTATCACGGCCACCCTACCAGCAACGGAGTCTTCTTCTGGCGATTCCTGGAATTCCCCGACAAGGAACGGATCGAACTCACTCCGCAGCGCGACATCGCCGTCATCTATACCGGCGACAAAGGTTACGAGGTCACCTACAAAGGCCCGCGCGCGGTCGAAAAGAAAGATCTCGAAGACTATCATCGCCGCCACCGCTTCTCTTTGGAAACGATATTGCGATCCTGGGTGAACGATCCCAGTGTGGCGCTATTCTTTGACGGCGCAGCCCTGGCGGGCAGCCTTGCGGCGCAGCGGGTCACGCTGATCAATGCGAAGAATGAGGCAGTCAGCGTCTACTTCGATATCGATACCCATCTGCCCATCAAGAAAAGTTATTCCTGGCGTGATCCGGTCGACAAAGAGCGCAATGTGGAGGAAGAGACCTTCGACGGATACCGCCTGGTCGAGGGTGTGATGACGCCCTTCGGATTCACCCGCTACTTCAACGGAGATATGCAAACCGAGCGCTTCATGACCTCGGCCACTTACAACAAGGGCTTGAACCAAGCCATGTTCGACCCCAATTCCGGCTACAATCCCAATAAGATTTCGGGGAAACACTAACGAAGACTTTCCCGCCAGCGCCCCTTTCCCAACTTGGCTGATCCTGACATAACTCCATGCCACACTTGTGTTTAGAGATGAGTGCAGCCATTGATCAATCCGGTTCGCCCTCGCCGCAAAGCCACGCACTGTGGTTTTTTTACCACAGTCGCGAATTGGGCTGCGGCTGTAATCTATTCATTCATCGGGACATAAACCAGGCATCTTGATCCAAGAGCAGACAGTTCGCTCCGTCGTCGCTTGCAGTGGAATCGGACTGCACAGCGGCGCACCCGTCTCGATGCAGATTCTTCCCGCCTCTCCCGGAACGGGAATCGTCTTTCGCCGCGTGGACTTGGACGGCTTCGAGGTCGAGGCCAACAGCCGCAACGTCGCCCGCGTCAGCTACGCCACCAGCCTGATGAAAAAGGGCGTGCTGATTTCTACCACCGAGCATCTGCTCTCTGCTTTCACAGGCCTCGGCGTGGACAATGCCATTGTTGAGTTGGACAATCTCGAACTTCCGATCCTCGACGGCAGCGCATTGCCTTTTGTCGATCTGATCCAGAAAGCCGGCATCCGCAAACAGCGCCGGCCGCGCCGTTACATGAAGATTCTTCGCGAAGTGGAAATGCGCGAAGGCAATAAATTCATCTCGGTCTATCCCGCGGACAGCTACTCGGTCTCTTATTCCATCAATTTCCCGCACCCGCTCATCGGCAAGGAAACTTTCCAGGTGGAACTTTCCAACGGCAGCTATCTGCGGAATATTGCGGCGGCCCGCACCTTCGGCTCGCGCGAGGACGAGAAAGCCATGCGCAACATGGGCCTGATCCGGGGCGCATCCAGCGACAACTGCATCGTGCTCACTCGTGATGGAGTGGAAAACGGTCCCCTCCGCTTCGCCGACGAGTTTGTCCGTCATAAGGTTCTGGATCTGGTAGGCGACCTTGCGCTGCTGGGCAAGCCGATTTTAGGCAGGATAGTCGCTGACCGCGCCGGTCATGCCATGCACACCGCGCTGGTCTCCCGCATCCTGCGCGACCAAACGTTGTGGGAGGAAGTCACTCTGCCAAAGGAATACCACGACGCCCCAAGGTCCTACAGCTCTCAAGCCGCCGCCGGGTCTGCGCTCTGAAACGCCAGCCTACGGCTTAACCTCGAACACCGTTCCGCAGCCGTAGGTCTCCGAGCCGCACGCGCGAGCGGGCCCTCCGAAAACTGTTGTGCCGTAGAGATTGCCGGCAGAATCGAAGATAAGGTCGGACTGGGGATTTTCCCCATAGGCGCCGCTCTTCTTGCCGAAGTCGTACAGCAGCTTCGGAGCCCAGCTGCCGCCGGCCTGAGGCGAAAGTTCGAAAACAGTGCCGTCGATATTGCCGGTGCCGCCGTTAAAGGCCGTGCCGTAGAGATTGCCGGCAGAGTCGAAGATCAAGCTGGCCTGCGGGGCGATGCCATCGGCGTCGCTGAAGTAATACAGAATCGTTTCGTTCCAGCTTCCGCCAGCCGCGGGTGATAGTTCGTAGACTGTGCCGCCGGTCATGTTGCCGTCGTCAATACCGTTCGCGGTGGTTCCGTAGAGGTTGCCAGCGGCATCTAGAGTGAGGCCGCCGTAGGGACCGAAGCCGTCATAGATACTGAAGCTGTAGATGAAGTTGTGCAGGATAGTCTCCGTCCAGCTACCGCCCGCAGACGGCGTCAACTCAAAGGCGATACCCTCCCCGTAAGCGCCCCCTCCGGCCGTGGTGCCGTAGAGGTTGCCGCCGGCGTCGAGGATCACGCTAGCCGTAGGGTTGGCTCCATCGCCAGCAGGGAAGTTGAAGCTGTGCAGGATTGATTCGGTCCATCCGCCACCCGCCGCGGGCGACAGCTCGTAAACGGCTCCGCAGTTATAGGAACCGCCGGCGTAGGTTGTGCCGTAGAGATTTCCGGCGGAATCGAGGACAAGGCCGGCGTAGGGATCGAAGGCATCGGTGCCGTTGTTGTCGAAGTTGTGCAGAACCATCTCGGTCCATGCGCCACCAGCGGCGGGCGAGAGTTCGAAGACAGTTCCGCAGCCGATCCGGTTATCGCCATCTCCTCCCTTGCACCCGCCGGATCCGCCCTGTTGCGTGGCGCCGTAGAGGTTGCCGGCGGAGTCCATGACGAGACTTCCGATGGGGAGCCAGCCGTCGTTGCGGTGGAAATTATGCAGGATTTTCTCCGCCCAGCCGCCGCCCGCTTTGGGCTTCAATTCGAAGACAGTGCCGCAGCTATATGGAGAAATTTTGCTGCAGACTCCGGTGCCACCTTCACCGGTGCCGCCCTGAGATGTGGTGCCGTAGAGATTGCCTGCGGAATCAAAGATCAGGCCTCCGCGGGGAAGGTTCCCATCGGTGCCAGTGAGGTTGAAGTAATGCAGCACTCTTTCCTGGGCAGCTGCGCGCGTGCCTGCCACAAAAAAGGCCGCGGCAAAGATCGTCAATACCGCCGTCAATCCGATGGAAAGCTTCTTGCTTCGCATAGGGGAATTCTCCAGAGTCCTTGTTCTATTCAGCTTTGCCCAGTTTCGATTCGCATGGCCCACCCTTCACATTCCCACCCGCACTAAGGCGTGATCTCAAACACCACACCCGAGACACCGGCGCCGCCGGCGGACGTCGTGCCGTAAAGATTGCCGGACCCATCGAAGATCATTCCGGAGCAGGAGTCTTTTCCGTCCGCGCCGTTGAACGTGCGCAGCAGCGTCTCCGTCCAGCTTCCGCCCCCTCCCGGCGTCATCTCGAACACCACGCCAGCGTTGTCGGCGCCGCCCTCGGACGCGGTGCCATAGAGATTGCCGGAAGCATCGAAGATCAGGCCACCTTGGGGATAAAAGCCGTCTACCCCGTTGTCATTGAAGCTATGCAGCATCGCCGAAGTCCAGGTCCCGCCGGCTGCAGGCGACAGCTCGAACACCGTTCCCACATTTCCAACGCCGCCTTTATAGCTGATGCCATAGAGATTGCCGGCCCCGTCAAAGATCAGATTGCCGGTGGGTAAACCCCCGTCTGTGGAGCCGGGTTCGAAGCTGTGTAGTCCCTTCTCGGTCCAGCCTCCGCCGGTGGTGGGCGATAACTCGAACACCGTTCCCTGGCCGTGAGCACCGCCGAAATATGTGGCGCCGTAGAGGTTGCCCGCGGCGTCGAAGATCAGGTTGCCGACCGGCTCAGCCCCATCCTTGCCTGAGCCGAAGCTGTGCAGAGCCTTCTCCGTCCAGGCCCCGCCCGTTTTCGGTGACAATTCAAAAACAATGCCGCCGCTGTTGTGAGGACCACCCGCCTCCGCCGTACCGTAGAGGTTGCCAGCAGCATCAAAGATCAGCCCCCCATTCGGGTAGCGTCCGTCCATGTTATTGCCGAAGCTATGCAGAGTTTTTTCGCTCCAGCCCCCGCCCGTCCTTGGCGACAACTCGTAAACCGTTCCAAAGCCGTAGGCACCGCCGCCGTCGGTCGTCCCGTAGAGATTGCCGGCGGTATCGAAGATCACGTTGCCGTAGGGATACATCCCGTCCATGTTGTTCCCAAAGCTGTGCAGCCCCTTCTCGGTCCAGCCCCCGCCCGCATTCGGCGACAACTCGTACACCGTTCCATAGGTGTAAACGCCGCCACTGTTCGTTGTGCCATACAAATTGCCAGAGGCATCGAAGATCAGGCTGCCGCACGGGCTGGTTCCGTCCTTGCCGTTGCTGTTAAAGCTGTGCAACAACGTTTCTGTCTGGGCAGCCACCGTGGACGCCATCAAGAGTGTCGCCGTGAGAATCGCCAATACCGCCGTCAATCCGATAGAAAGCTTGTTGCTTCGCATAGCGGAATCCTCCAGAGTTCTTGTTCTATTCAGCTTTGCCCAGCTTCGATTCGCATGGCCCACCCCTGCACCTTTCCACCCGCACTAAGGCGTGATCTCAAACACCACGCCAGAGACACCCGCGCCGCCCGCGGACGTCGTGCCATAAAGATTGCCGGCGCTATTCAGATTCCCGCCCGCACGTTCAAGTACGTCCGGCAATGCGGTTCGCGAAGCTACGGGGTCACCTCAAACACCGTGCCACCGCCGCTGGGACTGCTGCCACCGGCGTATGTTGTGCCGTAGAGATTGCCGGATGCGTCAAAGATCACGGGGGCGTAGTAGGGGCGATCCCCGTCCACGCCGTTGTCGGGGAAACTGTGCAGAGTTTCTTCGGTCCAGCTTTCGCCCGCCGAGGGCAGTAGCTCAAACACCGTTCCGCATCCGTTGA
>Ga0209517_10010803_pt1 | contig 10063 bp, 4 predicted proteins | sample PeaSoiMetSII2010_FD_187695 | JGI IMG/M metagenome (GOLD analysis project Ga0209517, IMG submission 187695) | Peat soil microbial communities from Weissenstadt, Germany - SII-2010 (SPAdes) (version 2) | ecosystem: Environmental > Terrestrial > Soil > Wetlands > Peat | place: Germany: Weissenstadt... | reverse complement strand
TAACTTGTACGGAGCGACGTGGGAAGGCGGCAGCGAGGACTGCGAGGGCGGTTGCGGCGTTATTTTCGAGCTTACGCCCGCCGCTAACGGCACATGGACGGAAACGGTACTGAATAATTTCAACGGCAATGATGGCTACCAAGCCAATGGGCCTCTGATCTTCGACTCGGAAGGAAACTTGTATGGCACAACGGGCTACGGCGGCACTTACGATGGGGGTACAGTCTTCGAGCTAACGCCCGGCATGAACGGTGCGTGGAGTGAGATTGTCCTGCACAGTTTTTGCGCGCTTGATAGCTGTGCGGATGGGCAAACACCCTTCACTGGCGTGATTTTGGACGCGGCGGGGAACCTGTACGGCACGACCGAGTTCGGCGGAGCCTCCGGTTACGGCACCGTCTTTGAGGTCACTCCGTAACCCGACAGTTTTTCGCTGCACCGTTCCTAGGCGAGGCAAAGCACGACCCTTGATAACGCGGTGACACAGGCTGGTTTTTCGTATTGCCCCGTACTCCGCGCGGTGTATACTTAACCCTAGCAGCCGCTCCCCGGACGGCGAAGTCAGTTTGCCATCTTGAGTTCGCAGTGTCGTTTTCTGATCCCACGCTCGGTGTAGCGGGAAAACTGGGCCTTCCCCCTAAACGTACGATCTTTCCATCGTCCATCAGTCGCTTCACAGCGGAGGAAAATACTATGAGAGCACGAACCTGGATGCTGGCGGCTTTGCTGCTCGCCTCTGTCTGCGCGCAAGCCGCAAATTGCAAATCGGGAGACTGCCAGACCGGCACCATCGCCGGACCTTTCACGGCTGCCCAGGTGGCGGAATATAGCTCCGCAAATCAGTTCCCTGTGTGCACATCGTCCGGTTGCACGGCCGTTCGCAACTGGGCGAACGGGATCGAAGGAATCGACGCGCAACAGAACATAAACACACAATACAAGTTCTACGACGAGGACTACGATATCGACGCCAACATCGCAGTTGGCCCTACGGTCACGGGTGAGAATGCGCAAGTTCTTGAGTGGGTAAACAACCAGTTCGTGCAGGCGTTTGACAAAGTTACCGGCCAGCCGATCTTCACCAACAGCGGTGGAACCACGGCAGTGCCGCAGAGCGTGATTTCTCTGTGGTCGAATTCGACGCAATCGGAGTGCCGGGGATCGTCGGGAAACGTCCAAATCGTTTTTGATCGTCTCGACCAGGAATTCGTAATCAGCCGCCACACAGCGTATACCGTCAGCGGAGTTACGCATTACGCCTGGTGCGTTGCTGTCAGTTCGGCCAGCGATCTTTCCAATCCCAGCACGCAGTGGTACGCCTACGAGTACCTCATGGATAGCGTGATACCCTGCCTGCCCAGTTCCAACAACTGCACCACCGGCAGCATGTACTACTACGACCCCGACTGGCCACGCCTCGGCACCTGGTCGAATGGCTTTTACATCGCCTTCGACCTGCTCGATCCCGACCACAACTATCTTCCCATGGGAGTCGAAGCTTGCCAGTTGGACCGGGCCGACATTGTGCAGGGCAAGGCTTCGAAGCCGATCACCTGCTACACCTACATGGTTCCGGGCGGGCAGGAGCCAAGCCTGATCCACTCGCTGGATGTGGCGGACATCGACAGCGCCAACGGCCCTGCGAACGGCGAGCCACAATACTTTTTGTCGATCGTCAACCCGAGCGACGCGCAGCAAAGCGGTAACGGTCAACACCGGTGTACGAGCGCCAAGACGCCTTGCACCTCCAATCAACTGGCCCTGTTCACCTGGGGCTCGAGTGGATTAGCCGGCCCGACCTTTGTTACCGTCAACCCTTATACGCCGGGCTGTTATGACACTTCGGGCGCAGGCCGGGAGATCAACACCATCTGTGTTCCCGAGCCCAGCACCAAACTTGCCGACGTGGGCGCTTACGGCAAGTCATCCTGCTACTGGTTCAACACGCCGTGTGTAGATTCGTTGGGCGATCGCATGGCCAATCGGCTGGCCTACAACAATTTGTCATCGAGCGGCAAAGGGCCGAACGGAGAATATCTGATTGCGTCCCACGTCGTGTTGGAAAGCACAAGCGATCAGCGCACCGGCATTCGCTATTACATTTTGCAGGTTTCCAACGGGACGGCAACGGTTTTGGTGAACAGCGGCGGCAGCGGCGCTCCTCCGGACTTGAAAGATTCCACCGCGAAAACTTTCTACTACATGCCCAGCGCCGCCATGGACGAGAACGGCAACCTAGGCTTTACCTATACGTCGTCCGGCAAATACTGCTTCAAGTGCACGCAGCATCATCCCACGATTAATTTTGCCGCGTTGCCCTGGGCGGCCACGAGTTTCAACGTCAATGTCCCCATCATGGCGGGAACAAAAGATGAAGGAAACAATTTCCACTGGGGCGAATACGCGGCCACGGTTTTGGATTCCACCAACGGCCTGACTTTTTACGGGGTCGGCGAGTATTTCACGACCGGTCAATCCGGACGATCAAACTGCGGCTCACCTAGCAGCAATTGCTACACCTGGAGAACCCGGATTTTCCGCCACCAGGAATAAGCGGCTTGGGTGAGGCTGTTTCAGTGGGGTCTGTGCTCGGCCACTCATCAGGGCGTAAGCTCGGATTACCGTTGAGCGCGCGCGCCAGACCTTCATCCTGCGCAGCATAGGCGGGGAAGAATACGTCCCTCAATAGTGGGAACGCAGGGGGCTCAAACGGAGAATCCCTTCTTGACTCCTTAAATCCCGCCGGTGGTTGTACGCTGTCTCGCACATCCGCAACGTGTGAAAGATCTTGCATTGTTACGCAATTGCGCCTGAAACGGCCGCAAACGCCGCGCCTACAGCCGATACCCTATTGACACCCCTTCTCAGTCATAGGACACTTTAACCTTCTCGACTACTGCAAGAGTTTAACTTCTAACGTCATCTCAGGAGGACCTTCATGATTGATAACGTCTTTACCCGGAATATTCTGTTGGTATTGTCTTGTTTCGTAGCTTCCCTGGCCGCTCCTTTCAGCTCGTCTGCGCAACAGTTTGGCACGCCGGCCTACTATCGCATCGGCCCGGCAGATGCCCATCTTACGGGTGCGGTCACTGCCGACTTCAATAAGGATGGGGCACCTGATCTGGCAACCCTGGACGCGAAGTCGTTTCACGTCAATGTGCTGCTGAACACGGGCAGCGGAACCTTCGGCAAGCCGATCTCGGCCTTCAAGTTCACTGAAGCTCCGCATGCGCTGGCGACGGGCGACTTTAACGGAGACGGCATCCCCGATCTGGCGGTCGTCACTGGTTCCACACCCGCTCACGTCCAAATCCTGTTGGGCAAAGGCGACGGCACCTTTACCTTTAAGGCGAGTTATATCGTGGGCATCTCCACGAGCGTGGTTGTCGCCGATTTCAATGGTGACGGGAAGCTGGATGTTGCCGTAACCGGGAACCCGAAAACCCGCGGCGGCGCGATCGTAATGTTCGGCAACGGCGACGGAACTTTGCAGGCGCCCGCATGGTATCCGGCTACGCTTGCGCCGGAAACTATTGTTGCAGCCGACGTGAACGGCGATGGCTTTCCGGACCTCATCGTTGGAGGGAATGTCACCGGCCACGGTCCGCTCGCGATCCTGCTGAACCATGGCGATGGAACGTTCGAACCTCCCATCCACTATGCGATCACGGGGAATCCTATCGGCATCGCGGTGGGTGATCTTAACAACGACGGTAAGCCGGACTTGGTGGTGACCAGCACAGGTACCATTGCGGTGATGCTGGGTAACGGCGACGGTACTTTTGGCAAGCCTGTTCACTACTCCCTTACTGCCGTCGGCAGTCCCGCGCTCGCAGTGGCGATTGCTGACTTCAACCTCGATGGCAATCTCGATGTCATTGTCGGCACCGGCCAGGGCACTCTTGCTCTGTTCTACGGCAAGGGCACGGGCAACCTGAAGAAGCCAGTCGCGATTCCCGTCCTGCGCAAGGGAGCCAGCGCCCTGGTGGTCGCTGACTTCAACAACGACAAAGCGCCAGATGTGGGGTTCACGACTGTGGATAAACTGGCGATGGGCGTCCTGCTGAATGCGCAGTAGCTTTTGGACAAGCCGATTGCGCAGTGCAGTCATGCTTAAGGAATAAAAAGCGGCTGGGAGAAATCCCGGCCGCTTCCGTTCTTCAGATCCGTTACTGCCAGATCTGCTAGTTGACTATCAGCGTGACTTTCAGAGGCCCGTTACTCGGCGCGGCGCCGCCCGGACCTGTTACCGTCACGGTTACCGCATAAGTGCCGGCAGGCGTACCGCCCGTCCCGCCGCCGCCACCTCCTCCACCACCGCCACCCGATGAACTGCTCCCGCCGCCGCAGCCGACCAGAGTCATCAGCAGCACCATAGCGAGAACCGCAAGACCGATGCCCATGCCACGCCGCTTACGGCTGCTCCAGTCCCCTGCCACGACCATCCCGACGAGACCCAGGCCGCCCAGGCTTGCCCATAGCTGCAATGCGCCCTTCTGAGGGGTCAAAGCTGGAGGCGCCAGCAGCGCTGAGGTTGGGCCGGTCGTGGCGATAGTGAGGGTCGTGGTTCCGGCGCCGGTGATCGATGACGAACTGAAGCTGCACGTGGCTCCAGTCGGAAGACCGCTGCAAGCCGTGGTCGAGTAGCTTACCTTCCCGCTATACCCGCCAAGAATTGCCTGGGTTATTTTGTAGGCAGCCGGGCTGCCAGGGCTAACGGTTTGGGTGCTCGGACTAGCGCTCAAAGTGTACGCTGGCACCATCTCGCTCAAGGCGGCGGAGGTGTTCGGCAGGAAATCGATATCTCCGCTGTATTGAGCCGTTATGCTGTACGCCCCGCCCGCCAATGGGCTTGTCTTGAACGTTGCTACTCCGTTGGTGAGGTTCGCAGAGCCAAGAGCCGTGGTGCCGTTGTTGAAGGTGACTTTGCCGGTTGGAGGCGTGGTGACCCCTTTCACCGGCGACGTAACTGTCGCAGTGAATGTGACTACGCTTCCCGGAGGCGCTGGATTGGCGGACGAGGTCAGCGCAATTTTGTCTCCGCCACTGTTGAACAGCACCGCGACGCCTGAGAAGTCGAACGAGTTTCCACTTACGACGACATCCGTAGCGCCATCTCCATACATATCGACAAGCGCCAGACCCCAAGCCCAGCGATCAGCCGGGAACTCGACGGGTAGGTGGAACGCCCCACCACCCTGTCCGTAGAGAATGCCCACGGTAGAGAATTCCGAGTTGCTGTAAACCAAGTCAGGGATGCCGTCCTTGTTGAGGTCGGCAATCTGCACGTAGCCGGGAAGTGGAACGTCTAGAAGTGGATTCTGATTCGTGCTCGCGAGCAGCGTCGGCGCCTGAAATGTTCCGTTACCGTTGCCGAAAGCTACCGCGATTCCCTGGTGGAAGTGTGTCTGGTCCTCAATGGTCACGGCCAGATCGACCTTGCCGTCGCCATTCAGGTCACCAACTGCTACCGCGTAAGGGTTAAGGTACGTACTTGACCCGTTGACGAGGTTCACGTCCGATTCTGGCTTAAATGTTCCATCACCATTTCCCAGTAGGATCGCCACGGCGCTGCCGGGCGCAGCGTTGGTGCCGTAGAGAGGCACGACCAAATCTAGAGTGTTGCTGCCATTCACGAGAGCTGCCGCGGTAATCTCCGTGGCCACCGTCGAAAGCGGATACGTAACCGCGGTGTTAAAACCGCCTTTCTGATTGTTGAGCAGAATACTGACCTTGGCGCTGGAGGCTGGGTTCCCGTAGTTGTTGACGACCGCCAAGTCCGGCCAGCCGTCCCCGTTGAAGTCGCCCACGACTAAGCCGACGGGATTCGGATTCGTCCCCATCGCGTCTGTTGGGTACGTCGCTCCGGCTGCAAAAGTGCCCTTGCCGTTGCCGGCGAATATCTGAACCGCGCCGTTGAAATTGTCAGTAGCTGCGATGTCGAGATTTCCGCTCTTATCGAAATCCGCCACGGCGACGTATTGCAGCGAATAGTCGGTGAGCGCGCTATTTGAGTAGTTCACGCCAGGATTGAGGGTCCCATTCGCATTGGAAAGGAAAACGGTGACACTGTAATTTGGCGAACTGGAGGAGCCAATCGGACCGTTGCCAATTACAAAATCCGGAATGCCGTCGCCATTAAAGTCGCCGGTTGCTATGTTAAATGCGGCCGCGTGGACGCCGCCCCCTGGCTCGGAGTAATAGTTGACTGCGGAGCGGAAGCTTCCGTCGCCGTATCCTTCGAGATAGACGAAGCTGAATTCGTCGTCCGGCACTACCACATCCACGGGGTTGCTGGCTCCGTTGAAGTTACCGATTAGCGGCGGCACCAGAGGAGAACCACCCGTGGCATAGCCCACGACTGCGGGCGTTACTCCGCCGGTGCCATCGCCGAGCATAACCTTGATATCGGCAGACCTGAAGCAAGAAGCCACGATATCGGTGTTGCCGTCTCCGTTTAAGTCCGCGACGGTGACCGCGACCGGATTGCTCTCCACATCGACGTAAGGCTGAGCCGTGAAGGTCCCGCCGTTGTTGACGTAGATGGTGATGTTATTGTCGATGCAGTTCGCGCTGACAAGCTGGCCAAAACTTCCGCCGGTCTTCAAGGTGCCCCCGCCGAGAAAGCAGGAGTGGTACACACCGTCCGGAGTCGCAAGCGGGACTGGTCCCGTATAGCCGCCCGAACCGTTGTTCAGGTAAACCACAATCTGGTTGTTATTCACCGAGCCACCGGCGAGAGCGGCGCCGGCGAAATCAAGCTTGCCGTCTCCGTTGAAGTCTGCAAAAACCATGGGGTTGCCTTGGACACCGCTGTTGCCCGGAGTCAGCGGGAGGAGCGCTCCAGTAAAAGGAACATGGGTCGCCGCTTGGAATGTTCCGTCTCCGTTACCCAGCGCGGTCCAAATGTTGCCGGGGTTACTGGCATCAGCTAAAACCAAATCCAGCTTGCCGTCCCCGTTTACGTCAAACAGCGTGGCCCAGACAAAGCCGTTTGTGGTAACGCCCATTAATGTCCCTTGCGCTTTAAATGTCCCGTCGCCGTTGCTCGTCCACCCTTGAATCAAGGTGTTGTCTCCAGTCGCAGCGGGGGGATGGACTATTAAAATGTCGTCTTTTCCGTCGCCATTCAGGTCGCCCACGAATATAGCGTCAGACTCAACGGCACCCGTGAGTGTTGGAACGACAGTGAACCCACCCTTCCCATTGTTCAAAGCCGCCGCAATTGCGTACTTCGGCGCGACGTTCGACGGGGCGGTATTCACAATGGCCGCAGCATCCATCAGTCCGTTCCCGGTGAAGTCGCCGGTCACTGCGGGGTAATTCGGGAATGTTCCGCCGCCGGACGCGTTCTGGATGCCGCTGAGGAATCCGATGTTCGTGGTTGGAGGGGTGCTGGTTTTCTGGACGCGTGACCACCTGGCCATCGCCTCACGATTGTTCGTTCCTCGGACTGCGTTCTTGCGAGCGCCTGCCACTGAAGCGGAATGGATTTGGTTCGGTGAGCTGGTCGCGTCTTCAGAGAAACTGGATGCGAACGCCAGCACAAGAAAAACACTAAGGCAAACAAGTCGTCGGGTCATTGGATTGGTGTACTCCCTTTTGGTTTTACTTCGTTCCAAGGTTTCGCAGTGGCGGTCTGTGCAGCGGGTTACGACTCTGCCGAGTCCACTTCGGTGGCGCCGACCGGTCAGCCCTACACACGCAATCGAGTTTATCGGGGGAGTGGTCCCACTGGCAATGCAACTTACGTACTCAGCTATTTTACACTTCGGTACCCCACGGGTAACCTTCCGACACAACACGAAGCCTCGGCAGTTGGTGTGTCATCTGGCGTAACTTACTGAAAACGCTAGGCCGCGCTTCGAGGCCTGCGCACCGGACCTTAGTCGTTGTCGGGGCCGTCATGCGGACCTTTGTAATTTATGAAGTGGTCAGCGTCGAGCGGCGCCGGGATTTTCTGGAAGGTGATGGGGGTCTGGGTAAGGTTGAAGCAATCGGACAAGTCGTCAGCCGACGCGTCGGCATAGCCGAGCGAGGGCAGATTGAAAGTGGTCTCGATGAATTTGAGGATGCTGCCGAAATCATGCGTAGTGTGAGAAATGTAAGCCGCTTTGGCGTAGGGCGAGATCACGACCAGCGGAACGCGGAAACCGTAGATAAATCCCGATCCCCAGCTGACGCCGTCATTGACGACTTTAGGCGGAACGTGATCGTACCAGCCTCCCCAATCGTCCCAGGTGAGAATGATAGCCGTATTTGCCCAATACGGGCTGGTGCCAATTGCGTTCACAACGGACGCTACCCACGAGGGTCCGCTGCCGTCGTTCAGGATCGTGTGATCCGATTCGAGAGCGTCCGGGACAACCCATGTCACTTGCGCGAGTTGGCCTTTGGGGATGTCCTGCAAAACTTGCGACTCCGGGATAATCACGTTCTTGACCCAATCCGGGCCAGTGCAAGTGAGCGTGCCATTGATGGTCTGCTGCTGGCAGATGTGCTCAATGGCGTCGGGCCCGGTCCAGATGTCACCCGCCGACGGAGCATAGTATCGCCAACTCACACCCTTGGCATCCAGCAGGTCAGTCAATGTGGGATGCTCGAAACATGGGTACATGGGCGGATTGCTGTTTTCGTTCCCAAATTGGTCGATCAACATGACGGTTTCCGTCAGGGGAGCAATGCATCCGGCGGGCTCATTATTTGGAACTGTATTTTCGGAGACGAAAAGCTTGCTGGTCGCGGTCGGTGCCGAAGTACCGGCAATAATGAACTGGTGAGCGGGGAAACTCCCGCTCTGCTGGGTCTCAAACATTCGATCGCCAAAAGTGTATTGCTCGGCCAAAGCGAAATATGGCTGAACGTCGGACGGATTAACATACCTAAATTGCGGGTTGGGATGCGCGTTTGGGGGACACTGAGCGGTGGGATCGCACAGGATCAGATCAGCGCCGTCCATCTTGCCACCGTCGTACATGGAAACGAAGGCGGGGTTGCCGTGGGCAAGGTCGTAGTTTTGAGGATTGGAGCCGCTTGTGCCCAGGTCGATCGGCGTAAGTGGAATGTTCTGGCCATGCGAATTGGTGCCGCTGCTGGCAAGATCGGCGCCTCGGGCCATCAGCACAGGATCATGAAACAAATTGTCAGGACTGCGGTTCTCCTGAAGAATCACGACCACATGCTGGATCACGGCGGGCCCTGCGCTCCCCTTGCCGGCTGACCCGCCACCGCCGCCGCCGCAACCTGTCAGAGCGAGCAGCGCGACCAATGACCCCAGGATGACTTCCCGATGAAGAAAGACTTTATGTTTGAGCATGAAATCTCTTCTGTCACCTTGTTTCGAATGTCGTACCGTCACCCTATTTAAACCCACTTTCTGCGGTCTTCACGCGCGGTTAACTGAAGACAACTGCATGAAGATGACTACTGTTTCTTACTCTGGCGGTGGTTGTTGTGCTTGGCGCCATAGATCTTCTTTGATACGTTGCTCTGCTGATTATTGATCTGCTGACGTTCGGCCGCAGTCAGCTTCCCGCCGTTCGCGGCGCGGTCGGCGGCAACTTCGTGGTTGATCGCGGTTTCCTTATTCTCCAGCTTGTCGGCTTCGCCGGCGGTCAACTGCCCGCTTTTCACACCTTGCGCGATCCGTTGCTGCTGATGCAGGTCGCGTTTCCCGACTTCGGTGGTTGGCTGCGTGACCTGCTGGTCGCGATTGTGCTTGTCTCCATAAATTTGCTTTGAAACCTGATTCTGCTGCTGCTGCAGTTTTGCGCGGTCCGCGGCGCTGAGATGACCGTTGTCGTCTTTCAACATGGTCCTCTCTTCCGTGTTGATGTTTGATTCCTTCTTTTCCAGATTGGCAGATTCTCCCGCCGTAAGCTGACCGCTATCCATTCCCTGCGATATGCGCTGCTGCTGCTTCAACTTCCGAGCCTGCACTTCCTGGCGGCTCTCCGGAGCCGGAGTGGACGTGGTGGCCGGCGTAGAACTGGTGGTCGCCGGAGTACTGGTGGTTGCCGGTGTGTTTGCAGTCTGCGCTGGGAGGGGTGCAGTCTGGGCG
>Ga0209517_10010800_pt1 | contig 10066 bp, 6 predicted proteins | sample PeaSoiMetSII2010_FD_187695 | JGI IMG/M metagenome (GOLD analysis project Ga0209517, IMG submission 187695) | Peat soil microbial communities from Weissenstadt, Germany - SII-2010 (SPAdes) (version 2) | ecosystem: Environmental > Terrestrial > Soil > Wetlands > Peat | place: Germany: Weissenstadt... | reverse complement strand
GCCCAATTTGCGGAAGCAATAGCCAATTACCGACTGGTTCCCTACATGGTCCTGAACCTGGTAGCTATCATACTGCCGTGGATCGAGCTCGTCACAGGCCTTTTTTTAATCATCGGTTTCAGGTCCCGGGCATCCATAATGGTGATTGGTCTGCTCCTGATAATGTTCGATGTAATGATCCTGATCAACATGTACAGGGGCGCTCCAATTACCTGCGGGTGTTACGATGTGGTAGGTGAGCCGATTGGGTGGAAAAAGGTCCTTGAAAATGCGCTAATGCTGGTTTTTTCAGGACAGATTTATTATTTTGACAGACCTCAGCTTTTTGATAGATTGAAATCGTTTATTGGCCCAGGTAGCGGAATTAGAACTGTAGAATCGTGACGGATTCATTATGAGAAAAAAGATTCGATCTCCGGTTTTTTTTCTACCGGTCTTATTCTGTCTCCTTCTTTTCATCGCCGCGGCCGGTTGCGGTCCAGGGACCCAGCACGTTGGGACCTATATCGCCGAAATCAAGGATTCCCCATACCGCAGTGAAACCACTTTGGAATTGAAAGAAACAGGGACCGGAGTCTGGAAGGTGGGTGACGACGAGGTTACCTTTTCGTGGAATGTTAAAGGCAACGAACTCAGGCTCCACACCAAGAACGGTGGAGTAATTGTTGGAAGTCTGGATAACCAGATTATTCACGTCACCCTTCCAGGATCGCAGGAACTCTTCTTCAGGAAAGTCAAATAAAGGATTCCGATAAAGTGCCGGCAATGTGAATCAGAGTAGCCGGATGGGGCAAAGTTTTGTAACAGATGTGGGAGCAAAATATATTTGGCATGCCCGCAATGCGGGAAGACAATCCCTCCGACAGCAGGTTCTGCAATAAGTGTGGAGTTGATCTTCGCAGACCCAAAGAAACCAAACCTCTGGATTACGACAGGCACTGGAGCGAGTGAACAGACTCATTGCGGAGTTACCGAAGGCGTAAAGGAATTGTTTGTGGAGGTTTCAGGCGATCAGGACGCGATGGCCCTTGCACGGTGCGGCTTAACCTGCCTGATTTCATTACCTCTTAATTCATATTTCTCGCCACTGTATGTACCAGATCTCTGCATCGACATCCCGATACTCCGACTAGGTTGCGATGTCCTGAAATGCTCCCATCCACCCCATAAACAAATGGGGTCAAATATCGGCTGAAATAGAGTGGTTACCCCATAGCAATCTATATGCCTTATGGTTTCAATACGGAGCATCCTACTGGTATTCTTTAGACCGTCCCCAGTTCGCAGCCCGGTTGGTGGTTTCTGAGGTAAACTTAGAGGTTGATATGTTGATCTGCATAAGACGCCCTGATAAAGCGTTGAATGGAACGCAACTGGCTGAAGATTCAGGGATAAGCTCTCCCTTGTCACCCGACCCAACGGGCATTTTATACGGGCAGCAACACGAAGTTCCGCATTTTATGCGGATCAATCGAATGAGTTAGGTGTCCAGTCCGCCGAGGAAAGAACAAGGAGTAAACCTCTAAGCTCAGGCGGTCTTCCCAAGGCAGAGAGGCAATACTCTAGGACAAGGAGGTGACACGCCTGCAGATACCACACGGCAACGCGGCGTTCAACGAAAGGCCCACCACTGGATTGCATCCCATAAACATCTAAGATAAGGAAGGATAAAGCCATGGCGCACGCGGAACACAAGAATCTTTCTTCCCCTGATGAAACACGGACTTTTGGGCACGGGAAGGCTGAACTGATCCAGATTGGTGGTGGGACAATTGGACGCCTGACCCTGGAGCCTGGTTGGCGCTGGTCCCAAGATGTCAAACCTCTTGCTGGCACGGCGTGGTGTGAGGCCCCACATTTCCAGTATCAAGTCTCCGGAAGGCTCCATGTCGTCATGGAGGACGGCATCGAGTTTGACCTTGGACCAGGCGACGTGTCGGTGCTGCCCTCGGGGCATGACGCATGGGTGATTGGTGACGATCCTGTGGTGCTCGTGGACTGGTTTGGCGCCAGTAACTACGCGAAAGCCTAGTCTATGTCAGCGGCATGCAGTGGCAAGGAGCCAGTTCCCCATTCCGTCCCCCCTTGACTATTGGCGTAAATTTAAGAAACGGCAAAGAATGGAGTATATCACTGCAGGGTGAGCTACTTTACTGCAACATGTGAGCAACACCAGGCGGGAGGAAATGACATGCAAGAAACTACATCGGTGCAACGAGCTTACACCGCTGTTGTGGAGCAATTTGTGAAGACTGGGCGGGCACCGCACTATACCGAACTCGCAGCAACTTTCGGGTTGCGACCTGAAGAGGCCAAGCAGGTACAGCGTAAGGCAGCCGAGTCCTCCATAGCCTGCTGGTTTGTTAAAGACACAGATTACGTCGAGTCCTGGGCGCCGTTTTCTAATGTACCGACCAATTATCTTGTGACTATAAAGGGGGACCAAAAGTGGTACGGCCAGTGAGGACTCGAAGTGCTGGCCGTGCGCTGGCTATTCCCTGGCACTGAGATCCGTATCGACACTCGTTGCCTGGATTGCGGGCAGCCCATCCTAGTCCGCATGCGTGACGAGGATATCCTCGAAGTCAATCCAACCACGATCGTAGGACACGTGAATATCCCGTTCGCCAGGGTTTTGACTGGAGAAGTATCCTGGGGTTTGGCTTGAAGCCGCATGAACCTCTTCCGGTCGGAAGAACACGTGAAAAATTGGTCGCTTTATGATTCCGTCTCAGCGGAGTCCATCATGCCGTTATCCAACTGGGCGCTAGCCTTCAGCGGACCCCTGTTCAGGAATCGTCTAGAGCCGGACTATCTCTCCCGAGTGAAGGAATACGCATCCGAAATGTTCTTATCGTTAAAAAACTTGGGCAAGGCGGGTCCCTTCTGGACCCCAGAATAAGCGTTTGCGTTATGATAAAGACGAGAAGGAGATCAATATGGACGTGAAATCCTATTGTGACAGTCTGAACATCGAACTCACCGGATGGAAAGTCAAAATTTACGATGTGGTAAGGAAATTAGATAAAGTTTCGAGTGGGGACAAGCAGAAAGTCGTCCCTATGGTTAATGAGCTCCATATGGTCATCGAAGAGCTCACCGATAGAATTGAAAGGCTCAAGAAAGACTGTCCCCTCCATTGGGCACCGGAAAAAATTGAACTGGAAGGCAAATTCTCTCAGTTGAAAACACAATGGGAAGAGGTATGGCAAAATGTCTCTCCGGCTGATTTTGGTGGATGAGTCTTGCTCTAAGCCAATTAGTTCACGGTTTCAAAGGCTTCTTAGCATCAAGGAGTACGTTTTCCTGGGTGATTACACGCCGCTACACCTAATTGGAGGAGGGTGATTCCATTACTGATTCATAGTGCCGTAGGATGGCAAAAGTAAGAGGCCCGTCATAAAGCTTCGGTATCACATTAACATACATAATAGAGGAGATATTACAATGAACAATCGCAGCAGGTTTTTGGCAACTTCTTTAATCGTCGTTCTGTCCCTTGGCGTTTTCGCTATCGGTGGATATTTACAAGCTGCCGAAAGTGACCAGGGAATCCAGAAAGGTAAGCAGGCGATAATGGAAGGTGCAAAGCAGATCATGGATGGAAACAAGATGGCAATGGATATAATGGCCAAGAAAGGAATGAAAGACGCAGAGTTGACGGCAGCCGAAAAAAAGATGGCGGAAGGCTATAACACGATAATCAAAGGCGAAAGCATGATGACCGGCAGCACAATGGCGGAAGGCAAGGAGATGGTAAAACATGGCTCAAAAATGATGCTGGATGCACAGGCAGCGACGTCGGCCGCTATTGAGAAGAAAGGAATGACTGTCGAATGTTCAGCCGCTCTTGACACGTGCGCATTAGGAGAAAAAAAGGTTAAGGAAGGTAATTTGGAGTGGTATTTTGGCTATTAGCAGTAACACTGCCCGCTAAAGCATTAAACCGGATCTGTTAAGGGATTCAAAGCCCCCTTAGGCAGCTCTTAGTAATCCTAAGGGGGCATACACTGCCCTGTGCGATACCGAGCGCGTTGGATAGCATCCGAATCGGTTACCGGAGATTTCGTATTGCTGCCGGCCCAGCCCCGGCCATGCTTAAACCTTTTCCAGACGTAAATTGAATTGAGACTCTCGAACTTGAAATCCTCCCTTCCGGCATGCCTTATCGTGATTTTTGCGGCATCTTTGGTTGGCGGAGAGGAAAGAATTACCATTATCAGTTCAGACCAATTGAGATAAGATCTCACGAAACCGGATGTAATCGTAGTTGACGTGCGAACTGACCACGACTGGGCTTCCAGCCAGTGGAAAATACAGGGTGCACAGCGGCAGTCACGGGGGCGGGCCGCGCTAAAGCGGTACTGCTAAAGGAAAGAGCGATCCTGATTGGCTATTTTAGAGTCTTGGAATGTGATTTTCGACCACAAAATAGCCTCTTTGACGACACCCCTTTGACAGTTCGCAGAAGGGCTCTCCCGGAATTCAAGATATCCATAATAATATTGTGTCAACTGCCGTGGTCATGCCCCACTGAGGGCCTCCCTCACCACATCATCGCTTCGTTGGTCTTCCAGGCGCTTCAATTCGCCTATCCGTTTGTAATCCGGACACTGCCCGGACTGGCTCGGCCTTCGCTCATATCGGAAGGCGGAAGGCCCCCTCGACCATGACCCCTTTTTCGGACAGTCCTTAAGGTTTGCCAACTCAGTCCTCAGTCCTCAGTCCTCAGTCCTTTCTTTTGCGTCCTCAGTCCAGAATTATTGCCTCTTCTGGTTGCCGCTTCTATTGCAGTTTCTCGTTGCCTTTTGGCACAGAGAAACTGCTCCATTGAATTGAAACAGCTTATTAGGAAGGGATTATCGCTTAAGAGCGATTGCCGGAGAGCTTCGCATCCCAAAGCGTTTTGCAGACTGACCGCCGAAAAAACTGCGATCACAAATGCGAAACTACGGGCTGCTCGAACATCGTTTTCTGATCTTCCGGGGGTTTTATCTGTCTCGGAAATGTGAGGATAAATGTCGTTCCCCGCCCCGGTTCCGATTCAACCTCGATTTTACCCTGGTGACTCAGCATGATGCCGTAAACGACGGACAGACCCAGACCTGTGCTATGGGCATCCTCCTTGGTCGTGAAGAACGGCTCGAATATGCACGACCGGATTTCGTGAGGAATACCCATGCCGTTATCTGCGACGCTGATACGGAGGGCGTCCGGACCCAACACATCCTGGGTGGCGACAGTAAGAGCGCCGCCACCGGGCATGGCTTCAACGGCGTTCATGAACAGTGCGATCAGCGCCTGCGTTATATGGTTGGCATTGCCAATGAAGTTCGAATTCTTCGCCTCCAGCCGGGTTACCGTGCTGATCTCATTTATTTCGAAATGATGGTTGGTTATTGAAAGACTCTTGTCAATAAGACTATGGATGTCAACCTTTTCCATGACAGATTCGGCACTCGTGGAAAACTGGAGCAGATTTTTTACGATGTTTCCACAGCGCCTGATCTCGCAAGTGGCTGCTTCAAGATACCCCTGGGCTACTACCCTTTCTTCTTCCGTCAAGGGCCCCGCGTTGATTTTGCGGGAGGTCAACCTGCAGTAGGTGAGTATCCCGCCGAGGGGATTATTGATTTCATGAGCCACGGAGGCCGCAAGCTTGCCCATGGCGGCCATTTTAGCGACCTGGACCATCTTGCGGGACAGCTCGGTTTCAGCTTCCGCTCGCTTCACACTCGCTATCATGCTGTTAAATGAACGGGCCAAATCGGCTATTTCGTCGTTGCCTTCGACCGGGACGCTGAAATCCAGATTGCCATTCTTGAATTCGCGCGGTCCATCGGCAAGCTTGACCACCCGCGTATGCAGCATCCGCATGAGGAGAAGCCCTGCGAAAAGCTCGATGGCCAGGACAGCGCCGATGGAGTAAAAAATCATCAGGTTGCGGATGACAAGATTATCTCGATCGACTTGAGAGAGGTTGAACTGAGAGTCGAGCATACCCAGTATTTTCTGTTTGGAAGGCGGTTGATGGCAGTTCGGTGCGGCACAGGTGGGTTCATTGAGAATTGGATTTACCACCCCGAGGATCCGGTAGCCGTTTGGGGAAGTGATAATTCGTGCCCCGGCGGTTTCCGGAATATGTTCAAGCGGCTCTTGCCCGATGTGGCACACGATGCACTGTTCGGCCTTGAGGTCCGCCTTTTGTCCGATTTCCCGGTTGTTCGTACCGAAAATGACACTTCCTTTCTTGTCGTAGATCCTTATGTCCTCAACTCCGGGTTCGCCGCCCAGGATGCCGATAGTCTGCGCGACATCCTCCAGACGGTTGTGCAACATGCTCTGGCGCATCGATCTCAGGAGGAGTGCGTTAGTGCGTCTGGCTGAGAGAATTATCTCATGCATAACATGCCGGCTGTTGGCCCGGATAATGACAGAAGTCAGTGAAATGAACACAACTGCGCCGATAAGCAGAAGCAGGGAGAAGAGCTTGAAGGCAAGTGAATTGGCCATGTTGCGCACGTCTGTACCCTCGTACTTTGCTGATTTGCTTTGGTTGAGGGTTATTCCTTGCCGGAATTCAGGCTGATCCAGGATACTAACAGAGCGAGCGCTATCAGGGAGCGAGTGTCATCGAGAGACGAGAGGCCAGTTACCGACGTAATGCAGCAAGATTTGACATCCCTTATTGAACCCAATCCCGGTGAACCTGACAAATTCTAAACTAACACCATCATAAAAGAAATAGCACCGACCTTATTTCAGATAAACGTAAGAAAAGCAGTGAATGGTATTGACCCATTCATTCATTCACTCACCCATTTTGCGATTCGCCTGCTCTTTTTCCCATTCAGGAGTCACGATTCACTGTTTTTCTGCTTTTTGCCGCTCCTGGTTGCCGTTTCTATTGCCGCTTCTCGTTGCCGTTTGGCAGATCCAAATCATCCCGCGGTATAATATTGCCTGATTTTTGAGAGACTGAGGTTTCATCCGTGTCTATCTGTGTCCATCCGTGTCTGAGGTTGAGGAATTTATTGATCGGGCTTTACTGAATTGCGGTAGGAATGCCGGTTTGCCTTTTCGACCTATGACCCGTGACCCGCGGCTCACAGACCCCGAACGAAGTGAGGCTCACCGCTCACTGCGAAGTCGTTGCCGTTTGGATGATGGTCTTATTGGCTCCTTTTATGTACGCTGATCATTGCTGTTCTATTAGGCGGACAAATTGAAAACGTGCAATCAAACCGCATAGTTGTGAAATTGGAAGTGCATAGCCTTCCAGTTGGAACTCTGATCCATCCAACAAGTATCGTTGCTATCATTTTGCTTTTATGTCAATTAACTCAAAACCAACAATCGATGAGTTTTTGTTTTCAGTTAACTCAAAACCCAAAACTTAAAACCAAAAACTGATCTTTTATGCCCTCGCGCCCGCTTTTTTGGCTCACAATTTCTTTTATGCTGGGGATTTCGGCGGACCACCTGTTTGGTGAAAGCCTGCCGATCCCAACGCATTATTTCGCATTTGCCGCCCTCGTTCTCATCGCGGCGACGGCAGCGGCCTTGTGGCCGCGCAATCGTTTAACAAACTGGTTTCGTCTTCCGTCCTCAGTCCTCAGTCCTGCCCCTCTGTCCTCAGTCCTGCGTAGTTTTGCCCTCTCCGCTCTGCTGTTCTTTATCTTCGGAATGTGGGCCTCAAAGGCCGCTGCCCCGCGGTTTCCTCAGACTCTCCAGCCATTCCTGAACGGCCGGCCGGCGTCATATATCGCCGAAGTCTCGGCTTCTCCTGAATATTATCCGGACAAAATGCGAATCCCGCTCCGGCTCCTCGGGGCCATAACCGGCGACATCCAAACCCCCCTGGATGGGGGGATACTGTTGAGTCTTCCAAGAAAAAATACAACGGACGGCGCCTTTTTATTGCCGCCGCCGCAGGCAGCGGCAAACCCGGCCGGCGGTCCCACCGCCCCGCCGCCGGAGGTAGCGGCGAATCCGGCCGGCGGTCCCACCGCCCCAACCGTCCCCACCGCCTTTGTGCCTGGCGACCGCGTGTTTTTCAGGGCGGTCCTCAAGCGCTTCCGCAGCTTCAAAAACCCAGGGGGCTTCGATTACGCGCGGTATCAGGCCGCAAAAGGGCTCTACGCCCAATGTTTTGTGAAAGACGAACGGCTCCTTATCAGGCTCGCGGCGGCGCCCGGTACCTCAGTCGGTTCTATTTTCAATGCGATAAGAGGTCGAATCGAGCTCTTCCGGCAACGGACGCTCCTTTGGGCTCAAAGATCGTTGGACCCTGAACCGGCGGCATTTTATGCAGCCATGATACTGGGCTATAAACAGTTACTGGACAGGACATGGCAGGATCATATACACCAGACGGGGCTCAACCACCTGCTTTCTGTTTCGGGTCTGCACATCGGAATGGTAGCCATGTTCGTCTTTTGGCTCGTTCGGCTGGCAGTCCGCTTTTTGCTCCCCTCGATTCTCAACAGGATAAGCGACAGGCAGATAGCCATCTGGCCCGCCCTTGCCGCCGCTCTTATCTACGCGTTCCTGGCTGGATTCGGGGCTCCCACTATCTGGAGATCGCTTCTAACCCTGGCGGTATTTTTCATAGCCGGCTTCCGGTACCGTGCAGTAGACTCTCTCACTGTCCTGTCCCTTGCCGCCCTGGTCATCCTGGCGCTTGTCCCGAACAACCTGTGGCAAATAGCTTTCCAACTGACATTTGCATGCGTGCTTGCGATCATCGTCGTCTATCCGAGGTTTCGCTCTGTCAGGCTTTACAGGATTTTTCCCGCCCTTAAGCCTGAAAGCTTGCCCGGCAGGATAATATCCCAGTTCGAAGACGCTTTCTGGGTTTCCATTGCAATCAATATTGTGCTTCTTCCACTCATAATTTTCTATTTCAACGGATTCGCCCTGGCCGGATTTTTTGCGAACATCTTTCTGGTGCCTTATATCGGTTTCGTGGTTCTGCCACTTGCTCTTCTGAGCGTGCTTCTGTTCGCGTTCAGCGAGACTTTTGCCTGGCCGGTCATCCATATAGTCAACTACCTTCTTTGGGGTTGCCTGCGTATCATAGAATGGTTTGCAGGGTTTTCCTGGAGTCACTTCTGGACCGGAAGTTTTTCGCCGGTCTGGCTCTTGCCCGTTTACGCGTCTTTGGCCCTTTTGCTTGGCCCTTTTTCGCGAAAACTAAAGATTGCCGGCCTTAGCGCCGTTGCAATGCTGGTCTGCTGCGGGCTTGCACTGAGCAACCATGCCGGGGCGAGCAGCACAGGGGTATTGAAAGTTGACATAATCGACGTGGGGCAGGGGACGTCCAACCTGGTCAGGTTTCCCGGCGGCGAGACCATGCTGGTGGATGGCGGAGGGGTCCCCGATCAATCGCACGATATCGGCAAAGAGGTAGTCGCTCCGTTTCTTTGGCACGAGGGGATCCGCAGGCTCGATTACGTTGCCCTTTCGCACGATCACCCCGATCATGGGCTCGGGCTTCGCTTTATACTTCGCAATTTCGATGTCGGGTCCTTCTGGACGAGCGGTATTACCGGGGAAGAGGGTGAGGGCAAGGATGCGCATTCCCAATTCGAGGAGGAGAGGCGAATTCACAGCCATCTCGACGAAATAGCATTGAAGAGAAAGATAAAGATTCGGACGTTTCCCGATCTTTTCTCCGACGTGCAAATCGGACAGACCCGAGTGCGGCTGCTCCATCCAACCCTGGAGTGCATCGAACATCAATCCAAGCAAAATCTGAACGAACTCTCGCTGGTAATCGAGATAACTTTTGGTGAAACCAGGGTTATTCTGCCCGGCGATGCCGGCCGAAGCTCCGAAGAAAAGATCATTCCAGCCCTCGATGGAGGACTTCGAACCCTTCTGGTGGCAGGCCATCACGGGAGCCGCCACTCGAGCTGCGAAGAATTTCTGGACGCGCTCCGTCCCCGGGCTATCGTGTTTAGCTGCGGCTATGACAACCAGTTCGGTTTTCCGGCAGCGGCGGCCGTCCAGCGTTGCGCGGAGCGAAACATACCGATGTACAGGACCGATTTGCAGGGGGCGG
>Ga0209517_10010797_pt1 | contig 10066 bp, 10 predicted proteins | sample PeaSoiMetSII2010_FD_187695 | JGI IMG/M metagenome (GOLD analysis project Ga0209517, IMG submission 187695) | Peat soil microbial communities from Weissenstadt, Germany - SII-2010 (SPAdes) (version 2) | ecosystem: Environmental > Terrestrial > Soil > Wetlands > Peat | place: Germany... | reverse complement strand
AGGCGACCGGCTCCGGATCGGGGACGAGCTCATACGGCGCGGCGCCGTCCAGCACGCTGGCCTCGCCAGGATCGCCCGGGGCCTGCTGGCGGCGGCCGAACAGGCCGCGGCGGGGGCCTGGGCCGCCCGCGCCGCGCGGGAAACCGATGACCTGCCCCTCCGGGATGCGATAGGCGCCGAGGATCTCAGGAACGACGTCCTGCTCGTACGCCTGCAACTCGAAGGGATCGATGACGCCGTCGCCGTTCTTGTCCAACACGCGGAAGAAGGCCTCGGCGTCAGCGCGGAGTTCGCCCTTGTCGACCTTGCCGTCGCCTCGTTTGTCGGCCTGGGCGAACCACTGCGCCACCGGATAAGGCGCGCCTGCGGGCGCACGGAACGGCTGGCCGCTTGGGCTGACGAAGAGCTCGCCGGCGCGCTGCGGAGCCTGCGCCAACGTCGGCGCGACGGCCACAGAGACGACGGTCGCCGCCATGGCCAGTCTTGCAGCTCGCATCACGCGCCGGACTCCTTGCAAGGATAACGCCGATAGTCGTGGCCATTGTTTCGCGGCGATTTCACGTCCGCTTGTCGCCCGCCGCGCTTTGGCCTTACGACATCGGCGCACAACAAGCGACGGGAGGAAGACGATGGCGGACGCCGCACTGAGGGAAGCGATCCTGGAGCCTGAGCTCCCGATCGTCGACCCGCACCACCACCTCTGGGACCGGCGAGGGTTGCCGCCGGCGACTGGCCCGGTGCGGCATGGGTTCGAGAACGTGATCAGGCTCGCGCCGCGCTATCTGCACGACGAGCTGCTGGCCGACCTGACGCGCGGTCACAACGTCATCGCCACCGTTTTTGTCCAGTGCGGCGCCATGTACCGCGCCGACGGGCCAGCACATCTGCGGCCGGTCGGCGAGACCGAGTTCGTGAACGGCGTCGCGGCGATGAGCGCCAGCGGCCTCGACGGCCCCGTTCGCGCCTGCGCCGGCATCGTCGGCCACGCCGATCTGACGCAGGGCGAGGCGGAGATCGCCCAGGCGCTCGAGGCGCACATGCGAGCCAGCGGCCGCTTCCGCGGCATCCGCCACTCCGCCTCCTACGACGCCGACGTCGAGGTGCTGGGGCCGCTCGCGCGACAGACGCCCGGCCTCTACCCGTCCGATGCCTTCCGCAGGGGGTTCGCGCGCTTCGCCAAGTTCGGGCTATCGTTCGACGCTTGGCTGCTCGAGCCGCAGCTCGGCGAGTTCCTCGACCTAGCTCGGGCGTTTCCGGAAACGATCTTCATCCTCGACCACGTCGGCACGCCGCTCGGCATCGGCTCCTACGCCGGCAAGCGGCAGGAGCGCTTCGGGATCTGGCGCGACAACATCCGCGCCATCGGCGCCTGCCAGAACGTGTTCGTGAAGCTGGGCGGGCTGGCCATGCCGTTCCTGGGCTTCGATTCCTTCATGCAGAGCCGGCCCTCGACCGTGCTCGCCGAGGAATGGCGGCCGTACATCGAGACCTGTATCGAGGCCTTCACGCCCAAGCGGGCGATGTTCGAGAGCAACTTCCCCGTCGACCTCTGCAGCTGCACCTACGATGTGCTGTGGAACGCCCTGAAACTGACCGCCAAGGGCTGTTCCGCGGACGAGAAGGCCGACCTCTTCGCCGGCGCCGCCAAGCGCGCCTACCGGCTGGAGCTCTGAAGTCAGCGCTCGATCACGAAGAGGCGCATGGCCACGCCACCCTCGTCGAAGGTTCGCACGAAGCGGAAGCCGACGGCCTGCGAACAGGCGAGCGCCGGCGCGTTGTCGACTGCGTGGGCGATGTAGCATAGCCGCTCGTCGGCGAACCGCGCGAAGGCCACATCGCGAACGTAGCCGGCAAGCATCGCACGGCCGAACCCGCGGCCGACGAAATCCGCCTGGCCGATGTAGAGGTCGATACTGAGGCCGCCTTCGACACCCGTCGTCTCGCTCCAGTCCGGCCAGTCGGCGTTGCGGTAGCACTGCAAGTAGCCGAACGGCCGCCCGTGGCTGAGCGCGATGTGGCAACGGGTCGGCCACGCCTCGTCGAGGCGTGGGCCGTATCGCTCGGTCACCCCGTCCAGATTGATCGGCGCCGGCTGGTAGAAGGCCTCCACGTGCGGCGTGGCGAGCCAGCGCGTCATCATCGGGAAGTCGGCCGCCGCCATCGGACGGAACGTCAGGCCGTCTGAAGGGTCTGTGGCCATTCGCATGCTCTCGGAATAGCGAAAACCCCCGGATCTCGCGACCCGGGGGTTCCTGTTCGAGCTGTACTGAAAGCGCCCGGACCTCTTAGAAGTCCATGTCGCCCATGCCGCCCATGCCGCCGCCGGGCATGCCGCCCCCGCCGTTCGACGCCTTCTTCGGCGCCTCGACGATGGCGGCTTCGGTGGTGACCATCAGGCCGGCGACCGAGGCCGCGTCCTGTAGGGCCGTGCGCACGACCTTGGCCGGATCGATGATGCCGGCCTGGATCATATCGACATACTTCTCGCTCTGAGCGTCGAAGCCGTACGTGGCGGACTTGTTCTCCGTCACCTTGCCGACCACGATCGAGCCTTCGACGCCGGCGTTCTCGGCGATCTGGCGGATCGGGGCTTGCAGGGCCCGCTGGACGATGGCGACGCCGGCGGTCTGGTCGTCGTTGTCGCCCTTGAAGCCTTCGAGCACCTTGGCCGCCTTGAGCAGGGCGACGCCGCCGCCGGGGACGATGCCTTCCTCGACCGCCGCGCGGGTGGCGTTCAGCGCATCGTCGACGCGATCCTTCTTCTCCTTCACTTCCACCTCGGTCGAGCCGCCGACGCGGACCACCGCAACCCCGCCGGCCAGCTTGGCCAGGCGTTCCTGCAGTTTCTCCTTGTCGTAGTCGGAGGTGGTGTCCTCGATCTGCTTCTTGATCTGGCCGATGCGGGCCTCGATGTCGGCCTTGGCGCCGGACCCGTCGACGATCGTGGTGTCGTCCTTGGTGATGGTGACCTTCTTGGCCTTGCCGAGCATGTCGAGGGTGACGTTCTCGAGCTTGATGCCGAGATCCTCGCTGATCAGCTGGCCGCCCGTAAGGGTGGCGATGTCCTCGAGCATGGCCTTGCGGCGATCCCCGAAGCCCGGCGCCTTCACCGCCGCGACGCGCAGGCCGCCGCGGAGCTTGTTGACCACCAGCGTGGCCAGAGCCTCGCCTTCGATGTCCTCGGCCACGATCAAGAGCGGACGAGCCGACTGCACGACGGCTTCGAGCACCGGAAGCAGCGCCTGAAGCGAGGAGAGCTTCTTTTCGAAAAGCAGGATCAGCGGATCTTCGAGCACCGCCTCCATCTTGTCCGCGTTGGTGATGAAGTAGGGCGACAGGTAGCCGCGGTCGAACTGCATGCCCTCGACCACGTCGAGCTCGGTCTCCAGGCTCTTGGCCTCTTCGACCGTGATCACGCCCTCGTTGCCGACCTTGTCCATGGCGCGGGCGATCATGTCGCCGACGTCCTTGTCGCCGTTGGCCGAGATGGCGCCGACCTGGGCGATCTCGGCGTTGGTGGTGACCTTCTTGGAGGTCTTCTTGATCTCCGCGACGACCTTGACCACGGCCTTGTCGATGCCGCGGCGCAGGTCCATCGGGTTCATGCCGGCGGCGACGTACTTCAGGCCCTCGCTGACGATAGCCTGGGCCAGGATGGTGGCGGTCGTGGTGCCGTCACCGGCCTTGTCGTTGGTCTTCGACGCGACCTCGCGGATCAGCTGCGCGCCGAGGTTCTCGAACTTGTCGGTGAGTTCGATTTCCTTGGCGACGGTGACCCCGTCCTTGGTCGAGCGCGGGGCGCCGAAGGATTTCTCGATGATGACGTTGCGGCCCTTGGGCCCCAGCGTGACCCTGACCGCGTTGGCGAGGGTGTTTACGCCGCGCAGCATCCGGTCGCGCGCGTCGGTGGCGAAATAGACGTCTTTGGCAGCCATTGTTCAGCTCTTTCGGATAAGGGGGATGTCGGGGTTCGGCGGGCTACTTCTCGAGCACGCCCAGGACGTCGCTCTCCTTCATGATCAGGAGATCGTCGCCGTCGATCTTCACTTCGGTGCCCGACCACTTGCCGAACAGGATGCGGTCGCCCTTCTTTACGTCGAGGGGGATCAGCTTGCCATTCTCGTCGCGGGCGCCGGGGCCTACCGCGATGACCGCGCCTTCCTGCGGCTTTTCCTTGGCGGTGTCGGGGATGATGATGCCGCCTTTGGTCTTCTCTTCTTCCTCGACGCGCTTGATCAGCACGCGATCGCCAAGCGGACGAAACGCCATATTGTCTCTCCCTTAAGGGACGTTGCAGTTGAAACCGGTGTCGCTCGGAAGCGCGGCCGTTAGCAGCCGCCGCCTCTGAGTGCTAACGCCGGCGATCTATGGTCGCGGCCCTTGGATGTCAAGGCGCGCTTGCAAGGCTTGTGGCGCGTCGACGACCGCCGGAGGCCGAACGGCGCTCCCATCCGACGACTGGCGGCAAACACGACAAGCTGAGAGAATGCGCTTTGGGCCCTTGGGGTGCGCTCCGATCGATGACTGCTTTGCCTTTGCCCAGGCCGACCCTGCGTCAGCGCGTGCGGACATCCGCCGCGGAGATGGGACGCAACCTCGAACGCTGGCTGGGGCGGGTCTCGCTGGTCGGCGGCGGTGAAATCCTCGCTAACGACGCCTTCCCCTGGGTCGCCGAGCTGGAGACGAACTGGCGATCGATCCGGCTCGAACTCGATCGACTCATGCCGACGCGGGCCGCCCTGCCGAACATGCAGGAGATTTCGACGACGCAGTACGGCATCACACGCGAGCCGGTCTGGAAGGTCTTCGCATTCAGCGCGTTCGGCATGCGCTCGAAGCTGAACTGCGAACAGTGCCCTGAGACGGCGGGCCTGCTCGCCAGGATTCCCAACCTCGAGCTGGCCTTCTTTTCCGTGCTCGAGCCCGGCGCGCACCTGACTGCGTATAGAGGCTCCTACAAGGGCCTGGTCCGAGCCCATCTCGGCCTGATCGTCCCCGAACCGCGCGCGGACGTCCGCATGCAGGTCGGCAAGGCCATGGTGCATTGGGAGGAGGGGCGGTGCGTCGTGTTCGACGACACCTACCGGCACGAGGTCTGGAACGACACCGACGGCGCGCGCGTGGTGCTGCTCATCGACATCCATCGCCCGTTTCCGCCGCTCTTGGACTGGATCAACAAGGCGATCCTGCGCCTGGCGCGGTTCACCCCCTTCGTCACCGACGCGATCAAGCGCATGCGGGCCTGGGAGAAGGACTACTACGCCACGCCTTCGGCTCCCTCGGGCGGCTGATCCTGGCTAGCGCGAGGCGCGACGGCGGAGCGTCGAGCGCATGAAATCGGCCGGCGGGTCGGCTTCGGCCAGGATGGAGTCGCGGATCGGCCGCGGCTCGGCGAACAGGTTGCCCTGACCGTAAGCGATGTTGAGCTCGAGGATGTCGACGACCTGCCGCTCGGTCTCGACCTTCTCGGCGATCAGCTCCACGCCGTAGCGGCGGGTGAGGTCGGCGAAGTCGGCCGCGTTGATGTCCTTCAGCGAGCGCAGCGTGAGCCGGCCGTCCAACTCCATCAGCTGGTTGAGCAGCACGTCGGCCGAAACCTTGACGAACTTGACGTCGGCGCGGGCGAGATCGGCGAAGTTGAGGTCGAGGTCGACCACCTTGTCGAGAGAGAAGCGGAACCCTAGGTCGGCCAGCTTGGCCATGTTGCGCGCCTCGACCGCGCCACGGCGGTCGAACGCGCCTTGGCCGAGCTCGAAGATCAGCGAGCCGGCCATGTCCTTGTTCTCGGACAGGAACTCGAGGAATTGCGGGAAGAAGGTCTCGTCGCCGAGCGAGCCCAGGGCCACATTGCAGAAGATGCCGATCTTGCGGTCACTCTTGGCGAGGCGCCGGACGATCTGCACGCAACGGAACAAGAGCAGGTTGTCGATCGCCGGCATCAGCCCCTCGGGCTCTGCGACGCTCAAATACTCCGCCGGCATCATCACCCGGCCGGTCGCGTCGCGCAGCCGCGAGAAGCTCTCGTAGAAGACGGTCCTGCGCTGCGGCAGGCTGACCACGGCCTGCAGGTAGAGGTCGACCCGGTTTTCCGCCAGCGCCGCGCGCACGGTCTCGAGCAGCGCCATGTGCTGGTTGTGGTGGCGCTCGTAGGCCGGCGGAACGTCGCGCGTCTGTGCCAGACGGTCTTCGAGCCCGTCGCGCATGCGCTGCACCAGATCCTCGAGCACGCGCATCTCGGTCGTCAGCTCTTCGCTGCGGCGCTCGGCGTCCTCCTGCAGGGTTTCGGCGAACCCCGCCAGCCGGTCGTAGAGGCCTTCGAGCTGATCGGCGAGAATGCGGTTGGCCTCGCGCACGTCGGCAAGCTCGCGTTGTGTGCCGCTGCGCTCGAATGCGCGGCTGATGAGGCCATGCAGGGCGAGCGCCAGCGCGAGCGAACCAATCAGGGCGGCAAGGCCAGCGGCCGCACCGCCGCCACCGCGCCAGACCATCAGCGCGACCGTGAGGGCCAGGCAAAGATAGGCGCCGGCCAGAAGCGCTCCGGTGACCCTGCGCATCGTCCCCGCCGTTTCGAATCAGGGCGGATTATCGGCGCTAAGCCGGCGAAGTCGAAGGAAATGCTCTTAAGCGGGTTGGAAGAGGGCCGAGACCGACTCGCCATTGTGGATACGGCGGATGGCCTCGGCGAACGCCGGGGCGATGGAGATCACGCTCAACTTGCCGACGCGGCCCTCGTCGCCCAGCGGGACGGTGTCGGTGCAGACAATCTCGCGCACGTCAGGTTGCGCGGCCAAACGGTCGAGTGCGCCCTGCCCGAACAGGCCGTGCGTGCAGACGATGCGGATCTCGCCGACGCCGCGGGGCCGCAAGTGGTCCAGGAGCTCGATGACGCTGGTGCCCTTGGCGATCTCGTCGTCGAGCACGATCACGTCGCGGCCCTCGACGTCGCCGATGATGGTGCTGATGACCACCTTGTCGTCGCTGATGCGCTGTTTGGCCGCGACGGCGACATCGACGCCCAGCATGCGCGCGAACTGGGCGGCGTCCTTGGCGTTGCCGAGGTCCGGCGACACGACGACGGTGTTGGACAGATCAAGGCCGCGGAAGTGCTCGGCGAGCTCGTTCAGCGCATGCAGATGGTCGACGGGCACGCTGAAGAAGCCGTGCACCTGCGGCGCGTGCAAGGCCATGGTGAGCACGCGGTCGGCGCCGGCCGTCGCCATCAGGTCCGCGACCAGCCGGCCGGCGATGGAGATGCGCGGCCGGTCCTTCTTGTCGGAGCGCGCGTAGGCATAGTGCGGCATGACCACCGTGCGCCGGGCCGCGCTCGCCCCGCGGGCGGCGTCCAGCATCAGGAGCAGCTCGACCAGGTTCTCCTGCACCGGCGCGCAGAGCGGTTGGACGATGAAGACGTCGCGCTCGCGGCAGTTTTCCAGAAGCTGAACCTCGATGCAGTCGCTGGAGAAGCGCTGGGTCCGCGACGGATGCAGCGGGACTTGCAGGTGTGCACAGATTTCGCTCGCCAGCGCGGGGTGAGCGCTGCCGCTGAAGACAGCGATTTCGCCCAAGGCAGGGTCTCCGTTTTTCTCGACGGGGCGGCGCGGGGCCGCTTATCGCCAACGGGGGCGAGTCGTTCAAGGCCGGAGCGACCCGAGCGGTCGCCCGGCTAGCGGACGATCAACACCGGACAGCGGGCCAGGTGGGAGATGCGATCGGCGCGGGTCCCGAGCATGCGCTCGTACAGCGCAGCGCGGCCGGTGGCGCCGATGACGAGAAGATCGAAGCCGTTGTCGCTGGCGAAATCGACGACTGTCCGCACGACGTGGCCGGTGAAGACGTGGCTCTCGAGCGCGACGCCGTGGCGCGCGGCGATGGCGCGCGCGCGGCGGATCTCGCCGCGAACGGCATGATCGGCGCCTGCCTTCTGCTCCGCGATCTCGTCGATCATGTCGGTGTCGGGCAGGGCCTGGAGCTCCTCGACGGCGATCATATGCACCTCGGCGTCCAGCTTGGCGGCAAGCCCGCAGGCGACGTCCAGAGCCTTGAAGGCATTGTCGGAACCGTCGTTGGCGTTGAGGATCTTGGTGAACATCAGGCAGGCTCCTGCGCGGGCGTCGGGGCGGCGGCCGCGACGGCCGGCTCGCCCGGCTCCGGCGCGGTCGGCAGCAGATGGTGCGGCAGATAGAAGGCGTTGGCGATCAGGGTCGGCACAACGGCGCTGCCGATCACCGCTGCGACCAGGAGAGAATATTGCCCCTGGCTGATGATGTGGTGCGAGAGCCCATACAGCGACGAGATGGTGCCGAACGTGAGGCCCGTCGACATGAGCAGCGTCGTGTACATCGCCTCACGCCGAGGGGTCTTGAACAGGCCGGTGGTCGGGAAGACGCCGGCGAACTTCGAGACCATCTTCGCGCCGAGGAGAGCGAGGAAGGCCAGCGGCGCGGCGACGAGCGCCGGCACGGAGACGAACGAACCGGCTCGGATGAAGTAGAAGGGCGTCAGCAGGCCGAACGTCAGCGTTCGCAACCGCCGCACCAGAACATGATCCTTGCCGACCGTGCCCGCGAGCACCATGCCCACCATGTAGGCGGGCAGCACCGCTTCGCTGTCGGCCCAAGCGGCCAACGCGCCCAGACCGAACAGCATCAGCAGCAGGAACTTCGCTTCGAGCTCCGAAGGGCGGCCGCCGAACCATCGGAAGAAGCGGGGCGTGAGCCCGGGCAGCACGATGAGAGCCGCGGTCGAGCCTGCGCCGAACACCACGGTCTTGAACGTGAACGGCGCGAAGATCAGCCCAAGCGCCAGCACCGTCAGAAGGTCGTTGATGAAGCAGGCGGCCAGGATCGTCTTGCCGTAGTCGGTGCGGTTGAGGCCGAACTCCAGCATCACCGCATAGACCACCGCGACCGAGGTGGTGGAGAGGGCGACGCCGGCCAGCCAGCTTGGCCTGGCCTGCCAATGCAAGAGGAAATAGGCCACGGCCGCGCAGCCGAGGAACGGGGCGACGAAGCCAACGACCCCGATCGCGCTCGCCTCCTTCCACTTCGCCCTGAAGACCGCGGGGTCGAGCTCCGCGCCGGCGAGGAAGGTCAGGACGATGGCGCCGGCGCCGGCGAGGAAGGTGATCCAGGACTCGCTGGTCCCAAGCAAGCTCGGCCCGATGACGACGCCGATGACCAGCTGGGCGACTGTCCCAACGACGATCTCAGACAACGCCGTCGCGATCTTGAGCCAGATCGAGAGCAGGGTCGCCGCCAGCGCCAGACCAAGCCAGAGCGCGGCAAGACTCCACACGTGGGCCATCACGACCTCCCCTTCGCGGCCCGCCACGGGTCGGGCGGGTCCCGTGTCAGGCGTGGGGCGGAACGAAACTGCTCCTACCCGGCGGCGAAGACACGCACTCGCCGCGCCATGGGTAGGAGTCATCAGCCCTCTTGGGCGTTTGCGGGGGACTCCATCCCCGATAGGGCTCGATTGTTCCGGGATGCTAGTCCAAACCCCCGCGCGCGATCAATGGCTTGGCGGCTGAGCGATCGTCCGCTGGCGTGCTATAGGCCGGGAGCCGGTCCTCGGCCGCGCCGCCGCCTCTTTTGGGGAGCCTACCCATGCAAGCCCCGCAACCGGCCGTTCTGCTCCGCATCTACACCGAAGAGGGCAAGATGAGCGGACATCGACCCCTCTACGAGGACATCGTCATGAAGGCGCGGGCGGCCAAGATCGCCGGCGCGACCGTGCTGCGCGGCCCCATGGGATATGGGCTGCACGCCAGGATCCATACGGCGAAGATCCTCGACCTGTCGGCCAAGCTGCCGCTGGTAATCGAGATCGTCGACGAGGAGGCGAAGATCCGGGCCTTCATGGCCGAACTCGACACGATCAAGGCGCTGGGCCTGGTCACGCTCGAAAAGGTCGAAGTTCTGCACTACGGCAGCGCGACCTAGACCAACTTTCTGGACCAACAAATGTCGCCATGGTACGGTCGCCTATGACCATCCAGGTGAACATCGCCGAGGCCAAAGCCAAACTGTCCGAGTTGGTCGCGCGCGCCGAGGCGGGCGAAGAGGTC
>Ga0209517_10010796_pt1 | contig 10067 bp, 4 predicted proteins | sample PeaSoiMetSII2010_FD_187695 | JGI IMG/M metagenome (GOLD analysis project Ga0209517, IMG submission 187695) | Peat soil microbial communities from Weissenstadt, Germany - SII-2010 (SPAdes) (version 2) | ecosystem: Environmental > Terrestrial > Soil > Wetlands > Peat | place: Germany: Weissenstadt... | reverse complement strand
GTTAGTGTCCCCGCCCATGCCTGCGATCTCGCCGCGGTCGTTGATGATGTCGATGTTCAAAAGAGTTAAGGCGGGGTTCGGGTTAATAATAAGGGTGTTCAGATCAACCATGGGGCCTCCATCCTCCCACAGAAATGCACTTGTGGAACAACCGGGGCCCGAATTGCCCACGACCTGCTCCTGCGCGTTAACCGAAAATGCATAAGCACAGTTAGCGCCGTTGAGGGCCCCGAGATCATGCATCTTTCCATTCCAGAGGAACGCATCATACTGGGTGTCGCCCTGCAATAGGGATCCTCCGACAACCTTTCCAGAATCGCTGACCATAGAGGCCTCTGAGTTACTCCCTCCCAACGTGCCCAGGTCCTTCATGCCCTCGCCACGGGTCCAGAGGAAGGCATGTTGCGCCAGGTCTTGGGCCAAGTCGGAGCTGCCGGCAACGTGACCGAAGTTGTTTATCCAGGATGGAACACCGCAGGTGCCTCCCAAGGTTCCAAGGTCGATCATTTTGCCGTTCTCCCAGAGGAATGGGTCCTGAGTTGGGATTGGTCCAAGTGAGCAGGAGGTGGTTACCTGGTTCGGCGTCGAGTTTGTGTACGATATACCGATTGCCTGCCCTCGCTCATTGATGGCCATGGCGAAAGCGTCGGTTCCGGTGCCCAGAGTACCCATGTCCTGCATCACGCCGTCCTGCCAAACAAACGCCCTCGTCTGATACGGCTCAATGGGTTCGTAATAGTTGTAAAGCGTGGACCACAAAGACATGGAATAGGGATCGGAGATTTTATTGAATGCCCATCCCACCACTTGTCCGCGGCTATTGACGGCTTCGGCCCCACTTTCGTATCCCCCTTCGGGCAATGTTCCGAGATCCATGATGTTGCCGTTGCGCCAGAGAACGGCGCGGTCTTCCGGATAGCCTGGATCCAGCGGATCGGTTTCACCGTTTTGTGAAGCCCCGGCGATCAGACCGTTTGCGCTGATCCAACTGGTAGCGCTGCTCAGACCGCCAGGGAGTGCGCCGAGGTCGGTCCTAAGACCGTCTTGCCATTGGAACGCGTGGGTGACATAGCAATCGCCGTCGAAGCAAAAGTTCCCGTATTCGTTGCCCGAGAACTGATAGGGATCCTGCATGGAGGTATCCGCCCAGCCCGTCACCGTCCCTGAGTTGTTCAGGTCTTGGACCGATCCGGAGTACACGAAACCATTCAGACGGCTACCCGGCCCGCCGAAGGTGTCAGGTTCGATGAGCTTGTAGTGGTGGTGCCTATGCTTTCCGTCTGCGTTGTCCTGTGCGGCGAGACCAATTGGCCTTGCCAGCGTGGCGAGTAAGGTCAGTACAGTAATGAACATGGTCAGATCTTTTCTCATGATTTCCTCCTTTGATTTCTGCAGTTGTTCCATGCCCTGGGTCGAGTTCACTGGGTGCGTCATGTCCCGGACCCCCGAAGTGTCTGCCGCGTCTTATGAAGTCCCAGCATTCCTCTCTACCTACTCGTGCGCGAAACAGGGCGGAAATCGATCATCTGAAATGGTTTTCTTTTCAAAGGCGGAGGAATAACGGACAAGCCGGCAGAGTGAAGGGCGGTGTATAATCCGGGCGCGAACGGCGGAAGTTCAGCATTATCAATATGCGGGCGCTGACGAACACGCACGAAGTGACCCGCCTGCTGGCCGAATGGGCAAAGGGAAACCAACAGGCCCTTGAGGACCTCACGCCGCTGGTGTACCGGGAGCTCAGACAATTGGCCGCCAGCTACTTGCGGAAGGAATCCCCAGGTCACACCTTGCAGCCTACTGCCCTCGTACACGAGGCTTACTTGCGGCTGGTTGACCAGAAGAGCCCAGACTGGGAGGGTCGGTCGCACTTTTTTGGAGTAGCTGCGCACCTGATGCGGCAGATCCTTGTGGACCACGCCCGCAAAAGGCAAGCTGGCAAGCGCGCGGCGCTTAAAGTGTCACTGGAAGAGGCGGTGAGCTTTCAGCCTGAGCGAAGCCGAGACCTCGTGGCTTTAGACAGTGGCCTCAGGGCGCTTGAGAAGCTCGACCCGCGTAAATGCAAGGCCGTTGAACTCCGATATTTCGGCGGGCTCTCCATGGATGAGATCGCGCAAACGCTGGAGGTCTCCCCCGTTACGGTCCGGCGCGACTTGAGGATGGCGGAAGCATGGCTTCACCACGAAATGCGAAACGCGTAGGTGTCACTTGACCCCTGAACGCTGGGCGCAGATCGAAGAGTTGTTCCATCGCGCTGCGGAGTGCGGCCCGGAAGGTCGCACCTTACTGCTGGACGGGGCTTGCAGCAATGATCCGGAGTTACGGCGAGAAGTAGAAACATTGCTCTCCTGCGATGCCAGCGCAGGTGATTACGTGCAGGCGGCCGTGCGCGCCGAGGTCGATACCGTTGGGTTTCCCCTGGCGGGTGAGACCATCTCCCATTACCGCATCCTTGATGGACTGGGTGGCGGCGGTATGGGCTTGGTGTATCGGGCGGAGGACATCAAGTTAGGCCGTCAGGTCGCCCTGAAGTTCCTCCCTGAAGAGTCAGCGAAGGATCCTGCAGCGCTAGCGCGCTTCGAACGAGAGGCGCGTGCGGCTTCGGCACTGGAACATCCCAACATCTGTCCAATTTATGAATTCGGGGAGCACGAGGGCCAACCGTTCCTTGTCATGCAGGTGCTGGAAGGGCAAACATTGCGGGAATTGCTTGAGAGCAGAAAACCCGAAACGTCAAAATCTGATTCAAGCGCAAAGTCGCCGGGCCGGAAGGCACTAGAGCTTGATCAAGTCCTCGATCTCGCTATTCAGATCGCAAATGGGTTGGATGCGGCGCATCAGAAGGGCATCGTCCATCGCGATATCAAGCCAGCCAACATTTTTGTTACCAGCCAAGGCCAAGCCAAGATCCTGGACTTCGGTCTGGCAAAACTTGCTCCTCCTGTAACGGTAATCGGTGTTGACTCGAAAGGGAGTCAAGGCGATGAAGGCCTACAAGGAGTACCACACGAGATTGAGCAACTGCCGACTCCTGATCCCTCCCTCAGCCGAACCGGTGTCGCGATGGGCACGGCTGGCTACATGTCGCCCGAGCAGGCGCGCGGGGAGAAATTGGATGCGCGAACGGATCTGTTCTCTTTTGGCCTCGTGCTGTATGAGATGGCGACCGGGCATCGCGCGTTTGAGGGCGACACTGGGCCGGAACTACACACCGCGATCCTCAATCAGACGCCCGCATCAGCCCGCCAGCTGAACCCCAAAGTTCCGGCGAAACTCGATGAGATTATCCGACAGTCGTTGGAGAAAGAGCGTGAACAACGTTATCAGTCCGCGGAGGAGCTGCGGACTGATTTGGAAGTCCTGAAGCGAGACATTCTGCCCAAACCCGTCAGCTTCCGGTGGTGGGCGGCCCCCGCGGCAGTAATCGCCTTGGTCCTGGTCGCCGCTGTTTTCTGGTATGGGATGCGCCTGCCCTCGATCGTGCCAGACCTTAAGCTCCGGCAACTCACCATCAATTCCGCACAGAACCGGGTGACAGGCGGGGCGATTTCGCCCGACGGGAAATACCTCGCCTACACCGACGCCAAAGGGATCCATATAAACCTCGTTGGAACTGACCAGACCCAGTCCGTTCCTCAGCCGGACGCTCTCAAGAATGACAATGTGAACTGGGAAATTGTTTCAACCGCGTGGTTTCCGGATAGTTTGAGGTTTCTTGCGAATGCCCATCCGGCGAACGAGGATCCAAATACTTGGTCATCACAAACTAGTAGTGTCTGGATTTCCTCGGTGCGGGGAGAGCCTCTGCGTAAACTTCGCGACCATGCCATGGTGTGGTCGGTTTCCCCTGACGGCTCTTCAATCTCTTTTGGGACAAACAAGGGAACGATCGGCGACCGAGAAATTTGGCTAATGGCGCCGAGCGGAGAGCAAACTCGGAAGCTTTACGAAGTCGGCGAGAAAAGCGCGATTTGCTGCTTTTACTTCTTTCCGGATGGAAAACGAGTTTCATATATCACAACCGACGAATCCGGGGATACTCTCGTTGGCCGCGATCTGGCTGGAGGGCCCATCGCGACGCTGCTTCCGCCTTCCGAATTGAAGAAAATCGGCGACTTTTCATGGTTGCCCGATGGACGATTGATCTACTCTGACCAGTGCAACGGCGGGGCAATGGGGGTCAACACGCCATGCAGCTTCTGGATCACGCGAATTAACGCACGCTCCGGTGGTCTCAGCGAGAAACCGAGGCGACTCAGGAGCTGGTCCGGATCGTGGATGAATGTTCCAAGCGCGACATCTGATGGAAAGCACGTCGCATTCTTGGAATCGTCAGGCCGTGGCGCGGGGTTTGTCGCTGATCTTGATGCGGGCGGGACGCGCCTCGTCAACTCGCGACGTTTCACTTTGGAAGAGGGCGGTGAAGACGCTATTGACGATTGGACCGCCGACAGCAAGACGGTCATTGTTATTAAGAATCGTGGTGATCATTACGGGCTCTATAAGCAGCGACTGAACTCGGATACGCTCGAACCTATCGTGACCTCGGCAGCAGGCGGCTTGCTAAAGTCGTCCTTAGTCAGCCCCGATGGCAAGTGGGTCATCATCGTAGTTTGGCCGATAACTGGAGGCACGACGGTACAACTGATGCGGGTTCCCATCACCGGCGGGACGCCAGAGTTGGTATTCGCAATGCGAGGAGGGGGTCCAAATTTCTGTGCCAGACCCCCATCTAACTTGTGTGGGGTTGCGGAACCAAGCGAAGATCGCAAGCAGATGATTATCACGGCGTATGACCCCGTCAAGGGTCGAGGTCGTGAACTGGGCCGGTTTGACCTCGATCTGGACTACGACCCGAACGTGAACAATTTGCTAGTCGACATTTCTCCCGACGGCACACGTCTAGCTACTGCGCGAGGCCCGAAAGCCCCCATACAGATTCACTCTTTGCGGGACCAACAAACCCAGTTCATCCGAGCGAAGGATTTGGATAACATGCGGGGATTCCAATGGGCGGCGGACGGGAAGGGGCTTTTTGTCCACAACCGTAGGGAGATCCTCCATGTGGATCTACAGGGCAACATCAAACGCTTGTGGAAGTGTAATAGTGACAGATGTTCCGCAATGCCGTCGCCCGATGGCCGCCATCTGGCGATTTATGACTGGAACGTGACAGCTAACATGTGGATGATGGAAAACTTCTGAGAACTTCCGTCATGCGCGTAAGTGATTGCTGCCATCACGAAAGTTTGAAACCTGAAATTCAGAACCAGATTTGCGCCTTCAGCTGAATCATTCGAGGAGAAACATTCGAACGGAGATTCGATCCAAGAATGCTAGTCGGGGACTGCTCCAGGTAGGAAATCTGACCAAAGGTCCCGTCCGAACTATTGTTATCGGGAAAGCCGAAATTTGCATGGTTGAAGAGGTTGAAAAACTGGAAGCCGAAACTCAGTACACCATTTTCCCATTGGGGGATCTTTGTCTCTTTCATGACCGTGAAGTCGGTGTTGAAGTAGCTCGGTCCACGAAAACGGTTACGGCCTTGTGCATAGGATACGCTCGGGCCACTGCAAGGACCCCTTGGACCTGGTAAAGTTCCCGTGTTGAATCCCGTCTCACAGTCCGTCTGCACAAAAAGCGCTCCGAGACTGGGTGAACCATCGCCCGTCACTTGCGGTGGTAGGCAGGGAACCGGTGAAGAAGGAATGACCGCGCCTTTGCCGCACGGTCCCGCCGGACCAAGAGGAGCAACCGGCACGGCATAAATTGTTCCGGAGAAATTGTTGTTAACCAGATTATTGGTCTCCGCGAGGTCAATCACGGTGTACGGAAAACCTGTACGGGCGAAGATCGTTCCAGAGATTTGCCATCCGTTCACAAGATAATCTGGACCATGTCGCCCTAGCGCCTCTCTAAAAGGAACTTCCCAAACGTAATTGGCGTTGAAGGAATGGCGCACGTCGTAATCTGCTGCCCCGTAGCTCCCGCGCAGATTGTTGGCATCCTGTGGGAAGATGGAACTGCCGAAGGTAAAAGACCCAATACCCCCGTTAGACACCTCGTCGAGCGCATGTCCATAGGTATAGTTGGCTTGAAACAGGCCTTTCCCCCACCTGGTAAATCGCTGTTCGAAGGAAACGACCATGCCGTTGTAGTTGGAGACGGCAGCGGTATCTCCCACCGAGACCACGCCAAATCGCGGATCCGCGCAAGGTGGAACCGGCGGGCTGCTACACTTCCCTGCGGGGAATGATCCAAATCCAAAGGCATTCGCGTTCACATTGTAATCGACCTCATGGATACCGTGATTTCCGAAATAGCTTATGGTCAACGAAGTCGGAGCACCCAAACTTTGCTGGGCTTGCAGACTCCATTTTTGATACTGCGCCGGATGAATCGTATTTGCCGGAGGCTGGATGTTTGGGGGAGTGAAGTTTGGATCAGCCGCCTGGATCTGAGCAAGAGTCTGACCTGTGGCAAAGCCTTTCAAGAATGCGGCATTAGCGGCGGAAGCATTTTGGGATAGGCTATTGGTTTCGCCGGGAGCGAGGTTGTAGCCAGCGATGTTGTAGACGTTTACGAGGGGTGGGTTGTCAAATGAACCCGCCCCGATGGTTCCTGGGACCGGATCGTAAAAGACACCAATGCCGCCCCGTATGACTGTATGGTGATCGACGCCGCGGGGTTGCCACGCAAAACTGAATCGCGGTGACCATACGATGCTGTCCGTGTTTGGGAAAGCTTGTTTCTGATTAATCAGGATCGCTTGATCGTACGGCTGATTTGGGTCATGGCTGTTGGAATTAAATGGTCCGGAAAAGCGAGCGAAGCAACGCGATTCACAAATCGGATTGGACTCGTGATCGGCACGCAAGGCGAGGGTAAGCGTGAGGTCGGAGCGGGCATGCCACTCCTCCTGGCCGTACAACCCAAGACCATAAAGTGCGTATTGGTTCCAAGTTACGGCGGGGTAGGTTTGGGTGAGAAGTGTGATATCCGTGCGTGGACTGGATGGATCTACTCCTCCGAAAAAGAAGGCGTTGATCGATTGTGGAACTAAATCTCCGGTGCCATTGCCAAGGTAACCGTATCCTGTCCAATAGCTTCGCAGAAAGTTCACTCCAAATCCCAATTTATGCTTGCCACGCGTCTTCACCAAGTCGTCGGATATCTGGTACTGGATAGTTTTTGAACCGCTGGGCAAAGCGTAGTTGTTGTCGAAGCCACCTAGCGAGGAAAAAGGATTGCCAGCACCAGACCAGTTCAGGGTTGTCGGAAAGGCAGCCAGCGTTCGCGACGAGTTTGCAACACCTGTAACTGAGTTGATGTAGGTTCCCGCAACCAGAAACTGGTTTGCAGCTGTGGGACCAATGGTGTGGGTTTCGTTGAGTTGACTTTGCCACCAAGGCTGATTGGTGTAGGCATCGAAGAGCGGGCTAATCGGATCGAGGAGAGCGGCCATGTGACTGTGGTCGTACTGCACGAGCAGGAATACGCGATCACTGGCCCCAATGTTCCAATCCACTCGGCCCGACAAGATCGATTCGCTGGATGGGCTATCAACGTTTTTCAGGAAATGCACCGCACATGCCGCCGTTGTACCCAGCCCCTGCGGTCCGCTCCAACCATTGCAGCCGGTGGGATCTTGAGGATTGAAGTTGCCAGGGGTTGCCGCACTCGTTCCTGGCGTGCTGTTGTACAGATTGAATATTTGCTCGTAAAACTTGTGCGATGCCGACATCGGTCCGAAGATCGAGTCGATATTGGCCTTCGTTGCGGATTCAAATTGTGCGCTGGGTAGAACCACCTGAAAACTGGACGGGAGTAAAACGCGCATGCCCTCCGTGTCAAGGAAGAAGAAGAGCTTATCCTTTTTAATTGGACCGCCCAGAGACCCTGCCCATTGATTGGCTATATCGAACGGGCGTGGGTTTCCGACTGCCTTGTCGATCCAGTCGTTCGCATTTAACGCGCTCCCATTCCAGTAGTACGCCGCGTTCCCATGGAAATTATTGCCGCCGGATTTTGTTAAGTAGTTGACGATCGCGCCGGCAGCGCCCCCGAATTGACCGGAATAACCATTGCTGACAATGGTCGCCTCTTGAACCTCGTTCTGACCCAGCATCATTCCCATGGCCCCGCTGTTGTTGGTGTTCAATTGAACATTGTTGTTATTAATTCCATTTAAGGTGAACAAATTGGACGTTCCTGGCATTCCCAAAATGGACAAATTCCCAAGGTAACCGACACCGATTGTGTCCGTATTCATGATCGCGCCGGGAGCTGTTTGGGCGATGTACGTGAGGTCGTTGCCAGGGTTGGGGACTTGAGATACCTGCAATTGGTTCATCGTTGTGGAAACGTCGCCGTTCTCCGCTTGCAACAAGGGAGTCTCGTCCGTGACCTTGACCGTCGTGCTTTGTTTTGCAATTTCGAGCGTGATGTTCAGCGTCCCCGGCGGACCGAGCAGGACACTGACTTCCTCGCTCGCCTCGCGGAAACCGTCACGCGACACCGTCAACTTGTACCTGCTTGGGGCCAGGAAGAAAAATCGGTACACTCCGTCACGGTCGGTCTTGGCAGATTGGAGCGTTCCCTTGGTGTTGTCCCTGAGTTCCACGACTGCATTGGGTACGATCGCATGGCTCGGATCGGTTACGACGCCGGTCAACCCGCCAGAGGTCGTTGTTTGAGCATTCAGCTTATTCGCAGGGGAGGTCGCGACGAAAAGAGCAGCGACAAGCAAGGCGGAAATCGGCCGCAATCGCATCGAATCACCCCACGAGATTCGATCGGGCAAAGCCCGAGACAAAGCAGGATGGCATGATACCTCTAATCGCTATCACGCACGGTCTGAATCATTAGGTGGAGTGATTTCCTTAGTTGATTGCGCGGGTGATGAGCAGAGGAAACGAATCAACAATCCTCAACTTGGCAACCGAGAAGTGCGTAATTCTTCGCGGAACTCGCCCAAATAGAAGGAGTAAGTGAGGGGAGGCGCTTGATCGGAAGATCGGCGAGGCCCGGAAGGATCACTGCCAGATAGTCGCGGACGGAGATTTTCAACCGACGGCAGCTTTCCACGACCGAGAGAATCGCCGCGACCTTTGGCCCCGCCTGTGGGCTGCCTATGTGTATCCAGTTCTTTCTGCCCAGAGCGACTGGTCGCATTGAATTCTCCGCCAGGTTGTTGCTCAATTCAAGTTCTGGATATTCCAGGAATCGGGTAAGCTTCCTCCAAAGCGCGAGAGCGTAGTGGCAGGCTTTGCTGAGTGCGCTGGAGGGCAATGCGATGGACTGTGCTGCCTCGATCTTGCTACGAATATCATCCAGAAGAGGTTTGGCTCTCTCATGACGCCGGACATGACGAGCGGTAACACTCAGCGTCTTGCGGCGAGCTTCGGCGTCGACGGCAAACAACTCGTCCATCTGCGCCACGATCGGGGTTGCAACGGGGTCTCGGGGATTGAGCTGCACCGCCTCGAAAAACTGTCTTCTAGCATGAGCCCAACAAGCGGCATGTACCAATCTCGTCCCACCAATCTGGTCATAAGCCGCGTAGCCGTCAGTTTGGAGAATGCCCTCGAACTGGCCCAAGAACCGCTTCGGTCCATCGCGTTCACGGCCTAGACGGAAGTCGAACACCACAGGCCCTCCTGGGCGACTGTATTGCCAGAGATACGCTTGGTGATTCTTTCCTCGGCCCTCGCGCATCTGCACATCCACGGGCGTTTCATCGGCCTGAATGTAACTCCCGCCAATCAACTCTCGTCTCATCGCTGCGACCATCGGGATCAGCAACTCGCCGACTTTGAGAACCCAGCCGTCCAGCGTCGCTCGACTGATTTCCAAGCCGATGTCTCTTTCGAGGATCACACTCTGCCGATGCAGCGGCGTGTGGTTGCACTACTTGCTGACGACCGTGTCGATGACGATGCGGTCACTGGCCAAGCACTTCTCGATGATCCGTGGCGGCAGCGGCGCTGAGACGACGCCGAGATCCTCACACGACCGGCAAGCCCGCTTCTCTCGTTTCGTGACCAGTACGAAGTACTTCGCCGGTTCCA